>Ga0099830_10001360_pt1 | contig 12306 bp, 8 predicted proteins | sample CZO8metaG_4_FD_79337 | JGI IMG/M metagenome (GOLD analysis project Ga0099830, IMG submission 79337) | Vadose zone soil microbial communities from the Eel River Critical Zone Observatory, Northern California, USA - CZOApr15con2H3.8 metaG | ecosystem: Environmental > Terrestrial > Soil > Vadose...
AAGTAGGACTTTCGTCGGCTCTTCGTATGTACCTGGACGGTTTTGCAGATCGCAGCAAGATTAAAGTGGATTTGGAAATCCCCGATGATTTCGGGCGACCCTCACAGGAATTGGAAACCGCCATTTTCCGCATAGTGCAGGAGTCTGTTACCAACATTCACCGCCATTCCGGAAGCCCTGTGGCCAAAATTCACATTTCCCGCATCGGCACCGATGTCCGTTTGGAAATCGAAGACAAAGGCAAGGGCATACCGCAGAAGAAGCGGTCTGCTATGGCATCAACTGGCATGGTCGGAGTTGGGATCAGAGGGATGCGAGAAAGAATCCGGCAACTCGGCGGTACTCTGGAGATAAGGTCTGGCAGCAACGGCAGAGGCACGCTCATCGTAGCCCGGTTGCCGATTGGCAGAACACCACCGATCGACATCGCGTGAAGGGGGCATCTGTGAGAGATCAACGAGAAGAGTGGCCAGGCCGGGCGAGCAGCAATGGAACAGGACCCTGAGATGATTCGTCCGTGAGGGGCAATGCGCTCTACCTTGAGAGATTCCAGCAACTCCCTTCCGGTTTCGGTTTGTGCGTAGGCCAGCAGTTCCTGGCCGGAGCTGACTTTTTCCAATAGCTTGGTTTGCACTTCTGCTTGCAGCTTGGCGATCTTATAACGCCGGATGGTGTTGAAGATGAGCCAGGCGAACCAGCCGAACATGCCTGGAACCGTTAACGCCAGAACGACGTCTTGATTCATCGTCTTGCTCCTTTGGGCAGATGCGGGCATTGAATACGAAGGATTTCTGTCCGCCCTATTCGTTATAACGTGTAGCGAAGGACTTGGTTAACAGTATGGGAAAAGAAACAGGAACTGCTTCGGCCTGTCAATGGCGGGTCAACACCCACGCCTGTTAACATCAATTATCACTGAGTCTTGGGACTAGCCCACATCGCTCCCATGCTTCGTTCACTTGCCCTTCTCGCCATGACTCTCTTGTCCTGGAACGCAGGCCAATCGCAAAGCACAGACGATGAGATCCGGATGCGAGCGACGGTACAGGCCGTGGCCCCGCTCTCGTCGAGTTTTTCAGGGAAGATCATACCTGTTGCTACTGATCCGAGATTTGCTTTGACCATGCGTATCGAGTCAGCCGTTCCCGCCGTTGCCAATTTTACTGAGGGTCTGACAGCGCTGAATTGGGAAACTGTTCAGATGAGCCTGGGTGGAGAGAAAACCGATATCCTTCGAGCTGTCACCTCGAGCCACATGTTACAATCTGCCGCGTGAACCGCCGAAGGTGCCTCCGAGCCCTTTTCCAGACGGCTCTTTTCTCTTTGTCTCCCTTTCGCTTGCTCTCCACCTCAAAGCCGGGTAAGGAGGACTCCTACGTCCCTAACTATGTCGATGTGGCAAGCAAAGCAGGGTTGACCGCCAAGACCGTGATTGGAGGACATGCCAGCAAGGATTTTCTTCTCTCGACGACCGGCGGTGGCATTGCCCTCTGGGATTATGACAATGACGGCTGGCTGGACATCTTTATCGTCAACGGCTGGGGGCTACGGGACTTCCCGAAAGGAGAAGAGCCTACAAATCACCTTTACCGGAACAATCGTGATGGAACATTTACCGATGTGACTGCGAGGGCGAATCTGTTGCGCTCAGGTTGGGGCCAGGGAGTGTGCGTCGGAGACTACAACAATGACGGCTTCCTGGATCTATTCGTGACCTATTACGGCAAAAACGTTCTGTACCGTAACAACGGAGATGGCACGTTCACAGATGTCACACGCGAATCCGGCTTACTTTCTCCCAAGGACCACTGGAATTCCGGCGCTGCTTTTGTTGATTACGACCGCGACGGCCATCTCGACCTGTTCGTCAGCAACTATGTGGCACATGAAGCCGGCCTCGTATTGTACGATTCAGATCCATCTCTAGTGGGCGTGCAATCGCCGGTATTGTATGGGCCCAAAGGGTTGCAAGGATCCAGGAACATCCTCTATCACAACAATGGTGATGACACTTTCACAGACGTTTCGCAAGCGGCTGGTATTTTAGGGCCACCGCCGGCGTACGGCTTCACGCCGTGTGTCGCCGACTTCGATAATGACGGCTGGCCTGATATTTACGTCGCGAATGATTCGACGCCGAGCCTGCTTTTCAAGAACAATCGCGACGGAACGTTCACCGAAACTGGATTGCTCGCCGGGGTGGCCGTGGATGAAAACGGCAGCACGCAAGGTGGAATGGGTGTTGATGCCGGCGATTACGATGGCGATGGTCTGCTGGACATCATAAAAACGAACTTCTCGGATCAGACCACGTCTCTATACCACAACAAAGGCAAGGGTTTCTTCAGAGATCGCACGTTTCCAGCCGGCCTAAGCGGACGGACCTCGTCGGTCAAGTGGGGAACTGCATTCTTCGATTTTGATAACGAGGGTCACCCTGACATTCTGATCGTGAGCGGTCCGATTTATCCTCCCAGTCTCAACCCAGCCCGTGCCCAGCCCAAAGAAGAGGACGGGCAAATGATTTTGTATCGTAATCTGGGAAACGGCCGTTTTCAGGACATCTCAGAGCATGCTGGGCCCGGGTTACTTCTTCCCCGTTGCAGTCGCGGGGCTGCTTTCGGCGACATTTTTCATACGGGACAGATCGACATAGCGGTTAATAACTTGAACGGCTATCCTACCTTGCTTCGCAACCAGTCGCCTTCGCCGAATTCATGGTTGCTCATAAAGCTCGTGGGGACGCGTGCGAATCGCGCGGCCATCGGGTCGAGAGCGATAGTTGAGTCCAACGGCCGGCAGCAGATTCGTGAAGTACGCAGTGGCGGAAGCTTCTGCTCGCAGAGCGATCTGCGACTACACTTCGGCCTGGGTCATATCCAGGAAGCCAGCCGCGTGACCATTCAATGGCTGGGCGGCACTCAGGAGGTCCTGGAGCACGTGCCTGCTAACCGCTTGCTTGTGGTCCAAGAGGGGAAAGGCATTGTTTCGCAGGAGAAGTTTTGAACTTCTTTGGTCGCGCTATCGTGACGATCGTCATTGTTCTTACAACCGCCCCGGTTCCGTGTGCTCAGTCAGGCCGCCAGGGAAACAAGGCGCCGCCTAGTGCCTACGACAAAGCTTTCGCGCTGTTGCAACAGGGAGAGTCTGTCGAAGCACTTGCAGAAATAGACACTGCGTTGTCAGCGTCGCCTGATGATCCATCATTGAACAACCTGCGCGGCCTGGTGACCGCTAAACTGAATCGCAATGCGGAAGCAGAGGCTAGTTTCAGAAAAGTCATCCGACTGCGGCCTCAAGCGGCGATGGGCTACAACAATCTGGCTGCCCTGCTTTGGCAGCTGGGACGTTCCGACGAAGCTGTGCAATCGTTTCGCCAGGCGCTGATTCATGAGCCGGTTAATTTTGCAGCGCTGGTAGGGATTGGCACGATTTTGTCGGCTCAACAAAAGTATGCGGAAGCACTGGCATATCTGGAAAACGCCTGGTCCATTCACTCCGGAGACTTTCAAGCCGGCTACGAACTCGCTCGAGCGCTGCAAGAAACGAAACGCCCGGCCCAGGCTCAGCGCGTACTCGGAAGGCTCAGTCCTCCTCACGACAGGACGATCGCGGCGAAATTTTATGCACTTCAGGCGGGAATTGCTGAGCAACTGGGAGATCGATCATCCGCCAGCCGCGACTACCGTCGTGCATACGAGCTGAGCGGGCAACCTTTCGAGATATATCTTTCGCTTGTGCGAACCACTCTCGCGGCGCGGGATAAGAATGGTGCGCAAATTCCTCCTGCGCCGCCGGGGCTATCCGCGGAACAGAACTTCACGCTCGGCGCGCTATTTGCTTCCAGTGGCGATTACTCCGAAGCGATATCATATTTTCAAAATACCTTGCGTCTGGAACCCGCGAATTACGCGGCCGCCTATAACCTCGCTCTGGCGTATAAGCAGGCGGGCAGCCAGCAGGCGGCTTCTGAACTGATCGAACAGACACTAGGACGTCAGCCCACGGCCGAGCTCTATAGCCTGCTGGCATCCGTTCAAGAAGAGACTGGGCGCTACGTGGAAGCAGCCCGAAACTACCAGCGAGCTGTGGACCTCGATCCCGGCAATGAAGAATATTATTTCGATCTCGGCGCGGAGTATCTTGTTCATCTCACCTTTGAGCCTGCGATCGAAGTGTTCCGCATAGGAACGCATAAGTTTCCCAAGTCTGCGCGCCAATACGTGGGGATAGGACTAGCCCAATTTGCCCTGCGCCGATACGGCGACGCAGCCGATGCATTTTTAAACGCCCTGGAAATGAATCCGTCCTCCCCGGATGCATTTCTCGCCTGGAATGCGTTGCCCGCGTTCGTACTGACGGCTGAATGGGAGAAGATACAGCCGAGGCTGAAATTAATAGCAGAACGGTTTCCAGGAAGTGCTCAGGCTCTCTTTTGTTACGGCGCTGCAGTTTTTCGACGCAGCGTGGTTTCGGAACAAGAAGAAAACTTCCAACTCGCACAAGCGCTGCTTGAGAGAGCCGTTCATTCGGACCCAAAACTGGCGGCGGTCCACCTCGAATTAGCTACTCTCTATGCTCAACGCAACCTGAACAAACAGGCCGTCGCCAGCTTCCTCGAAGCGATTCGGCTGGATCCGGACTCGGAAACGGCACACTACAGATTGGCGCAGACTTATCGAAACCAGAATCAGCTGGAGCGTGCTAATCAGGAGTTGGACCTATATGGTCAGTTGTCTCGCCATCACCGCGAGCAATTGGCGCAAACCCGCAGCGCTATCCGCCAATTCGTCCTTGCGCACGGCGCTTCGGAGCCGGTAGTGACAGAAAAGAAGCCGCCTTTGTGAAATGCCTCGCCGACGAAAGGAGCTACATAGAAATGATCAGAATGTCATTGAAGTGGCAGCTGCCCGCCGTTCTTTGGGCTACGATTTGCATAGGCTTTCCCAGTCAGTTAACCGCCGACGACAGCCGGAAGCTTCCCGATCACGTTCCTCCCAAGCGCTCCTCTCAAATTCAGGACGGCTTCGGAATCAACTCGGACTTGCCCCGTGAACCATATTTGCCGTGGAACCGATGGTGGTGGACTCGTATGTTTGACGCCGGCTTCAAGTGGATTCGTATCGGGCAATACGAGAACAGCTCCGACCGCACCAGTTGGGATTGGATCGAGCAGAAACGCGGCGTGCTTTCCAGTTCGCAGGAACTCGAAGACCAGGTGGATTCTCTGGTGGATAACGGCGTCGACATTCAGGTGCAGCTGCTCTATGGCAATCCAATGTACACAGCCGCGGCGGGCAAAATGCCGGATGCCATTACCCCCGAACCAGGTTCATTTCATAATGCAGACAGGAGTCTTTATTCCGTTTTTTGGCCTCCTAAAACTCCCCAACAAATTGCTGCATTCAACCGCTATGTGAAATGGATGGTGGAGCACTTTCACGATCGCATTCATTACTGGGCGCTGTGGAACGAGCAGGACATCAATTATTGGAATCCGGTGCCCAATGCGGAGGACTACGGGAAGCTGCTGAACTCCTTCGTGCAAGTCGTCCACGACACCGATCGCAGCGCCAAAGTGATCTACGGCGGTCAGGCTGACCCATCACGAGATTTCACCAAGCGAGCGTTGGACACATGCCAGTGCGCATCTGAGATTGACGTCTACGCCTACCACACTTATCCCGGCTATGGTCAGAATCTGAATCCGGAAGCGATGGACTACGGCGCTTATTTGACGGAGTCGCCGAAGCTGTTGCGTGAACTAGTTCGCACTTATCTGGGAATTCGATCCGACGTTCAGTTTTTTGATGACGAATTTAATTCAATTCCTTCCTGGAAGGGATCGGACGAATCGGTTCAGGCTAAGTACGTTCCACGCGGACTGGTCTACAACCTCGCGGCAGGCGTGAAGACATTTGTCTGGCTGCTGGCCGCAGGAAGCGACGGAAACGAGTACGACGACTTCGGGTTGATTCACGGGATGACTCTTCACGACACGGACTTTACGCCACGACCCGTGTTCCATGCGCTTCAGAATACGAATGCACTTTTTTCAGACACGAAGTTCGATCCCACAATTGAAATCAGTTCACCAGACTTGCCGGCCCTGAGAAGACAGGCTGGAGTCCCATTTATGAGCTTCGGCTTTCACTCGCGTTCTGGAAAGGCCATCGTGGCCTACTGGCTCGCCGCCCACAGTCTCCCAGGAAATGTGTTCCCGCCCCTCTACGCGGACCTTGCATTGAAGAACACAGGAATAAGCCATCCCGTGTTGGTTGACGTTGTCTCGGGAGAGATCAAACCTGTCGAATGGAAGAATGGGACAAGGGATACTTTGCAGACCCTGCCGCTGAAAGACAGTGTCATGGCCATCACCGACGAAAGCTATTTTGATTGGCCCGTGCTCCCCGAAGCGCCGAGTTCGCTGGCGGTCACGATGAGTGGGAACTCTGCGAAACTGACCTGGCAGGTGCACGGCGGGGATCCCAAAGGCTCAATACTGGAGCGCCGGATGGAAAGCATGGCCGGGGGCGCTTCCCGCTGGGAACGAGTTGCAAAGCTGGAAAATCTCGCCACCGAATACACTGATTCTGTTGTGGCGAAAGGCAGTCAAGTTGCCTATCGAGTACGCGCGTACAATGACGCGGGTGAATCGGCGTATTCGAATATTGCCCGGGTGGCGATTCCGGCTCGATAGAGCTTCTACGCTCGCGCTAGAACACATATTTCAAGGCGAACTCAATTTGCCGGTTATCGGTAGCGGTGCTGGTGATGCTGGCGCCGCCGGATTCATCCACGGTATTGCCCGGCAATCCAAAATTAGGATGATTCAGCAGGTTGAAGAACTCGGAGCGGAACTCGATCTGCTGCGTTTCACGTATCTTGAAACGTTTCTGCAACACGAAATCCACATTGACCAGCTTCGGCCCTCGCAGGTTCCCGATGCGTGAGTTACCGAATACGTGCGCGATCTGTTGCCCGGGAGCGAGAGCCGGTATGACAAATACCGCCTGGTTGTACCAACACGTCAGCGATTGGCGACCCGGACAGCCCAGACTAGCCTGCTCAGCCTGTCCGATGGAGAAATCGTAGGGATTCCCAATCTGATCCGCCCGGTAGCTCCCGCTTCCGGTGTTGCTGAGGTCGCCGGACAGTCCCGCCGTGAATGCCTCCCCGCTCTGCGCGCTGGTAATGCCGCCAATCTGCCATCCTCCAATAATTCCGTCGGCAATACCACCTAAGCTGCTGAGGAAGGGGCGGCCCCGGCCAACCGGTATTTCGTAGATATAGCTCACCACGAAACGGTGTCGGAGATCAGGCAACACAGAGCCGAACTCCCGTTCCGGATGGTGCGCGTCCTGAATAGCCGCGCCCACGTTGCCATCCGCATTTCCCAGGTTGTGGGCCAGCGTGTACGACACCAGCAGGTTAAAGCCCTTCGAAAAACGTCTGTTCACCGATGCCTGAAGCGAGTTGTAGAACATCTGTAGCTGCGGAAAGTCCAGTGGCAAGACATTGCTCAGGTCCGGCAAGACATTGAAGTAAGGACGGCCCAGATTGCCCGTGGAATCGGAGAAGTTAGAGTCCAACGGCTGAAAGGGCTGGTTCAAATCGCTGACCTCGTGATTCCACAAGTGGTAAGCGCGCGTGCCGACGTACCCGATTTGCGCCATCCAGTTTTGCGAGAACTCGTGCTGAATTCCCAGGTTCCACTCGATAATCCGTGGCATGCGGCGAATAGGACCGGTTGTGCGCACTACTCCCGTCGGGTGACTGGGATCAGCAAAAGGAATCGTCGGCGAAAAACCGGCAGATATCAATTGACTGGGTGCAGGGATCTGGCCCACGTTGAAGAACCGGGATGAAAATGCCAGTTGCGGCGGGTTTAGGCCCAGGTCGTCGAAGATGTTGCCTTCACTCGAGTAGAAGATGCCCAAGGCGCTGTGGACCACCGTTTCCTTCTGCGGAGACCAGGCCAGACCGATGCGTGGGGCCCAGTCGCTCTTGTCAAACTTCACCCCGGCATGGGGCACCGCATTCGGTCCGTACGAATTCACCACCACGGCGCGTTCCAGATCGAAGTTGCCCACGCGGCCATTGGCGGGCGAGGTCACCTCATAGCGCAAGCCAATGTTCAAAGTGAGGTTGGGCAAAACGTGGAAGTCGTCCTGCGCGAACTCCGCCAGGTCCCAATAGCGCGTCGGATACATTCCTGTAAGAAAATCTTGTGCTGACGAAATCGGTATTCCCAGCAACAGGTCGGCTAGTCCATTGCCGCCCGTAGAGGTGGTTATGTCGGCGGTATAACCGCCTGGAAAGGCGAAGTTCCCCCGAGAGGCCGTGAGCTGAAAGAAGTTGCGCTGCTGGCGGCGGAAGTCAGCACCGAATTTGAAAGAGTGCTTGTTACGAACCCAGGTGACCGTGTCCGCCACTTGATAAATGTTTTCGATAGCGTGTTCGGGGGTCCATAGCGAGTCGCCTACCGGGGTGAAGCTGGCGATGTCGACGAATGACAATCCGGACGAGTTCACGTCGCCGCGATTGGCGAACGGAATTCCGACTTGCTCCGACAGGTTCTTACCGAAAAGCAGCGGTAGAGCATTCACTGCATACCGGAAGAATCCTCCATGCGCGTCATTGAGTAAGCGCCCCGAAAAAGTGTGAGTCCACCCGAGGCTGATGTGCTGCGATCGCGTCTTGTCGCGACTTGGGCAACAGTCTGCGCCGCCCAGGTCTCCCAGGGGCCCTGGCCTGAAACTGCGAATGTCATCGAAGCTGTAACCCGCAAAGATCTGATCCCGTTCACGGAAGCGATGATCCAGGCGTACGTCGAGCGAATCCTGATCATTCACACGATTCGGGCTTGAGAAGTAGTTATTGACGAGGTCGGTAGTGGTGGGCAGCGGGTACAAGTTGGCAACGTTCAGGCCCGTCGCATTGAGCATTCCGGAGGGAATTATGTTGCTCGGGAAAGCATCGCGGAGCAGAACCGTGCTGCCATCGGGACATACGAAACTATGAGTGCTGTACGGATCGAAAATAGTGCCAACGTCGAATGTGGGATTCGTGCCGGCCGGACCGCAAGGCGAGAAAAAGTCAGTTTGTGTCAGTCGGTCGCCGAAATTGCCGGTGCGCTCATCGGCTGTAGGCACGGTGGAAACGTAGCTCAAAGCCTCACGAATCCTGGTTGCCTGGTAGTCGCCGAAGATGAATGTCTTGTCTTTCTTGATGGGTCCTCCAAGAAATCCACCAAACTGATTTCTCTTAAAGGCAGGCTTCGGCGAAGGTGGCGGGGAGGCGAAATAGTTTCTCGCGTCCAGTACGTCGTTGCGGATAAATTCAAACAGCCCGCCGTGAAGCTGATTTGTGCCGGATTTTACCACCACGTTCACCGCAGCCCCACCGCGGCCAAATTCCGCGCTCATGGAGTTTTCTTCGGTACGGAATTCTTGAATTGCGTCCGGTGGCGGAAGCACCACGACACCGCCGAGGCCGAATTCATTGTTGTCCACACCGTTCAGCAGGAAGTTGTTGTTCGAGACGCGGAGCCCATTGACCGAGAGCGCTTCGTTGGCCCTCTCGTTCTCGAAAACTCCGCCGGAAACGTTGGACCCAGCCGGGCCGCCATTGGCACCTGGTCCCAAATAGGCAAGCTGAATGAAATTGCGACCGTTTAGCGGGAGGTCGGAGATTCGTTTCTCGGTTTCTATTGTTCCGAGTGAGGAGCTCTCGGTTTGGAGCAGGGGGGCGGTTCCGGTCACTTCGACCACTTCGGTCGCGGCGCCAACCTGTAGATTGAGATCCACACGCACGACCTGGTTGACACCCACTTCCACGCTCGAGTTCACAGCTTTCTTGAATCCTTGCCGTTCCACCGTCACAGAATACGTGCCTGGGCGCAAGAGGTTGGCAGCATATGCGCCGGCCGTATCGGTTGTGACCTCAACCGATTGATCGGTGGCCAAATTTCTGACTGTTACCTTCGCGCCTTGCACATTCGCGGCGCTGGGATCGCTGACCGTGCCCACAATACTGCCGCGGTCAACTTGGCCGAATAACGCAGAGGTACAGGTAATTACGAAGAAGGCGAAAGCCAGCTTCAAAGCACGATTGCTAGCGGATACTGCCTGCATGGGTGCCCCCTTGCCGCGCAGCAGTCTGAGGTAAACCGTTGAACCGCCTTAATACTCCCCCGCGTACCCGCAAGTCAAGCAGAACCATGAACGACGCCGGATCGCAGGAATTCAGGCACGCGGGTTTACAATGTGGACCGTCATTGGAGTCTGATTATGAAGACACTTCGGCCCTCAAGCGCTCTACTCGCGTTTTGCCTGGTCTGTTCGGTCGCGTGGACGCAGTATCAAGGTCCTGTGCGCAGCAGCCACGAAAGAAAAGCGTGGGCCGATCTGCCAGAACAGCGCAGCACGACTCATCCGAACAATGTGCCTGACCCGCGAGAGCTCAAAAGAGATGCGGACGAGCTGGCGCAACTGTCGCAGGCCATATCTGCGGACTTCGAGGCGATGAGCCGCGGTTTGGTCTCCAGCAATTTGAACGAGAGGCTCAAACGTATCGAGAAGTTGTCGAAGAGACTGCGCAACGCCGTCGAGAGTAGCAGCCGGTGACGGATTTTCTACTGATCGTTGCGCCGTCAAGCGGGCCCTTTAAGCATTGCCGATGAGGAGGTGTTATGTTGGAACTGGCGTTATTGGGAGGTCGGAAGGCGAAGAACAAGGCGTTCCCCGAATGGCCGATGTACGACGACAAAGAACGTCGCGCGCTCATGGACGTCTTGGAAAGCCGCGTGTGGTGGCGAACTCCGGGAACCAAAACGCTGGAGTTCGAGCGTGCCTTCGCGGCCTTTCACGGCGCGCGGCACGGCGTGGCCGTGACGAACGGTACGGCCGCGATTGAAGTTATCATGGCCGCGCTGAACATCGGGCCGGGGGACGAGGTCATCGTTCCCGATTTCACCTTCATCGCCACCGCCAGCGCCGTGCTCTTTGCGGGCGCTCTCCCGGTAATGGTGGACGTTCGGCCAGATACCTACTGCATTGACCCCGATCTGGTGGAAGCGGCGATTACCCCACGCACCAAAGCGATCATTGCCGTGCACATGGGCGGGCATCCTGCAGATCTCGACCGCCTGAGCAAAATTGCGCGTGAACACAATCTTGCTCTAGTAGAAGACAGTTCGCACGCGCACGGGAGCGAATGGCGCGGACGGCGAATCGGTACTTTCGGAAAAGCTGGGACCTTCAGTTTTCAATCGAGCAAGCTGATCACTGCGGGGGAAGGCGGCATGATCATTACCAACGACGATGAAGTCGAACGCCTAGCCCGCTCCGTTCACGATTGCGGCCGCATGCCCGGCGAATGGTTCTACAGCCACTTTATCTATGGTTCCAATTACCGGCTCAGCGAGTGGCAAGGCGCTGTGCTCAACGTGCAACTCACGCGCCTGGATAAGCAGACTGCGCACCGGCACAAGAACGCACGCCTGCTCGATCGATTGTTGGGAGAGATTGAAGGCATGACGCCGCAGAAATTGGACGCCGGCTGCACTCGCAACGGACAATACGCTTATATCTTCCACGTCGATCGTGACGCTTTTGGAGGCATTAGCACGGAGCGATTCATTGCCGCCATGAATGCCGAGGGCATCCCCAACCAGGCGAGCTATCCTCCGCTGCACGATCTCGACGTATTCAAGAGCGGCGAATATCGCAAGAAACTTACGGGCAGGCAGGCAGAGGAAACGCACGCCTTCTTAAAAGGAAAATTCCCTCACACGCATCGGGCCGCTTGGGAGACAGTGTGGATCCCGCAACCGGCATTGCTGGGAGACGAGGAAGACATGCACGAGATTGCCACTGCTGTGAAGAAAATCCACGACCATGCAGGCGAGCTCGCCGCCGCGCCGGTCGCAGTTCGGGAAACCGCCTAGCACCGGCATGGAACTGCACGAACGCCAGCGCTATGTTCCGTATACCCGCGAGCGAAACTACGGCTGCCGTATCACCGAGTACGCGTTTCGCGGGCTGCGCTGCGTTGTGCTCGAAAACCAGGTCATTCGCATCTCCGTGGCTGCGGACAAAGGAGCGGATATCTACGAGTTTCTTCATAAGCCCACAGACACCGAATTTCTCCTGCGTACGCCGTTAGGAGTACGCGCGCAACCTCCAGTACTACCCACCATCAACTTGCGCGAGGGATCCTTCTCTGACTTCTACGAAGGAGGCTGGCAGGAGTTATTACCCGCTGCGGGCGATTTTCCTTCCGAGTGCAAGGGAGCCCAATTCG
>Ga0099830_10001362_pt1 | contig 12292 bp, 10 predicted proteins | sample CZO8metaG_4_FD_79337 | JGI IMG/M metagenome (GOLD analysis project Ga0099830, IMG submission 79337) | Vadose zone soil microbial communities from the Eel River Critical Zone Observatory, Northern California, USA - CZOApr15con2H3.8 metaG | ecosystem: Environmental > Terrestrial > Soil > Vadose...
GAGATTAAAGCGGGATTGGCGGCGCTTAAAAATAAAAAGGCCAAGTTATATACCCTTGAAGAGTTGCTAAAGTAACGGCTTGGATTAATACGTGGGGAACCGGTCATTCCGAAAACTTAGGGTTCCCAATCACGTAATCGTACTCATCCGCAGCCTACACCCGCACCTAAAACGCAAAATCGGCGCCTCGCTAGAGACTATCCTGGCCGATCCTTATTCAGGCAAAGCCCTAAAGGCAGAGTTGTCGGGCCTATGGAGTTTCAGGGTCGGGCGTTTTCGGATCATTTATCGAATTTCCCGAAGACAAGTGGAGCTTGTCGCTATCGGCCCGCGCGAACGTATTTACCAGGAGACGTTTCGATTGATCAGCAAGTCTCGGTAGCCTGGGTGAAGCGAAGCGGAACCCAGGATTCAGGTGGCGTGAATAGATCCCCCCGGATTCCGCTTCGCTTCATCCGGGCTACTTGCTCACGGAATCCAAGAATGTCGACAAACGCACAGACGCGCTTCTCGTACACACGTGACATAGATGCCACTATCCTCGCGCTTTAGCGCGTCTACTAGGACGCTTCGTCACGCCCACAGATTGATCAGCGACTTTAATTAACGAACGCAACGCCGCATTCACCGATGCGTCGTCCGGAAAGACTTCCGCTACATCGGGACTCAACAGGACCAAGTTGGTCCCGGATCGGTAAGACTTGTAGTATTTACCCCGTACGCCGCGCCCAAGATCGGTACGCTTGTATTCGGGGCGCAATTCATCACGCTTAGCCTTCCTCATAAATTTTCCTTTCGTTTCTCATTGCAGTACGTGCGCTGATAATTCTAATACGGTTTTCTCTTTGAGTATGGGCAACCACCAACAGTTTGTTCGACCTGGATAGGCCAAAAGTCAAAAAGCGTTCCTCATGTGATGAGTGGTCGGGATCATCGAACGTGATGGCTAATGGATCGCCAAATACGGTCGTGGCCTCATGAAAAGATACTCCATGTTTCCTTTGGTTTGCACTCGCTTTCTTCCCATCCCATTCAAATTCCATTCGTGAATTATAACGTTCTTATCCAAGAATAATCATAGAGTCATCTCCGACTGCACCTTTAGGCCGCAGCGATTAAGCCGAAACAAGCGCCGCTTTCACGCGCTCCGGCGTCAATGGCAAATCGCGTACGCGTTTGCCGGTGGCGTTGTACAGCGCATTGGCGATGGCGGCGACGGTCGGCCCCTGCGAGCCTTCGCCGGACCCCAACGAGCGCTCGTCCGGGTGGTCGATCAACACCACCTCCACCTCGGGAACTTCCGGGAAGGTCAGGATCGGATAATCCGCCCACGAGCGCGTGGTCACGCGCTGGCGGTCGAACTTGACTTGCTCCTTTAACGTCCAGCTGGTCGATTGGATGATGCCGCCTTCGATCTGATTGGTCAGGCCGTTCGGATTAATAATCAGCCCGGCGTCGGCCGCCGCAACGGCTTTTGCCACGCGCACGTTTCCGGTTTTGGGATCGACCACCACGTCGGCAATCACGGCGACATAGACCGCCAGGTTCTTATATTTGGCGAAGCCGATGCCGCGCCCGTGCCGGCCATCGCCCTTCTGCCTCACGCGCCAGCCGGCTTTATCGGCGGCGGCCTCAATCACCGCACGCGCACGCGGGTCCTTCAGGTGGCGCAGACGGAACTCCACCGGATCGGCATTGGCCGCCGCCGCCAGTTCGTCCATGAAAGACTCGAGTGCAAACACATTGGCGTAAGCCCCCAACCCGCGCAACGCGGAAACGCGCAGAGGCATCTCCGTAACCAAATGATTGACCACGCGCTGATTCGGAAATTCATAAAGAGGAACTGCGTTCCGATCGCTGCCGCCGGAAGGCTGCGCGATGTTATCCGGCGGTGACGCTTTCATCGGGCCGGCTAGATGCCAGCTAGCGAGCAAATTGACGCCGTCCTTCGCTCCTGGCCGCGTGCTGTGCGTGTGGCTCCACAATTCATGCGTCCAATCCACGACATTGCCTTTCGCGTCAAGGCCTGCGCGCAGGTTTATCAGCATGGCGGAGCCGTATGGCTCCCACGCGAACTCATCGTCGCGCATCCATTGCAGCTTTACCGGCCGCCCGGATGCGGCGCGTGCGATCAGCGCGGCGTCGAGCGCAACGTCATCGGCGCCATTGTGACCATAACAGCCCGCTCCCTCCGCGTGCACCGCGGTAATCTGGTTCTCCTCTATTTTTAGGGCTTTAGCGAGATCGCGCCGCAGCGGAAATACGCCTTGGCTGTGGGTCCAGACCGTGAGTTTACCATTTTGCATTTGCGCGATCGCGCAGGAAGGTCCCATGGTGGCATGCGCCTGATAGGGACGCGTGAAAGTTGCCGCCAGGGTTTTGACCGCATTATCCTTGGCCGCGGCGGTTTTCTCGCTCACCACCGTGTCTTCGCTCGCCATGCTTTTTAAGTGCTCGTATAGTTGCCTGCCGGCGGGCGGCAAATCAGAGGTCTCCTTCCACACTGCGCTGTTACGCAATGCCTCCCTGGCTTTGATCGCCTGTTCCTCGCGCTCGGCGGCAAGACCGAGAAAATTACCGTCGTGCACGACCGCGATTACGCCCGGCATCTGACCGACTGCCGCTTCGTCGCATGAGACCAACACCGCGTTATAACTGGGCGGCCGCACGACCCGGCCAAACACCATGCCCGGCAAGCGCATGTCCTGGACATAACTCGCGCCGCCGGTCACCTTCGCCGGAATATCGCGCCGCCGGATGCTCTTGCCGATTAGTTTGTGTTCGCTCGCCGGTTTCGGTTTGACTTTGGCGGTAGCCTCACGCTGCAACATACCCGCGCGCGTCAACTCCCAATAAGTGACCTTAGCGGGACTGCCTTTAACGGTCACGGCGCCGTCATCCACGCTGAGCTGATCGGTGCCAACGCCAAGCCGCGTCGCGGCCAATTGCAATAAAATGGCGCGCGCCTCCGCGGCGGCGAAGCGCAAGGCGGTCCCGCTATTCTCAATCGACTGGCTGCCGGAGGTAACGCCTTCATTCGGCGTGCGCCCGGTGTCACCGGAAATCATCTCAATCCGATTGAGCGAGACATCCAGCTCATCGGCCGTGATCTGGGCGAGCGCGGTGATAATTCCCTGGCCGAGTTCCACCTTGCCGGTGAAGATCGTGACCGTGCCATTAGGATTAATGCGGATCCAGCCGTCCAGGGCGCGGTTGGTATTGAGGCTGCCGGGCAGGCGCGGGGCGTCTTGCGCAAATGCCACCGACAGGATCCGGCTTAAGCTGAAGCCGACGATGACTGCGCCGGTGCCTTTAATAAATTGACGGCGGGTAAGTTTAAAGCCGCTGGAGTTTTTCATACTGTCACCTCCCTCGTCGCCCGCGCAATCGCCCGCACAATGCGATTGTGGGTGCCGCAGCGGCACAGGTTCCCGGCTAACGCTTGTTTGATTTGCGCCTGCGTCGGTTTAGGGTTGCGATCCAGCAGCGCCTTTGCGGTCATGATCATGCCGTTGACGCAGTAACCGCATTGCGCCGCCTGTTCCTCGATAAAGGCCTTCTGCAGCGGATGCGGTTTGGCAATCGTGCCCAGCCCTTCGATGGTGGTGATATTTTTATTAACGACGGCAGACACCGTAGTAATACAGGACCGCGCCGCGGCGCCGTCTACGACCACCGTGCAAGCACCGCACTGAGCGAGGCCGCAGCCGAATTTAGCGCCATTAAGCTCCAAATCATTGCGCAAAATGTAAAGCAGCGGGGTGTCGGCTTCGACGGTAACGGTGCGGGTAGCGCCATTTACTTTGAGGGAAAAGCTTTGCGGCATGGGTTTCCTCCTTAGGCAAAAGCAAAGAATCAAACTACAAATAGTGTGTCATAAATTACGGCTGCGGGGCATAGGCGGCGACTTTTTTAGGCAACTGCAGCGACGCCAGTACCGCGATGGACAACAGCGCCATACTGCCGATAAACGAGGCGTTATAGCCTCCCCAACGTTCATAAAGAATACCGGCCACCAACACGCCGGCGGCCCCGCCTACGTGATGGGCCATGGAAAGCCAACCCATTATCGGCCCCAGACTCGCCGGGCCATGCGCCTGCCTGATAAACACGCTGGCCGGCGGCAGGTTGCCTATAAAGGTCAAACCGAATAACACCGCAAAGAAAATCAGATGCAGCTCCAGGTGGGTGCCGGCAAATAGAAACAAAAACGGGTATGACGCCAGCCGCAACGCGTAGACAAACGCAAGGATATGGCGCGCCTCAAATTGGTCCACCAGCAGTCCGACCAGCACCGCGCCGACAATCCCGGCCAGCGACAGCAGCGAAAACATGCCGCTGCCCCGGGCCGGGGAATAACCCTGACCGGTCAGAAACGCCACCAGATGCACCAGCATAATTTGGTCGGTCACACCGCACGCCACATAACCGATGGCAAGCAGCCAGAAATTGCGGCTAGCGGCAACTAGGCGAATAGGCGCAGCGGGAGCGGGCTTCGACGCACTCGCTAATGGCGCCGGCCGATCCTGCAAAAAGAACAGCGCCAACAGCAGCAACACCAGCGCCGGAGCCACGGTCAAAATAAAATAAGACTCACGCCAGGGCAGATGCAGCAATAACACCGCGGCGAGCGCGGCAAACAAGGCTTGCCCTCCCGGCAACGCTGCCACCACCACACCGGTCGCCATGCCCTGGCGCGCGCCGAACCAGTGCGCCGCCAGCACCGTTGCCGGAATCAGACCCGCGGCGGAAAAACCCAGCATGGGAATAATCCCCAGGAATACATGCAATGCGGCCAGCGATGACGCCCACACCATGCCGATGCCGCTGATGATAATCAGGAGTATGCCTATGAATATCAACCGGCGCGAACCATAACGTTGCACCGCCCAGCCGACAATGGGTTGCGCGAATGCATATAAAAATAACGCGGCCGACGCAACCGAAGAGAGTGCGGCGCGAGTATGGCCCAAATCGCGCTCAATCAGTGGAATCAATATCCCCACCATGGCGCGGATACCGGAGGTAAAGGCGAAGCTGCCGGCGGCAATCGTTAACACGAACCAGGCGATTTTTTGTTTTTCGTTCACTACGTGTTGCCTTAAACCCGAGTTAGCGCCATCTGCAAAACCTGAGCGAGATGTAAAGCCCGACGCAGTGTTGTTTGCGCGATTTGCTCGCGGCAGCTAAAGCCATTGGTAATAATCAGTGTGTCTGTGCCGGCACCGCGCACCGCGGGCAATAATACTTTCTCCCCTATTCTAATTGATAACTCATAATGATCCTCATGAAAACCAAATGCACCGGCCATACCACAACAGCCGGAGTCGAGCAGGTGGTAATCGAGGCCGAGCCTTTTAAGCAATTGCGTTTCATCGCTCATGCCGATCACCGCTTTGTCATGGCAATGGCCATGAACAATAGCCTTGCCGCTCAGCTTCGGCGGATGCCAGTCGGCTTTCTGGATAAGAAATTCGCTTAACGAGTATGCCTGCTGGCTCAAGCGGCGCGCCATGGGTTCGTCCGGAAAAAAATCAAGCAGTTCATCGCGGAAGACTGCGATGCAGCTCGGCTCCAGTCCGATCACGGGTACACCGGCGGCGATATCCGCTTTCAGCCCGTGCAAAATCTCGCGCAATTTTTGCCGTGCGAGATCCAACATGCCGAAATCGTATAACGGCCGCCCGCAGCACAATACCTGCCGCGGCAGCCGCACCTGATAACCTGCCGCCTCCAGCACCTCCACCGCCGCTCTCGCGGCTTCCGGATAAAAATGGTTATTAAAGGTATCCGGCCATAAAATGACGGCAGGCTTAGTGGTATCGCCGGCGGCGCGACGCTTGAACCATTGCGTAAACGTTTGGCGCGCGAATACCGGGATGTTTCGCGAACGCGTCATGCCGATGGTGAGCTTGACGATATCCCGCAGCATGGGAGTCTGGGTAAAAAAATTCGCGCCCCCGGGCAGGAATGCCGCCAACCGCGCCCAGCGGAAGATCAACCCCATCGAGTACGCCTGGATCGGGCGCAACCGGCCGGCGTAATAGTGGGAAAGGAACTCGGCTTTATAGGTGGCCATATCGACCGACACCGGGCAGTCGCTTTTGCAGCCTTTGCAGGCCAAGCACAAATCGAGCGCCTGCTTGATATGCGGGTTGCGCCACAGCCGCTTCGTGGATTCGCCCTGCAACATCTCGAACAAGAGATGCGCGCGCCCGCGCGTGGAGTGTTGCTCTTCCAATGTGGCACGGTAACTCGGGCACATGGTACCGCCTTGCTTGCGCCGGCAAATACCGATCCCGACACAACGCCCCACGGCGGTAGCGAAACTCCCTTGATCCTTAAAAAATGAAAAATTGGTCGCGGGCTGCAGCGGCCGATAATCGGGTCCATGGCGCAGGTTTTCGTCTAGTCGATAAGGGTCAACCACCTTGCCGGGATTCATTTTGTTTCCCGGGTCCCAAATCGCCTTGAACTCGCGGAACGCCTGGATCAGCTCCTTACCGTACATGCGCGGCAACAGTTCCGCGCGCGCCTGGCCGTCGCCGTGCTCGCCGGACAGCGAGCCGCCATAACGCACCACTAAATCCGCCGCTTCCTCAAGAAAACGGCGCCACTGTTTTATTCCCTCTTCAGTATGAAAGTCAAAAGTAATGCGCGCGTGCACGCAACCATCGCCAAAATGTCCATATAGCAACGCGCTGTAGCCGCACTTATCCAGCAGTTTGCGAAAGTCGCGCAGATAATCGCCGAGATGGTTTGGATCGACCGCGGCGTCTTCCCAACCCGGCCAGGTTTCACGCTCGCCGGGGGTAAAATTGGTCGCGGCGGCGCCGCTCTCCCGGATCGCCCAGACGCATTTCTGCTGCGCCGGGTCTTCAAACAACCGCATCTCCTGTACCCGACTACCGGTTTTGAGCGCCGCCAATAATCGGTGGGCGCGCGCGCTCGCCTCTTGCCGGGTAGCCCCGCCGAACTCGACCAATAACCAGCCCGCACCGCGCGGAAGCAGCGGAAGATCATTGAGATGCAACTTTTTCTTGCGCATAGCGCCGACGATCTGCTCGTCCAGGCCTTCGAGACCAATGGGACCATAACTCAGCACTTTTGAAGTCTCGTCGCCGGCCTGATAAATATCCGGGTAACCCAATACCAAGAGCGCGCGCGCGGGCGGGCTGTGCAGCAATTGCGCCTGGGCTTGTAACACCAGCACGCAGGTGCCTTCGGTGCCTACCAACGCGCGTGCAACGTTGAATCCGTTCTCTGGCAACAACTGATCCAGGTTATAACCCGAGACGCGCCGGCGAATCTTAGGAAATCCCGCGCGGATAAAATCTGCATATTTGTCACGCAACGCCTTTAGGCCGGCGTAAATTTCACCCTGGCGGCCGCCGGTCTTGATGATTCGTTCCAGGTCATCTTCGCTGGTTTTTCCGACCCATAGGCGCAAGCCGTCATAGGTCAAAATTTCCAGTGCCTCGACGTTCTCCACGGTTTTCCCCGCCATGATCGAATGCGTGCCGCAGGAATTGTTGCCGATCATGCCACCGAGGGTGCAGCGGCTATGCGTCGCCGGATCCGGCCCGAAGGTCAGGCCGTGCCGCTCAGCCGCATCCCGCAGATCGTCCAGTACGACACCCGGTTCCACACGCGCCAATTTTTTATTTGGATCAATCTCCAGGATGCGGTTTAAATACTTAGAGGTATCAATCACTACCGCGACATTGCAGGTTTGTCCGCATAGGCTGGTGCCGCCGCCACGCGCGAGCACTGGAGCGCCGTATCGCCGGGCAACGGCGACGGTTGCCAGGATGTCATTCACATCGCGCGGGATAACCACGCCAAGGGGCACTTGACGATAATTCGAGGCATCCATGGTGTAGAGCGCGAGGCTGCCGTCATCGAAGCGTACCTCGCCTCGTATCTCTTTCGCCAGTTCCGCCGCCAACGCCTCCCGGTCGACCGTGGCCGCGATTGCCTGAAGTCTGCGCGAAACCTCGCTTGGTTTTAGTAATGCACTCATGGCTGCACCTGGATCAAAACGCTCATCCGCGGCGGAAACAAAAGCCGGCAGCGCAAGCCATCACCGAACAAGATCGATGCGAACGTCGGAATGAGAAGCAACGCCGTGGACACTTAAGCTTCTTCCATTTTAAGGCGGCGGTGACCTATCGTTGAATACGTGGAAGCGGCGCGCGGAGACACGCTATTTAACGGCATCGCGTTATCCTCAGGTTATGCTTATAATTTGCCGGATTATATACGCTACCTGGGCCTTCTATACACTAATCTGTGCAATTGACTTGGTCTGGGTCGCGCGGCTACCATCTACCATCGTTCACGCCTGTTATAGCAAAGCCAATCCATAATCCAAAAACTTCTTTTAAGGAGATGAAATGATTCATTTTGTTGTACACGATGAAAATGACTCGGCAGGAGTTGTCGTGGTAGAAGGCATTAAGGCCGGGCAGGAGCTTTCGGGCTGGGTGATGGATCAGGACAAGACCATCAACATGAAAGTGCAAAATGATATCCCGATCGGACACAAATTCGCGCTGAAGAATCTTGCGCAGGGCGCTACTGTCATCAAGTATGGCCATGATATCGGCAAAACGGTCGCGCCGATCAAAACCGGCGAACACCTGCATGTGCACAACGTCAAGACGAAAAGGTGGTAGCAGATGAAAACACCGTTATTTCCGGGTTACCGCAGGGAAAATGGCCGCGTAGGCGTGCGCAATCACGTGATTATTTTGCCGGTGGACGATTTATCCAATGCCGCCTGCGAGGCGGTGGCGCACAATATCAAAGGTACGATGGCGATCCCGCACCCTTATGGCCGGTTGCAATTTGGCGCCGACCTGGAGCTGCATTTCCGCACTATTATCGGCACCGGCGCCAATCCTAATGTGGCGGCGGTCGTGGTCATCGGCATCGAACCGGGCTGGACTAAGCGCGTGGTGGAGGGCATCGCCAAAACCGGCAAACCGGTGCAGGGCTTCAGTATCGAGCTCAATGGTGATCACAAAACTATCGCCGACGCCTCCCGGGTCGCGAGAGAATACGTGCAGTGGGCGTCGGAATTGCAGCGTGTTACCTGCCCGATCGATGAATTGTGGGTGTCCACCAAATGCGGCGAGTCGGACACGACTTCCGGGTGCGGGGCGAATCCCACTGTAGGCAGCGCCTTTGATAAATTGGAAGCGATGGGCGCGACCCTGGTCTTCGGCGAGACTTCCGAGATTACCGGCGGTGAAGACCTGGTCGCTTCGCGCTGTGCCACCCCGGCGGTCGCGGAAAAATTTATGCAGACCTGGAGCGCCTACAACGATTTCATTGTCGCCAATAAAACTGACGACCTTACCGATTCGCAGCCGACCAAGGGCAATATCATCGGCGGGCTGACCACTATCGAGGAGAAAGCGCTCGGCAACATTCAGAAGATCGGAAAAAAATGCAAGATCGTCGGCATACTCGAACCCGCCGAGACGCCGACCGGGAAAGGATTATGGTTCATGGACTCCTCGTCCGCCGCCGCCGAGATGGTGACCTTATGCGCAGCCGCCGGCTTTGTCGTGCATTTTTTCCCGACCGGGCAAGGCAACGTCATCGGCAATCCGATCCTGCCGGTGATCAAGCTCACCGCTAACCCGCGCACCGTGCGCACCATGAGCGAACACATCGACTTTGATTGTTCCGGCCTGCTGCAACGGAAAATGAACTTGGATCAGGCGGGAGATGAGTTGCTTAAAGTCATGCTGCGCACCTGTAACGGCCGCTTCACCGCCGCGGAGGCGCTGGGGCACCGGGAGTTCGTCCTGACTAAGCTCTATCGCAGCGCTTAGCTATAACATTGAGTCTAATGTCGCGTTTAATCCAATCGACGTAAACGCGTGCGGTTCGTTTGCTGTAGTGACGACAACGTAGTCGTTCGCGCGCCTGATCAAGCAATTTTGGCGGCTGATGGTTTTTTTCACCAATATTGGTGGTTTGATATTTATCCATAACTATTTAAATTTCCAGGTTATACGACAAATGATGCCAGTTTATACGCCACTTTTGGTGTCTATTTTAAGTTGGGCCTTAGGATGCGATAGTCATGCGGAGGAAAAAAGATGAAATCGCTACTTGTCACCTTTGCTCTCGCCGTCACATTTGGCGGCGTCTCTACTGTGGCGGCTCAGAGCTACCCGTCGCGACCGATCACGATGGTCGTGCCCTTCGCCGCGGGTGGACCGGCGGACACGATCGCCCGTATCATCGCCGTGCCAATGGGCAAAGCGCTCAACCAGACGGTGGTGGTGGACAATACGACCGGCGCGGCGGGCACGATCGGCGTGGGACGAGTCGCCCGCGCCGCACCCGACGGTTATACGCTGAGCATCGGCCATTGGGGTACGCATGTCATCAACGGCGCGATTTACCCGCTTCAGTACGATTTGCTAAGGGATCTCGAGCCGCTGGCGATGATCGCCGCCAATCCTCTATTGATCGTGGCAAATCCCGCTGTGCCGGCCAAGGATCTGAAAGAACTGATTGCGTGGCTAAAAACCAATCCGGATAAGGGGTCGCTGGGAACCGCCGGCGTGGGCTCGGCGTCGCACATGGGTGGTCTCTACTTTCAGAACGCCACCGGCACTAAATTCCAGTACATACCTTACCGCGGTACCGGGCCAGCATTGCGGGACCTGGTCGGAGGACACATCGAATTCATGGTCGACCAAGCGTCGAACTCCCTTCCGCAGGTGCGCAGTGGAAGGATCCGAGCCTATGCGGTCACCGCGAGGACGCGGCTGGCCGCTGCGCCAGACATTCCCACGGTGGACGAAGCGGGCCTGCCCGGGCTCTACATTTCCGTCTGGTACGGAATCTGGGCGCCCAAGGGCACACCCCGAGACATCGTCGCCAAACTCAATGCCGCCATCGTGACAGCGCTGGCCGACACTACTGTGCACCAACGACTCGACAACCTCGGCCAGGAGATTTCGTCGCGCGAACAGCAAACGCCGGAGGGGCTCGGCGCCTTTCATAAAGCCGAGATCGAGAAGTGGTGGCCGATCGTCAAGGCAGCCGGCATTAAGCCCGAATAATGCCCCTACCTATGAACCTGCGGCCGGAGGCCGCACCGACTTTCCCTCTCCCACCGGGAGAAGGCGATCCGAAGGGCCGGGTGAGGGAGAGACCGCCCGGTTCATAGGCACAATTCGTGGCAGAAACGCGGCCAGGCGGTCTCTCCTGGGCAACGCAATCCACGAGCTTTCGTTTAGTCGCCATGGACAGCCGGCAGTCTTTGTCGTGAAGTGCAACAAAACGCACAAGGGCGACGCGCCGCAGCGCTCGCGAACCTTGGTGTAAAATCTAGCCTGGCTTGGAAAGCCATTTCATTTCCTGCCACAGCCCTTCGACCAGATCAACCGCGGCGCGAGTAATTCTTCCACGACAAGGCTGACAAGTTTGTCGGCGCTGACAGTGCGCATGGCAAAGGCAGTGGCGTGTGCGAGCGGCACGCGCGCAACGCAACTGGAAACAGAGGAACCTTTCGGCATCGTGTTTGACCCTCTAAACCAATCACGTTATTGTAACAAGTAATCGGGATAGGCGTTTTTGTTGATTCGATGTTTCTACTTCTTACAACTCGGGGCGATTATGCGATTTGTAGATATTTTGATCCAAACCATCTTTGGACCTCGCGTCATTAATCCAAGGAATCCATAATGAATGCGATTCCGCCTTTCTGTCCTGCCCCTTATAGGCTGAATTCCATAGCATTTCGCCCTAGCGGCTTTGCTTGTTTGATCCTGTGGAAATCAACTAAATTTGCCGCTCGGATCTTTTTAACTAAACCAGTTTAAAAAAGAGAGAAAACATGAAAAAAATATTATTGAGTTTATTGCTTAGTATGGTTGCGGCCGTTGCCGCCGCGCCGGGTTTCGCACAAGAAAAAATCAATCTTTCCATCGCCACCGGCGGCACCGGCGGCGTCTATTATCCCATGGGCGGCGGCCTGGCCAACGTGCTGTCGAAGTATGTGCCGGGCTGCCAGGCTACGGCGGAAGTCACCGGCGGCTCGGTCGATAACCTTAAACTGCTCGGCAGCGGCCGGGCGGATGTCGCCTTTTCCATGGCGGACGCGGGCTGGGACGCCTATAAAGGTGAAGACAAGTTCAAGGTTAATAAGATTCCGGTGCGTGCATTGATGGTGCTTTATCCCAACCGCATGCATGTGGTGACGATCGACGGCACCGGCATCAACAAAATGTCCGATCTTAAAGGCAAGCGTGTTTCCACCGGC
>Ga0099830_10001369_pt1 | contig 12250 bp, 10 predicted proteins | sample CZO8metaG_4_FD_79337 | JGI IMG/M metagenome (GOLD analysis project Ga0099830, IMG submission 79337) | Vadose zone soil microbial communities from the Eel River Critical Zone Observatory, Northern California, USA - CZOApr15con2H3.8 metaG | ecosystem: Environmental > Terrestrial > Soil > Vadose...
GATCGCACCGCCGATCGCGCCCCAGGCCGGATAGGGTTGCGTGTAGTACACCGGCGCGGGGGCGTAGTACACCGGGGCCGGGCGATACACGACGATGGGGGAATATACAACGCGCGGCGCGTAATGGTAGACGTGCGGTCTCGCGTAGCCGTAGTAGACGTGCCCGTACCCGCGGTGCGCCATCGCGGGCACACTCGCAACGAATGCGGCGGAGGCAAGTCCGCCCAGGACGAGCAGCCGGGAGATCTTGGTCTTCATGGTTCGCTCCTTTCTTTGGAGGTTACGACCACGAAAAACGTGCCGCTCGAGCGGCCTGTTGACCCGCCGGCACGTAACGGCTTGTAAGCCCTGTATCACCGGTTACAAGCGTTCAGCCGTGCGTCCAGATGAGCCCGGCGACTTTCAGGCGGACCGCGGGACCGCCGACGCCTGGGTGCTTCCGGGCTGCTGCAACGGAGGTTGTTTTGGACTATCGCAGGAAGAAGCGCACACTTTACCGAGATAACACAGCCGTTTGCGATGACGCAGTGCGTCAGCCGCGTAGATCTGACTCGGCATGGACCTTGCTTGGTTGTCGGTAAGGAGGTACGAATTATGGTAACCATCACAATCAGCGGCGCTGATAAAACAGGTTCGTTAGCCCGGATATCGACTTTCCTCGTCCGCAAGGGCTACCGTCTCGGCGCTCAGCAGGTCGCGGAATCCGGACCCGGAGCCAAACTCGTAAAGATCAGCCTCGAGGTATCTCAGGTCGATAAAACCAAATTGGCGGCTGAAATAAAGGGCATCAGCCCGGACTTCAGGCTGCTCAGCGTCGAAGGCGTCCAGTCCGGGGCCCCTTCGCTCAAGGAAATCGCCGAGCGATTTCCCGATATCGCTCCGCTGGTGCGAGCGTACGCCGAATCATTCAGTCAGGAAACGCGGGATCAGGAATTGTTTCAGGCGGGTAAAAAAATAGGCGCTTTCCACTACGAGAAAGAATGGTCGTTCGGCAGTCCGCTCAAAATGCCCGTCGCATTGAGACGAAGCTTGGTTCCCGCACTGGAAAAGCTCGCCAAGGTGGATGCGACCGACGCGAGCATTGCGTTGCCGGACAGTCCGTTTTGGGGTGGCGGCAATCAAGTCAATTGCTGTGAATTCCTGACCGGCTTCCTGCAGGGATTCCTGGATGCGGGTCCATTGACGAGCGACACTCGTGTGCAGAAAGCAGCATGCAGGGCAAGGGGAGACTCGCACTGCAGTTATACGGTCAGTTATGGTCTATAATTTTTCGTCGGCAGTCGTTTGATGGACGCGTGTTTCTTTTACCCGAATGGGGGATATTGAGATGAACACCATTACTTACGAGCCGTTATTGGTCGCGTTGTCGTATGTGATATCCGTATTTGGTTCATATACGGCGCTACAGCTTGCCATCGCGATCCCGCAGGCGCGAACCTGGACGGGTGTGATCAGCTCGGTGACCGGCGCGGCCGTGGCGGTAGGCGGCGGCGCGATCTGGTCGATGCACTTCATCGCGATGAACGCGGCCGACATGGGCGTCCCCGTGGCGTACGACGCTTTCCTCACCTTTGCTTCGCTGGTCGTGGGAGTTGTCGCATGCGGCGTCGGTTTGTTCGTGGTGGGACGCAGTGACGGCGGGCCGTTCAACTTGCCGCTTGGCGGGGTCTTGACCGGGCTGGGCGTCGCGCTGATGCATTACACGGGAATGGCGGCGATGATCATGCCGGCCAAGATCAACTACGACACGAACTTGTTTGCCGCATCCATTGCCATTGCTATCGTGGCTGCAACGGTGGCTTTGTGGCTCGCGTTCAATCTGCGCGGCAATTTGCAACGCTTCGGCAGCGCGCTCGTCATGGGGGTCGCGGTATGCGGCATGCACTATACCGGGATGTACGCCGTGCAGTTGCAGAAAACGGGAGAAGCCGTTGCTTCAACCGGCATATCCTTGTCCCCGACAGACCTGGGTTACTCGGTATTCGGAATCACGGCGGTGCTCCTTACGCTTCTGTTGATCTATAGCGCATGGAGATCGCAACGCATGCTGAGGACCGAGATATAGAAGGAATAGGGAAGAGCGACGAGAAACCTGTTGCCTCTGATACACCCGGGCCGCGGAAATCCGCGGCCCGGCGCTTTTTCGGCTCTCGATGTCCGCCCGTCCAAGGGCCGTCAGGCGCGTGCCGGCTCCTTGGGGATGAAGCGCAGCGCCACGCCGTTGTTGCAGTAGCGAAGGCCGGTCGGCTCCGGGCCGTCGTCGAAGATGTGGCCGTGGTGCCCGCCGCAGCGCACGCAATGGTACTCGGTGCGCTCCATGAAGAGCTTGCGGTCTTCCTTGGTCTTGAATGCCCCGGGGATCGTGGTGAAAAAGCTCGGCCAGCCGGTACCGCTGTCGAATTTCATCGCCGAAGTGAACAGCGGCAGGCTGCAGCCCGCGCAGACGAACACGCCGGGGCGCTTTTCGCGGTCAAGCGGGCTCGTACCCGCCCGCTCGGTGCCTTCGCGGCGCAGCACTTCGTAGGCCGCGGGCGAAAGGCGCTTCTTCCATTCGGCGTCCGGAAACTCCAGAGGGTCCGCGCTCGTCGCCACGTCGGCTCCTTGCGCGAGCAGGGTTTTCCAGTTCTTTTGCAGGTCTTCCACTTTCAGCGCTCCTTTCGCGGGCTTTTGTCCCCAGCCGGGCCGACCGAACCCCACCAGGAACAGCGCCGCCAAACCTCTCAGCCAGTTGCGACGATCCATTTTTCACCTCCGTAACCCGGCAGTATAGACTGCCTTGCGGGCGGGAAATTCCGGTCAGTGCTACGTGGGTCGAAAGAACCGGGCCGGCCTTATAGGCGCGGTACGCTTGGCCGGGCATCGCGATCCGATACATAATGAGGCCGCTATGAACGGCAATGACATCTGGCTCGCCGCGGGCTTGCGCACGCCGTTTGCGCGGGTGGACGGGCCGCTCGCCGGGCTCGGCGCCATCGCGCTTTCGGTGCCGGTCGTGCGCGCGATGATAGGGCTTGAGCCCTCCTCCGCGACCTCTCGCCCGCGTGCGGGGGAGGGGAGTATTCGCGAAGGAATTCGGCCCGATCTCCTCATCTGGGGCACGGTGATTCCCAACCTCGGCTACTCCAACATCGCGCGCGAGGTTCAGATCGAGGCGGGCCTGGACCGGGCCGTTCCGGCGTTTTCGACGGTGCTCGCCTGCTCGACGAGCATGGTGGCGGCGCTCGAAGCGGCCTCGATGCTCGGACACGGGGGCATAGGGCTCGCACTCGTCGGCGGCGTGGAGAGCATGAGCCGCGTGCAGATCGGGCTCTCGCAGAATTTCTCCGACTGGCTGCGGCGTTTCTCCCAGGCGCGCTCGATCGACCAGCGGCTTGCGTCGTTCAAGGACCTCAGGGCGCGCGACATTCGCCTGCATATTCTCGCCGTCAAGAATCGCGCGACGGGCAAGAGCATGGGCGAGCACTGCGAGGAGATGGCGAAAGCCTGGAGCATCGCGCGCGATCCGCAGGACAGGCTCGCGCTCGCAAGCCACGAGAAGGCGGTCGCCGGACAGAAGGCCGGATTCTTCGACGACCTGATCGTGCCGGTGGCGGGGATGTCACACGACGGTTTCCCCCGCGCGGACACGAGCCTCGAGCGTCTGGCGAAGCTGCAGCCTGCGTTCGACCGGACGAGCGGCAAGGGCACGCTGACCGCGGGCAACTCCTCGCCCCTCACCGACGGCGCGGCCGGCCTGTGGGTGGCGACCGGCGCAGGACTCAAGCGGCTGCCCGGGTCGCTGCCGCGCGTACGGCTCGTCGACTGGGAGATCGCGGCGGTGGACCTCTTCACCGAAGGCCTGCTCATGGCTCCGGCGTACGCGATTCCGCGCATGCTTGCGAGAAACGGGCTTCGCTACGGCGACATCGCGCTGTGGGAGATCCACGAGGCGTTCGCCGCGCAGGTGCTGTGCAACGTTGCCGCGCTCGAAAGCCGGGACTTCCGGCGCCGGAACGCCGGGGTGGACGCGGACCTCGGCAAGTTTCCCTGGGAGCGGCTGAATCCCCACGGCGGCTCGGTCGCGCTCGGCCATCCGTTTGGAGCGACCGGCGCGCGCATTCTCTCGCAGGCGGTGAAGGAGCTCGCGACGATGCCCAAGGGAAGCCGCGCAGTGGTGAGCATCTGCGCGGACGGGGGACTGGGCACCGTGGCGCTGCTCCAGGCAGAATGATGCCGGCGCGTAAATGAATTCCTCCACCGAAAACCTCGTCGAGATCTCGGGGCTCGAGTTTTCCTACGGTCCGCGCAAGCTCCTGAAGGGCCTGAACCTCAAGATTCAGCGCGGCAAGCTCGTCGCGATCCTGGGGGCGAGCGGCTCGGGCAAATCGACGCTGCTTCGCCTGATCGGCGGGCAGGCGAAGCCCGACCGCGGAACGATCAAGGTGGCGGGCCTAGTGGTCCACGAGCTCGATACGCACGCCCTCTATGCGCTGCGCCGCAAGATGGGGATGATGTTCCAGGCAGGCGGCCTCTTCACCGACATATCGGTGTTCGAGAACATCGCCTTTCCGATGCGCGAGCACACCAAGCTCCCCGAGAGCGTGCTCCGCAGGATCGTGCTGATGAAGCTGCAGGCGGTCGGCCTGCGCGGCACGCACGCGCTCGCGCCGAGCGAGCTCTCCGGCGGGATGGCGCGCCGCGTGGCGCTCGCGCGAGCGATTGCGGTGGACCCGATGCTCGCGATGTACGACGAGCCTTTCGGCGGACTCGATCCCATATCGATCAACGTGATCGCGAACCTCATCCGCCGGCTGAACGACGCGCTCGGCGCGACCTCCGTCGTGGTGAGCTACGACGTGAGCGAGGCGGTGAAGCTCGTCGATTACGTCTATGTGATCGCCGACGGCGTGGTCGCAGGCGAGGGGACGCCCGACGAGATGCTCGCCTCGAAAGATCCCTACGTCTACCAGTTCATGCACGCGAAGCCCGACGGGCCGATTGCGTTTCACTATCCCGGCCGGCCGATCGGCGAGGAACTCGGGGTCAGGCGGTCGGTACGATAGGGGCCCGGCTCGCGCGGCGGTGCTGCCGTCAATCGATCCTGATGTTCTTCTCGCGGATGATCTTGCCCCATCTGGCCGTTTCGGACTTGATCAGCTCGCCGAACTGCTCGGGGGTGCTCGCGACGATGTCTCCGCCCTGAAGGCGGAATTTGTCTCTCGTTTCCTCCGTCGCGAGAATATTCGCCAGGGTTCCGTTCAACTTATCGATGACCGGACGCGGCGTGCCGGCCGGCGCGATCAGCCCGACCCAGGAGGTCGTTTCGAAGCCCGGGTAAAACTCGGAAATCGTCGGGAGATCGGGATATTGCGGCGTGCGCGCCCGCCCGCTCGTGGCAAGGCCGACGAGCTTGCCGGCCTTGATGTTCTGACCGATCGAGCCGCCCGCCTGGATGAGCATCACCTGGACCGTGCCGGCCACCAGGTCGTTGATCGCGGGACCGCCACCCTTGTAGTGGATCGGGTCGATCTCGATGCCGGCCGCCTCTTTGAAGAGCTCGAAGGCGAGACGGCTGGAGGAGGCGGGGCCCGCCGAGCCGAAGTTCATCCTTGAGCCGTTCGCTTTCGAGTAAGCCACGAATTCCGGGACGGTCTTCACCTTGAGGCTCGGATGCACGACCAGGATCTGCGGATAGCGCGCGAGCTGCATGATCGGCGCGAAATCCCTGATGACGTCATAGGGCAGATCCTTGTACATGTGCGGATTCGACGCGAAAGTATCGAAGGTCATCATGATCGTGTGGCCGTCCGCGGGCGATTTTGCGAGCTGCGCCGTGGCCACGATGCCCCCGGAGGCGACGCGGTTCTCGACCACGAAAGGCTGCCCCAGAGCCTCGGCGAGTTTAGGAGCCATGAGCCGCGCGGCGATGTCGGAGGCGCCGCCCGGGCTCGCGGGCACGAATACGTGCACCGGTTTCGCAGGATAGTTCTGCGCCGAAGCGGGCGGCGCAAGCAAGACGGCGGCAAGCGCCCCAAGCGTAAGTCTCCAGAACATTCAGGCCTCCTGTCCCGCGAGTATTGTCGGCGAACGTGCGGCGTCCGCGGGCCGCCGGACGCGATGTGCGGATTTTAGCCAGGTTTTGCGCCGGATTTGCCTCCTGCCTTCTCTTGCAGTAGCTTGGGGAAACCCCCGGCCATGGACATCCCGGAAGGAGGGCCGGATGGATCAGGGCGGGGCTGAGGAGAGTGAAATGAACCGCAAACAAGCCCGCGCTGCTGCCGTGTCGCCGCAGTCCGGAGTTGCCGCAGCCGCGGTCGCAGTGTGGTTGATGGCGTCGGGCTCGCCGGTTCTTGCCGCCGAATCCGCCGACACCCTCCTCGTCAACGGCAAGATCATCACGGTGGACGACCGCTTCACTATCGCTCAGGGCGTCGCGATCAAGGGGCAGCGCATCGTCGCGGTGGGCAAGACCGGGCAGATCCTGAAACTGAAAGGCGCCGCCACGAAGGTGATCGACCTCGCGAACAGGACCGTGATTCCAGGGCTGATCGACAATCACGCGCATTTCATCCGCGCGCCCGAGCACGACGAGATGCGCCTGGATGGAGTCACCTCGCGAAGAGAAGCGCTCAGGATGCTCGCCGCGCGCGTCCGCGCGGCGCGCCCCGGCGAATGGATCGTGACGCTCGGGGGCTGGTCGGAGGAGCAGTTCACCGACGACCCGCGCGGTTTTCCGCTCGAAGAGCTCGACCGCATCGCGCCCGGCAACCCGGTGGTGCTGCAGGCCGTATACAACCAGAGCTATCTCAACAGCGCCGCGTTGAAGGCGGCCGGCATCGACGCGGCCACTCCCGATCCGCGCGGCGGCCTGATCGAGAAAGACGCGAGCGGCAAGCCAACGGGCGTGGTGCGCAACGCGGGCGGGGTCGCTTTCGTCGCCGCGAAAATTCCGCTGCCGGACAGGGAAACGTGGCTGGCGAACGTGCGCAAGTTCGTCGCGGAGCTCAACGCGATGGGTATCACAGCGTGGTACGACGCAGGCGGGCGAGGCATGAGCGAGCAGCACTACGAAGCCTACAGGACGCTCGCCGACCGCGGCGAGCTGAACGCGCGCGCGTTCTGGACGACCATCCGGCAGCCCACGACGCCGGAGCAGGTCGGTAAGGTGCTCGCCGAAATCGCGCAGCAGACATCGTTTCAGGGTGACGATTACTTCGACAACATCGGTTGGGGCGAATCGGTGTACACGCCCGCCACGACCAATCTCCTGCGCAACGACTATGTCGTGAAGCCGGAAGACATGCGCGAAGTGCGCCGCATCGCGCACGCCCTCGCCGAAGGCGGCATGTTCCTGAACGCGCACGTCGAGATGGAGAACGCGATCAGCGCTTACCTCGACGAGTACGAGGTGATCAACAAGGTCGAGCCGATCAAGGGGCTGCGCTGGGCTTTATCGCACCTCGACCAGGTGACCGACGCGCAGCTTGCGCGCATGAAGCGGCTCGGCTTGTACGCGGGGCTCCACAGCCGGCCGCTCATCCAGGGTGCGCTCATGCACAAGGTGCACGGCGAGCGCGCCTGGGACATGCCGCCGTTCCGGCGCGTGCAGGACAGCGGCATCGTCTGGGGACTGGGGTCGGACGCGACCGCCGTGACGACCTCCAACCCGTTCTACACGCTCTGGTTCGCGGTGACGGGGAAGATGATCGGCGGCCGCCAGGTCAACCGGCAGACGATCACGCGCGAGGAGGCGCTCATCGCGCACACGCGCAGCAACGCGCACTTCGTTTTCCAGGAAAGCAATCTGGGCTCGATCCAGCCCGGCAAATACGCGGACCTGCTGGTGCTCGACCGCGATTACCTGAAAGTGCCCGCCGAGCAGATCAAGGACATCAAGCCGGTGATGACGATGGTGGGCGGAAAGACCGTGCGCCAAACCAAGGGACTGTAGAGGCGTAGGAAACCACCCCGGCGCCTTGCGCCACCCCTGGCTAGCGCGCCGCCCGGATCGCGACGCGCAGCTTCTCGATCATCGTTTCGATCTCAGGCTCGGTCGAGATGAAAGGCGGCGCCATGGCGATGGTGTCGCCCGTGAAGCGATAGAGCATGCCTTCTTCCATGCCGCGCTCGAAAACTTTCAGCGCGCGCGCGCCCGGTTTGCCTTGGATCGGTTCGAGCTCGACCGCCGCGGCGAGGCCGATATTGCGTATGTCCACGACGCCCGGCTCGCCTTTCAGCGAATGCACCGCCTGCTCGAGGACGGGCTCGAGTTCCCGCGCGCGCTTGAACGAGCCTTCCTCCGCAATCGCGTCGAGCGCGGCGTGCGCCGCCGCCGCGGCGACAGGATGGCCGGAGTAGGTGTAGCCGTGGAAAAGCTCCACCGCGGTCTCGGGCCCGGTCATGAACGCGTCGTAGATGGCAGGCTTCACGATCACCCCGCCCATGGGAATGACCCCGTTGGTGACGATCTTGGCGAACGCGATCATGTCGGGCGTGACGCCGAAGCGCTGCGCCCCGAACGGCTCGCCCAGGCGCCCGAACCCCGTGATCACCTCGTCGAAGACGAGGAGGATCCCGTGCCGATCGCAGATTTGACGCAGCCGCTCGAGGTAACCGGCGGGCGGCACGATCACGCCGCCCGAGCCCTGCATGGGCTCGACGATCACGGCGGCGATGGTCGAGGCGTCGTGCAGCGCGACGAGTCGCTCGAGTTCCTCGGCCAAGTGCACCCCCCATTTCGGCTGGCCGCGCGAGAATGCCATCTCGGCGGCGCTGTGCGTGTGAGGCAGGTGATCGACGCCCTGCACGAGGAGCGGTGCGAACATCTTGCGGTTCGGGGCGATCCCGCCGACCGAAATCCCGCCTAGGCCCACGCCGTGATAGCCGCGCTCGCGGCCGATCAGGCGCGTGCGCGAGGCCTCGCCTCTCATGCGGTGATACCCGACCGCGATCTTGAGCGCGGTGTCCACCGCCTCCGAGCCCGAGTTGCCGAAGAAGACGTGGCCCATGCCCGCGGGCGCCAACTCGACGATGCGCTCGGCAAGCGAAAAGATCTTCGGATGCCCCATCTGGAAGGCGGGGCTGTAGTCGAGCTCTCTTACTTGCTTGGCCACGGCTTCGGCGATCTTCGGATGGGCGTGGCCGAGGGGACAGCACCACAGGCCGGAGAGGCAGTCGAACAAGCGCTTGCCCTCGGCGGTGGTGTAGTACGCGCCTTCGGCGCACACCAGCGTGCGCGAGAGCGGATTCCTCTTGAAGTAGCGATTGTGGGTGAACGGCATCCAGTAGGCTTCCGTCTTGATCGCCGAAGCCCGCTGCGGCACCGTGGATTCGTTCTTCATGGGGTCCCTTTCACGCCGCGGAGAATCATAGTACAGCGGCATGAGATTTCACATCGGCCCGCGAAGGGCTTACACTGACGCGGCCCGGACCCGGTGGGGGTGCGACGGTCCGGGCGGCTCGGTTCAATGAAAAAGGGGACGCAAGCCAATGTATTCCGACCTGGTCATCATCTTCAATTTTATCATCAGCCAGTGGAGTCTTTCGCCGCAGGCGTTCAAGGATGCCGTGCTTGCCGCGGCGCTTGCGAAGGCCGTGCTCGCGGGAATCTGGTGGACGACCCGCGTGCTGGTCGCGAAGTTTCCCTCGAATCTCGCGCTGTCGACTTTCCAGAAGCTGCTCAATACGCGGCCGGCCAAGCTCGTCGTGCTCGTTCTCGACGTCACGCTGATCGACGTGTTCCTCTTCTTCGCCGGCGTGGCGCTGCTCGATCTGCACCGCGGATTCTCGATCTTCTCGCTGTGGACCGCGGCGCTGTTCTCGTTCCTCTTTGCGTACATGGTCATGGTCGCGCACTCCGACATCAAGAAGTACTGACCGTCTTTCCGAGCGAGCACGCGTTCACCGCGCGGGAGTCCTGCAATGCCGCTGTCCCACATCGAGCATTATCTGATTGCCGCCGATGACATGGAGCGCACGCGCGACTGGTACCGCGACGTGCTCGGCATGGAGGAAGGCTGGCACCCGGACTTCGGATTTCCCGTTTACTGGATGTACCTCGAGGGCAGGGACGTCGTGCACATCGGCAAGAGCGCCGAGCACGCAGGCGAAAACCAGAAGACCTATCTCGGGCGCCTCGGGCAGGCCGTGGGTGCGGGCACCGGCGCGATCGACCACATCGCCTTCCGCGCAAAAGGGCTCAAGGGCACGATGGCGCACCTGCGCCGCCACGACATCGAGTTCAACGAGCGGCGCGCGAACGGCCAGGCGCTCTACCAGCTTTTCATGTATGACCCGAACGGCATCAAGATCGAGCTCAACTTCGATGCGGCCGAGGCCGAGGGCCTCGAGCCGGAGATCACGGCGGAGAAACTGGCGGCGCGGAAATAAAGCACCGGAACCCACTGCGAGACTTGAGACGCGGGCGTAGCTCGCGGATTTCTGATTCGTAACAGGTCGTTGCCCTGAAGATCGCTCGGTTCCGACGGCGAAGGCGAGGAACGCGGAGCACGCCATGCGGACTATACGACGGGCCAGCTCGGACCGACCTGCTGTAACTCTGCATTTCTATCCTGCACCCCTTGACGAGCGCGCCACAAGGGGGTAGAAGTTGTGGTGCGACTTGGTTGGACCCACCATATGTAGTGGCTGCGGGCCGGAGTAAACCCGACGCAGCGCATGTTGTGCTTTTGCGGGGGAGGAATGCATCGAGCTTTGGTTGTCGGGGACTTCGAAACACCCCCCGACTTCGAGCGTGTGACAGGGGACCCGGTTGGGAAGGGAAGGGTCCCAACCCATCGATTAGCCCGCGGTGCTCCCTTGGTTCAGGCTCGTCGCAGTCAATTGTGCGACAGCTTGCAGGTTCTTGAGCCGGCTCGCGCCGGAATCGCCTGTGAAGCGCGGTATGTCGGGACATGATCGCGCGCTTGGCACGAACCTACGCCGTCTTGAACGGATTCAGCTCGGTCATGAGTCAGATCCGCGACCGTCGCCAATTATTCGAGGAAGCCTGCAGCATCGCGGTCAGGCACGGATCGTTCCGCATGGCGTGGATAGGAGTGCCGGAAGCGGGGACGAATGAAATGTCTCCGGTCGCCCAGGCCGGCTTTGACAACGGTTACCTAAAAGAGGTCGTCTCTCTGCTTCGCGACGCCGGCGAAGATCACGGCGCCTGCGGTCAGGCTCTGTGTCGAAAGAAAACCGTGGTGGTGAACGACATCGAGGCGGACTCAGACGTCGCGTGCAAGAAAACGGCGCTCGCGCGCGGTTACCGCTCGATGGCGTCGCTGCCGCTCCTGGTGGACGGACGAGTCGCCGCGGTATTTGTACTGTACTCGGCGGACACGGGATTTTTCGACGACGACGAACTGGCGCTGCTCGAACATCTGGCGGGCGACATATCCCTTGCTCTTAAGTATTTCGAGAAAGAAGAAAAGCTCAATCACCTTGCCTACTACGACGTCCTGACAAAAAGCGCGAACCGCAGTTTGCTGCAGGATCGCCTGACTCACGCGATCGCTCACGCCGGCCGTCACGGGCGGCAGGTCGCGGTGATATCGGTCGACATCGACAACTTCAAGTACATCAACAACAGTCTGGGGCATAAGGCCGGCGACCAGCTGCTGAAGGCCGTCACCGAGCGCCTCGGGTCTTGCGTGCGTGACGGCGACACGATCGCCCGGCAGGGCGGCGATGAGTTCGTCATCGTGCTTCCCGACCAAATCAGCGACGAACACGCGTCTCAGGTCATCAAACGGATCCTTGCCGCCATTGCCCAACCGATCTTGATCAAGGACCGCGAGTTCAACATCACCTGCAGCATCGGCGCGAGCTTTTACCCGCAGGACGGTCCCGACGGGGAAACGATACTGAAGAACGCGGACGCCGCCATGTACGGCGCCAAGGAGCTCGGAAGAAATACCTTTCAATTTTATGCGAAGGAGATCGACGCCAGGATCAACGAGCGGCTGATGCTGGAAAACAGCCTGCGCCGCGCGATCGAGCGGGAGGAATTTCTTCTTCAATATCAGCCGCAGATTCACCTCGATCGGGGGAAAATCACCGGTGCGGAAGCGCTGATACGGTGGCAACACCCCGAGCTGGGGATGGTGTCGCCCGACAAGTTCATTCCCCTTGCAGAGGAAACCGGCCTGATCGAGCCGATCGGCGAATGGGTCTTGCGAACGGCGTGCGCGCAGAACAAGGCGTGGCAGGACGCCCGCCTGCCGGCGATAACGGTCTCGATAAACCTGTCGGCCCGTCAATTCCGCCA
>Ga0099830_10001370_pt1 | contig 12241 bp, 11 predicted proteins | sample CZO8metaG_4_FD_79337 | JGI IMG/M metagenome (GOLD analysis project Ga0099830, IMG submission 79337) | Vadose zone soil microbial communities from the Eel River Critical Zone Observatory, Northern California, USA - CZOApr15con2H3.8 metaG | ecosystem: Environmental > Terrestrial > Soil > Vadose...
GCTCCGAAGTATCGGCTCATGAGACTTGCAAAAGAGATCGATCGGCCGTTGGAGCCGTGAATCTTTCCGTTCTTAAGAGTTAGCCGGCCCGCGCTGCTCTTGAGCGTCTTAGCCGCTTCGCGCAGAAGCCGGCGCTTCAGATCCTGCGCTGCTCTTTGCACACAGAGCCCCATAATCACAGTCGAGCTGCTTGCGTTGGTCGCGGAGTCATAGGGAGTCGCATCGGTGTCGAGTTGCGCCACGGCAACTCGTTCAAGCGGCAGCCCCAATTCCTCCGCGACGATCTGGCTTAACGCAGTGCGGGCGCCTTGACCAAGCTCCACCGTGCCGGTGAAGAGAACAACGCTGCCGTCCGAGTTCATTTTTACTGCGGCGGAAGAGACCTTGTAGGTGCCGCCGCCATCCTTCATACAGCAGCTCAGCCCTTTGCCTCTGTCGGGCTTCTTCTCTTTTTCCTTCCAGCCGATGGCCCGGGCAACGCGGAGCAATCCCTCTCTCAGATCGCAGTCCACGGGCGTGTCTCCGGTCGTATACTTCTCTCCCTTTTTCAAAAGGTTCTTGAGACGAAAGTCCAAAGCATCGATCCCTAGTTTCTCAGCTATGATATCCATCTGGGACTCATAGGCCCAGGTGACTTGAAGCGTCCCAAAGCCACGGAAGGCCCCGGCCGGAACCGTGTTGGTGTAAACTGTGTAAGCGCGGGTCTGGATATGCGGGATTCGGTAGGGACCGGGCGCGCGATAACCTGCCTTCTGCGTCACTCTTGGTCCGGCATCGGCGTAGGCCCCGGTGTCCATGTAGATCTCGCACTCCCTCGCCATCAACCGTCCATCGCGGCTCACGCCGGTTTTGATGCGGAAGCGGGCCGGATGGCGCGTCACGGTCTTGAAGCTTTCTTCTACAGACAGAGTCACTTTGACCGGACGATGAGTCTTCCTAGAAAGAGCGGCGACGAGCGGTTCGATCTTGACCGCGAGCTTCCCGCCGTAACCTCCGCCGACGTAGGGGACGATCACCCGAACTCTATTTAGGGGAAGATCGAAAATTTCCGCCAGATGCTCGCGGAGCACAAAAGGCTCCTGAGTGGCCGCCCAAAGCGTGAGCTTATCTCCTTCAAAGTGGGCCACCGTTACATGAGGCTCCATGGAATAATGCTGCACACGGGGGAAGGTGAAGGTGTGCTCGAAGATGGAGTCGGATTCTTTGAACCCCTGAGCGACGTTCCCTTTGGCATAATTAAATTGGTAGCAGAGGTTGGTTCCCCTGAATTCCTTCGGCGCGTCATAGCGGTAACCATACATTTCCCCGCCTGCGGCCGCTGCTTCGTGAATGAGCGGTGCATTAGATGCCAAAGCCTCGTCGAGGCTCGTCACAGCCGGAAGCTCCTCGTACTCGGCGTCTATGAGAGTGATCGCCTCTTCGGCTGTGGCCTCGTCCTCGGCGACTACGGCGGCTACCGGATCGCCCGCGTACCGAACTTTATCCACTGCGACAATGGGCTGATCCTTGTAAGCGGCGCCGAAATAGGGATTCAGACCTTTGAGATCTTCCCGCGTGAGAACCGCGATGACGCCGGCCAACTGTTCGGCCTTGCGCGCATCAATCTTGACTAATTTCGCATGAGGGAATGGGCTGCGAAGAATTTTTCCGTAAGCCATCCCCGGCAAATCGATGTCAATCGTGTAGAGGGCCTTGCCGGTAACTTTCTCCTTTCCATCGATCCGCGGCTCGGCTCTCCCAACAACTTTCAAAGTTTGCTCTTTACTCATTCCCTCTATTTGGCCTCTTGGATCTCGACCCTGCCTATGCGCTTGACCGCGGCGGCGAGCATCTTCGCGTCCTTGTCCCAAAATTTCTGGAATTCGGGCGCATCGAGATACGCGATTGGAGTCTCAATTTTCTCCATGGCAGTCTTAAATTCAGCAGAGTTAACCGTTTGTCTGACCGCGTCGCGCAGCGTCTTGACCACAGGCGCCGGCGTGGCGGTCGGAACAAAAAGACCCGCCCATATATAAAACTCGATGTCATAGCCAAGCTCTTTGAAGGTAGGAACGTCGGGCAACGCGGCAACCCGTTTCGCCCCCCATCCCGCCAACGGCCGGAGCTTCCCGGCCTTGATATGCGGCGCGATCACGGCGGGTCCAGAGGCGAGGCCATCCACATGTCCACCTAGGATAGCCGTCAGGGCGGGACCAGCTCCCGAGTAGGGGATATGGTTGAGTTGAATGCCGGCGGCGTGGGCAAACAGCTCAGTGGCCATGTGAAGAGTTCCGTAAACACCGGATGAGCTGTACGAAATCTCTCCCGGCCGTTTCTTGGCCGCTTCCACGAACTCCTTGACGCTTTTCCAAGGATGGTCCGCGCGCACGACGAAGATGGTAGGATCGGCGGAGATCAGAGCGATGGGAATGAGCTGACCCATGGTATAGGCCGGCTTGCGGTCAAAGAGCTTGTCAGCCTCGGGGATGATCGAGATGCTGGAGAGCGCCATCAGCGTCGTATAACCGTCCGGCTTACTATTGGCGACGAAGGACATTCCGACTGCGCCGGCGGCGCCGGTCTTGTTCACCACCACCACGGGCTGTTTGAGGATCTTTTCCATAGTTGCCGCCACCGGACGGGCCGTGAGATCAGCCACACCGCCGGGAGGGAAGGGAACGATCATCTGGATCGCCCGGGAGGGATATTGTTCTTGGGCCACCACTGGACTCCAAGAAGCTAACAGGACGAAGAAAAAGCCGAACAGATAAAAAGGATGTCTCCATAGGCCTTTCATAGATTTGTCCTCCTTAAGACGTGATTTGTGCTCGCCAACTTTGTAAGTCCGTAAACTATTCAGATCTGTCCGCTAAGCCCAGTCGCTTGCGCCAATCCGTGCCGTGTGGGAGCAATGGCTTGAGGCCCACGACGAGTAGGGTAAAGGCCACTAAGAGCATCGTGGCCGCAATGGGCCGTCCGACGAAGATCGAGTAACTGCCATGCGACATGGCCAGAGACTGTCTTAGACTCATCTCTAGCATAGGCGCTAGAACAACACCGAGGACAACCGGCGCGGTTTCGAAGTCGAACTTGTGCAAGAGATAACCCAGGAGACCCATGAAGGTCATGATCCAAACATCCACTACGCTGCTGTTCACTGCGTAAACCCCGAGGACACAAAAGAGCAGAATAGAAGGGTAGAGAATCCGATAAGGGACACGCAGGAGATTCACAAACAACCCCACCAGGGGAAGATTCAAGATCAGCAGAACGACATTGCCGACATACATGCTGGCGATGAAGCCCCAAAAGAGCTCTGGCTGTTGCTGGATCAGAAGGGGACCTGGGCTCACTCCGTGAATCATCATGGCCGCCATCATCACTGCTGGGACGGGTCCGGAGGGAACCCCCAAGGCGAGCATAGGAACGAACGCGCCGCAAACGGCCGCGTTGTTGGCTGATTCCGGTCCGGCCACGCCTTCGATGGCTCCCTGGCCAAAGCGCTCCGGGTGTTTCGAGAGTTTGCGCTCGAGCGCGTAGGAGACGAAAGTTGAAATGATGTGGGCTGAGCCGGGAATAAGTCCGATCAGAAAACCCACCACCGTTCCCCGGCCGATGGGAGCGAACGAGGCGCGCCATTCTTCGCGTGACGGCAGAAGGTCACGCAGCCGAGGTTTCTGGACCTGTGGCGGAGTCTCTTGGCCGGCGGTGGCAAGAATCTCGGCGATGCCGAACAGACCGACTGCGACTGGGACCACGCCGATTCCATCACCGAGCTCTACTATCCCGTACGAGAAACGGAAAAAGCCGCTCATCGGGTCAATGCCGATCATGCCAAAAAATAGTCCCAAGACCGCCATGGCCAGCGATTTGATCATCGAGCCGCTGCCCATATATCCGAGGACCAGCAGCCCCAGAACCAGCAGCGCCGTATACTCCGGCGGGCCAAAGCGCAAGGCGAACCGAGCCAAAGGAGGCGCAAAGAACATGAGGGCGACCACGCTAACGGTCCCGGCGATGTAGGAACCAAAAGCGGAGATTCCCAAGGCCGGGCCTGCCCGCCCCAGGCGCGTCATCGCATACCCATCCAGGCAGGTGACGACAGAGGCCGCCTCACCGGGAATGCGCATGAGGATCGAGGTCGTGGAGCCTCCGTACATCGCTCCATAGTAGATCCCTGCGAGTAGAACTATGGCCGTTGTGGCGCTGAGGCCGAAGGTGGCCGGGAGCAAAAGACTGATGCCTGCTAAAGGACCCACGCCTGGAAGGACTCCAACCAGCGTGCCAATCAGGCAGCCGACAAATGCGTAGAGCAGAACCGTCGGCTGGAAAGCGACAGAAAAACCCAAGGCCAGATTTTGCAGAGTTTCCGCCATTAGAACCCTAGTGGACTCAGAGGTAAAGGAACCCGGAGGAAGTTATAAAACACCCAGAAGGAGCCCACGGAAAGTCCCACGGCGAGAGACAAAACCAAAGTCAGTCTTAACCTCTCCACAATGCCTAGCAGAAAAAAGAGCAATAGGAACATCGTAGCCTGGTATCCGATTCCCTCAAGGGCCAACGCAGCGAAACCACAGGCGGCCAAAATAGCCAGGGCATGTTTTCCCTCAGTCCATTCTAATGAGCTGAATCTGGCAGAGTCACGGCCTATGAGTGTAATGAGAAAGCTGAGTCCGGCTAAGAGTAAAGCTAAGATAGTCGGCATGTAGCCGGGTCCTGGGTTATGCAAGGTCCCAAGCGGCAGGGTCCGGTTGCTTTCCCAGACTATGAGAAAGGCCACAAGAAAAAGGACAGCTCCGCTGATGCGGTCCAACTTACTCACGAGAGACTTCCTCTAATACAGGGTTAAGACAAAGTAAAGGCTATGGTCTCTTGTATCGTTGGGTTACCCACTCGATCGCCTGCTCCTTGGTGGTGATTTCTCTCTCCAATTGCGCCTCCTCGACTTCTTTGAGGATCTTTTTGAAGATCGGCCCGGGCGCGAACCCCATGGCGATCAGGTCCTGTCCTTTGAGCAGGGGTTGAGGGCGTATCTCCTCCTCCTTCAGCTCAACCATCTTCTGCCGGCAGAAATCATAGTACTGGAGATCGCCGTTTGCGGATAGGGCGTCGATGCGCGTGAGCTCCAAAAGCTCGTGGATTCCTTCTTCGCGCAGAAAACGTTTCAGTGTGCTCAGTCGCATCTTGGGCGCCTGGGTGTGGCGAAGATGGTTTTTAACCAAGTAAGCCACTCTTTCCCACACGGCTCGACTCCGTTTCAGCCGTTTCAGAATCTCTTCAGCCATTTCCGCCCCTCGATCGGTGTGGCCGTAAAAGGTGACGCGGGCTCCCTCGCGGTTGATGCAGATCGGCTTGGCGATGTCGTGCAGGAGACAACCGTAGGCAAGGCTCTCGCTGGGGTTCGCGAGGTGGTCCAAAGCCAAGAGCGTGTGGGTGAAGACATCCCCTTCCGGATGAAAGTCCGGACTCTGCTCCACTCCCTTCATCGCTTCGACCTCAGGCAATATCGCTTTGAGAAGCCCGGACGCGCTCAAGAGCTCAAAGCCTCTCTTGGCTCCTCCCTCCGTCAGGAGGCGGGTGATCTCTTCTCCGATCCGCTCCCAAGAAATCTGCGTAACCGTGGGAGCCTGCTGTTGGATGGCTCTGAACGTATTCTCTTCAATGGTAAAACCGAGACTGGCGGCGAAGCGTATGGCCCGCACCATTCGCAGGCGATCCTCCTGAAATCGCTCGTCGGGGTTTCCTATGGCACGGATGACCTGACGGTTTAGGTCTTCTCTTCCCCCGACCAGATCGATGAGTCGATCTTCAATCGGGTCATACATCATTCCGTTGATCGTGAAGTCGCGCCGCAAGATATCTTCCTGCAAGCTGGCAAAGCGGACATGACTGGGCCGCCGTCCGTCGAGATAGGGCCCGTCGTAACGGAAAGTCGCGACTTCAAAAGGCTCCCCCTCGAGGATGACCAGGATGACGCCGAACTGTGTCCCCACTGACAGGGTCTGAGGAAAAAGAGTCTGGATTGCTTCCGGCTTCGCGTCGGTGGCGATGTCGAAGTCCTGCGGGGGCTTGCCTAGCAGGTCATCCCGAACGCAGCCTCCCGCGAGATAGGCTTCGTAACCTTCTTCACGCAGGCGTTTGACGATGGAGATCGCTTTTTCCCTCTGGGACATGGGAAACCTCTACGGATCTATTCTCTATGGAAAGGAAAAAGAAAGGGAGACCGGGAAAGTGCTTGCCGTTATTGGATTGGAATCCCCGGCATGGGCACGTACTCTTGGATCTTTCCCCGAAGCTCCTGGAAGGTGAAAGGTTTGACGATGTAATCGTTGCATCCCGCTTCGATACAGGACTTGAGATCCAGTTCTCTGAAAAGCGCAGTCGCCGCTAGGATGGGAATATCCTGCGTGATCGGATTGGAGCGCAGAATCCGGGTGGCCTCCCGCCCATCCATCCCCGGCATCATGATGTCCATAAGAATCAACATCGGCTTTTCCTCCACAGCCTTCTCTACTCCCTCCTGGCCGTGCTTGGCCGGAATGGCTGAAAAGCCCATCAACTCCATCTGCCAGACAAGAAGCTCTCGCATATCCGGGTGATCTTCCACAACAAGGACTTTGTTCATAGGGGGGCCTTAAGATCACGCGGATTATGGCCAAGAGCTGTCTCCATGTCAAGGCTTCTTTTTCAAATTTTTGGATTCCGCCAATTCATTTCCCTGGAGCGATCTCTATATCGGCTCGGTCACTTGCCAATGGATAAGAAATCGACTAGCCTACGACTGGAGGAAAACAATGTTCGGCATCGGCATGCCGGAGCTGATTCTGATTCTGGCGGTCGCGTTAATTGTTCTGGGGCCGAAGAAGCTCCCGGAGATTGCTCGGGCCTTGGGCAAAGGTCTCGCGGAGTTTCGCCGCGCTACCGACGACTTAAAGGACGAGTTTCGCCAGATCGAACACGAGGTCCAAGAAAACTCGGCCAAGGCTACTGTCGATGATGATCCTTCCGTAGCAAAGGGGGCAGACAAGCCTTCGTCCTCCAATCCTACCTCAACCCCCCATACAGCAGAGAGTGAAAAGCAATCAAGGTAGCGGGCAGTCCGACGATGCCCGAATGCCGTTTACGGCCCATCTGGAGGAGCTCCGCTCCTGCCTGATCTGGTCTCTCCTTGCTGTCACGGTGGCCTTTTTCGCCTGCTTCGCCTATTCCGAAAAGATCTTTTCCCTTCTTATGGCCCCGCTGTTGCGGTTTAAGACGCCTGAAGTCGTCTTTATCGGCACGGCAGTGTCGGAGGCCTTCTTTACCAAGATGAAGGTTGCCTTGATTGGCGGGGTCTTCTTTGCGTTCCCGGTGATTCTCCGGCAGGCGTGGCGGTTCGTCGCTCCGGGACTCTACGAGCACGAAAAGCGCTACGCAGGAAAATTTATCTTCTTCGGAACTCTCTTCTTTCTTCTAGGGGCTTGGTTTTGTTATGAGGTGGTCTTCCGGACGGGATACGGCTTTTTGCTTCGACGTTATCAGGCCATCGGGGTCCGTCCCGCTATCAAGATCGCAGAATATCTTTCCTTCTCGTCCAAGCTGCTGCTTGCATTTGGAGTCACTTTCGAACTTCCCATTGTGGCCTACTTCCTGGCGCGAGTTGGCCTAATCGACCATCGCTTCCTGATCCATCATTTTCGCTACGCTGTTGTTTTCATCCTGGTTCTGGCGGCTATTCTCACGCCGCCGGACATTATCTCTCACGTGCTTCTTACCCTACCTCTGCTCTTGCTTTATGGGGTAAGTATCGGTGTGGCGTATCTCGCCCGTCGGAAAGATATTGAACGTTAGACCGTGGAGCGGTCACGTGGGCCTATTTGTTTTCGTTGGAGTTAGGTGTAGGCGTGTTATCGTCGTTGACAAAGACCGCTGCGGAGAAGACTGTGGTCCACAGGCCGTCCTTGTTGCCGATGGCAGACTGGGTAATGTTGGAGGTGCGGACAATTTTTTCCGACATTTTGAAAAGCTGTTCGCGCTCGTCCCAGGCAGTGTCAGGATTGAATTCGATGCCTAAGGTTGTCGCGAGCATGCTGGCCGCCAGATCCTCGGCGTATTCTCCAGCTTTCTCGTCGGTCTCGCCAAAGGAGTGATGCTCGGAGAGATAACCGTACTGGTTCTCGTCAGAAGGAATTGCCACGCCGACCGAAGCGGCCACCAGCCGGTTCGGCTCATTGGTGCTCTCACGATCGTAGACGCAAAAAACGATCTCGCCCGGGCGCAACAGCTTCACGCCCTCTTCCTTGGATATCCGTTTGCAGCCCGGGGGATAGATGCTCGAGACCAGAACCAAGTTGCAGTAGGCCAATCCGGCAGCTCGCAGGGCCAACTCAAAGGAAGCAAGCTTCTCTTTATGGACGCCTACTCCTTTTGTGAAGAATACTTTTCTAGGAACCACTTCTCGGTCGTGTATAACATGAAAGGAATGGGGTGACAAGAAAAATTTTAAAAAGTGTTGTAGCAAAATAGCTATGTCAGGGGTTAACGGCAACGTGATTATGTCAGGGTATGGAAACTATAATCCTGACGATGAAGGAACAGAAGCGAGTAGAAGTTATCCATAGGGTCTTTAGGAGAGAGCTGACGGTGGCAGAGGCGGCATTGGTGCTTGGGGTTTCAGAGCGGCACAGTTGACGGAGAAGCTTAAGGAGGAAGGGATCAAGCTATCGCGGGAGAAGGTACGCCAGATTCTGCGCTCTGGTGGAATCGCATCACCTTGTAAGAGACGCCCTCCCAAACATCGAGCTCGTAGGGAGAGAAGAGAAGCTGAGGCGATGATGTTGCAAGTGGACGGCTCTCCCATGACTGGTTGGGGGTAAGAGGGCCCTATCGGAGCTTGATCGGGGCCATCGATGACGCCACCTCCAAGGTGCCCAAGGCCTTCTTTGAGCAAAAAGAGACTAGCTGGGCCTACTTCCATCTTTTCTCAGACATCTTCAAGCGAAAAGGGCTCGCTCAGTCAGTGTATCCTGACTGCCACTCGATCTTTTGGACCGATCGGGAACCGAGCATCGAGGAGCAACTCAAAGGCAAACGTCCCAGGACTCAAGTGGGCAGGGCTTTAGAGGAACTAGGCATTACGTTTATCCCTGCGGGCTCACCCCAGGCCGAAGGAGGCATCGAGAGAGTGTGGGGGACTTTTCAGGACCGGTGGGCCTATATCGAACGAACGGCAAACGGGAGGCGTCCAGCTACGGACCCCAAACCACTCATCCGGTTCAACTCTATGAACTACCGCCCTGACATTTTCTCGTTGCTGTTAACCTGACAGATTGACGTTGCTGCGGCAGATCCTTAAAACCACATCCCGCTAGGACAACTATATTTGACTTCCGGTAAGAAACCGTGGGAGATTACTGGCGAGGAAAAAATTTCATGCCCGTTCATGCGCTCGCAGACATCACCGTCATCGATTGCTCCACGTTTGTCACCGGCCCCTATGCCGCGGCGCTGCTGGGCGATCTCGGCGCGCGCGTGATCAAGATCGAATCGCCTCCGGACGGAGACCCGTATCGCTATTTCGCCCCGGATCCTTTTTTCAGTCCGAACTTCGCCCACCTGAACCGAAACAAAGAAAGCCTCGTTCTCGATCTGAAGACGGAGAAGGGGACAGAGATCTGCATCGATCTGATTAAGAGGGCCGATGTCTTCGTGGAAAATTTTCGGCCCGGCACCGCGGAGCGTCTGGGCCTGGGTTACAAGGCGCTGCGGGCGATAAACCGCAGACTGGTCTATTGCTCCATCTCCGCATTCGGCCAGACCGGACCTTACGCGGATAAGCCCGGGTTTGATACGTTGGGCCAGGCGATGAGCGGGTTACTGAGCGTGCTGACAGACCTCGATGCGCCTCAGGTTATGGGAATAGCCCTTTCGGATTACACGACGGGTCTCTCAGCGGGTTATGGCATTTTGGGGGCGCTGCTGGCGCGCCAGAAAACAAGGCAGGGCTCAAAGCTTGAGACATCTTTGCTGCAGGCCACTTTGTCTTCTATCGGAGAAACGGCCGCGGGCTATCTGAGAACCGGTCAGATTCCCGACCGTCTCGCTCGGATCAAGAACGCCCACGCGTTTGCTTTTCTGGCAAAAGACAAGCTACCGTTGGTTGTTCATTGCTCTGTGCCGGAGAAGTTCTGGAACGCTTTCTTGAAGGCTGTGAATCGCGCCGACCTCGCGGAGGATCAGAGATTCAAGACAAGAGATAGTCGAAGAAAAAATTACGCTGCGCTCGAAAAGGAGCTTGCGGGAACCTTCGCGACCCGGACGAGAAACGAGTGGCTCAAAAAATTGGAGGACAACGACGTCCCCGCAGCTCCGCTCTACAACTTGGCCGAGGTGTTGAGCGATCCCCAGGTGGAACATCTGGGCCTGGTTGAAGAGATCGAGCATCCCAAAGCAGGCAAGCTGAAATTTGTCGGGCCGCCAGTGAGCTTTACGAATCTGTCGACGGAAAAGGCCAAGCCGCCGCCTCTACTGGGGGAACATACCACGGCGATTCTGAACGAACTGGGTTACAGCGGCGTGGCCATAAAAAAGCTTGAAGGCCAGAGCATCGTTAAAGTTGCCCGGCATTGAGGGGAAGATAGCATGATTCATGACATTGAAATCAATTCAGCGGCCCATTATCCGGCGGCCGGCGTGATCGAGCTGGTCGAGCTGGCGGAGAAAGTCGGTTTTGGCGCCTTTTGGAAAGGGGAATCGAACAGCACCGATCCGGTGGTTCTTCTCTCCGCGGCCGCGAGCCGAACCAAGACCATCAAACTCGGGACGGCGATCTACCATATCTATGGCCGCAGTCCGGTGACGCTGGGAATTCAATCGGCTACGCTGCAGGATCTTTCCGGCGGCCGGCTTCTCCTCGGTCTTGGCGTGGCGAACAAGAGTATCGCCGGGTGGCACGGTGGCGTTTTTGACCGTCCGCTCAGGCGCGCCCGGGAATATATCGAGATCGTCCGCAAGGTCGCCGCGGGAGAGCGAGTCGAATACGAGGGAGAGATCTACCAGACGGGCAAGCGCTTCCAGCTTTCCTGGAAACCAAGCTATCCGAATTTTCCCGTCTATCTGGCGGGCTTGGGACCGCAGATGACGAAGCTCGTAGGAAAAATCGCCGACGGCGTCTTCATCAATATGGCGACGCCGGCTAAGATCCGCGAGATCGCCGCGCGCGTGCGTGAGGGCGCCCAGGAAGCAGGCCGCGATCCGAGCAAGATCGAGATCATCGCCAAGTGCCGGGTCTCGTTCAATCCTGACCGTGCGCAGGCGCGCTCGAAGCTGCGCCAGGTGCTTACATTTTATAACCTGGCCGACCATTACAGCGACATGCTCAAAGGATTAGGGTTCGAGGCGGAGGTGAATGCCATTCAGAGCGCCTTTCAAAAAGGCGGCTTCAAGGCGGCGATGGCGACGTTGAGCGACGATTACATGGATAAGCTTCCGGTCGTGCCGGGCACTTCGATCGCCGAGATCAAGGAAAAACTGCTCCCATTCAAGGAAGCGGGCGCCACTCGTCTCGTGACTCCCTACGTGCCGGTCACGGAGCCGGCCGTCGAGGACGCGCGGAGATTCCTGCAGGCGTGGGGAAGCAACTAATAGTTTAGAGTTTCGAGTAACGAGTTTCGAGGGAAATTCCTACCTCTAAACTCAATACTCACGACTCACTACTAAATCGACCGAAGGGAGATTTTACTATGTGTGATTTTGCGGCTGATGCTGAGGCTGCGGCTCAGTTGATGGTCGGTCGGACTCTGAGCGTGGAGCGAGTGCGTCAGCTCAACGCCAAGGACTACTTTTATCAGATGCTCAAGGACAACCCGGAGATGCTCAAGATCTATCCGGGAATCGAGAACGAGCTTTTAAGCGGCGCCATTGATTGTCACATCCACGCCTATCCCGATTTCGTCCATCGCTCGCAGGACATGATCGGGATCGCGATTGAAGCCTCCAAGGCGGGGATGCGCGCGCTCGCCTTCAAAGACCACTGGAATATAAGCTGCAACGCAGCTTATTTGGCTCAGCGTCACATCGATTATCTGATCGAGAAGGGAGAACTGCGGCATCGAGTCGAGATCTACGGCGGCGCCGGGATGTGCCACGGCATGAATCCGGAGTATGTCCGCGTGGCGCTTCAGTATCCGAACTTCAGAATGATCTGGTTTCCAACTTTTACATCGCTCGGTTTCTGGCGCGGCGCCGGCCATCCGGAAAAAGGCGGGGTAAGGTTGGTCGGCGA
>Ga0099830_10001371_pt1 | contig 12238 bp, 11 predicted proteins | sample CZO8metaG_4_FD_79337 | JGI IMG/M metagenome (GOLD analysis project Ga0099830, IMG submission 79337) | Vadose zone soil microbial communities from the Eel River Critical Zone Observatory, Northern California, USA - CZOApr15con2H3.8 metaG | ecosystem: Environmental > Terrestrial > Soil > Vadose...
GCTGCTCTTACTCGATCAAGGTTGGGCTGCATCAAAGGTCGAGACGATATTTCCACTTGGAGACTCATTCCAAAGTTTGTTTGACGCTTCATGGAACACGTACATTGTTTTTTGCCAGCCGTATAATAACGTTTTCCAAACTCTTAAACCGATCTATGCCCATGCGGTCGAGCAATTGAACTCGATGGCAGGGGAAAAGTCCCAGGCGTATGACCCTGATCGTCACCTTGCTGAGCACATGATGACTTATTATTGGCGGGGAAAACTCGACCTCGATGATCGCAATGGTTTACTTGCACGATTCTGGGAGAAGGCCTACGAGAAACTGAGGGCGCATGCAATAGAGTTTGTAGGTCGAAGCCTGGGCAACACAAAGGAGGAAATTCCATCTGAAATATCAGAACGTCTTCAATCGCTTTGGACAAGCCGACTCACTCTCGCAAAAAATTCAGCAGCGCCAGAAACTTATAAGGAAGAATTGGCTGCTTTTGGATGGTGGTTCATCGCAGGAAAATTTGACGACCAATGGGCACTCAAACAACTTAAGGAAGCATTGCTGCTAGCTCACCGGATCGACCCCGATAGAATGGTCGTCGAACGGCTTGCACAGATTGCAGCCGCAATAGTAGGCGACTCAGTTGAATGTTTGCGTCTTTTGGTCGAGGCAGAGGGAGAGCCATGGGGAATCTATGCCTGGCGTGATGAAGCAAGGAAGGTTCTTGCTGCCATCATAGCGGGAACAGACACACAAGCCCGAGAAGCTGCGATCCAGCTGGTGCATCGCCTAGGTGAAAAAGGCCATCTCGAGTTCAGAGATCTACTTCCAACTATGTCGGTGTCGTAGACACTGATTTGGAACTTTGACTGGGTATATATATAGAGAGAAAACATAAATGGACCGTTTTTTCTTCATCATAGGCTCCCTCTCTGCCTTCCTTGCAGTCGCTCTTGGCGCCTTCGCTGCGCACGGGCTTAGAAGCAAGCTAGAGCCAGAGATGCTGAACGTCTTTGAAGTCGGCGTGCGCTATCAGATGTATCACGCCCTGGCGCTGTTGGCTGTTGCCTGGGCTTCGGCGCGCTGGCCGGGAAGCAGCATCAACGCGGCTGGATGGCTATTCATTGCCGGCACGATCATCTTCTCAGGAAGTCTTTATCTTTTGAGCCTCACCGGAATTCGCTGGCTCGGCGCCATTACTCCGATCGGAGGTCTTGCTTTCCTTCTGGGCTGGCTTTTGCTCGCCTGGGGAGCTTGGCGTTGACTCTCCCTATCGCTTCCAGTAGTTAATTAAATAATGATCGTCGGTGTTCCTAAAGAGATTAAAGAAGAGGAAAACCGCGTCGCGATCACACCCACCGGAGTCGCTGCTTTCGTCTCCCACGGTCACAGGGTATTGGTAGAAAAAGGGGCCGGTCGGGGAAGCGGCATCCTGGATCGGTCCTATGAATCAGCCGGCGCAACGATTTTAGATTCCGCCGCCCAGGTCTGGCAACAAGCCGACCTGGTCATGAAGGTCAAAGAGCCTCAGCCGGCTGAATTTTCATTCCTGCGCGACGGTCTGATTCTTTTCACCTATCTCCATCTGGCAGCCAGTGAGGCCGTGACCCGCGCTCTCTTAGAGAAGAAGGTCACTGCTGTTGCCTACGAAACTATACAACTGGACGACGACTCGCTCCCGCTTCTGACGCCGATGAGCGAGATCGCCGGACGGCTCTCTGTCCAAGTCGGCGCGTGGTGCCTGCAGGCGGAAAACGGCGGCAGAGGAATTCTCCTCGGCGGCGCCTCCGGCGTGCGACCGGGCAAAGTCGTGATCCTAGGCGCAGGCATATCCGGCTCTACGGCCTGTCAGGTTGCCGCCGGCGTGGGAGCCTACGTCAGCATCTTGGATGTGAACCCCTCAAAACTCCGCTATATCCATGATATGCTTGGCGGTCATCTGACAACGCTGATGTCGAACCGCGCCAATGTCGAGGAAGAGGTCGTAGACGCCGATCTGGTCATCGGCGCCGTGTTGATTCCGGGAGCGAAAGCTCCGAAGCTCCTTTCACACACTCTTGTGAAGCTTATGAAACCGGGAGCGGCTTTCGTCGATATATCGATTGACCAAGGAGGATGTGCCGAGACCTCGCGTCCTACGACGCATCACCATCCAATATATATAGAAGAAGAAGTGGTCCATTACTGTGTGGCGAATATGCCGGCGATCGTTCCCTACACTTCGACCTATGCTCTAACGAACGCGACGCTCTCTTACGGATTGGACTTGGCGGACAAGGGATTCCCGAGAGCGCTGAGGGAAAATGGCGCGCTGGCCAAGGGACTCAATACATACCAGGGAAAGATAACGCATCCAGGCGTAGCAGCCGCGTTCGGACTCGCATTAACGCCGACCCAAGAGGTCATCGGCTTATGAGAATCGTCACAAGGGCGGATTTCGACGGCCTCGTCTGCGCGGCTATCCTAACCACAATGGAGGAGATCGATTCCTTCTTCTTCGTCGAGCCCAAATTCATGCAGGATGGAATGGTGGAAATCCGGTCGGGCGACATCATCGCCAACCTCCCCTACCATCCCAACTGCAGCCTCTGGTTCGACCACCACATCACCAACGACGTCCCCGGGTTTGGAGAAAACTCCATTGTTCCCGGAAGAGGAGCTTTTCGTCTGGCGCCGAGCGCCGCCCGCGTCGTCTACGAGTACTACACGACTCTAGGCGAGAGGCGAGAGGCGGGAGGCGAAAGTTGGGATAAAGAACGGCTGGAAGTTCTCGGTTCCGAGCGGATGAAATTTCTGCTCGAAGAAACGGACAAGGTTGACGCGGCGCTCCTTTCTCCGGAGGAGGTGCTTCGCCCCAAAGGCTATGTCTTGATCTCGATGACCATAGACGGTGTCAGGCCGCATGACGAGCCCTACTGGCTGCGACTCATCGAACTCCTGCGCGATGCTCCGGTCGAAGCGATCTTGAAAGAGCCTGAGGTCAACCGGCGCTGCCAAGAGATCCTCGATAGCCAGGAGAGACTGAAAGAGATTCTCCTCCAACGCACAACCCTAAAAGGAAACGTCATCTTCGTGGACTTAAGAGGGATCGAGAAAATACCGGAGGGAAACCGATTCCTGATCTACACCCTATTCCCCAAAGGCAACATCTCCCTTAAGATCGCCCATGACAGCCAAAGAGCGAACACCACGGCTATCTCCGTCGGCTACAACATCTTCAATACCACTTCAAAGGTCAATGTCGGTGCCCTGCTGCAAAAATTCGGCGGCGGCGGACACCGAGTCGTCGGCTCCTGCCGCGTACCCAACAATGAGGCGGAGCAGGCGATCACGGAGATCTTGGAGGCGATCCGAGAACCGAGTCATGAGTAACGAGTGCTGAGGACTGAGGAGCGAGTTTCTAACTCATCGCTCAGTCCTTATTGGTCAGTCCTGAAGATGCGAGACGGCCGGATAAAAATCATTCGGGTGAGAGAGGCGCTGAAGGAGCTTGCAAAGATCAGCCCGGAGATTCGCTACAAAAGTTGCGTTGCGGAGAAAAAATTTACCGTGGGTATCATCTCCTTCAAACCGAGACAGAATTCCGATCCAAAACAGATCAGCCACCGAGATAAAGATGTGGTTTGCCACGTGCTCCGCGGCCACGGACGTCTGCGCGTCAATCATCGAAGGATCGCGTTGAAGCCCGGAACCATCTGCCATATCCCCCGAGGCACGCGTCACGACTTCGCGGCGGGAAAAAAGGGAGAGCTGCTCTTGTTCTACTCGCTCATCAAGACAGGCTAGAAGTAGGCCTGAATATCAATGCGGAAGAAGAACTCTTGAGATTAGAAACGTTAGATCTCAGATCTTCCATTGCCATCCTCGTCACGATAGCATCCCTTGGAATTTTTCTGCTTTCCGGCTGCTCCTCCAAAGTCGTCCCTGAGCCCCAGTACGAGCCCGCCAGAAATTTCCTGGACATCATCAAAGACTTTCAGCGGCTCAGCCGCGACGACCTGTATCGCTTCCCGATCCCAAAGGATGTGACCGGCATCAATATCGTAAAGGCAACCCTCATTCGCCTGGAGGACTATGAGAGAAAAAACCCCGGGCAATTCACCGACATCATCCAATTCACCAAGGCAGCCGCCTATGAAAAGCTAAGAGAGTACGATCAGGCGATGGCCTATTACCGCAAGGTCGCCGAATATGATGGACAACTCGGAGCCGAAGCCGCGAAAAACCTTACGGTGCTCGAACACTTTCAACTCATCGTGCAAAAGCCGCTTCCAACGCAGGATCCGTTTGAATATATGAAGGGACTGGACGAAAAGGTGGCGGCCTGGAATGAGTTGATCCAAGAAAACCAGGGGACCCCTTATGAATATCTCGCAAGAGTTGAAGAGGAAAAGATCGACCGGGCCAAGGTCGCCTTCGTGGAACTGAACCGGTACCGCTTAAAAGACGGCAACCAACTGGTGATTTTGGGCTATACGCAGCTTGTGACAAAGCACCGCCAAAGCAAGAATCTCTATCGTTATCTTGTCGACTTTGGGGACTTTTACATCCAGTTGGCCAAGGAGTACACGGCCCAAAACGATCCCGAGGGATTGACCTTCGATCCGGCCACTTTTGACCAACTTGCAAAGTCCGCCTTAAGGCTCTATACAGAGGTGGTGCAAGTGGACGGGATCATCGAAAAAGTAGAGGCGCAAGGCAAGATCGACGGACTCCGGGGACTCATGGAAAAGATGCGGAGGCTCAATCGGTGAAGAAGAGTTTCCTGGCGCTCTTTCTATGGGCCTGTTTGCTGGGCAGTTCGTTCTTAGGCGATGAAACCGGCTGGTCCCAAGAGCGGGATTTTCTGCTCGACAGAATCCTCAATCCGCTCCCCGATTATAACCCCTTCGATAAACCTCCGCCGCCGCCGCAATTCTTTCCCGATGAAGTAGACAAGCGGGTGCGCCAGCTCCTAGTGGATAGCTTGACCAACAAAGAGGAGACTGTCGAAGGACACGTCACGTTCTTTAAAAACAAAGATGCCGAACTCAAAAAAGCGCGCGGCTCGGCGACCGGGCTGAGCGAAAACGCGCTCGACCTCTTGAACAACACGCTCCGGGATCGTGGTCGCTACTTGGAAGCGCAGAGAAAGGCGCTCGGCTCCGCCTCATCGCCAGAGGAAAAGCAACTCATCGAATGGAGGCTCAGGAGCGATGACCTGACTCGGGGCGACGAACTACTGAGAAAAAACTCCGCCAACCAGTGGGGCGGAATGCTCAACCGTATTCTTGGCTCCGTGGACCTGGTCAGCATTGCCGCCGGCTCTTACATCGGGGCAGCCGTGGACTCCACTGTGACTCAGATCGCCTGGTGGGTCTCGGCGGAGATGCCGGTCGAGGAGAGGAGAGCCTTGGCCCTCTACCAAGAGCATCTCAAGCGATACCCCAACGATCCTCAGAACGGCGAGATCCAAAAAAAAGTCGAGGAACTGGAGAAAAAGAAAAAGAAGGCCCAGCTTCAGAAACAGTTGGAGCTAGCGCAAGAGGCGACAGGTAAGGGAGAGCTGAACAAGGCCGCGTTCCACTATGAGGTGGCCGCATTCATCGATCCCTCTTCCCGTGTGGTGAACAGCGGAATCGAGCAGCTTAACAAACGTCTCCAACAAAAAGAGGAAGAGCGGAAAAAAGGGCTCGCAGTCGCCGCCAATGCACCTGCCGAAGCGGCAAAAGCCCAGGTGGATGAGAATCTCCAAGGCCTCCTTTATGCGCTGACCCTTAGAGACCGGGACGAGATAGGCAACCGGTCGAGGCTTCTCCAAGAAAAGTACCGGGGAAAAGCTCTGGCCGATTCGGCCAAAGACGCCTCGGCCGTCGCCCTGGAGATGCAAGGTCAGCACGAAGTCGCCAAGAAGCTGCTCGAGCAGATTGCCGGCTCTGCGAGCGATCCGGCGGAAAAAAGCAGAGCTCAAGCGCTCCTGCAGAGCCCGGAGTACAATCTCCTGGCCTCCTTTCAGGAGGCCCGCAGTCAGCATCGCCTCGAAACTGTCAAGTTTGTGCTTCTGGGCGAAGATCTGCTTAGGAAAAATCTTCTTTACAGCGCTGCGCCTCTGATAGCCGGAGGTCCGGCCGGCGCGACCTCGGTCGCCGCTGCGAACGTCCTTATGATCGGGACCAATCTCTTTCAGGTCCTGACCTCCAACCCGATCTCTTACCAGGATGTCCTGGACAAGGGAGTCGCCTACGTCCGCAGCCATCCCGAATCCGAGAGCGCAACGGAGGTCTATAAGGTCTTAGGGGAGGCCTATGAAGAGACCGGGAGGTACGATCAAGCGCTCACCTACTATCAGATGGCGGGACTCGAAAACGAGAAAAAGTTTTCCGATCTCAAGGACAAAGCTGCCAAGGCCCTGGTGCAGGCTGCCGAAAGGAGCCCTGATAGAGAAGCCAAAGAGTCCTATTTGAAGTTGGTCCTGGAAGATTTTCCAGAGAGCGCCGCTGCCAACGATGCGACCCAAAAACTTTCCGCGCTCGCCAAGGTCGAAAACCAGGGGCTCCGAATGAGCAAAAAATTCCTCATGGAGAACCCGGACCTCTATGGCCCGCAAGGGCTCAGGCTCAAGCCGGAGCTGTTCGATGGCAACCCCGCCAACATGGAGCTGGCTGACAAAGGGGTCAATATCTTAAGTGATGGGCAAGTCCTGCTGCATTTCCAATCTCCCTGGGGAGTTCGGAGTCAGAGCTACCCTCTCGATAAGGAGAGCATGGATCGTTTCCAGACCGCGCTGAGACAAAAGAATTACCAGGTGGCCTTGGGGGACGCCTCATCTCGCGATAAAGGGAGTCCGGGAGGCATTAAGAATATGCCCTTGCCTCTGATCCAAGGCGGCATGGAAGCCAAGAGGCCAGCCGAAACAACAGAGACACCATCGGCAACCGAGACTGGAAACACGACGTTGACTCTCGTGCGCGAGGCGTCGGGCTCTTCGCCTTCCTATTCGAGAGTCCTCGACTACCAATTCTTAAGCGAGAATGAAAAGGAACCGGGCAGCAAATTCAACCTGCCGCCTATTCAAGGGAGCGTCTCCACGAGAGGCTTGAGCTTGAGTGGCGGTCTGCCGGCCGGCCTTTGGGGCGACCGGTTAAGCTTTGGGACCGATCAAAGGAGCCCGTTCGCGGGCGTGCAACTGCCGATCCCTTTACTCCAAGGATTTATCCCCGTGGACTTCATGCTCCAGGGCAGGCCCGGCCGCTTTTCGGTCTTTCCCAAGATCCATCTCTTCCAAGATAAGAGTGATGATAAAGAGCTTTATCGATAGCTCCGCCGGCGGCCAGAAGCTCGTGATCAAAAAGGAGGTCAGCCGCGGCCTCTATTCCGTTCTGGGAGGGTTGCTCTTGTGGGAGATCCTGACCCGCCTCTTCTTGGAAAACGAACTGCTGATTCCGCCGCCGAGCAGCGTGCTGCGCATGCTATGGAAGCTGGGCTCAAGCGGCGCGCTCAACGAACACTTCCTGACGACCCTTTTAGAATTCGCCTACGGTTTTACCTTCGCCTGTGCTTTCGGCGTGATCCTGGGATATTTCATGGGAATGTATTCATGGGTGGATGAGGTCCTCGATCCTTGGATCGCCACTCTCTATTCCGTGCCGGTGATCGCCTTTGTGCCGCTCATCATTATATGGTTCGGGATCGGCATGTTTTCCAAGATCGTCGTCGTCTTCAAGCTCACCACCGTTGCGATCGCATTAAACACGGCAGCCGGGATCAAGGCCATCGAGCCCGCCTGGCTCGAGGTTGCGAAATCTCTGCGGCTCACTCCTTGGCAGACCACGTATAAGATCCGCATGCCGGCAACGCTTCCCTACATCATCACCGGCATGCGCCTTGGGGTCGGAAGAGCCCTCTTAGGGGTCGTCGTCGCCGAGCTCATGGCCGCTAATGCCGGATTGGGTTATCTCCTGCGCGACGCATCCGAGACCTGGGACAGTCCCAAACTCTTCGTCACCGTGGTTCTTCTCGCGCTGCTCGGACTCGTCAGTTTTATGCTCATCAAAAAGGCGGAACAGAGGCTCGCCCCCTGGCGCGAAACAGCCGAATGGTAAAGCGATGAAGGGAGTCCGAAGATTCGGTTCCATTCTCTGTGGTCTCTTAGTCTGGCAAATCATAGCCGCCAAAATTAATGACACTTCGCTCATCGTTTCTCCCTGGGTCGTCGTCGCCAAGGGCTATGAGATGCTCTTTCAAACCGCAGAGCTTTACCCTCACCTTTATGCCAGTTCTTGGATCTTCTTCTATGGGTTTCTCCTCGCGATCATCCTCGGAGTCCCTTTGGGCTTTATCATGGCCTTAAGCCCTCTGGTCAGGGACTACGTTAACCCATGGATGACGATGCTTTACACGACTCCACGCATCGCCTTCGCGCCGGTCATCCTGCTCTGGTTCGGGATCAGCGGCGGGTCAAAGGTCGCGATCGTCTTCCTGGGATGCATCTTTCCTATCCTGATCAACTCTTATTACGGGATGCGCGCGGTGAATCGGGAGTTCGTCGAGCTGGCGCGATCCTTTCGCCTCAGCCGCTGGGCGCTCTTCTTTAAAATCCTTTTGCCCGCGTCCGTCCCCTTTATTCTAGCCGGCGTCAGGCTATCTATCGGCAGAGGGCTTACGGGAGTGGCCATTGCAGAGTGGTTCGGGGCCACGGAGGGGCTCGGTTATATGATCTTCTTCGCCGGTCAGACGTTGAACATTCCCACCCTTTTTGTCGGCGTTGCGACCTTCGCTCTGCTTGGAATCCTCGCGTTTGAAATCATCAGAAAAATAGAGGATTACGCCGTCCCTTGGAGAAAGCGACTTCAAGCGGAATAACCATGGCCGGGCCGGTCCTTGAGCTACGAAACTTAAGCAGAGAAATCCCCAGACAGACGGGCGACCCCTTTGTCGTCTTCAAAAACATCAACTTGACCGTCCGCGACGGCGAGTTCGTCAGCATCGTCGGGCCCAGCGGTTGCGGCAAGACCACCCTTTTGCGCGTGATCAACGGCCTCCTTCCCCCTTCCTCCGGACAGATCTTCGTCGACAGTAGAGAATTCAAAGAGACTGACAGCGAACTCTTGATGGGCTTTGTCTTCCAAGGGGCCTCGTTGCTCCCTTGGCGCACAAGTCTGAAAAACATTCTGCTCGGGCTAGAGGGGCAACGAAAAAATCCGAAAGAGGCGCAGGAAATAGCCAGGAGGTATCTGGAGCTCGTGGGCCTTTCGGGTTTTGAAAACCACTATCCGCATGAGCTCTCCGGAGGAATGCAGCAGCGGGTCAATCTGGCGCGGGCCCTGGCTGTGGAACCCAAAATCCTGCTCATGGACGAACCCTTTGCCGCCCTGGACGCGCAGACGCGCACCTTCATGCAGCTCGAACTTTTGAGAATCTGGTCGCGCGCCAAAAAGACCGTGATCTTTGTCACGCACATGATATCGGAGGCGATTCTGCTGTCGGATCGCGTCGTGGTTTTCAGCCACCGGCCGGGCCAGATCAGATCTGAATTTGCTGTCCCCTTTACTCGTCCAAGAGACATGGATATAAAATCCGATAAGCGCTTCGTGGAATTAGAGAACACCGTGTGGAAACAGATCGAGGAAGAAGTTAAATTGACGGGCGGCTTCGCCCAGATGTAAAGGAGGTTTTATGCGCAAAGATGTGCGTCCCATCCGGAGTTTCTTCGCTTTAATTTCTGCTTCATACTTCTTGCCTATTGCCTATTGCCTAACGCCTCTCGCCTCCTTGGCCGGCGAGGCCTCTCTTCCAACAGTCCGCTTTGTCCAAAGCGGCCGCACCGCGTCGAGCTGGCCTCTGTTTATCGGCGAAGAAAAGAAATTCTTCCAAAAAAACGGCATCTATGTCGAAGAGATCATCGTCCGCGGCGGCACCAACACGACCCGGGCCGTTCTGAGCAACACGATTCCCATCGGCCGCATCAACCCCGACTACGTGATCGACGCCATGGAGAAAGGAGCGAGGGTCAAGATCGTCTCCGCCGCGATGGAAAAAATCCCTTACGATGTCATCGCCCGGCCTGAGATCAAATCCGGAGCGGACCTAAAAGGCAAGACCGTCGGGGTCGACTCGCTCACCGGCGGAACCACCCTGATGCTGAGGGAGGTTTTCGAGAAGGCATATAAGTTAAGCGATAAGGATTATCAGCTCCTTGTCGTCGGGACTTCTCCCGATCGTTACGCGGCGCTCAAAGGAGGATCGGTTCAGGTAACTTTTATGGGCCCTCCATTCAATCTCAGGGCGCGGCAGGAGGGCTTTACCAAGCTCGCCACGTTTCATGAATATCTCGGTCCAATTCAGTTTGTGGTTCAATTCGCCAATGAAGATTACATTAAGTCCAACCGCGCCGAGGTAGTCAAGTTCATAAAGGGGATGGCCGAGGCGACGCGCTGGCTCTACGATCCCAAAAACAAGGAGGAAGCTTTAGCCACCTATGTGAAGATTTTGAAGAGCACACGAGAAGCGGCGGAGGCCGATTACCGCTTTCTGATAGAAGAGTTTAAACCCTTCCCCGTTGACGGCGCGTTAAACAAACAGGCGATTGAAAAGATCTTTGATTTGAGGGAAAAAGCGGGAAGATACGAAAGCAAGAAAGCCCCTTCGTATCTCCAGTATGTCGACACGAGTCTCGTAGAAGATGCGAAGAAACAACTGGGATGGAAGTAACTGAACAACTCTCGCCTCGAAGGCGAGGGGTTTGAACTTGTCGATTTGAAGCCGACTTCGAAAAGCGGCACCGCGGATGACTCGACCGCACCGTTGTCATTCCCGTGAAAACGGGAATCCAGTCAAACACCCTGGGCTCCCGCTTTCGCGGGAGCGACGAACTTCTCTTCGCGTAAAGGCAAGAGGTTTCGAGCACCCGCAATTGGACACTAATCGAGGAGATGACACATGAGAGGAATTTATCGACCCGCTATTCTCGCAGCGAGCATTGTCCTGCTCACCGCGGCAGCCGCGAGCGCCCAACAGCTAAAAAGGATCCGCATCGGCTATCCATCGCTCAGCTTCAGGCAGAGCAACGTTTGGGTGGCGAAGGAGCAAGGGCTGTTCAAAAAGTACGGCCTGGAAGTAGAGCCGATCTTTCTCCGTGGAGGGCAGATAGCGACTCAGGCCCTGGCCGGCGGCGACCCGCCGATCGTGAACATCGGCACGGTCGTGCAGGCCAACCTGACGGGCTATAACCTTGTGCTCGTCGCGGCGGTGGAGACCATGTATGACCAGATCGTCTTCGTCCGTCCCGGGATAACCAAACTTGAACAGCTAAAAGGAAAAAATTTCGGCATCAGCGGCTTTGGCTCTGCGACGCATTATGCGTCTACTATCCTTTTTAAACATCTAAACCTCGAGCCCATTAAGGATGTCGCCCTTATTCCAGGCGGTCCCGACGCAGAGAGGCTGGCTGCTTTAGTCGCCGGAAAAATCGATGCGACATTCTTCAGCTCCTCTGCGGCACCCGTAGCAAGAAAGGCGGGCATGATCGAGCTGCTCCAAATTGCTGATTTAGGCGTTGAGGTCCAGGGAAATGGATTCGCGACGTCACGCGCTTACATCGCCGGCAATCGAGACACTGTGAAGTCTGCTCTCAAAGGATTCGTCGAGGCGATCTATTTCATCTACGCCAACAAGAAGGAATCGCAGAAGGTGTTCGCCAAATATATGCGAACGAATGACCCGGACGTCCTCGAAGACTCCTACAAGGGTTATGTATCGATGATTCCCAAGAAGCCCTACCCCACCCTCAAAGGAATTCAATTCATGCTGGACGTGCTTGCGCCGCAGATGCCCCAGGCGAAGAACGCCAAGCCGGAGCAGTTCGTCGACTTGAGCTTTCTTCAGGAGCTCGAGAAAGAGGGCTTCTTCAACGAAATGGCGAAGAGATACCCGAGCAAGTAATAAAGGGAAAGAGTTTTGAGTTTTGAGTTTTGAGTTTAATCCAAAATCGGAAATCTAAAATCGAAAATCGGGAACGGGAGGAATAAACGATGGCCACGAAAGTAATCCAGCCGAAGAGCTTGTCGGATCCGAGACCGAGATATTCTCAAGGGATTCTCGCCGACGGCGGCAAGTTGCTCTTTGTCGCCGGTCAGACGGCCTCGGATAAGGATGGAAACGTCGTCGGCAAAGAGGACATCGAAGCGCAAACCCATCAAGTGTTCGAGAATCTGAGCGCGGTCTTGAAGGAAGTCGGCGGATCGCTGGAGAATCTGGTCATGACCA
>Ga0099830_10001377_pt1 | contig 12204 bp, 12 predicted proteins | sample CZO8metaG_4_FD_79337 | JGI IMG/M metagenome (GOLD analysis project Ga0099830, IMG submission 79337) | Vadose zone soil microbial communities from the Eel River Critical Zone Observatory, Northern California, USA - CZOApr15con2H3.8 metaG | ecosystem: Environmental > Terrestrial > Soil > Vadose...
AGAATCGTCGTGCGGCTTCACCCCGATATTGCCAACCTTCTCTACGATGAAGAGAGCCAGAGCCTCGATGAAATGGAACGGGAGATCGACCGCAAAATCATCATCAAGGCGAGCGATAGCCTTCCGCACGAGAAGTACGAAATTTCAACGGTCTGAAGTGGTACTATCGCTGGTCTCATGGGCCTCTTGACCGCGTCTCAACAATCCTATAGTTTTGGCTCGTCTCTTGCAGATTGCCCATGCAATCTAAGGGCGATGGCAAAAGTTGCCCCATAGGAGGCCGCTATGACAAAGGACGTCAGGAAAGATCATGAGAAATACCTTGAGGAGAACCCTGAAATTGCCAAGCTCCTAAAGACTATGCAGAAATCACAAGCCGACTATATCCGCATGTTAACCCTCCTGGGAGTCCGCCAAGTCATCACAGAAGCTCCGCCAGCTAGTACCGCCGAAGGACAGATGAATGCCGACGTATCAGGAGCTAATCAATAAGGCTGGCCTCAGTCCGGCACAACAGCAGCAAGACCGTTTAGCTAAGATACGCGAAATCCAAAGCTATACTAGCCGCCCGCTCATCTTATACGCAGCCAACTTTATAAAAGGCGGTGCAATCCCCAATAACTCCATAGACGACACTGATATCACTGCCTTCTCGGATCTAGTTCATGGAATCAGTCCGCCTACACTTGATATTATCCTGCACAGCCCCGGTGGGCTCGCCGAATCCGCTGAACGTATAGTCGCCCTGCTGCGTGAGAAGTTCACAGACATCCGCTTCATCATCCCGCATACGGCTTATAGCGCTGCGACCCTAATAGCATTATCAGGAAACGTAGTGCTGATGGATGACCGATCTGCACTTGGGCCGATTGATCCGCAGGTTCTTTGGCAAGACTCCAACACGGGGGCTAAATATTTCGTTCCCACATAAACCATTGTCGATGGTTTTGAGCGGGCCAGGAAAGCCTTAAAAACAGATTCGGAGTCCTTCCAAGCATATCTCCCTAAGCTCAGCAAACTCGATCTTCATATTTTCGAGATTTGTGGGAACGCCGAGAAGCTTTCAAAGCAGCTCGCCCGAACATGGCTTACTAACTACATGTTCAAGGGACAACGTGACAGTAAGAGAAAAGCCCTTAAGGCAACAAATTTTCTGGCAGACCACCGAAGGCGGCTCTCACACCGCCGAGGAATTACCATCGGGTCGGCGCAGAAGATTCTGACCGTGTTCGATATGAGACAAGATCCGAAGCTCCGGGATCTTATTTGGGAGCTATACTGTGCAGTAGAGTTCTTTATCGACAATACGGACACTGCGAAGCTTTACGAAAATGATTACGGGGTCAGTTGGCGCCGCAGGTTTGCCATAAGCCAGCAGCTTACAATCCCAATACCCGTCCCGCAATTTCCCCAACCGTCTCCACCTCCTCAGAAGCAAGAGCCGGGGAAATAATTAGATGAGGAAATGGCCTGAATTCTCCAAACCTGAGCGGGAGATCAACCACAAGATCATCATCAAGGCGGCCGAGGGCGTGCGCTACGACCAGTACGAGATCTCGACGATCTGATCTTCCGGCATAGGGCCTATAGGTCTTATATGACCTATTTTCGTTTCTGGCTTCGCGCGCGGTAAAGTTTCTCGCTAAATCCGCCCTCTTGCAGAAACTGCTGCTCAAGCTGGCGCAGTTGTTGGTCGAGGAGGTAGTTCGTCTGGTTGATCAGGCAGATCAGCGTGTTCGCAGCGACCTCAGGCGGAGCGTCTTCAATATAGGGCCCATAGGTCGTATAGGACCTATTCCCAGCGTAAGCCAGCTTTCTTACCGCTTGTGCTGTCGGATGGTCTTTTCCCCAAACCGTCAGGCCGCGCTGCCGCAAAAAATCCTGGTAGTCCAGTAAAAGCTCTTCAAGGCTGGCCCGCGCCACGCTCACCAGCTTGAGTTCTGTTTTCTTCGACGTGCCTGAAGCCATGCTGCCCTCCGCGATATTCTGCTTACCGCTGCGGGCTGCCTGTACCATTTGGTCGTGCGTGCGCGAACGGCGGTCGATAAACCGGTCGCAGAACCTGACCGTCGCGTCATAGACGATCTCCGCGTTCTGATACGATTTCAGCTCGCGGTAGCCGCCGTGCGGTCCGACCAAACCGGGCCTTGGCTTATCTTGTTTGTTCGTCATCTCGTCACCCCATTCGACTATTTACCATTTGTTCCATCCGTCCTCTTCCCAACTCTACCAGGCACAATCTCCGCCCGTGCAAGACGGAATATTGCAACTCGTGTAGCCGCGACAGCCTGGCCTCCGCGACAGTGGATTTGGTGAAGTTCCTCATCCGGTTTGTTCTTCTCGATCAGCACTGAGCACTAGGGGAGTCCGAATTGCATACACGGGTTCGGTCTGCATCCGTGGGCGTACCGATATTCATTCGTCGATATTTCCGCCAGATTAGCTTCTTCAAGTCCAACAATGCGCGACGCAACTTTCTAGAGTGGTTCACGCGGTGTCCTCGCTTGAGTCCTTCGACCAGCGCCGCAATGGCCGGAAGGTCGCGCTTGTATTCGTCCGTTCCCTTCCTCCCAAAATAGCGAAAGTTCCGGCTAAGTAGCACGGAAGCATTTTGGAACCTCATACCAACGTCCCTTCTGCGCTGATCGTTTTTCCTGTGGTAACGGGCCGTCGCCTTCCTGTGCGGCCTGCCGGATATATCTTCGTAGATGCAGTCCGGCCGCTTTCCATGCCGCGGGTTTCGATAATAGTCGCCGCCGGGCAGCTTTGCGGTCACGGTCGCGATGTAGATCAAGCGCTCGCCGTAATTCTTGCCGCCGAATCCAAAAACGATATCTCCTACCTCCGCGCTCCCGCGAATCTTCGGCTTGCAGATCGCCAGGCTCAAGAGTCCCCGCCAGACACACGGTGCGCCGCCGTTGTCGGCCACCAACTTATATACATAAAGCCTTTTTTCCATCGCGTCAGTGGTTGTGTCTTATGAGGCGTACTCCTTGTTTTTTGAACCAAGTGTAAAAGCGCCCCGCATCGAGAAATTCCGGAAGCCGCGCACTGCGCTGCAGGTAGCCACCTTTGACCGTCAATCCTCCCCACCTACGCACGAGCTCCGGCCTCACCCGATAGGCCTTCCGGCGGAACGAGCCAATCGGGATGCAGCGCTCAAGCCGGCCGGAAAGGCGGAGCGTTCCCGTAACTACAACGTCCTGCTTGCACGGTGACCGGAAGCGGCGAGTGTGGGCGTTTCTGTCCCACTCACGCTTCGGAATTTCGTCCGCTGGTCGAATCGAAGACATAACGTAAATCCCGATCAGCGCGTAAACCAGCCGCCGCTGCCGAGGCACGGCACGCAGCCCCGCATAGAAAACGATCAGGTCACCACGCCGAAGTTTCTGTCGGATCTGTTTCGCTCGTTGGCCAGAATCACCATACGTGAGTTCGGCAAAATCCGGGTCAAGATGCATCATTCGTCGCCGCAAGTTCCCCGGCAGTTCACAGCCGAACCTGGCGAGGGCTGGCATAACCAAGGTGTACGGTCGGCACATCCGCCGATGCTGCCGGTACTTTTCCGGGATCGGGACGTAAACAAATTCATATGTCTTCGGATTGACCGGTCCATTCAAGCCGCCGCTTGTCTTATCAGCCGCAACGCGGACCAACAACGCTTTCATGATTTAGTATCCTAGCTCTTCGGCCAGGCGCGGATATCGGAATCGCGCCTAAGTTTCTCAGGCCGGTAGAATTCCCGGTGAGTAAAGGCTGAGATTTTCCTGCGCGGTTTGGCCTTGGGCCAGCTGCGGGCGTGGCCGATGGGCACGATCCAGAGCAGGCGCAGGGGTTGGGGCACCTGGAACAGCTCGCGCAACTCAGGTTCCACTTCCTCTCGCACGGAAACCCAAACTGTTCCCAACCCCATGCTCGCCGCCATGAGCATCATGTGCTCCACGGCGTTCGCTATGCTCGCCTGAAAGAGTTTTTCCCGGTCGCCGGGCTGGCGCGTCGTCAGGTAAACCCGCATCGTGCGCGGGTCGCCGCAGGCTAAAACGAGCGCGCTGACATCGCCCACGTAATCTTTCTTCAGCCCCTTGTAATGGACAGGATCCTCGGGCTTGCGCTCTTTCCATTCCTGGTCGTAGATCCGGCGCACGCGCTTCATCTTTTCGGGGTCGCGCGTCACGACGAACTCCCACGGCTGGGTGTTCGCGCCCGAGGGCGCCCAGCGGGCCGCCTCGAGGATCATCTCCAACTGCTTGTCGGTGACCTTGCCGGTGCGGTAGACACGGACGCTGCGTCTTGTCCGGACTAATTCCAAAAACTTCTTGCTGTTCATTTGAGCCCAAACCACCCCGATATCAAGTTTGCGAGCTATCGAGTCACTTGGTATTCTAGTGTGGTGTTTCAGAAATCCGCTATCTAATTCCGACCGTCATTCCGGCCGAGCGGGCGGGTGCACGCGAGAGCCGGAATCCAGGGAATTCAAAGGGATCTGGATTCTCGCTTCCGCGGGAATGACGCTGGTGGCACTGCGACTTTTTCGTCGAACTTCTGAAACAGGCCACTAGCAAGATGAACCACGTTTCCTGCGAAGGAGACACACAGGCGCCACGTTTCTTCAGGTCAAAGTAGAGATGGGAAAAATCGAAGAGACATTCAAACAACTTCTTTCCGAAAGGATCCTCATCATCGACGGGGCCATGGGCACCATGATCCAAGCCCTGAAACTCGATGAAGCGGCTTTTCGGGGAAAACGCTTTGCCCAACATTCGCGGCCGCTCAAGGGCTGCAACGATCTGCTTTCGGTGACGCGGCCCGAGGCCATCGAAAAGATTCACCGGAGTTTTTTGGCGGCCGGCGCCGACATCATCGAGACCAACAGCTTCAATGCCAACGCGATCTCTCTCTCGGACTACGGTCTGGAGAGCGAAGTCTATGCGGTCAATCTCGCGGCAGCCCAGATCGCCCGGCGCGCGGCGGATGCTGCGACTCAGAAGACACCGGAGAAGCCACGTTTTGTCGCAGGCGCTATCGGGCCGACGAATCGGACAGCCTCGCTCTCTCCCGATGTCAACAATCCCGCCTACCGGGGAGTCACTTTCGATCAGCTCGTTGAGGCCTACTACGAACAGACCCGCGGTTTGGTGGATGGGGGAGCGGACCTGCTGTTGCCGGAGACTACCTTCGACACCTTGAATCTTAAAGCCTGTCTCTTTGCCATCGCCAAGTTTTTTGATGACCGGCGGGTTCGCCTGCCTGTCTTGGCCTCGGTGACGATTACGGACCGGAGCGGCCGGACTCTCTCCGGCCAGACCTTGGAAGCCTTCTTGACCTCGATTTCCCATGCGGAGCTAACGGCGGTCGGCATCAACTGCGCTCTGGGTCCTCAACAGATGGGCCCCTTCATCGAGGAGCTTTCACGCCTCTCGCCCCTTCCCGTCTTTGCTTATCCCAACGCAGGGCTGCCGAATGAGTTCGGCGGCTATGACATGGGCCCGGAAGAGATCGCGAAGCCCTTGGAGGAATGGGCTAGGGAAGGATGGCTCAACCTGGTCGGGGGCTGCTGCGGCACGACGCCGGAGCACATTGCGGCGATTGCTCAAGCCGTGCGTAGCGCTCGTCCCCGGATCCCTCCCGAATCCGATGGCTTCACCCATCTAAGCGGCCTCGAGAGACTCACGATCCGCCCCGATTCCAATTTCATCATGATCGGAGAGCGGACCAACGTCGCCGGCTCCCGGAAATTTGCCCGTCTCATCCGGGAGGAAAAATACGAAGAGGCGCTGCCGGTTGCGAGAGAGCAGGTGGAAGGTGGAGCCAATATCCTGGACGTCAACATGGACGAGGGCATGCTCGATTCTGTGAAGGCGATGGCGACCTTCTTGCACCACATCGTGGCCAATCCGGAGATCAGCCGGATTCCCATCATGATCGACAGCTCGAACTTCGAGGTGATCGAAGCCGGGCTCAAGTGCGTTCAGGGCAAGACGGTCGTCAATTCCCTTTCACTCAAGGAGGGAGAGGAGGAGTTCAGGCGGCGCGCGCGGCTCGTCAAGCGCTACGGAGCGGCGGTGGTCGTGATGGCCTTTGACGAGCAGGGACAGGCAACGACGGTGGAAAAGAGGCTCCGGATCTGTGAGCAGGCCCATAAGATCCTGACGGAAGAGATCGGCTTCGACGCCAGCGACATCATTTTCGACACCAACATCCTCGTCGTCGCCACGGGCCTCGATGAGCACAACGAATACGCGATTAACTTTATCGAAGCGGCGCGGCAACTGAGACAACTCTTTCCGCGCTCCCACATCTCCGGCGGGGTCAGCAATATCTCTTTCTCCTTTCGCGGCAACGACGGCGTGCGCGAAGCGATGCACGCGGCCTTTCTCTACCACGCGATCCAGGCGGGCATGGACATGGGCATCGTCAACGCCGGTCAGCTTGCAGTTTACGAAAAGATTCCCAGAGAGCTGCTCGATCGCGTGGAAGATGTTCTCTTCAACCGCCGGCCCGACGCGACGGAGCGGCTCCTGGAACTGGCTGAAAGATACAAGGGGGGCGGGAAAAGCGCTGCAGAAGAAAAGGCTTGGCGCGAGGGGAACGTAGAACATCGTCTCTCCGAGGCGGTGATCAAAGGCATCCATGATTACATCGAGCAGGATCTCGCAGAGGCGCTCAAGAAATACGAGCGCCCGCTGCAGATCATCGAGGGGCCGCTCATGGACGGAATGAACGTGGTCGGAGACCTTTTCGGTGAAGGAAAGATGTTTCTTCCTCAGGTGGTCAAGAGCGCGCGCGTCATGAAGAAGGCCGTCGCCTATCTCACCCCCCTCATGGAGGCGGAGAAAAAGGGAACGGAACAGAGCCGGAGCCGCGCGAAGCTGGTCTTCGCTACGGTGAAAGGCGATGTCCACGACATCGGCAAGAACATCGTGGGGGTCGTTCTCGGTTGCAACAACTACGAGGTCATCGACCTGGGGGTCATGGTCCCGGCGGATCGGATCATCCAAACCGCCATCACCGAAAAGGCGGACATCATCGGTCTGAGCGGGCTCATTACGCCGTCGCTCGATGAGATGGTGCATGTGGCGAGAGAGATGGAACGGTGCGGCCTTCAGGTGCCGCTCCTCATCGGCGGAGCGACGACGAGCAAACGGCACACGGCGGTGAAGATCGCCCCCGCCTACCGGCACGAGACCATACACGTGATCGATGCATCGCGCGCCGTTCCGGTGGTCGGCGGTCTGACGAACCCGCAGAACCGAAAGGAATTGGATGCGAAGAACCGCGCCGATCAGGCGGAGATGCGCCGGCAATACGAGGCGAAAACGGCTGTTCAGTTGCTCACCTATGAGGAGGCGGTGCGCAGAAGGCTCCACACGGAGTGGGATGAATCCCACATCTACGTTCCAGAATTCACGGGCCAGAGGGTGCTGACTGACTTTCCGTTGCGAGAGCTCGTCCCCTACATCGATTGGTCTCCCTTTTTCCACACATGGGAGATCAGGGGCCGCTACCCGGATCTGCTTAATGATCCGGCGAGAGGCCCCGCCGCCAGGGAACTCTTCGCAAACGCCCAGGAGCTCTTGAGGGAGATCGTCGAGAAAAATCTTTTGGTGGCTCATGCTGTATACGGCTTTTACCCGGCCAACAGCGAGGGTGACGATATCGTTCTTTACGCGGATAGCTCGCAGGCCCAGGAGCTCTCGCGATTCCATACCCTGCGCCAGCAGAAAGAGAATCAGGCGGCCAAACCGCAGTTGGCCCTAAGCGATTTCATCGCCCCGCGGGAGAGCGGGCTCGTAGACTACATCGGCGCCTTCGCCGTCACCGCGGGGCACGGAATGCAGGAACTCGCGCAGCGCTTTGAGAAAGAGCACGACCCGTACAACGCGATCATGGCCAAAGCCCTCGCCGACCGCTTGGCCGAGGCCTTCGCCGAGTATCTTCACAAGCGGGTGCGAGGCGAGTGGGGCTACAGCAAAAGCGAAAACTTGAGCCATGCGGATTTGATCGCCGAGCGATACCAAGGCATCCGTCCGGCGCCGGGCTATCCCGCCTGCCCGGACCACACGGAGAAGAGAATTTTATTTGATTTGCTTGAGGTAGAAAAAGCGACTCGCATCACCTTAACGGAGAACTTTGCGATGCTGCCCGCCGCGTCGGTCTCCGGCCTCTACTTCGCCCACCGAGAATCCCGCTATTTTGCCGTCAGCGCTATTGGCAGGGATCAGGTGGAATCTTACGCCGCGCGCAAGAGAATAGGCGTCGCGGAAGTGGAGCGCTGGCTCTCGCCCATCCTCGGCTATGATCCGGCACGCCGGTAGAGAATAGCGGATTGGGTATTTTCCTCTCCCCAATTCTTCATCCTTTATCTCTCAGCTTTCATCCTTCTTAATCAGATCGGTACCACCACAGTTGGGGAATCGCGCGGTTGATGCCGATAATGATGAGGATACAAACGACACCGCCGATGACGAGCGCGTTGGGCGCGCCCCATAGCTGAGCCACGCTTCCAGCCAGCAGCGCGCCAAAGGCGTTGGTGCATTGAGCGAAAACGGTGATGAGGCTGGCGGCCCGCCCCCGCATCGCGTCCGGCGCTAGAAACTGGACTACGGTGCGGCGAATCGCGACGCTGAGGGAATCCATATAACCCAGGAGGACGACGGCTGCCACCGCCATCCAAAACGATTGAGAGACTCCCAAGAGCATCAGGCCTGCCGCAAAGAAGAGCGCGGCGACAACCGCCAACGCCCCTTTTCGCTTCACATCTCCCACCAAGAGCACTGAGGTGGAACCGAGAAGGGATCCGATCGCCGGCGCCCCGTAAAGGGCTCCCAAGCCGGTGCCGCCCATCTTGAAGACGTCGCTGGCGAAGATGGGCAGGATGGGGCGGTAGAATCCGACCAGAGTCACGCCGAAGTCGAGCAGAAAAAATGACAGAATGATGCGCTGGACCCAGATAAACTCCAGCCCTTCGATCATGCTGCGAAAGCTGACGCGCTGTCTCTCGCCTTGAGGCTTGCCCGAGCTGCGCATGGAGAGAACCGCGAGAATTGCCGGAGCAAAGAAAATCGCGCTAATGAAATAGGCCGGCGCCAGACCGGCGTGGTCGATGAGCACTCCCGCAATCGCCGGGCCGACGAGGAAGCTGCTCTGCAGGATCATGGAGGTCAAGGTGATCGCGTTCATCAAATAGGACTGAGGAACAAGGCTGGGAACGATCGCCGATCGGGCCGGCCAGCTGAAGACCTCGATCAAGGACGACATCAGGCTGAAGACATAGATGTGCCACACCTGAATAGCGCCGCTCATCGTCAGAAATCCCAAGGCCAAACTCGGCACCAGGTGCAAGAAGTGAGTGCATAGGATGACCTTCCTTCGATCAAAAGCGTCCGCCAGCACACCGGCAAAGAGCCCGAAGACGACATGCGGCAGCGCCTGAAAAAAACCCGTCAGGCCCAACTGAAAAGACGAGCCCGAAAGATGGTAGACCTGATACAGATTGGAGACGTTGCGTATCTGGGCGGAGGTCGCGGCCAAAACGCTTGAAATCCAGATCAGACTGAAATCCCTGATCAAGAGAGAAGACCAGGGCCTGAGGGGACCATCTTTTATCTCTGCTTGTTCCGCGGTACTCCTCTTCAACCTCATCTATCTTTTCTTGGCCTTGTACTTTTCGATCGCCTCTTTTAAATCGTCATACTCTTCACATCTGCCGAACCAAGGGCAGGCCTTTGAAAGCGACTGCAACAGCTGCTCGGCGTTGGCGAGTTGATCCATCTCGAGATACAGCTCCCCCATGTATTCCTGGGCGCCGCGATGCTTGGGATCGATCTTCAATGCCAGCCGGTAATGCTCCATCGCGCCGTCGAGCTGCCCGAGCTTGCGGTAGCTGTAGCCGAGAAGATTTTGGACGTCCGCATCGTTCGGCGTCTCCTTGGCCGCCTGGGTGAGATGGCCCAGCGCCGACTTGAAGTCTTTGGCGTCAACCGCCTTTCTGCCGGCATCGAGACTCGGAGATCGCGGCAGCGTCCGCGGGGCCGGAGAATCGTCGGCCGGCAACGGACCCGGCGACAAGCCCCAAACGAGAAGAATTGCAGAAATCAAAAGCCACTGTTTCATAAAGCTCTCCCCCTTTCCCGAGCAACTGATTCACATACAGATTTTTTCTGGCGACCTAAACCACAAAATAGCCGTTCATGATCGTCTCGTTCCACAAGCGGATGACGGAAGGAGCGATGCCCATGGGAAGATCTTTTTCGGGGAGCCAGAAGACATGGACGCCGGCGCCAAAGCACGTGAGCCGTATCTTCGGAGCTGGTTTCATCGCCTGGTAGCCCGGCATGATCACCTCGCGATAAGCCTCCTCGCTGTGATCGCGGCTGTCCTTGGCAATACTGAAAAGATGCGGCGGTACGGACTTCACGTCCGGGCCGGACAACTCGCGGCTGTAGCCGATGAAACGGCGGACCAATGCTTCCGTCTCTTCCGCATTCATCTTCATCCGCTCGGCGCTGACCTTGGCGGCCTCGGTCAACGAAGCAACGATGGCGTGCGTGACGATGTATTCGGCCTTGAAGTTGGGACGCTTCTTCGATCGCTCCCAGTAATCCAGCACATCTTCCATGATCGCCGGAAGACGCATCAACGCCGTAGGGCCTTCCTGTCCCAACGCCTCCGGTCCCGCATACCTGGCGCGGTCGCGCCAAGTGCGGATGTAAAGATCGTAAAACGGATCCGACCTCGGCTTGCTTTTCTTCTTCGTCTTGTAGTCGCCGATCTTGCCGAGATCTCCACCCCAGGTGTCTCTCGCGGCTGCGAGAAACCCGTATGGCGAGTGCTCCGTGGCAAGCACGCCGGCCATGTTGGGGATGCGCTGAGAGAGCATGCAGATGAACGGGCCGCCCGTCGAGTGGCCCTGTCCGTAAACGGAGTATTCCCCCGCCGGGAAATGGCGCCGGTTGGCTTCGATCATTCCCTCCTCGAAGGCGGCCGGCCAGGCTGCCATGCGAAAATAAAAATTGCTGCCCGGCTTGGCCCGGGCGAGCGTTCGTGTCCCGTAGCGGTCTCTCATCGAGGTGTCCTCGACCACTTCGTACTCATCCGGTGCTATCTCCTCGCCTTGCTTCCAGATCGGCGTCCTCACAGTCCCGTCAGGATGGATCGTATCACCCGGCCAGTCCCGGCTCGGATCCGGGAGGTAAAATCGACCCGGAAAAGTGCCGGCCAAAACCTTGTGCCCGAACTTGCCCGCGAGCAGCAAACAAATTCGCTCAATGTGTTTAAAGTCGCCGGAGCCGCCGTGAAGGAGGAAGAAACCTGCCTTCTTTCCATCCGGTCCCACAGGAATGCGCGCCGGATTCTCCGGCTCATAGATGACCGCTGCAATGTCCCAATCCATTCCCAGAGTGCGGATGCGGAAGATGTCCTCTGTTTTCCGGACCGGAATGTCCGGCATGCCGAGCACTTCTTCGGTATCCTTGACGATCTTTTCCCGCGCAATGAATTCCAACGGCTCCCAGCTCTTCTTAGTCACAGTCTGCCTTTTCCGCCATGAGACATTCTTGTCGCGCACAATCGTCAATATCACTCCATCAACGGGCCCTGGCACGCCCTACGGAGCCGGAGCCTATATGACAGGTAACGATGCTGTCAACTTTAGGAAGCTGAACGCTTGAGCGGCGAGGCGATGCAACCAACGTCGGGAGGGGCCACCTACCTGGCAACGATCGCTGACCGCCGACTACCCCCTCTATCTCTGTCTCTTTGGCAATTCCGCGCGTACCTCCCGCAAGAGGAAAGGTCAATCCGACCAAATTTTTAAGGAGACTTTCCAAATGAAGCGAAACTGGCTCGTGGAAATATACATCCGAATGAAGGAGACCCGAAACAGAGAGTTGGATCACATCCTGGCCCTTCTCCGGCCCAAAGCAGCGAGCGATCACGAAATTACGGAGGCTGTGAGACTGTCAGAGCGTTAGCAAAGAGAGGGGAGACAAGATTTCGCGTAGATGCACCGTTGGATCCGCCGGATGAACAAGAAAAATTTTAAAAGTGGAACATCTAAAGGAAACTTTTCCTGAGGGAAACAACTTGGGTACACTTGCGCCCCGCAATAGCGTCCTCATGCTATTGATTGAGACGCCCCCCAGCGCATAGCGCTCAAATCCGCTTGTCCTTTGCCAAAAGATCTTACGGCTATTTTACTAGGGA
>Ga0099830_10001392_pt1 | contig 12150 bp, 13 predicted proteins | sample CZO8metaG_4_FD_79337 | JGI IMG/M metagenome (GOLD analysis project Ga0099830, IMG submission 79337) | Vadose zone soil microbial communities from the Eel River Critical Zone Observatory, Northern California, USA - CZOApr15con2H3.8 metaG | ecosystem: Environmental > Terrestrial > Soil > Vadose...
GCAGCTCACGCTCATCGACAAGAAGCGCCTCGAGCTCGCGCGCGCGCTCGCGACGGCGCCCGAGCTCCTCCTGCTCGACGAGTTCATGGCCGGGCTCAACCCCGCCGAGACCGAGAGCGCCATGGCGCTGATCCGCCGGCTCCAGGGCGAGGGCGTGACGCTCCTCATGGTCGAGCACATCGTGTGGGCGCTGATGGATCTCGCCCAGCGGATCATCGTGCTGAGCGCCGGCGAGAAGATCGCCGACGGCGCGCCCGCCGCCGTCGCCGCCGACCCGACCGTCGTGGACGTCTACCTCGGGAGCGCCGCCGGGGGGGCCGGATAATGCTCGAGGTCGAGGGGCTCGAGGCCTCCTACGGCCCGTTCCTGGTCCTCTCCGGCGTCACGCTCGCGGTGCGCCCCGGCGAGATCGTCGCGCTCCTCGGGCCGAACGGGGCCGGCAAGACGACGCTGATCCGCTGCGTCGCGGGCCTCCTGCGCCCGCGCGCGGGCACGCTGCGCTGGGAGGGCCGGCCGCTCGCCGGCGCGCTCGCCCACACCGTCGTCGAGCGCGGCGTCGCGGTCGTGCCCGAGGGGCGGCGGCTCTTCGGCTCGATGACCGTCGAGGAGAACCTCGGCCTCGGCGCCTTCGCCCCGCGCGCGCGCGACGGCGCGGCGGCGCGGCTCGATGGCGTCTACGCGATCTTCCCCGTGCTCCGCGAGCGCCGCTCCCAGCTCGTCAGGGCGCTCTCCGGCGGCCAGCAGCAGATGGTCGCGATCGGGCGCGCCCTCATGGCCGCGCCGCGGCTCCTCGTCCTCGACGAGCCCTCGCTCGGCCTGGCGCCGCGGATCGTGGAGTCCATCTTCGCGGTCCTCCGCGAGATCAACCGCGGCGGCGTCTCGATCCTCCTCGTCGAGCAGAACGTCCACGCGGCGCTCACGCTGGCCCATCGCGGGTACATCCTCGAGTCCGGGCGCGTCGCGGCGGAAGGGCAGGGCGCCGCGCTCATGAACGATGCGCACGTGCGCCGCGCCTACCTCGGCCCCCTGGCTCGATGAATCGCGGCATGCGGAACGCAGCCGGCGCGCGTCTGTCTCAGGCCACCCCCCGAGTGCCACCGGCCTCGCGGCCCCCGCTCCAATGACCGCGCTGGTCCAGCAACTCGTCCTCGGGCTCCTGATCGGGGGCCTCTACGGGCTCGCCGCCGCGGGGCTCTCGCTGATCTTCGGCGTCATGAAGGTGCTCAACGTCGCCCACGGCCAGCTCATCATGCTCGGCGGCTACGGCGCGTTCTGGCTCTTCGCCCTCGCCGGCTTCGATCCCTTCGCCTCGCTCGCCCTCGTCGTCCCGGGCGCGCTCGTGCTCGGCGCCCTCCTCTACTGGGCGCTCTTCGGCTGGGTCGTGCGCGCGTCCGAGGAGGCGCGCGTGAAGAACTCGCTCCTGATCGGCTTCGGCCTGGCGCTGGCGCTCGACGCGCTCGCCGTGCGGCTCTGGACCGCGGACGAGCGCTCGATCACGACGTCGTACGCCGGCGCGGTCCTCCACGTGGGCGGTATTACGGTCCCGCTCGTGAGGCTCGCGAGCCTCGTCCTCGCGCTGGCGCTGATCGGCGCCGTCCACCTCCTGCTCGCCCGCGCGCGCTGGGGCCGCGCGATCCGTGCCACCGCCGAGGACTGGGAGGCGGCGCTCATGACGGGCATCGACGTCCGCCGCGCCTACCTGCTCGCGTTCGCCATCGGCACCGCGCTCGCGGGCGCCGCCGGCACGCTCGTGAGCGTCGGCTACTCGGTGAGCCCCTCGATCGGGCTCGAGTGGACGCTGAAGGCGCTGGTCGTCGTCGTGCTGGCGGGGCTCGGCTCGATGCCGGGCACCTTCGTCGGCGGCCTCGTGCTCGGCCTCGCCGAAGCCCTCGCCGCCTGGGGGTTCGGCGGGCCCTACCGCGAGATGGTCGGCCTCGTCCTCTTCTTCGTCGTGCTCGTCGCCCGCCCGCAGGGGCTCTTCGCCCGGTGACGCGCGCCTGGGGGCTCGGGCTCGCCGTGGTGGCGGTGGCCGCGCTGGCCGCCGTCCCGCGCGTGGCGCGCAGCGACTCCGTGCTGAACTTCCTGTTCCTCGTGCTCCTCTCGGTGGCGCTCGCCCCGATATGGAACATAGTCGCCGGCTACGCGGGGCAGGTGAACCTCGGCCACGCGGCGTTCTTCGGCCTCGGCGCGCTCACGACGCGCTCGCTCTGGAGCGCGGGCGCGCCCGTGTCCCTCGCGATGGCGGCGGGCGCCGGCGTCGCGACGGCCGGGGCGCTCCTGATCGGCGCGGTCGCCTTCCGCCTGCGCGGCGCCTACTTCGCCATCGGGACGCTCGCGCTCGGCGAGATCCTCCGCATCACGGTCGGCAACGTGCTCTCGGAGGTCTCGACCCTGCCCGCGGCGACGATCGCGCGCTACCGGCTCGCCGACCGCTACTACCTGGCGCTCGCGCTCGCCGTCCTGACGCTCGGCGCGGTGTGGGCGCTCGCGCGCTCGCGCGCGGGGCTCGGCATGCAGGCGATCCGCGAGGACGAGGAGGCGGCCGAGGCCTCGGGCGTGAACGCGCTCGGCTTGAAGCTCCTGGCGCTCGCGCTCTCGACGGCGCTCGCGGGCCTCGCCGGCGGGCTCTTCGCCTACTACCACATCAGCTACTACCCGTCGCACCCCTTCGGGCCGCACTGGACCTTCGACGCGCTCCTCATCACCTACATCGGCGGCGTCGGCACGCTCCACGGCCCGGTCCTCGGCGCGATCTTCTACGTCTTCCTGAAGGAGTACCTCGCGATCCGCTGGGTGGACTTCCACCTCCTGATCTTCGGCGCGCTCTTCATCGCGATCGTGCTCCTCCTGCCCGGCGGCCTCGTCGAGGCGGCCGGGCGCCTGCGCGCGCTGGCCGGACGGAAAGCGCCTACAATCATCCGGCCATGACCTGGCGGCAGTTCCACAACCAGCCCGCGGACAGCCCGCTCCACCGCTGGCTCGTCCGGATGTGGGCGGCCGTCCGCGTCGAGACGCAGGGCCGGGTCGAGGTGCGCGTGTGCCCACAGAACGACGGCATCGCCGGCGGCGATCCCGCCGCCCTCGAGATGCTGCTCGCGGGTGACGTCGAGTTCTTCACGCTCATGGGCGGGCTCATCGGTACCGTGGTGCCCGTCGCCGACATGCAGGGGCTGCCCTTCGCCTTCCGCGATCACGCCCACGTCTTCGCGGTGATGGACGGCGAGTTCGGCGACTTCCTCCGGCGCGAGATGGCGGCCCAGGGCATCCACGCCCTCCCGCGCGCGACGTTCGAGAACGGCTTCCGCCACATCACGACGCGCAGGCGCCCCATCCGCCACGCCGGCGACCTCGAGGGCCTCACGATCCGCACGCCGGCGGGCCGGCTCTTTCTCGACTTCTTCGACGCGCTCGGCGCGAAGCCGCAGGCGGTGAACCTGAACCGGCTCCACGAGGCGCTGCGCACGGGCGTGGTCGAGGCGCAGGAGAACCCGCTGGTCGTCACCGAGTTCAACGGGCTCTGGGAGCTCCAGCGCTACGCGAGCCTGACGGGCCACATGTGGTCGGGCTTCAACCTCCTCGCAAACCTCGCGGTGTGGCAGGGGCTGCCGCGCGAGACCCAGGCGGCGGTCGAGGTCGTCGCCTCGCGCTACGCGCTCGGGCAACGGCGCGAGACCGACGCGCTCAACCGCGATCTCGCCGCGGGGCTCGCCGGTCGTGGCATGATCGTGAACGAGGTGGATACCGCGAGCTTCAAGCGACGGCTCGGCCCGTTCTACGCGCGCTGGCGGAAGGTCTTCGGCCCGAGCGCGTGGAGCCTGCTCGAGGCCGAGGTGGGCCCGCTGGGCTAGGGAGGAGGATCCCGTGGACTATCGTGCGCTGGGCAACACCGGGCTCCGCGTGTCGGCGCTCGGCTTCGGCTGCGGCAACGTCGGCGGTCTCATGATCCGTGGGAGCGCGGCGGAGCGGGAGCGTGCCGTCGCGCGCGCGATGGAGCTCGGCGTCAACTACTTCGACACCGCGCCGCTCTACGGCGACGGCCAGTCCGAGCAGAACCTCGGCGCCGCGCTGAAGGCGCTGCGGGCGCCCGTCCACGTCGGCACCAAGTTCCGCCTCGGCCCGGCGGACCTGAAGGACGTCCGCGGCGCCATCGCGCGGTCGCTCGACGCGAGCCTCGCGCGGCTGGGCCTGCCGCACGTGGACCTGCTCCAGCTCCACAACAATATCTTCCAGGAGCGCGGCCCGCAGCCCGTCAGCGTGGCCGACGTCGTCGGCGAGGTGGTCCCCGCGCTCCAGGCCCTGCAGACCCAGGGCAAGACGCGCTTCTGGGGCATCACGGCGCTCGGCGAGACCGCGGCCCTCCAGCGCGTCCTCGATGGGGCGCGGCTCTACACGGCGCAGGTCTGCTACAACCTGCTGAACCCGAGCGCGGGCGTCGAGGTGCCGCGCGGGTTCCCCGCGCAGGACTTCGGGCGCCTGCTCGACCGCGCGCGGCAAAAGCACGTCGGTGTGATCGTCATCCGCGTGCTCGCCGCGGGCGCGCTGAGCGGCGTGAGCGCCCGCCATCCCGTCGCGGTGCCGACGGTGGACCCGATCGCCACGGGGCCGGACTACGCGAGCGACGTCGAGCGCTCGCAGGCGCTGCGCGCGCTCGTCAAGGAGGGCCACGCGGGGAGCCTCGTCGAGGCGTCGCTGCGCTTCGCGCTCGGCCACGACGCGGTCTCGACGGTGCTGCTGGGCTACTCGAGCCTCGAGCACCTCGAGTACGCGGCGGCCGCCGTGGCCAAGGGCCCGCTGCCGGCGACGACGCTCAGGCGGCTCGGCGAGCTGTGGGCGGGCTTCGCCCGCGCCTGACCGCTTCGCCGCTTCAGGCGAAAGTTTCGGGAGCGATCGTCTCTGACGGGAACGCGCGGCGCAAGGCGCGATCGGCGGTGACCAAAGGCACGTCGAGGTCCTGGGCGAGCGCCACGAACTCGCAGTCATAAGCCGAGCAGCCGGATCGAGAGGCGAGCTGCAGCACGTGGTGGGACACGACGGTGTATTCGCGGCCGGTCATCGCCCGCTCGGCCTCGTGGGTGATCTGGATGGCGTCCTCGATGGCCAGTGCCCTCCGTCGGACGAGGCCCGCAAGCGCATTTCTGAACTCGGACCGCCAGAGCAACGGCGCCGCCCAGGCCGCGTCTCGAGCCAGGACAGCCTCGGCGGTGCGCGTCCGCTGCCCCTCGACATAGAGATAGACGAGAAGGTTCGTGTCGACGACGATCACGGCCGCCCGCGGGCCTTGAGAGCTCTCAGCGTCCGATCGTTGAGCCGGAGCCGCACCGGGGTCCGGCGGATCATCCGGGCCCGGGCGAGCAGCGTATCGGCGTCGACGGCGACGGCCTGCGTGACCGTCTCCAGGCACGTGATCACCTCGAGGTTGAGACTCCGGCGATGGCGGGTCGCCTGGACCTTCAGCCGGCGAACCAACGGGTCGGGCACGTTTTTGATCGTGAGATTTGCCATGGGCTCAGCTCCGCGGTGAATGGTGGATCCATTGTGGAACCATAATGGTACCAGTATAACCCGGCGGCGCCGGGCGAGGGAGCGAGCTAGCGCAGCGCAGCCATCTGGCCGGGGTCGAGCTCGAGCCACACGTCCTCGTTCACCTCGAAGACGTCGTGGGGGCGCGCCGTCACCCGGAGCTGGAGCGCGCTGTCCTTCGGCCGCACCGCGTAGTCCCAGTGCTCGCCGAGGTACGCGCGCTGGACGATCCGGCCCGGGATCAGGCAGGCGCGCTCGGAGGCGGCGGGCCGCTGGCGGTGGAGCTGGATGCTCTGCGGGCGCAGCGAGAAGGCGACCCGGCCGTTGGGCGCCGGCGGCTCGGGAAACCGCGCGCGCGGGATCGCGAAGTGGTCGAAGACGATGTCCGCGCCGCGCGCCTCGCCGTCGAGGAAGTTGGTGCGGCCGATGAAGCCGGCGACGAAGCGCGTCCGGGGCCGCGCGTAGAGGGCGCGCGGCTCGTCCACCTGCTCGATCCGCCCCTGGTTCATCACCGCGATCCGGTCGGAGGTCACCATCGCCTCCGCCTGGTCGTGGGTGACGTAGACCGTCGTGATGTGGAACTCGTCGTGCAGGCGCCGGATCTCGTAGCGCATCTCCTCGCGGAGGTTCGCGTCGAGGTTCGAGAGGGGCTCGTCCAGCAGGAGCACGGCGGGCTGCACCACGATCGCCCGCGCGAGCGCCACGCGCTGCTGCTGGCCGCCGGAGAGCTCGGCCGGGTAGCGGTCGCGGAACGGCGCGAGCCGCACGACGTCGAGGATGTGGTCGAGCTTCGCGCGGGTCTCCGCCCGCGCGAGGCGGCGCACCTCGAGGCCGAACGCGACGTTCTGCGCCACCGTCATGTTGGGCCAGATGGCGTAGCTCTGGAAGATCATGGACATGTTCCGCTTCTCGGGCGGGAGCGACGACGCGGGGGAGGAGATCACCTCGCCGTCCATCTCGATCGTGCCCGCCGCCGGCGGGAGGAACCCGGCGATCATCCGGAGCGTCGTCGTCTTGCCGCAGCCCGACGGCCCGAGCAGCGAGACGAAGTCGCCGGACTCGATCGCCAGGCTGCAGTCATCCACCGCGGTGACGTCGCCGAAGCGGCACGAGACGTTCTTCAAGACGAGCTTGCTCACGCCGTCGTCCGCCTGAGCATGAAGTCGCGCCCGACGAGGCGGAAGCCCGCCAGCACCAGCGCGACCGTGCCGACGACGAGGATGAGCCCGATCGCTGACAGGTACTCGAAGTTGCCCTCGTCGCTCTTGTCGAACAGGAGCACCGACAGGACCTGGGTGCCGGTCGTGTAGAGGAAGATCGCCGAGGAGAGCTCGCGCGTCGCCGGGATGAAGACCACGATGAACGCGCCCGCGAGCCCGCGCTTCAGGAGCGGCCCGACGACGCGGCGCATCGCCATGAGCCGTCCGCCCCCGAGGATGCGCACGGCGTCCTCGAGCTCGGGGTTGATCGCGCGGAGGGCCGCCTCGCTGTTGGCGTAGGCGATCGGGAGGAAGCGCGTCGTGAAGGCGAGGATGAGGATCCAGGCCGTCCCGTAGAACGCGAGCGGCGGCGCCGTGTAGGCGGCGTAGAAGCCGATCGCCAGCACGATGCCCGGGATGACGAACGGCGCCATGGCGACGTACGAGAGGGCCCGGCCGAACGGCACCAGCCGGCGCTGGACGATGTAGGCGATCGCGAGCGCGAGCCCGAGCGCCAGCGCCGCGGCCACGCCGCCGTAGACGAACGTGTGGACCGTCGCGGCGCGCGTGATGGGCTGGCTGACCAGCACGAACTTGAGGTTCCCGAGCGTCAGGTTGTCGAGGGAGAACCCGCGGCCCCAGGCCTTCGCGAAGGCCGCCTGGAGCACGACCAGCATCGGCAGGAAGAAGGAGAGCGACGTCACGAAGAGGCAGTAGCCGAGCATCGCCCAGCGCCAGCCGCCGAGCCGGAGGAGCCGGCGCTCGCCGCCCTTGCCCGTGAGCGCCACGTAGCCCTTGCGCGCGATGATCCGCTGCTGGAGCCAGAAGAGGAGCGCCGTGATCCCGAGGAGCGGCATCGCGTAGGCGGCCGCCACCTGCACCCTGGGCGGGAACTCGAAGAACTCCCAGAGCGTCGTCGTCATCATCTGGAAGCGGCCGGGGAGCGCGATGAGGGCCGGCACCCCGAAGAGCGCGATCGCCTCGAGGAACGAGACGATGAACGCCGCCATGATCGCCGGCAGCGTCAGCGGCAGCGTGATCCGGAGCGTCGTTCGCAGGATGCCGGCGCCGAGCGTCGTGGCCGCGTCCTCCATCTCCGACGAGATGAGGTCGAGCGCCGAGCGGGTGAACACGAACACATAGGGGAAGGAGTAGGAGGCCATGACGAGCACGAGGCCCGTCTTCGTGTAGATGTTGAAGGGCCCGGCGTCAGCGCCGGTGAGCCCCTTGTAGAGCCGGTTCAGCCAGCCCGCGTTCGGCCCGGCCAGCAGGATCCACGCGACGGCGCCGAGGTAATTCGGCACGATGAACGTGCCCAGGATCGCGGCCCACACGAGACCCTTGCCGGGCATGTCCGTGCGCGAAACCGCCCACGCCATCGGCACGCCGAAGACCAGGCAGAGCGCCCCTACCGCGAGCCCGATGACGAGCGAGTTCAGGAGCGCCTCGACGTAGCGCCAGCGCCCATAGGCGGCGGCGTAGTTGGCGAGGGTGAACGCGCCCGCCTCGCTCTGGAAGCTCGACCAGACGAGCCGCGCCAGCGGATTTACGACGAGCAGGAGCAGCGCGCCGGCGAGGAGGATCCAGACGACCAGCGACCTGTCGAGGTGACGCCAGCGCACGCTCAGATTCCGAACGTCTCCCGGAACAGCTCCTTCACCTCGGGGATGCCCTTCTCGACCTCGTCGTAGCTCGGGCGGATCGTCTTGATCTCCGCGACGGACCTAGCGCCGGGCAGCGGCTTCACGTGCTTGTTCACCGAGTCCTCGCGGAGCTTCACCATGATCTCGTTGCACTCGCGGCCGAGCAGGTATTCCTCGAAGAGCTTCGCGGCGTTCGGCGCGGGAGCGTTCTTCAGAATGCTGGTCGGCGAGACCATCAGGATCGCGCCGTCCTCGGGGTAGACGAGGGCGAGCGGGTTGCCCTTGTCGCGGCTCTGGAGCGTCGTGGCAGACGGGCCGGCCGCGACCCAGCTCTCTTTGGCGTTGAGCATCGTGACGGTGTCGTTGATCGAGCGCCCGATGCGCGGCTTGTTCAGCTCGAGCTTCTTGAAGTAGTCCCAGCCGTAGAGCTTCCGCATCTGGACCACCCAGGTCCCCACGTAGCCGCTGAAGCTCGGGTGCCCGATGGACACGTGGTTCTTCCACTTCGGGTCGAGGAGGTCCGTCCACTTCTTCGGCGCGTCCTTCGGCTGGACGAGCGTCGTGTTGTAGGTGATCAGGACGAGGCCCGCCGCGGTGGCGACGTAGAGGCCGTCGGGATCGTTGAACCCTTTGAACGTGTCGATCAGCTCGGAGAGATTCTTCGGCCGGTAGGGCTGCACCCAACCGTCCTGCTTCATGCGCCCGTGATGGCTCACGTCCGTCGAGCTGAACACCGACGCGACGGCGAGGTTGGCCTTCATGTCCTGGGCGAGGCGCTGATAGGCCACCTGGGCCGTGGTGCGGATGTAGTTGCACTTGATCCCCGGATACTTCTTCTCGAACCCGCTGCACACCGCCGCCGCGGTCTCCGAGCCGTAGTGGGCGGTGTACCAGGTGAACTCCTTCTCCTTCTTCGCGGCATCGTAGAGCTGCTGCTCGCCCTCGAAGGCGGCGACGGGGGCGGTCGAGACCAGGAGCGAGAGCCCGAGCGTGATGGCGATCCGTTTGATGTCCATGATCAGAGAATGTTAGTCGCGGGGGGCCGTTTCGCAAGCCTGAATTCGGCGACGCCCGGCCGGCGGCGCCCGGTCTGCTAGGATCGTCGCGTGCTGGCGCTCGTCCTGGCCCTCGCGCTCCTGGCCCCGGGCGACCACGACCGCTCGCTCGCCGTCGGGGGCGCGACACGCACCTATCTCCTTCATCTGCCGCCGCGCTTCAGCGAGCGCGGGCCCTTGCCCGTCGTGCTCGCCTTCCACGGCGGCGGCGGCACGGCGAAGGGCTTCAAGGACTACGCGGGGCTCGACGCCGTCGCCGACCGCGAGGGCTTCGTCGTCGTGTACCCGGACGGCACGAGCCAGCTCGGGCGGCGGCTCCTCACGTGGAACGCGGGCACCTGCTGCGGCTCCGCCCACGCCCACCACGTGGACGACGTCGGGTTCGCGCGAGGGCTGCTCGACGCGCTGGCGCGCGAGCTGCCACTCGACCCGGCGCGCGTCTACGCGACGGGCCACTCGAACGGGGCGATGATGGCCTACCGGCTCGCGATCGACGCGCCGGAGCGGATCGCGGCCATCGCGCCCGTCGCCGGCATGATGGTGACCGACCGCTTTCCGCCCGCGCGCCCCGTGCCCGTGCTCCACGTGCACAGCGTGGACGATCCGCGCGCGCTCTACGCGGGCGGCGTCGGGCCGCCGTTCCCGTTCACCAACGCGCGCGTCACCCACCGCGCCGTCGAGCCGGAGCTCGCGCGCTGGGGCGCTCACGACGGCTGTCCGCCAACCCCGCAGGTGGCAGAGCGACGCAGCGCTCCCGCGTCCGGCGGCGGTCCGGCCCACACCGCGACGCGCCTGGTCTGGGCGCCCTGCACGACCGGCGCGGAGGTTCAGCTCTGGAAGCTCACCGGCGCGGGCCACGCCTGGCCCGGCCACCCGTCGCGGCTGCCCGAGCGCCTGATGGGGCCCGACACGACCGTCATCGACGCGGCGGAAGAAGTGTGGCGCTTCTTCCAGCGGTGGCGGTTGCGATAAGCTGACGGCGCGCCATGCCTGCGCACTCCGCGACGCCCGATCCCGCCGCTGTGCTCGCGAGCGCTCGCCGCGACCTCGCGCGCCTGCCGCCGATCCTCGACGCCATCCTCGTCGACCTCGACGACGCGCTCTGGCGCGCGCGGCCGGCGCCGCGCGAGTGGTCGCCGGTCGAGATCGTGTGCCACCTGCGCGACGAAGAAGCGGAGGACTTCGGCGCGCGCCTGGGCGTGGTCCTGGCGCGCGGCGCCGTCTTCGCGCCGATCGACCCCGAGCGCTGGGCCGTCGAGCGCCGGTACCAGGAGCAGGAGCCGCGCGCGGCGCTGGCGACGCTCCGAGAGCGGCGGGCGGCGAGCCTCGTATTTCTCGCATCGGTCGAGCCCGGACGCCTCACGCACGCCGTCGCCCACGCGCGCGTCGGTCAGCTCTCCGGCCTCGATCTCCTCGCGGCGTGGGTCACGCACGACCGGCTGCACGTGGCGCAGCTCGCCGCCACGCTCGCGCGGCTCGGCGCCGACCGCTGGACGCCGCTCCGCGCCGAGTACGCGGGGCCGATCCCGTACGGGGAGGGAAAGACGTGCTAACGTGGTAGCGACCTCGCCACCACGAGCTCGTGGAGGAGACCATGAAGACGCGGAAGGGGAAGCCGATCGCAAAGCCTGCATTGTCCGACCAGCCGGAGAAGAACGTGTTCGGCTGCATGGCCGGGACTGCTCGGATCGTGGGGGACGTCGTCTCTCCAGTCGTGCCCCCGGAGGCCTGGAATGCGGTCCGTCTGGCTATAGGGGCCGAGCGTCGCACGGCTGCTGGGCGGCGCCGCAGGGCCGGTCGGTAACGCACGCAGCGCGCATCCGCGCCGATCGCGCCGGGTCTCGCGGCTCAACGTCTCCATTCGGATACACCACCTGATGGTAGGATTTGAGCCATGAGCGAGGAGCCGCGCGAGAAGCCCTCCAACTTCATCCGCGACATGGTCGCAGCGGACACGGCGTCCGGCCGCTTCGGCGGCAAGGTCGTCACGCGCTTTCCGCCCGAGCCGAACGGCTACCTCCACATCGGCCACGCCAAGGCGATCTGCATCGACTTCGGCATCGCCCAGGAGTTCGGCGGGCGCTGCAATCTCCGCTTCGACGACACCAACCCCACCAAGGAGAGCGTCGAGTACGTCGAGTCGATCATGGCCGACGTCCACTGGCTGGGCTTCGACTGGGGCGAGCACGTCTACTACGCCTCTGACTACTTCGACCAGCTCTACGAGTGGGCCGTGCAGCTCGTCAAGGACGGCAAGGCCTACGTGGACGAGCTGACGCAGGAGCAGGTGGCCGAGTACCGCGGCACGCTGACCACGCCCGGGCGCGAGAGCCCGTACCGCAATCGCCCGGTCGAGGAGAGCCTGGACCTTCTCGACCGCATGCGCCGCGGCGAGTTCCCCGATGGCTCGAAGACCCTCCGCGCCAAGATCGACATGGCATCCGGCAACATCAACCTGCGCGATCCCGTCATGTACCGCATCCGCAAGACCCCGCACCATCGCACGGGCGACAAGTGGTGCATCTATCCCATGTACGACTGGGCCCACGGCCAGTCCGACTCGATCGAGGGCGTGACCCATTCCATCTGCACGCTCGAGTACGAGGACCACCGCCCGCTCTATGATTGGTACCTCGACCAGCTCGGCGTCCATCACCCGCAGCAGATCGAGTTCGCGCGGCTGAACCTCTCGCACACCGTCATGTCGAAGCGCAAGCTCCTCGAGCTGGTGCA
>Ga0099830_10001394_pt1 | contig 12147 bp, 7 predicted proteins | sample CZO8metaG_4_FD_79337 | JGI IMG/M metagenome (GOLD analysis project Ga0099830, IMG submission 79337) | Vadose zone soil microbial communities from the Eel River Critical Zone Observatory, Northern California, USA - CZOApr15con2H3.8 metaG | ecosystem: Environmental > Terrestrial > Soil > Vadose...
CTGCACCATTCACGAAATTGCCCAGCATGAGGGCCAGTGGTTCATCGTGATGGAGTTCCTGGATGGAGTAACGCTGAAGCACCGCATCGCGGGACGGCCGCTGGAGACCGAGACGCTGCTGGCGCTTGCTATCGAAATAGCCGATGCGCTTGATGCCGCTCACTCTGAAGGTATCGTCCATCGCGACATCAAGCCGGCGAACATCCTGGTCACGAAGCGCGGTCACGCCAAGATTCTGGATTTCGGCTTGGCCAAGGTGACGCCTGGCAGCGGCAAGACCGGCGAAGCGTCGGGCATGACGCTCGAAGCCACAGCAGCAGTGAACGCAGAGCATCTGACCAGCCCGGGCACGACGCTGGGGACGGTGGCCTACATGTCACCGGAGCAGGTGCGCGGCAAAGAGCTGGATGCGCGTACGGACCTGTTTTCATTTGGCGTGGTGCTATATGAAATGGCGACCGCGACGCTGCCCTTTCGGGGCGACACTTCGGGTGTGATCTTCAACGCAATCCTGGACCGGGCGCCGGCCTCGCCCTTACGTCTCAATCCCGATTTGCCCCCACGGCTAGAAGATGTCCTGAACCGGGCGCTGGAGAAAGATCGCGAGCTGCGGTATCAGCACGCTTCGGAGATGCGTTCCGAGTTGTTGCGCCTGAAGCGCGATACGGAGTCGGGGCGGATGGTGGCCAGGGCGGCGGACGAAGAAACCGGCGTGGTTCCTGCTCAGTTGAGTCGAAGCGATACAGGGGGCACCCAGGCTGCGACAATGTCCCCTGCCGGTCCGAGTCACCCCTATCGGAAGTTTGTCGGGCTGGCTTGCGTTCTCGTGGTCTGCTTGATCGCTTTTGTTTTATGGCGGAGCAGGTACCGTACCGCATCCCCGGCCACTTCGGCCAATCCCACCACAGTCGCTGTTCTCCCCTTTCAGAATGTCGGTTCCGACAAAGATACCGATTTTCTGCGCCTTGCATTGCCTGATGAAATTGCGACGACGCTAAGCTACGTGCACTCGTTGTCCATCCGCCCTTTCGCCACCACCAGCAAATACAGTGGGCCAACTTTGGATCTGCAACAGGCCGGACGCGAGATGCGAGTGACCGACATCGTAACCGGCCACTATCTGAAGGAAGGCGACCAGTTGCAGGTCACCCTGGAAGCCGTAGACGTAGAGAACAATCGTACGGTGTGGCGGGACACTTTGACCGTCGCCGCTTTGGACATGATCGCCGTGCGTGGGCAGATCACGGCGAAAGTCCGGCAGGGACTGGTGCCTGCGTTGGGAGCAGTGATCGGCTCTGAAGATTCCAGCACTCGTCCCAAGAATGAAGAGGCATACGACTTGTACCTTCGCAGTGTCTCCGTGCCCCGTGATCCCGTGCCCAACAAGGAGGCGATTGCCATGCTTGAACGGGCCATCGGCATGGACCCCGGTTACGCGCCGGCCTGGGCTGCATTGGGAGCACGCTACTACTACGATGCGACCTACGCCCATGCCGGCGAAACCGTGCTCCAGCGTTCGGGTGCGGCCCTGGAACGGGCGTTGGCCCTCGATCCTGACCACATCTTCGCGGCCACCCAGTTAATCACCAACCACACCGAACGAGGCGAATTGCCCAAGGCCCATGCCGATGCTGTCGCTTTGGTCAAGCGACGGCCGGAAAGTGGACAGGCCCATTTCGCTCTGGCCTACGTCCTGCGCTACGCGGGGCTGCAGGAAGAAGCCGCGCGCGAGTGCGACGCTGCCCTCGGTCTCGACCCACGGAACAACGTGTTCCGTTCCTGTTCGCTGGTTTTCTTGCAATTGGGAAAGACCGATCGGGCGAAGGATTTTACCGAGTTGGACGCTGGCTCGGAGTGGGCGGCCTTCAACACGTTCCTGAGGCTGCTGCGGGAAGGCAAGCTGGATGAGGCGCGGGAAGCCATACAGCACCTGACCGCCAACCCTTACTACCACGCCGATTTCTTGGCCGCGTGCCTCCGACCTCACCCCCCGTCCAATTTGGACAGCATGGCGCGGGCAACGGAAACCGCACTTCTGGCGGAGCCCGACCCTGAGCCCAGCTATTTCCAAGGCAGTAGCATGGTCCTTTGCGGCCAGAAGGACGTAACCCTGCATCTGCTCAGGAGTGCCATCGGGCGCAATTATTGCGCCTATTCCGCGCTACAGAGCGACCCCCTGCTGGCAAAGCTGCGCGGCACACCCGAGTTCGACCAACTTCTGTCTGCCGCCAAGGCGTGTCAAGGCAGGTTCCTGACGGAACGAATTGAAAAAGCCCCCTGAAAACCCAGGGGGCCTCAGTTCTTATTGCCTATCCCGCGAGGACCTACTGCCGGTCGCCGGCCGGAACTCCGGCCTTCCTACCCAGTTCTTTCATGTCGTCCAACGCTTTCTGAGCGTCGTCCACGGCTTTTTGCTTCTGGGCGATCTGCTGCTTGTATTGGGCGTCTTCTTTGTCCCATGAACCCTGGTTCCGCAGGCGGCTGCCGGCGTCGGCATAGAAGGCGGCAGCACGCAGCCGGTATTCGCGCTGGGCCACGTCGAGTTCGCGGGTGAGCAGATCGATCTTGGATTTCTGCTCCGCGAACTTCTTCTTCCATTGATCGTCCGCCTTCTGCGCGTCGGTGCCGTCCGCCTTCTTCGTGCCGTCCTGAGCCTGCGACTGCGGTTTGACGGCCGTGGACGAGTCCTCAGGTTTCGCGGAACTCGCATCGGACGTTGATCCGGGGTTGGCGTCCTCGGGGCTGGTCGACTCCGTAGCATTTCCCACGATGCTGATTTTGTCGCCTGTGGGCAAGTTGTCGTTATCGTATTTCTTACCCACTTCCTTCTTGTCTCCCTTGCGGACGGCACGGGCATAATCACCCAGAGGCTCGGATTGTGCGCCAGCCAGTGTGACCAACATGCCAGTCAGTACGATCTCGGCCAGAAAAACATATGCAATGCGTTTCATGTGATGCTCCATTTCTTCCTGTCTTGCTGTCTTAAATACGTAGACGACAGCATAGACTTAGTCTTCATCAAGCTTTGGCGCCAGCTCTTGCAGCCTTTGCGCTGGCGAGAAAACCCCCAATCGTGCGATCCAGGTGCGCTGCCTCGGCAGCGATATCGGCAGCCAGTTGGCGGGCCAATTCCGCATCCCGGCTAGCTGCCAATTGCTGCGCGTATCCGGAGATGGTGGTGAGCGAATTACGCAACTCCAGCGCCATCTCGGCCGACATTTCGCCGCGCAACTCCTGCTGGCGGCGAATCCGGGTCATTTCAGTCCGATCAGTGATCAGGCAAGCGGCGCCCAAAATCTCGCTGTCGGGCGTTTGCACCGAACTCACGGTAATGTCCAAGGTTCGTTCCTCGCCAGCGGGCGTGTGATAGCGCGCTTCCAGGTGTCGAAACCGGATCTTTTCGCGCAAGCTGGCGTCGACCGCCTCCGCCAGATTCGCAAAAGAGCCGTCGGATGCGGAAATCAAATCTGCCTCGCGAAACATTTCGGCGGCGCTCATCCCGCCCGGCGAAGCGAACCCAAGAATCTGTTTGGCTGAACTATTGGCTTGCCGCACCAGCCCGTTGGGGGTGAAGAACAGTACTCCGCATGACAGATTCGAGAGCACGGCCACGCTGATGTTTTCCGAAGTCTTGGCGCGGCGCCGTTCCTCGCGCTGCGAGCTTAGCAACTCGTGTTTTTGTTGCTTCAGTTGTTGGATCACCGCATGATAGGTGTGCAGCGGGAAGGACTCAGGTGCGACCGGAGCGTCGCCAAACGAGGCTTCTTCGGTAATGCTGCGCCGCATACGCCGGATCAGTAACAAGCCCATCACAAAGGCAAAGCCCGCGGCCACAAACACCAGCACCATGCGCAGCATGATGGGATTGTTCAACAGTCTCACAGCAACCCCCAATACCAGTGCAAGAAGCTGTTGCCGTAAAAGAAAGCCACCATGGCCATGCTGCCCAGAAAGACGCCAAAAGGCATCTGATGGCGGCGAAGAGCAATAGCCGCTGACTCCCAGGCCCGGCGTCGTGCCTCTTTCGCGGGTTCATGATGGCGGGTCATACGCCGCCTGGTGCGTTTGACCCAGACTGCCAGCACCGTCGATAGTCCAAACAACGATCCCGCAATCGAGGCCGTGAACAGGGTGAAAATCGTCAGCTTGGTGCCGAGAAATGCGCCAATCATGGCCATGAGCTTGACGTCGCCGAAGCCCATGCCTTCCACTCCACGCGCCCGAAGGTAGATTGCGCCTGCACCGTAAATAAAAGACGCGCCCACGACGGCTCCCAGCACCGCATCCGCCAGCGAGAGCAGATGCCAGGACACGTCCGAACTTACCGGCAGGGAAACCAGCCCCGGCAAGAGCTGCGAGGCCAGATCATTCACCGGAACCACCAGACTGAAAACCAGACCCAACGCCAATCCCGGCAGGGTCATCTTGTCTGGCAAGAGTTGGGTTTCGGCGTCAGTGAAGATCAAGCCCAGCAGCAGGAATCCCAGAGCGCAATATTTGAGGGTTGCCAGGCTCGCGCCGAAGTGCGCATAACAGGCCAGAAAGATTGCGCCGGTCAGCACTTCTACGAACAGATAACGCGGCGAAATTTGAATTTTGCAATTACGGCAGCGGCCTCGCAGAATCAGCCAGCTAAAAACCGGGATGTTGTCGTAACTGCGAATCAGTTGCTGACAGCCGGGGCAAGTAGAGCGCGGTCGCACCACCGATAAGTCTCGTGGCAGACGGTAGATACACACATTCAGGAAGCTGCCGAAAACCAGCCCCAGGACGAAAATCGCCGATGCGAGAACAAGATCCAACCTTATCCTTAATCCTTTGCGCAGATTCTTGGATTTGCACCGATTATACGGCGATTCTCATGCCGGACCTGGGTACGAAAGTCACTGTACGTGCGGACTCGGGTTCATCTCTGGATCCCTTTGATACAGCGGTGTTTAGCTGTCTGGCTCACATGGGTGTCAACGGCTTTCGTGCAAGCTTTTGCGGGTCAAGATCTTTAACCGCAAAGGGCGCAAAGAGACTTCGCAAAGGTTGCAAAGAAATCGAGCTGAATGTCCCCGCTCGCGGAAAATTGCTGCAATCGTTATAGTTGAATTAAAGATGCCGTCCCTAACCACGCCCCCTAACCCGGTCGGACAGAGCGCGCCGCCCCAGCTCTTTCCGTTTCTCGATCTGAAGGCCGAATATGCCGCGATGAAAGAGGAAATCCGAGCTGCAGTGGACAGAGTTCTAGAGAGCCAGCAGTTCATCATGGGTCCGCAGGTGAGGGAACTGGAGGCCGAAGTTGCCACTCTCGTAGGCTGCAGATTCGCCGTTGGCTGCGCCTCCGGGTCGGATGCGCTGCTGCTTGCGTTGATGGCGCTGGGAGTAGATTCCGGCGACGAGGTAATAACTCCACCCTTTACCTTCGTTGCTACCGCGGGAAGCATTGCCCGCCTCAAGGCCAAACCGGTGTTTGTCGATATTGATCCCGAGACCTACAACCTGGACGCAAAGCAACTGGAATCCGCCATCACCAGCCGAACCAAGGCGATAATGCCGGTCCATCTCTTCGGGCTGCCGGCCGAGATGGAAACCATCACCCGGATCGCTCGCGCCCACGGTGTGCCCGTGATCGAGGACGCCGCCCAGTCGATCGGGTCACAGTACCAGGGCAAGAGCGTGGGCAACATCGGTGAGTTTGGCTCCTTCAGCTTTTTCCCTTCAAAGAATCTGGGAGGAGCGGGCGATGGCGGCATGATTACCACCAACGATCCCAAATTTGCCGACCGCCTCACGGTGCTGCGAGAGCATGGCAGCCGCAAGAAATATCAGTACGATTTGCTGGGGATGAACAGCCGCCTGGACAGCTTGCAGGCCGCGATCCTTTTAGTGAAGATTAAGTACCTCGACGAGTTCACCAGATGTCGCCGACGAAACGCCGATCGCTATGGCGAATTGTTCAAACAAGCGGGGCTAGGCAAGTGGATTAGTTTGCCGGTCCAACCCGAGGGGCGGCGGCATGTCTACAACCAGTACGTGATTCGAGCACAAAAGCGAGATCAGTTTCGGGACCATCTACTTGCCCGCGGCATTCCCACTGAGATCTACTATCCTTCCCCGCTTCATCTTCAACCGGCGTTCGCAAATCTGGGTTACGGCCCGGGTGCATTTCCAAAGGCAGAGGATGCGAGCCGGCACGTCCTGGCGCTTCCCGTGTTTCCACAAATGACCGAGGAACAGCAGAAGATTGTGGTGGAGGCGACTGCAGGCTTCTTCGCTGGAAGAACCTAGCGCAGCGATTAAGATGCCGGCTCCGGCGTGCAAGCGGTGACCGAGGACGAGCTGCTGGAGGTGCCACTGCCAGAGGATCCAATGCTGGAGGTGCCACTGCCGGAGGTGCCGCTACCGGAAGATCTACTGGTGGAAATGCTACTACCAGAAGATCCACTGCTGGAAGTTCCACTACCCGAGGTCCCGCCTCCAGACCCGCTACTTGAAGTGCCGCACCGGAGCCAGTGCTGGACGTTCCACTACTGGAACCGCTATGGGCAGGCGTGAAGGGCCTGGGACCTCCGCCGCAACCTACCAGGGAAAGCACGGCTAACACTAAAACACACGTCCTCAGCATTGAAATATCCTTTTGAACCGGGGATAGGGATTACGAATCCCTTATGGCCAGAGGGACTGCAAGGCCTAAGAACCACAGATTGCTGGACTGAATAATTCGTGTCGGCGTTCCAGTTTCAATTCCGAACGGCGCGTCTACGTGGAGAGATGATCGGCAGACTTGGCACGTTCGATACTTCCAAGAATGAAAACCAAAACCACGCCGCTATAGCGCCGTCGTACGAAAGGACGTGGTTAACTTGGAACTTCCGAGGTACAGACTGCTTCAAGGTTTACCGAGCCATCAGGAGCTCGGACAAAAGCAAGAGTTCAAGTTATAGACGAAGAAGTGGCCCGCATAATGTAGCAAAAATTCCAGTTCCACGCTTTCCAAAGGCCAATTTTTTATGGCGAATTGTCCATTTCGGGATCCGGCACGCCGTCGGAGTCCCGGGGCGGAGCCGAGAGAACCGTTAGTAATCCGGCCGGGCCGCCTTCGCTTCCTCAAGAGTGATGCGACGCTTTTGACGATAGGCGATGTTGGCCATGTGAGCGACCACGGCCGAGCGATAGCCGAGTTCAACCGGCGCATTCGGAGTCTTGCGGCTGCGCATGCAGTCAATCCAGTTCGCAATGTGGTTTTGCGAAGCGCTTTCTCCCGTGAGCTGCGTGCCAGTGGGACGATTTACATCTTCCGGATAGTAGCGGATTTGTTCTTGCGATTTGCCGGTGACCATGTCGTTCGCGGTCGCCACGTATTCGACGGTGCCGTCGCTGCCTAAAATCCGCTGTCCCAGTCCATACCGGCGATTGCTGAAAGTGGATTGCCAGGTGACCACGAGGTCATTGGGGAAATCCACGGTCACGACCATCGTGTCTGGTACCTCTCGTCCATCTTTTTCGGAAAATACGCCGCCTGACATGTAGGCCGCAGTGGGGAGAGGAAGATCCAGAACGCTCATGATCCAGGCCATCTGGTGAATCATGTTTTCGGTGATGTTTCCACCGGAGAACATCCAGAAGAGACGCCAGTTGAGGAACTTGTACGGATCGAACGGAGAATCCGGCCGGCCGTTCAGGAACGCCTTCCAATTTACGTTTTGCGCGGTGCAGTCCTCGGGAACAGGCCGAACCCACTGAGCCGTCCCATGCGGAGTGTTACGACCCATCCACGCTTCCACCTGGGTGACCTTGCCGGCCAGTCCGTCGCCAATCCATTTCCTGGCGTCCTTGAAGGGCCCTTCACTCTCATGCTGCAATCCGACCTGGATCACACGGTCGGATTTCTTCGAAGCCTCCAAACACTGCTCCGCCTCGGGAATCGACCACGTCAGGGTCTTCTCCGCGTAGAGATCCTTTCCCGCCGCCAGCGTGTCCAGGAAATGTCGGGCGTGAATGTGCAATGGGGTGGCCACGATGACGCCGTCGATATCTTTCATGTCCAAGACGCGGCGATGATCGTCGAAGGTCTGCAGGCCAGGCGCAATCTTTTTGGCTTCCTCAAGACGGCGGGTGTAGACATCCGCGACAGCCACAACTTGAAGGCTGGGGACTTCCAGCGCTTGCCGTAGCAGATCTTGCCCTCGTGAGCCTACTCCCACGATCGCTACCCGAACGCGGTCATTGGCGCCCGGCACCCGCGCCGCCCCTTGTGCGGTTGGATAAGCGAGAAATGCAGCCGTGCCCGCAGCGGCCTGCTTGATGAAATCGCGTCTTGTGTTCTGCGACATCTGCCCCTCCCAAACGAAATGTGTGGGGCGAACACTCTTGTCCGCCGCCTTTGACTTGAACTTGCTCTATCGCAAGACTTTGTAGCTGACAGAGAAACTGCAATACCCCCGCACCAAAAAATCAACTTCAAAGGCGGCGGACAAGAGTGTCCGCACCACATGAGCTAGAGTGCTCCTGCTTTCTGCAGGGCATCTTTCATTCCTGCCCAGCTTTGTATTGACGAGGCTTCGGGCGTCCCTGCACCGCGCCAGTGGGTTTCCAAGCTTACGGCGTGGTGATAGCCGTCGCGCTTGAGGGCGGCGAACTGACCCACCCAGTCGATCGTGCCTTTGCCCATCGCCGCCCATTCGTATTTATCCCCCGTCTTGACTGCGTCTTTGCAGTGGCAGTGCCCGATTCGGTCTTTCGGCAGAAGATTGTAGCCGTCGGGATAGGGTTTCTCGCCCAGCAATGCGGCGTTTCCGGGATCCCAATTGAGCATGAACGAGCGCGAGGGCACGCCGGCGAGGACTTTGGCGGCTTCCGCGCCGGTGGCGGTGTTGCACGCGAATTCATTCTCCAGAACCAAAATTATGCCAATCTTGCCCAGCTTTTCGGCTGTCTGCTGCAGCTTGTCATTCATTGCCTGGCGATGGGGCGCCTGGTCGTCGAGCCGCCAGAAATCGAAGCAACGAATGCGATCGGTGGAGAACGCCTTGGCCAACTCACTGGCGCGGTCAAGAACCTCACCCTGTTGATCATAGGTAAAGTTGGCGCCGAAGGAATCATGTTCCGGACTGAATTTCGATTTCGGCGCGCCCGGCCAATCGACTTTAAAGAGCGGGCTGGCGATATCGGTGACGCGCAGACTATTCTTTGTCAGAAGGCGTTTGGCTTCGGCAATTTCGTTGGCATCCAGACCGGCCACATTCTTGTTCCACATGCTCCGCAGTTCCATCCACTCCATTCCGAACTGTTGCGAAGCGACTTCGCAGGCGTGACCGAAATCCTGCGAAATCTCATCGTTGATGACGGCGATCTTGAATGGTGATTTCGGCAGCCTTACGGGCGCTGACATGGATGAGGAGGAAGGAGTCGATGACGATTGAAAAGGTGTTGCCGAGAGCTTATTGGCGGCCGTTAGTACTCCCAACCCTGCAATAAACTCACGCCGCGAAAGCTCTGATCGCATTGTTGTCTCTCCTTGCAACTGCAGCGGCGCTGGAAACACCCGCTGGCTGCACTGTTTGAACTAATAAAGACTTGAACCAAAAGGTCGATTGCCGGCGACCGTCCCTGGGCTCGCTTTCTGCCGCTAGCGAGGACTCGCAATCCCAGGATCAAGTTTCATCGCGATTTGCAGCTCCCGCGCGGCTTCTTCCACCTGACCACCGGCTTTCAACGTGGTCGCCAGATCGTAGTGTGCTTGCGCATTGTCCGGACTCCATGTCAGCACAGCTTGGAATTCGCGCACCGCGGTCGCCCAGTCCAGAGCATTCTTCGCCATTCGCCCTAACTCAAGGTGAGCTTCCGTGAGGCTCGGCGCCAACTGGACAGCTGTTTCAAACTGCGATGACGCTTGTGCCTTGTCTCCGCGGGATTCGAGCAGCAGACCCAATTGGAAATACGTAGAGGCGTCATTGGGATCGAGCTGTAAAACGCGCCGGAAGGCTGTTTCGGCCCGAGCCAGATTGTCTTTGGCTGCGCTGGCTTTTGAAGCCTCCGCCGCCTGCCGCAACGCCAAGCCGAGCTGGTAGTGAGCCTCAGCAAAGTCAGGACTAAGCGTGACGGCCTCTTCCAGTTCGCCGATAGCCGTTGAGAGTTCATTCTTCCGCACATGGCCAGAGGCGGTTTCCACCAGAATCATGGCTCGTCCGGCGTTGGCCTTTGCGGTGTCGATTCGTTGCAGTTGGGCGAGTTCCTTCCTGGCCTCTTCCGGCTGTCCCGTCTTTTGCAGAGCCTGTGCCAGGAGGGCATGCGCTTCTCCAAGGTCAGGGTTCAAGCTGATGGCTGTACGGAAACTGTCGATCGCGCCTGGGAGATCGTTCATCTTGAGAAGTACTGTTCCCAGGAGTTGATGGCCTTCGGCGTCGTCAGGAAGTTCAGCCACGGCCAACCGAAGTTCACTGGCGGCCGCCGGGGAATCCCCGGCTTCGCGCAACACCAATCCCAACGACCGGTGCGCCAGAGCCTGATTCGGGTCCAGCTTGAGGGCTTCGCGAAACTGAGCGCCCGCCGGATCCATATCGCCTTTCAGCCTCAGAGCGAGCCCGAGATTGTAGTGATATTCCAGATTGGTAGGATCCAGATCAAGCGCCTTTTGGAAATTCTCCACAGCGGGAGCCAGATCTCCCCGATCCGCCAATATTTGTCCCAGAGCGAAGTAGATTCTAGGCTGCTTCGCCGCCAGGCGGCTTGCCGTCTTCAGTTCCTCCAGAGCCTCGTCGATATCGCCCTTCTGCCGGAGGCCCCTCGAAGTCTTGTACTTGTTCCAAAGATTCAGTCCAAGGTTGTAGTGGGCTTCGCCGAAGTTAGGCGCTGCTTTGATCACTTCCCGGAGTAGACGGATCGCTCCCTCCAGGTCGCCGAGTTTTGCGCAGATCGCGCTCAGGCCGTATTGTGCCTCCAGCAGCGCAGGATTGAGCCGCAGTGCTTCGTGGTATTCGGAAATGGCCTGGCTCGTCCGGTTGGTTTGCTCGTAGGCCAGACCAAGATGAAAGTGCGGATCAGGCAAGCCGGGTTCGAGGTGAGCCGCTTGTTCAAATTCCGCAATCGCTTCGTTCAACTTGCCGGACTCTCCCAGGATGACGCCGATGTAGTCGTGAGAAACACCGTCGTTTGGACTCTCCGCCACGGCCGCCCGAAATTCGCTTAACGCCTCCTGCAAATGGCCTCCCTGCAATTGAGCCAGTCCCTGCTGCTGATGCAAGGTTAGGCTTTTGTCCGTTCCCGCGACCTGAGCTCGCGCGACGGGACAGAAACAGGCGCTAAGAAGGATGGCGGCTGGCCACTTCATAGAAATTCATCTCTCCCACGACGCTAAAATACTCGCAAGTGCTTCAGGCAAGCCCACGGTTCCAATGTCACGCCAGCGAGCTTGGAGAGAATGACTCGTTCCGTGAAAATGCCAATCGCGCTGGACCGCCATGGTCAGGGGTTTGCTTGCGTTTGTGAGGGTGCCATGTCTTGGCGAACCAGTCGCTTCAATTCTTTCCTCACGTCCAGGTTGTGGTCGTCGGAATGCAGCTGCGCGATTTTCGCCAGCATCTCGTCAGCCTCAGCTTTCTGACCTTTCTTGCGATACGCCTGTGCCAGCACATACACCGGACCCGAATCGCCGGGATCAAGCGAGGTTGCGGCCTTCAGTTCGGTGATCGCGCGGTCCACTTGACCCTGCTTGAAAAGCAGCTTGCCCAACTCCGCATGAGAATGTGAGAAATTGGAATTCAGGCGAATGGATGACTCGAATGCCGCGACCGCTTCGTCCGCCGCCGGCGCGCCTGGTTCCGCGCCGGAATGGATCAATGCCACCGCCAAAATGTAGGGGACCAGGAAGTCGATCCCTGGCAGCTTGCTCTTTTCCCGGAGCACGTTTACCGCTTTCTCGGTTTGTCCGCTCTGCACCCACACCCAACCCAGCGCAAAATAGGGAAGTGATTTGTCCGGGGCGAGATTGCTGGCGGTTTGGAAGTCCTGTTCGGCGGCATCAAGAGACCCTCTCATCACAAACGTGACGCCGCGCTGGATATATAAACGATAGGAATTCGGAATATAGTGAATGCCGACGTCCAGGATTTCCTTTCCCAGAGGGTAATCTTCATACTCCAGGCAAACCGAAGCCAGATC
>Ga0099830_10001402_pt1 | contig 12134 bp, 18 predicted proteins | sample CZO8metaG_4_FD_79337 | JGI IMG/M metagenome (GOLD analysis project Ga0099830, IMG submission 79337) | Vadose zone soil microbial communities from the Eel River Critical Zone Observatory, Northern California, USA - CZOApr15con2H3.8 metaG | ecosystem: Environmental > Terrestrial > Soil > Vadose...
CCCAGCGCTATCCAATCCTCAAGTAGTACTTGAAGCTTCATCCGGTCCGTCGGATCGTCAATTCGCGCCAGTGGCTGGAGCGGTACGTCTTCTTCGCCCAGATCAAGGTGCTCGCCGCCGAGTGCCTTGGTCAGCGCAAAAGCCGAATAGCCCTTGTCCATGAAGAACACCTGCCCGCCGGGGATCGCGCGGTAATTGGCCGCGATCACGGCCAGCGCCACGCTTTTACCCATGCCGGTCGGGCCAATTCCAATGGTGTGGCCGGTATCAGCGACGTGAAGGTTGAAACGCCACGGTGTGCTGCCGGTCGTGGCGCCGTAGCAGAGCGGCGGGGTGTTCTTCGGATAATAGGGGCACGGATTGATGGCGAGCCCCGGCCAGATGCTCGTAAGCGGCATGATGTCGGCGAGATTGCGAGTGCTCACGAGCGGCTTCCGCATGTCGTACCAGCCATGGATCGGAATTGAGCCGAGCCAGGCTTCGACGTTGTTGATAGTTTCGATGCGCGGGTCGAAGCCCATGTTTTGGCAGACCTTGAAGATGAGCCGCGCGGCTTCGTCGGCCTCGGCCGCGGCGACGGCGTTAATAACTACTCTGGGGGTCGCGTAGCAGAAGCGGACGTCGCCGGCTTCGGCCTCGGCGATCGCATCGTCGGCATCGGCGGCCATCTTGAGCGCGTGCTGATTCTCGAACGCCGCGGCCGTGCCCGAGCCGATGGTCTCGCTGATTATCGCGCGGGCGCCCTTGCGCTTCTGAAACCAATTGCGCCGATGCACTCCGATCTGTCCTATCGCGGTCCTTATCGGCAGCGGGATTGCGCGGATCGAATAGCGGTAAGCGATGGGCAGCTCGCTAAGAAATACCGCCAGTTCCGCGTGTGAGAACGGCGGAAAGCCGCCGAGTGAAACTACCCGGATATGTCTGCCACCGACACGTGGTTTGAAGCCCGGAATGAAGTCCTGATTGCCCAGCACCGCGTCGAGCGGAATCGCTCCGTTCGGCGCTTTTACCTGGCACATATGTCCGTTGATGCAGGTCGTGATGTGCGACAGCAGTTCGGGCATCGCGAGCGGCACCAACTTCCATACCGGACTTATCGCGTCGGCAAATTCCTGGAGTTGCTGCTTGAACCACTCCCGTTGCCGCTGCCGGTCGCCGTCCCTGGGTAGACCGGAGACGAATGCGCGACCAACCCTGCTTTGCATCTCGGATGGCCGGCGGCACGCCATGCTGAGCACCGTCCTGGTTTCGTAATGACGGCCCTCCTGTGCGTAGTGAAGCGCGCCTTCATGATCGATCATGGAGCTCACCGGATCGGGGAACACACGCTTCGCGCGCTCACCGCTCGGATAACGAATGAGATCGACCTGGTAAGCGAAACCGTCGTCGAGACGAATGAACGCGCGGTTCGCGAGTGCGCGATGCGCGTCCAGTTCCTCCGGACTGGCCGAATTGAGATCCGGTGCGAGGCACCCGAACGCTACCAGCCGCGCCTCGTCTTTCATGACGATGGTGTAGTCGTCTTCGGCAAAGCCGAAGTTGAGCAGATCGGGCAGGCCCCGCCGCCGATCCGCCTTCCGCCTTAAATCTCTAAACTCCTTGAGAAACATCTTTCCCTCCCTTACTCCCGCACCTCCCTGGGTGTGGGCACCGTGGGCCGGACGCGTGCCGGCGCCGGCGCCCAGATCGAGGCGCGCGCTGGATAGCAGTCCTGCTGATAGCGCCAATGGCGGATGTAGACTTGGCTAAGTTGCGGGTCGATTTTGGCCGCCTGCACCAGCGCCCAATGACCGGCGGTCGCCAGCAGCACGCCCAGCGCGGCCGTGTACCAGCGTCCGCCGCCCAGAATGAGGGCGGCGGCGGCGATCCAGTTTGCGAGCGCGAGCGGACGCTCCGCTCCCGCCAGCAGCACCGGACGAACCAGTGATTGATGGATGATGTTGAGCCGCTGCCTGCCCTCGTTCACGACGTTGCCCTCCTCGCGCCTAGAAAAGCGCTCCGCCCAGCGGGAAAAGCGTGGTCATCAGCGTCGTCGCGCCCAGCGCGGCAGCGCCGCCGAAAGCTACCGCCGACATTTTGCGCACGCCGGTGCCGTGCTCGCTCACCGACCACATGATGCCGGTGCCGATGATCGCCGCGGTCGTGACCGCGTGCGCCACCGGCCCCTGCAGATCGTTTTGCAACGTGGTCAGCGGCTGGTCCCACGGCAATGTGCCGCCGCCGGCCACGGCGGCAAAAGCCCGCGCCGGCAACGCGATGGTGAGAACGCCGAAGGCGTAACCAACGCGCGCGGACCATCTCATGAACGATTGCTTCAACCCTTTCATATCTCGAACCTCCTTTGCTGCATCAGCCTCACGCCCCATAGGGCGTCCGATTCCTCGCAATGGTTAAACTTCTAAGGGCACGAGCTTGAATCCTTCCCGCGGATCGTAGCCTTCGACGCAGACCAGCTCGGTCACACGCCGGCCCTTGGCCGTCCGTGCGATGAAAGCGATTAGCTGGACCGTCTCGGCGATTAGTTCCGGCTGCGGCGGAACTCCCGCTTCCTGAACCAGACTGGAAAGTCTGGTGAGCGCGGCTTTCGCGCTATTGGCGTGAATCGTCGTCACCCCACCGGGATGGCCGGTATTCCAGGCTTTCAGGAGAGCCAGCGCTTCACCGCCCCGGACCTCGCCGATGATGATGCGATCCGGACGCAGCCTCATGGTGGCGCGCACCAGCCGGGTCAGATCGGCGCTCTCGCTGGTACGGAGCTGAACCAGATTTTGCGCGCGGCACTGGATTTCGAGGGTGTCTTCGATGATCACGTAACGTTCGCTGGAATCCGAACTCTCTACCATTTCGTTGATCAGCGCGGCGCCCAGTGTGGTCTTGCCCGAGCCGGTGCCGCCGCTGATCAAAATATTCTCGCGGCGCACGATACCGTTGCGGAAAATTCCCGCTTGCGATTCTGTGACGATCCGATCACGCACATAGTCAGTCAGCGTGTAGAGCACCTGAGCCGGCTTGCGCATCGCGAGGCACGGCCGCCGCACCACCGGCGGGATGAGCCCCTCAAAACGCATGCGGTCGATCGGAAGCTCTCCCTCGACGATCGGATGGTCGGCATCCGCCACAGTCCCGAGCGCAGCGGCTACTGTTCCGATGAGACTCTCGACCTGGCTCGCCGAGATCGAAAACCCCGCTTCGAACAGGCCTTTACGATGTGCTTCAAACCACGCCCGCCCATCTTCGTTGATGACGATGTCGGTGATTTTGGGATCGCCGATTGCGGCAAGGAGCTGCGGTCCCAATTGCCGTCGCAAAAGTTCGTCGCGGCGCCGCTCCTGGATTTGCTGCGCGGAAATCATTTGTGCTCTCCATTGCCGTTAGTGTGATCGACGATGACCCCTTCTGGATGCATATCTCTCAGCAGTTGTTCGACCGCGCGCTGCCAACCACGATGGCGCCGCTCGCCGGCGGCAATCGCCTGCTCCTTCTTGCTCTCGGCGATTTCGGGCGTGTTGATCAGCATGGCCAATGCAAACTGGTCGAGCATGGCCGTCAGGATCCCGACTTGTCGGCTGAGAGGCTTGAGCTCCTCCGCCAAAGCAGCGCGCGTTGTTCCGCTTTCGTTGGCCAGCACCGCAATCGCGCGGACTGGTCGGGTCTCGAACTCCATCGCGTCTTCGCTCTGCAGCAACCGATCGTGGAGGTAGCGAGACAGCGAAATCCTTCGCCTGCCTGCCTCTTCCTTCAACCGAGCGAACTCGTGCTCCTCGACGTAAATCGCTAGATGACGCTTCATGCTGACCTGTCCTTGTTTATCTTTGCGGCAGTCTCCGCAGTGATCCCGTATCGCAGAAACGCCGGTTGCACGTTGGAACCATTAGTCGGCGGTTGATCCATGCTGGTGCTCGCCACCGACGCCTCCGCCGGACCATTTAAGACAGCTCGCGGAGCATCAGGCTCTTTTCGTTGCGCGCTTTCGGCCGAATGCGTAGTAACAATCCGGTCGCTCACCTTTGGCGGCTCTATTGCCGCGCGGCCCTTAAAGAACGGCTGCGCGTGATATTGGAGCTGCTGCGCGCGGATGGCCGACCGTCCGCGCGCGAAGATCAGGACCTCGTCGGCGGGCATACGCCGAACCTCGTCCGGCGTCATCAGGGGCCGCGCCACTTCCGGCTCGGAGGTACTGGCGCCGGTTCTCGATATGGTGCGGTGCGAGTGGCGCACGCTGGTGTCGCCCGCGAGTTTGGACAATTCCTGCGCGGTTTGCATCTTGTTGGGTGTGAACGCCACGGCGGTGTCGCAGTTGCTGGTGATCGATTCGTCGCGCCCGTAGGCGTCGTAAATTTGGGTCAGGTCCTGAGCTACCAGACATGCGCGGATGCCGTAGCCGGCAATGAGCGAGAGAGCTTCGGCCAGCACGTCGAGCCGTCCCAGGATGGGAAACTCATCCAGCATCAACAGCAACTTGCGTCGAATCGCCGGCACGGCGCGCCCATCCTTGTAGACCAGCGTCGTGGTCAGGGTCCGCACGATCTGGTTGAGCATCAGCCGGATGAGCGGGCGCAACCGGTCGCGGCTCGCCATCGGCACCACGAGATAGAGCGAAACCGGGCGCTCGTGATTGACCAGGTCGTTGATCTTGAACTCCGAATACTCAGTGTTCGCCGCCACGATCGGGTCGCGATAAAGCGACAGAAACGACATGACGGTGGAGAAGACGCCGGCACGCTCGTTCTCGCTCTTATTGAGGACCTCGCGCATGCTTTCGGCCACGATCGGATGGGTCCGCGTTGCCTCACCGCGATAATCGCGCCAGCACATCGAACCATCCCGGTCGTGCTCGGCGCTGAGCATGCGTTCGATGGTCTCCATCAGGGTACAGTGCGGATCGCTGAGGAAGCCGGCGAGGCCGCGGAGCGTCTTGTTAGCCTCCGCATAGAGGAGATGGAGGATCGCACCGGTGAGCAGTGCGGCCCCGGTTTTTACCCAGTGGTCGTTCAGTCCCTTGCCGTGAGGATCGACGATCATGTGCACGATGTTCTGCACGTCTTCGGCTTCGTGCACTGAGCGCAGCCGCACCTGTTCAAGCGGGTTGTATTTGACGCTCGTGCCGCTGGTGTCGGTGGGATCGAACTTGAGGCAAATGTGCCCCATGCGTCGGCGCGCGCCCGCAGTCAGATGCCAGTTCTCGCCCTTGAGATCGTGGACCAAGGCCGAGTGTGGCCAGGTGAGAAGAGTCGGAACCACCACGCCCACGCCCTTGCCACTGCGGGTCGGTGCAAAGACCAGGACGTGGCCGGGTCCGCAGTCACGTAGATAGGAGCTGCGCCATCCGCTACGCCAGATTCCCAGATAGATTCCGACTCGGCGGACGCGCGGTTTCATCGCTCCGATCCGGGCAGCCAACGCTCGCACCGTTTGTGGCAGGTACTCGCGGGGTGCGACCAGACCCGCCGCGCGAACGTCGCGCGTAGTCGCCCCAGCGCGCTGACCCATGCAGGTCGGAAGCCGTTCCACGCAATAGATGACGCGCAATGATAACGGTCGCGGCGGTCAGCACCGCGAGCCCTAGCAGCGGATAGGCCGTCTCGCGGCAGCAAATCTCCCACACCGGCTCCAATTGGTCCGCACCCTGCCAGCGCGACCACCAGAGAATCCATTCCCATGGCGCATAAAGACCGCCTATTAGTGCCGGCCCGAGCGCGCGAGAGTAGCCGAAGAGCCGCGCGGCGTGCTGCGTGACCATCCAGTTGATGAGCAGCGCAAGGCCGATGAAGCTCGACACGCTGATGAGTTTCACTTGGGTGAGCCGTGCCTGCGCCCGTTGGTTGGCAACCCGATAAGGCCGATACTCTGCCATGACCATTACCTCTCGATCTCGGGATCGCGGTCGAGGCCGTGTTCGCGCTGCCGCTCGCGCGCCCGGCTCTTGATGATGTCGTGCTCGTGCTGCCGCTTGCGCAGCTCGGTTTCGTGCTCGGGCGAGAGCTCCCAACTTCTGTCTCCCACGCGGCGCGCTAGACCCAGCTCCTCGAGGAACTCAAGCCGCGCGATCTCCTGCTCCGCCCTAGTCCGCGCCCCGACGTTGTAGCCTTGGAATTCGCGGTAGCTGACGATACGATCGTGGCCGGCGCGGTGCTTGAGCGCGCGATCAATCTCAGTCCACTGCTCGCGCTCGATGACTTGTCCGCGCGCAAGCAATACTTCATGCTCAAGCCTTGGCCCGAGCTCCCGTTCGATCAGTTCCTCGCTTAACTTCCGGATACCGCGTCCGACGTAATCGCGATCGAGCGTGAGAGGTCGGCCGTCGTCGCGCATGCCACGGATGAGCAGATGCACGTGCTCGTCGTCGGTGTTGTGGTGATCGATCGCGACCCACTCAAGCCGGGTCCCGAGATCGCGTTCCATCCCCGCCACCAGGTCCTGGACGTGCTGCCTGAGATCGATGCTGTCCGCGTCCTCGGGCGAAATGATCAGCGACCACATTATTTCGTCGCCCCGTTCCCATTCTCGGACTATGGCCGTCATGTCGAGGTCATCCCGTCCGGCATCGAAACCGAGGCCTCGGCCAACCTCGCGCTGCGCCCGATCGCGCGCGAGATAGCGCGCGTGCCTGACCCACGAACCTTTGCCCCGGTTACGGCGAAACGAGGCCTTCACCACGCTTCTCCGTCCATAAAGCCGCACCTCCCCGCATCCGATGCACTGCCCTTCCGCCTCCTTTGATGCTGCTCTTCGGCTGCCTGCGGACGGCCTGCGCCGCCCTGGCGCGCCGCATAGCGCGCATCCACCACGGGACTAGGCACTGTGGCCCGCGCGCCTGCTCCGGCTTGAGCGGGCGGAGCCGAAGCCCAGGCTGATCGCTATCGCTGTAGGAGCTGGTCCGTCGCATGGCGCTCCTCCCCGAGCAACCGCATGAGCGTCTCGGTTAACCGCGCCGGATCATCCGGCGCGCGCCCACCAATTGCTTCGATCAGCCGGCTCATTTGCGCGCTGCTGAGCGTCAGCGAATGAAGTCCCTGTAGGCGTCGCCAGGACTTCCATGCGCGCTTGGCGGTGGCCCGTTCGTCGAGCTTCTGCCGCCCGAGGGACGCCACGCGTGCGCGCTGTTCCGGGGTGAGCGCCTCGCGTTCTTGCGCCATGCTGACCAGCGCCCCGAGCAAAAAATCAGGCGGTTCGCGATCGAGACCCGCAACGGCTATCAGGCCGCCGAGATTGACCAGGTGATGGACCCGAAGTCCCTGCTCTCGCGTGTGCTCGCTCATACAGTCTCACCACGTCACCACCGGCTTGAGGATGCCGCGCACTACGGCGAGTGGAACCGGTCCGAAGTAGCGTGCATCCCAGCTGCGCGCGTCGTTGAAACCGAACAGCCAGACCTGGTCAGGGGCGACGCGGTGCGCGCCCCACACCACATGAGGCAGCTGCCGGCCTCTGCTGTCCTGCGCCGCGGTCCGGCTGTTAGGGAAGCAAATCCCGTTGATCGAAACCCGGTCCGGGTCCAGCTCGATTACATCGCCGAACAGAGCGCCGATTTGTTTCGCGACCGGCTCGGCTCCCGCAGGACAATCGCCTTCCCGGAGATAACCGCGCGTGAGCCCAGTCTGTGCGATCGCGGCCGGGAGACAGGCGGCAACCAAGTCGCCGCGTCCCGCCGGAGCCGCAATAAGACGGTAGACTCCTGCTGGAGCAGCGCTGTCCGTAAGCGAGATCCGAAGATGGAACGCGTGCGCGCTGACAATCAGAGATCCTGCCGAGATAACAACGGTCGCGAGGCCAACAAACGGCCCTAACAACCGGCGCGACCGCCTTCGAGAACTCGGATTGCCCGGCCTCGTCAGCGCGTCACAAAGCGCAACGCGCACGACATGATGTAATGCGCGTCGCGTAACGCGGTTATTACGCGGAGGGAGTAGAAAATCTCGGCGGGAAACGGGCGGCGAGTAACGTAACGTCACACTACCTTTATCTTGCCATACGACCGAAGCACCCATACGACCGAAGCACCCCAACCCGAATCCCGGACCGCTTCCACCCCCGCCTTTTCCTGCACCGCTGCCATTTACGCTGCCCTCCCATTAGCCAACCCCGCACCCGCCTCCTCGTTCCCGTCGACCGCTCGCCTCGTCCGGCTGCTTTTGCCCGCCAACCCAACGAGCTCACTTCGCACCTGCCGCGTCAGCCGCGTGAGCGCCTCGATAACGGTGGCCGTCAGATCGAACCCCGCCGCATCTGCCTGCTTCCGCAGCTCTTCCAGCTCTCCCTTAAGCGATGCTGGAACGCGTACCGCGATCGTCTCGCTCTTCTCTTCTTTCCGCTTAAGCAGTCCCATCGGTCTTCTCCTCGTTCGCCAAGCTGTTTACAGACCGTAAACAGAACGACCCGTTGTCATTTGATGATTAGCCCTTGTACGGCCCCGGAAAGGCCAGGTCCTCGGTCACCATCACGTTGAACTGATACCCAGGACGGATCTCGATCGTCGGTGGACGGTTCAATCCATTGCCGATCATCTGCTGGCCCAGCGCGCCCATCTGCGCCGAGCCCGCGGAGCCGGCCATCTCGCCCGCCATTGCCCACTGGTTGGGCTGGTAGTAGCCGTATGCTCCATAGGTCCCGCCCCCGCCGAAGGCCGCCATCTGTCCCGCGCTGATGAGGCTCGTCAGCGCCGCGGTCCCGAACGTCGCGACATAATGGTTATTCACCTGATCGGAAAAGCCCGTGTATCCACCCTGGTCTGTTCCCGGCATCTGCGGCAGATCCATGCTGGACGCGTTCGGGAAGATGAGCCTTCGCCACGTGATCTGCACCCGCTGCTGGCCGTACCAGCCCGCGCTCTGATATGCGCCAACCAGACGGCTGCCCTGCGGGATCAGCATTGACCTGCCGCTCGCGCTGTCGAACACGTTCTCGCTCACCTGGGCGAACACCGGACCTGGAAGATCGGAGTTGATGCCGCCTATCAGCACCGCCGGAATCACGCTGCCGGCCATCACGGTGTATGGCGACGACGGGGGATGGAGCATCACAGTCGGATCGCTCGACGCGTTGCCATTAAAACTCGCGCTGCCATAGCCGCCTTGCGCCCTCGGGATCTCGAGCGCGCTCGCGCCATGGAAGGCCGCTACCATCTCTGGCGCCTCCAGCGCCTTCATGTATTTGTCCTCGGCCCAGTGCGCGTAGCGGCTCGGTTCCCTCGCCGTGCGCTGCACAACTTGGCTCTGAACTCTCGGCATAGCTGGCGCCGGAGGTATCACCATCGCCGCTGCCGAAGGTCGCGACGCGCCCGCGGCCAACTCGTCGACTTCGGCTTTGTCGCGTGCTGCATCCACTCCATCATCAGTTGGTTGCGCGCCGGTGCTCGGCACAGTTACACCTGCCGAGCGAATGCCTTGCATCGCGACGATGCCAACGATCATGGCAATCCCCACGACTACGATGAGAAGCAGGTGATTGAACCGCCCACCACCGGGATGCTCCTCATGCCGGTCGAGCTCGCGCAGTTCACCTTCATCCCCGCTCATCTCTCGGACTTTCTTGTTCGGCACACTTTCGGTTCCGCCAGCGGTGACTTGCTCTGCATCCACGGCCGCTCACCTCGACCCGCGCGCGTACGCAATGGTTACGCGGTCCTGCTCGCGTCCGACGCCTGAGACAAGCACGGCCTGATTGAAAAGCCGATCCACTACGTAATAGTCGCCCTCAACCCGATAGTTGACCATCTGCGTGCCGCTGCCTGCCGCGATCAGCAGCGCCGGCGCCTCGCTCGTCTTCATCCCCGGAGCCATCTGGATGTAAACGTGACTTCCGTCGTCAAAGGCCCTGACCGGCCTGAACGACGCGTTCGCACCGTCGATCTTGTAGGAGAAGTTGAGCTGCGCGGGATCGATCGCCGCGATCTTCACCAGACCCGTATTGTCAGCTTCCGGTGGATCAACTGCGGTTCCATCTTTCGCAGCAGCAGCGTCCTTCATTTCGGCCAGCACTTCGTCCGGGTAATAGAACTCCACTTCCTGCATCGCGCGCCCGCGCGAGCGCAGCAGCAAGTGATAGATGTGCTTCGTCGTATAGATGGTGAGATTGGTCGCGATGCCCGGCGCCTGCGGCTTGACCGCGAGATGCGGCACCGGATTGCGCGGATCGCCGGATGATGCCGGCGTCGCCATCCAGCGCTCGGTGTCGCCCATCGCTACGTCGGTGATGGTCTCGCCAGGTTCGAGTTGAATATCGGTGGTACGAAGCGGTGCGCAGTCGAGCATCGGCTTCGGTCCTTCATCGTAGGGAAAGAGTACGTCGTCCGGCGTCCGGTACACTGGCCACTTGCCGCTTTTTTCGTGCGCTTTGATCGCGTCCCGGACCTGGGACGGCTGCGCCGCGAGAATCTGCGCTCGTCGGCCGTGCCGGAGCGTCCGGCTTCGGCCTCGGCCTCGGCGCCTCGACCGCTAGCCTGAGCGGCGGCGGTGCGGGGGGCTCCTTCGCCGCGCATCCTCCGATCATCAATGCGAAGCCAAACGCAACAGCTGCCTGCTTCATTGCCTGCTGCCTCCCTATCGATCCGGCCGCTAACCTTGTTGCTGCTGGGTCCACGTAATGTTGGTCACGTAAAAGCCAAGCGGATTGCTTACGATCGCGTCGCCGTCGCGGGGCGGAACTATGGTCGTCTCCAGCTGCGCTTCCCAATGCGTCGGCAGCCCAAGAGCTGCGCCACTCAGATCGCGCCGAACCTCGGTCCAGCGAACTTCGTAGCTTCTGGGAGAAATCTTGAGGATCGAGTCGATTTGCACCGCGACGGTCTGCTTCTGCGCAATCTGAAACGGATTATGGGCCGCGTCATCGGAGTGGTAGTAATCGTCCAGGAAGTGATCGGCCGCTCCATGTGCGTGCGCCAGCAACGCATCGAGCATTTGCTGCTCGACCTGTGGATCGCTCGACACGGCGCGCGCCTGGCGGATGAACGACGCCACCTCATAGCGCTCGATCCGATCGACCATGTCAGGCGTTGCCGTTGGCGTGAGCGGCCGCGCTTGCGTCAGCGCGTAGCCCAGCTTGTCGACCTCAATTGCATAGACCACGTAGCGGCTGCGCGCGGAGAGCCACACCGTCCCGCAGGCGAGAATTATGATCGCCAGCAGCATTCCGCCCGCCGCGATCTGCCAGTTGCGTTTGCCGATCACAAGATCGGCATAGCGTTCATCCCACTCTCTCCATCCCTGCACATACGGACTCGCACTCATTTCGACGCCTTCCCCGTTTCAGTGTCGAGCGCTTGGGAACGCGCTGTGAAATTCGCGCTCACTGCGTTCTGAACCTAAGCAGATTCTGTGCCACCGTCCGAAGGGGTTGCCTATCGCCGTGAGGGACGGATGGAGGCGCTACGGAATATTGGAAAAGGTGAAGGTCGCGGAGAAATTCGATGTATTCAGCGATTACTGGGATCCAAAGATCGCGGCGGAGCTGTACAACTCGTGCCATCAAGCTGGTGAAGATGAAGGGCTAGTTCGTTCGACACCATCACGAGAAAGAGGATGATTTGTTTTTCGTCCCGAAGGATCGCCTAGTTGTAAAGCCGGGCGAGCGCGAGTTTCGGATCGGCCCCGGAGAATTCGTAGTTATCCCCCGTGGCGTCGGCCATCTGCCGGTAGCCGAAGACGAAGTGCACGTCATCTTGATCGAATTGATCGAACCGAAAACGACCTTGAACACCGGTAATGTCGTCGGCGATAAGACTGTCGTCGGCCTCGGGAAGATATGAGGCGCTCAGGATCCGCATGATCGCTTGTGCAACCTCTCCTCCTCCGAGAAAGCGAGATCTGCTGCTGTCTCGCAGCGAAGGGAAGAAGTGCGTGACCATTCCTGCGCGCCAACTCGCGCGGCTAGCCCAAGCGTTCCTCAGCAACGACAAGAAGCGGCGGTTTTGTGGACACGGCGTGGACACGAAACAAAAGTTGGCTCTGGCCCTAAGAGCTGGTGACTATAAGTACTTAATTTTACGGGTTATTTTGGTGAGCCGTCCGGGACTTGAACCCGGGACCCTCTGATTAAAAGTCAGATGCTCTACCGGCCTGAGCTAACGGCTCAACATAGCGAATTGAAGAATCCAAATCCTTACAGGGATTTGTGCTCATTGGAAGGCCCGGCTGTGC
>Ga0099830_10001406_pt1 | contig 12125 bp, 9 predicted proteins | sample CZO8metaG_4_FD_79337 | JGI IMG/M metagenome (GOLD analysis project Ga0099830, IMG submission 79337) | Vadose zone soil microbial communities from the Eel River Critical Zone Observatory, Northern California, USA - CZOApr15con2H3.8 metaG | ecosystem: Environmental > Terrestrial > Soil > Vadose...
CCTCGATGGCATCTACCAATACATCACGCGCGACGCGCCGTTCTACGCGACACAGACGGTCGACAAGCTCACACGTCGCGTCGAGCAACTGATCGACCATCCGCGCTCGGGGCGCATCGTGCCTCGAATTCCCGGGCCGAGAGAATCACCACATCCCGCCCATCGGCGCGGATGACTGTCATCGGCTCGTCGGTTTCGGCGATCTCGTCTAGAATTTTACCGGGATTACGGCGGAAACGACTAAAGGAAATGGTGCCCATCGGTTGCTCCTCACGTGATTTAACTAAGCATACCAGAGGGGCACAAAAACTCCATTACGACCCACCGTTCCCTTACCAGGCCACCGACGGTAAAACTCAGGTTTCCGGCACTATCGACATCCTCCTCTTCATCGCGCCGGAAAAACTGTTGTCGGACTACGGCAAAGTCCCCGCCGCCGGCGCCTACCTGGATATCGACGCTCGCGTGGTCGGCTACTTGACCTATAATATTCAAGACTCCGATTTTCGTCCTCACATTCATGTCGATGTCCGGCTGGTTTCGGCCAACACCAAGGCGGTGCTGTATTCCGAGCAGATTCTATTCGGGTATCACAACCCTTACCTCTCTGCCACGCAACTGCCCAGCAGCAAGCAAAACTATTACAAGGACTTCAATGTGCTGATGGCGAACAAGCCGCAGGCGCTGGAAGGGCTCAAGCGCGGGATGGAAGCAATCGCCGGCCATATCGCCAGCCGCCTCAAGGTTTAGGGCCTTTATAGCAACCGACGCGAAGGAGAGAATATGGTGCTCCAGCCCACGTCCCTTGGATGCTGTCGGCCGATAGAAACGTGCTAATCCATCGTTGCAACTCAGTATCGAGGTTGGTTGCTTCTTTTCAAGGTTACCCTTGTCAATACGTCTCTAAGAGGTTCTCCTCCCGGGAAAGCGGAGGAAGCCAAGATCTGTTGAATCATTTGCTGGGCTTTTTTGGGGTCGGATTTATTCATCAACAGACTTTGCGCAAAGCGCCCGGCAAAAGACATGGGATTAAGCTTTAGCGCACGTTTGATCATAGTCGGCGCGTCCTCCGGACGGTTTTGTAAGATCGCAACGACAGCGAGTCCGCCGTGGGTCTCGCCGAAGGTGCGATCCAGCTCCATGGCGCGATTAAAACTTTCTTGGGCGTCGGTTAAATCATTATTGAGAATCTGGCACCACGCGAGTGAATGCCAGGTGCCGATGTGGTTCGGCATGTGTTGGACGGCATGGTCAAAATATTCCAGCGCGTGAGTGAGATCCAGGCTTAACATCGCCGCCAAGCCCCTGCCGCTCCAAGCGCGCCCGCTTTTTGGATGGCGCGTGACGGCACGATCCAAATAAATCTTCGCCTGCTGTTCGTCTTGTTCCGCCAGTGCAAGCGAGCCCAAAGAAATTAAGGCGTTTAAATTGTCAGGATTGGTAGTGAGCGCTTTCTCCGCCGCCACTTTGGACGCATCGCTATCGTCTATGTCCAGATTCAATAGCGCGAGTAGACCTAAGGCATTAGCATCATTGGGAGTGGACGCCAAATAGGCCTGCACTTGTTTTATTGCTTCTTCCATTTCCCCTAAATGATGTAGCGCCTGGGCCAGCAGTAACGGCGCTTCCGGCGCTTCAGATGAATGGCTGGCAATCGGGGCCAGGAGATCTTTGGCCTCGGCAAACCGGCTGGCCAACATCAAGGCATAGGCAAGGTTATAACGGATGGCGGGATTGTCGGTACCTCCGTGCATTAATTCTTGCAACAGGGATATGGCTTCCTCTACTTGATTTGAGGCGATGGCTACCGTGGCTAGGCGGGATTTCAAAGCCGCATAATCAGGCCATTGCGATAACGCGTTCTCAAGCGCCTGGCGCGCCTGCAAAAATTCTCCCAGTTGCAGATGTAAATCGGCGACTTCGCCAATTAAATTCGGGTTCGACCCGTCCTGTTTAAGAAATCCATAATAACGGTCGAGCCGGGAACGAAGTTCTTGCGCGCGTGCGTTCAATGTTCAGTCTTATAAGCGTCTTTGGGGGTAATCCGAGGAGTTTCTTTAGTTACTCCCTTTCCATTATTTGGGCTGAGGGAAGATAATGGCTGCCGGGCTTCAATAGCTTGCAGCAACTCTTTGGCCCGGCCAAAATAAAGGTTATCCGCGGGAGCCGATTTAAGTAAGCTATCTAAGAGTTGTTTCGCTTGCGCCGCTTGCCCTTCCTGAGTGAGTACTAGCGCCTGGTAAAATAAGCCGGGTGGATGAGCGGGATGATTCTTGAGTAATTGCCCCCAAATTTTTTTCGCTTCCTGCGGCTGACCGGCGTCAAAATGCACCATGCCTAGCTGGAAAGTCTCATTTACCGCATGGGGTTCTAGTTCGAGATAACGTTGAAAAAGCGGTTTGGCCCGATCGCGTAATCCCAGTTGCGCATAAAGCCGGCCCGCCATGCTTAACGCCTCTGCGGGTGGAGTCGATTCTACTAAAACCTGTTTAAGCTTCCACAGCGCTTCCTCAAACTCGCCCCGTTCTATATCGAGACGCGCCAGGGCGATTAATTCTTCATTATCAAAGGCTTCGTACTTGCTGGAGGGTTTGGATTTGGCGGCCATAGGTTTGTCCCTAAGGTTATTTGATGGAGGCTAATTAGGACATAATACTCTTATGCCTAAGTTCAAACAATCCGGCATTGAGACAATAAAAATACTCCCAAATCCCCTAAACTTTTCTTCAAATCCCTGGATATATTGTCTGTAGAGCAAAAGTTAAGGGTTCTTGGTTACCGATCTGCGCCTAAACAATTCGCCACACCGCTGGATATATAAAGAATTAAAGAGGGAGGTCAAAGAGGGAGGTCAATGTTTTGTAAGCTCCTCTAGTCCCCAGCGCGCACGGGCATTAAACATAAGCCCATCGTGTTGGCCCGCCTGCAGATGCACATGACCGGTATAGGCAATCATGGCGCCGTTGTCGGTGCAGAATTCCGGGCGTGGATAATACACCGTAACATTTTGTTCATGCGCCATCACGCTCAAGCGTTCGCGCAATAAGCGATTGGCGCCGACACCGCCGGCGACAATAAGCCGTTTATGGCCGGTTTGCTGTAACGCGCGCCGGCATTTGATAACCAGCGTATCGACCGCCGCGTCTTGGAAGGCATAAGCGATGTCGCTCACGGTTTGCGCATCGAGCGTATGGTTTTGCGCAGTCACCAAGGTAAAGGTTTTTAGGCCGCTGAAGCTGAAATTGAGGCCCGGGCGGTCGGTCATCGGGCGGGGAAAGGTGAACCGCGCAGGTTTGCCTTGTTCCGCGGCGCGCGCGATCGCCGGTCCGCCGGGGAAGCCGAGGCCAAGGAGCTTCGCGGCTTTATCAAATGCCTCACCGGCGGCGTCGTCCACCGATTCGCCTAAAATGCGATAATCACCAATCCCGCCAATATCCGCGAGCAAGGTATGCCCGCCGGATACCAATAGCGCTAAAAAAGGAAACGCCGGCGGGTTGGGTTCTAACATCGGCGCGAGTAAATGCCCCTCCATATGATGCACGCCGACGGCGGGAACTTGCCAGGCGAAGGCGAGGCTGCGGCCGATCGCCGCGCCGACCAATAAGGCCCCCGCGAGCCCCGGGCCGGTGGTGTAGGCGATGCCATCGATCGCGTTTGGCGGCGTGCCGGTTTCACGCAGGATTTCTTTGATCAAGGGCAGGAGCTTGCGGATATGGTCGCGCGAGGCCAATTCCGGCACGACGCCGCCATAATCGGCATGCATTGCGATTTGCGAGAATAGCTTATGCCCCAGCAGACCGGCTTCCGAGTCGTAAATAGCGACGCCGGTGTCGTCGCACGAGGTTTCGATGCCTAATGTACGCATAGGACTCCATTTTCGGGGTTTGCCTGATATAGAGCAAGCCGAGCCGAATTTGGTATACAAAATGACCTTAAATCCGATAAAATCTCCGGTTTCCCCGTGAGCGGGCCCATTTATCATTTTTGAGGTGAGAAATAATGCCGTCTGTGCGAGTTAAGGAGCACGAACCGTTTGAAGTCGCGTTGCGCCGTTTCCGGCGTTCTTGTGAGAAAGCGGGCGTATTTGCCGAGGTGCGCCGGCGCGAGTTCTACGAAAAACCGACCACCGTGCGCAAGCGCAAAGCCGCCGCCGCACGCAAGCGCGAACTGAAAAAACTTTCGCGTATGTCGTCTCGGACCACGCGCTTATATTAATTCATCCTGCCCCGAGTCAGGTTAGCATGAGCCTGAAGCAAAGAATCAATGAAGACATGAAAGCCGCCATGCGCGCGAAAGATCAAGCGCGGCTGGATTCGATCCGCATGCTGATGGCGGCGATCCAGCGGCGCGAAGTGGACGAGCGCATCACGCTCGACGACACCCAGGTCATGGCGGTGATTGAAAAAATGATTAAGCAGAGCCGCGATGCGGTTGATCAATTTGCCAAAGGCGGCCGGCCGGATTTGGTCGATAAGGAAAACCGCGATATCGCCATACTAAAGGCCTATTTGCCGGAGCCCTTAAGCGAGGCCGAGATCGATAACTTGATTGCGGGGGCGATTGCCGAAGCCGGCGCTACTTCGGTCAAAGATATGGGCAAGGTGCTGGCCAGCTTAAAGCCCAAGCTGCAGGGCCGCGCCGATATGGGTAAGGTGAGTGGCAAGGTCAAGCAGCGTTTGGCGGCGCTCAGTTAAGGTCCGGTAATATTATTTTGTCGTAACCCATTGTTCCTCCGAGCTTAGTCCTGAAGCCTTAAGAAAAAGCCGTTTTTTAGTCATTTCCCGGTTGCGATAAAACTCAAAACCACTGTTACAATAGCGGCATGCCCAGCCGTATCCCGGAAAAATTCATCGACGAATTGTTGCTGCGCGTGGACATCGTCGAAATCATCGACGCGCGCGTGCCGCTGCGCAAAATGGGCAAGGACTACAAAGCCTGTTGTCCGTTCCACGAAGAGAAAACCCCTTCTTTTACCGTCAGTCCCGGCAAACAGTTTTATCATTGTTTCGGCTGCGGCGCGCACGGCAGCGCCATCGGCTTCTTGATGGAATACGAACGCATGAGTTTTCCCGAGGCGGTCGAGGAGCTGGCCGGCCATGCCGGTATCCCGGTGCCGAAAGAGCAGGGGGAAGTTAGAGCTAAGCCCGATCCGGGCGTAAATTTAGTCGAAGTGCTGCAACAGGCCAGCCGCTATTACCAGCGCCAGTTGCGCGAGCATCCGCAGGCCAGCCTGGCTACCGAGTATTTAAAACGGCGCGGCTTAAGCGGAGAAATCGCGGCTGCATTTGGTTTAGGTTATGCCCCCGACGGTTGGAGCAATTTACTCCAAGCGTTGGGTAAAGATGCCGCCGCGCAAGAGGCGCTGCAACAGGCGGGGCTGTTGGTGAAAAAAGACGACAGCAGCTATTACGATCGCTTTCGCGGCCGCGTGATGTTTCCGATCCACGATTACCGCGGGCGCATCATCGGTTTCGGCGGGCGCGTCTTGCAGCAGGATGAGCCGAAATACTTGAATTCCCCGGAAACCCCCCTATTTCATAAAGGTAGTGAACTGTACGGCCTCTACCAGGCGCGTGACGCCGTTAAACGCGAGCAGCGCGTGCTGGTGGTGGAAGGTTATATGGATGTGGTCGCCTTGGCGCAATTCGGCATCGACTACGCGGTCGCCACCTTAGGCACCGCGACCACGCGCGAGCACCTGGAACGGCTATTCCGGTTTACCCCGGAAATTATTTTTTGTTTTGACGGCGATCGCGCCGGACTAGAGGCGGCCTGGCGGGCGCTGGAAAACGCCTTGCCGGTATTGCATAGCGGCCGCCAGATCGGCTTCTTATTTTTGCCCGAGGGCGAAGACCCGGATAGCTTGGTGCGCAAGGAGGGCGGTGCGGCATTTAGCGCGCGCCTGCGCCAGATTATTCCGCTGCCGGATTTTTTCTTTCAGACACTGGCGCAAGAAGTCGATTTAAACCGTCTGGATGGCCGCGCCAAATTAGCGGAACTTGCGCGCCCATTATTGTCCAAATTGGTGCCGGGCGTGCTACAGCAGATGATGATTGAGCGCTTGGCGGAATTGAGCCGGTTAGAAGTGAGAAATTTATCCCAGCTACTAAACCTGAAGCAAAAGCGGGCGGCTTTAAAGCGCGGCAGTGCACAAGACAAACGCAGGCCTTCCCTGGTGCGGATGGCGTTGGCATTGCTGCTGCAACAGCCGGCATTGGCCCGGCAACTACCAGGCCCAGCGGTATTTGCCCCTGGGGAAATGCCGGGGATGAGCCTGCTTAACCAGGTACTGCAATTGCTGCAGGCTGAACCGAATTTAAATACCGCCGCTATTCTTGAGCGTTTTAGAGATAGCCCGCACCAACCCGTGCTGGCCAAATTAGCCGCCTGGGAGCACCCGGCACTGCAGCAGGATACCCGGGTTGAATTCCAAGACGTTATCCATCGCCTGCGTGTAGCCGCCTATGCGCATGAAGCCGAGCGGCTTTTGCATAAAAGTCGCTTACAGGGCTTAAGTGCCGTGGAAAAAGCCGATTTATGCCGATTACTGGACGAAAAACATCAATTGGAGGCGAGCCAAGATAAGGAAACTTGGGCTACCTCATGATTTGTTATATAATTAGAATATTTTTGACTCTCACACCTTATTGGGCCCGCTAACCTATGGATCAAGAGACGCAACGTTCGCAATTAAAGAAACTGATCATTCAAGGCAAAGAGCAAGGCTTTCTCACCTATCGCGACATCAACGATCATCTGCCGGAAGATGTGCACGACGCCGATCAAATCGAGGCGGTGATCAATATGATCAACGATATGGGGATCGAGGTCTATGACCACGCCCCTGATCCGGATACGTTGCTGCTGAAAACCGAGACCGTGACGCCGGACGACGAAGAGGTGGTGGAGGAGGCGGAGCAAGTGCTCGCCTCCGCCGTGGAAGGCGAGTTCGGCCGCACCACCGATCCGGTGCGTATGTATATGCGTGAGATGGGGACGGTTGAATTATTGACGCGTGAAGGCGAAATTGAGCTTGCCAAGCGCATCGAGGACGGCATCCGGCAAAGCACGGAAGCGATCGCGACTTGTCCCGCTACCATCGTCGAAGTATTGCGCATAATGGACATGGTTGAGGTCGAGCAGATGCGCCTTAACGACTTGGTGGTGGACTTTGTCGATCCCAACGCCCCGGAAGCGCCGCTGCCCCAGCTTATTACGCCGGAAGCCGCCGATGTCGATTATGAAACCATGGGGGCGGAAGAAGAAATCGGTCCCAGCCGGGAAGAGGCGCAGGCGCGGTTCGCGCGTATTCGTAAACTGCATGCGAATATGGTTAAGGCGCTGGAGAAAAAAGGCTTCGGCAGCCCCGAGGTCGGCAAGATCCAGAGCAAGCTCGCCGCAGAATTCTTGCAGATTAAATTCGTTTCCAAACAAATCAATCGCTTGGTGGAGCAAGTGCGTTCGCTGGTGGAGCAGGCGCGCGGGCAGGAAAAAATCATCATGGACGTTTGTGTCGCCAAGGCGCGCATGCCGCGTAAATCTTTTCTCAAGAGCTTCCCCGGCAACGAAACCAATCTGCGTTGGATAAAAAAAGCCATTAAGTCAGGCGAAGGCAGTGCTGAAATCATCGAGCGCAACGCCGAGACGATTTTTGCCGCCCAGCATAAATTAATCCAATTACAAAACCGGGTTGGTCTGCCTATCAGCGATCTGAAAGAGGTCAACCGGCGTATGTCCATCGGTGAGGCGAAGGCACGCCGCGCGAAAAAGGAAATGGTCGAGGCGAACCTGCGTTTGGTGATTTCCATCGCCAAGAAATACACCAATCGCGGTTTGCAATTTCTGGATCTGATCCAAGAAGGCAATATCGGCCTCATGAAGGCGGTCGATAAGTTCGAGTATCGCCGCGGTTATAAATTCTCGACTTACGCCACCTGGTGGATACGCCAGGCGATCACCCGCTCAATCGCCGATCAGGCGCGCACGATCCGCATTCCGGTGCACATGATTGAGACGATTAATAAACTGAACCGGATCTCGCGCCAGATGCTGCAGGAGATGGGGCGCGAGGCGACGCCGGATGAATTGGCGGAACGGATGGAGATGCCGGAAGATAAAATCCGCAAGGTGCTCAAAATCGCGAAAGAGCCAATTTCGATGGAGACGCCGATCGGCGACGACGAGGATTCGCATCTGGGCGATTTTGTCGAGGATACGAATATCATGGCGCCCGCCGATGCCGCGACTACCGCTGGGCTTAAGGCCGCTGCCAAGGAAATTCTGGAGACGCTCACGCCGCGGGAGGCGAAAGTTCTGCGGATGCGCTTCGGCATCGGCATGAACACCGACCATACCTTGGAGGAAGTCGGCAAGCAGTTCGACGTGACGCGCGAGCGTATCCGCCAGATCGAAGCCAAGGCCCTGCGCAAGCTGCGCCATCCAAGCCGCTCCGAACATCTGCGCAGTTTCTTGGACTAGCTGTGACGCTGCAGCAAAAACGGCCCGTACGGGCCGTTTTTGCTTTCCGTCGCAACCGGGTAGGTGCTGTCACAACGCGCAATCGGGATTGTGTTCCTCGGCATGAAACGGTTTACCGCAGGTAGCACATTCTTTCATGTGCATCCTATGCCTCGCGGCAATAATGCCTGCTGCCGAACGTCTATAGCGCGCGTCGCAATTGGATATACCCCACAGTGCCAAAGCTGATAAGATTGGGTGCTTGGGGCCTGTAGCTCAGTTGGTTAGAGCAGGGGACTCATCACAATGGTGCGCTCATACCGAAAGGTATGAGATGAACGGGATGAATTCAGGGAACCCGTAGCGAGCCAGTCGCCGGCAACCCTGAGCCAAGCCGGGGGTACACCCCTGGAAGGTGCAGAGACTACCTGAGGACTTGAGTGTCCTTAATCACAGGCTTCGAGCATCCCGCGCCCTAACGACGCAGCTTTATAATGATGCAAACGCGGTCGAGGGCGATGAGATAGTCCACTCCTGCTGGAAACAGCGGGGTACAGTGAATCCCTTGGTCCTAGGTTCGAGTCCTAGCGGGCCCACCATAAAAATTAATAGCTTACGATCAGGGTCGTAGGCTATTTTTTTGTGTTGAAAATACGTCAAAGTGAGAGCGGGTATGCCCAGCACGAGAAACTAGTTCACAGTTTTTTGGATACCCTTTAAACTTGTTACCACAAGCCGCATAGAGCGGCCTTTTAGGAGGATAGTATGGATACCCATTGTGATAACAAGCTTTCGCTGAATCTCCCGTCTTACACCCAACTGATTTGCCAGTACGATTTCGAGCGCAGTGCCCTCTGGTATTACCTGAACCCGAGGCCCCGTCCCTGTTTCACCCCAACCCTCCTCGAGGAGATCCGTGACTTACAACAGCGCGTGGCCGATCACCTGCGCGTGTCGCCGGATGACCTGCACTACTTCATCCTGGCCTCGGCCACGCCTAAGGTCTTCAACCTGGGCGGCGATCTCGACCTGTTTGTGCGCCTCATCACCGAGCGGAATCGCGACCGCCTTTACGAGTATGGCCGCATCTGCGTCGACGCGGTCTATCACAACGCGACCAACCTGGGCATCCCCACACTGACTACCATCTCCCTTGTACAAGGCTCAGCCCTCGGGGGAGGGTTCGAGGCGGCGATATCGAGTAACGTATTAATCGCCGAGCAGGATGTACAGATGGGTTTTCCCGAGATCCTGTTCAATCTGTTCCCCGGCATGGGCGCCTACAGCCTGCTCGCGCGCCGCATGGAGCCGGCCCGCGCCGAACGCTTCCTGCGCACCGGGCAACAGCATGAGGCGCGGAAGTTATGGGAGATGGGAATTGTTGACGTGCTGGCGCCCGACGGGGAGGGCGTGCACGCGGTCAATGACTTCATCCGGCGGCACAGCCGGTCGCGGAATGGACAGCAGGCCATCCAGCAGGTGCGCCAGCGCGTCAACCCGCTCGCCTACCAGGAGCTGCTGGACATCGTCGAGATCTGGGCGGACGCCGCGCTGCGCCTGACCGCGCGCGAACTGCGGTTCATGACCAGGATCGCCGCAGCGCAGGAGCGTCTCGATGCGACGGAGGACGAAATGGCCGCACGGCATCCGGGCCGCGATGGTGCGGTGCTAGCGATTGAACCGGCAGCGGCGACTGGCTAGTGGGTGGTGCAAAATGGAATGTTGCATCACTCTAAGCCCACCGCGAACAGCAGCGCGCGGCGGCCGCATACAAAAGGCCAGGGGCGAGGCGGAAAAAGACGGCATGCCGGTGGCTTGCCGTTTCGCCGAGCGGGCCGGCCAAGAAAGGCCCGGCCATGGCTTGCCAGCGCAGCAGGACAGCGCCGCAAGACTTTTGTTTTTACCTGCTAGGGCCCGCCCTTCGACCGGTCGACGTCTCTGTCTTGCGGCGTGGCTAGTAAAAGTCCACGCAGGGCTACTAGGGTTTCAGCGAAGGCGTCCTGCATGAGAGCGAGTATCTGCTGGCGATCGCGCATGAACTCGACGATGCCGGCTGCCTCCGCTTGGCGGCACACCTGCATCAGTTTCATCGCCCCGACATTCGCGGCGTTGCTGTTAAGGGCGTTTACCCCGTCGCAGAACGCGGAGTGATTTCGCGTCACGCATGCCTGGGCGATCTTGTCCAAAAGAACACGGCCCTCGCGCTCGTACTCCGCTATCAGGTTGGTCAGTTCGCGCGGATTGTGATAGGCGATCCAGTTCCGCGAGCACGCCGGTATCCAGTATATTCGGGTCGTTGGTCTTCGCTGCCTCATCGATGCCGCTGCCTTGCAGCATACTAGACGGCAGCACTTCGACTTGAGTATCTTTAATCAAACGCTCAACCTCGTTAAGCAGGTCGGCGGCGGTAACCGGCTTGGTGAGATAGGCGTCGGCGCCGGCCTCGGCGGATTTCTGCTGCGCCTCCAGACTCGCGTTGGCGGTGAGCATGATGATCGGCAGATGTGAACGCGGTCGCAGCAGGTGATACTGGCGCAATATGCCGATGCCGTCGAGCCCGGGTATGTGCATATCCAGGATGGCGAGCCGGTAACCTCCCGCACACAGGCGTTCCAGCGCCTCGTCGCCGGTCTCCACCGTATCCACGTCATATCCTGCCCCCTCCAGCATGCGGCGTACGATAATCAGATTCGTGCGGTTATCGTCCGCCACCAGCAGGCGCCGGCGCACCCCCTGACGACGGCTCCAGACCCAGGGCGCGATGCTCACTACGCCCTGGCCGGCCTCGGCCGGCGTCCTCGGTGCGGCACGCAGGGCCGCGAACACGAGCCGCTGTTCCGCCGCGCGTGCCAGCACGGCGCTGTAACCCCACTCGCGCAGTTGCTCCACCGGCGGCGCGATATCGCTCACCAGGATTGCCGGCACATTAATGGACGCCGTCTTGTCGCACAGCTCGGTGTTACGGTGGCCGCCGTCCTCTTGGATGGCCAGGGCGGCGTCAATGAGCACGGCGTGCACCGGGTTATTGAGGCGTACGGCGCGCGCCAGCGCATCCAGCGCCTCGGCGCTCGCGCCCACGTTAATGAGCTGGCCATCGAGCGCTTCCAGGAGCTGCGTGTAATATTGCATGAGGCGCGCGTCCGTGGAAACCAGCAGCGCGCGGATCCCGGGTAATGCCTCTCGCCGATCCTTCTCGTTTGGTAGGTTTTCTCCGACCTTCTCGTTTAGTAGATTTTCTCCGACCTCTGCCGGCGGTTGTTTGTCGAGCGGGATCTCGCACCAGAATACGCTCCCCTGGTGCTTCACGCTATCGACACCGATGCGGCCGCCCATGAGCTCCACGAGTTGCTTGGCGATGGTGGTGCCGAGTCCGGTGCCGCCGTAGGAGCGCGTGGTGCCGCCGTCTTCTTGCGTAAAGCTCTCGAAGATGCGGCTTATGGCTTCAGGCGCGATGCCGATGCCGGTGTCGCGCACCTCGAAACGCACCGTCACCCGGGGATCGGCGGCGTTCCGGCCGACGGCCTCCAGGCAGACCTGCCCGCGCTCGGTGAACTTCACCGCGTTGGACAGCAGGTTGAGCAGGATCGCGCGCAAGTGGTGAGGATCGCCGACCAGGCGGTACGGGGTCTCGGGGGCGATGCGCACGAGAAAGCGCAACCCCTTTTGCA
>Ga0099830_10001407_pt1 | contig 12122 bp, 14 predicted proteins | sample CZO8metaG_4_FD_79337 | JGI IMG/M metagenome (GOLD analysis project Ga0099830, IMG submission 79337) | Vadose zone soil microbial communities from the Eel River Critical Zone Observatory, Northern California, USA - CZOApr15con2H3.8 metaG | ecosystem: Environmental > Terrestrial > Soil > Vadose...
ACCGCGCCAGCATGGAAGCGATGCTCGGCCTCTCCCTGCGCGAGCCCCTCGCCGTGATGCGGGAGTACGTCGCCGTCCTTCGCGGCGCCCTCGGCGGCACCGTCGAGTTCGCTGGGCGGCACTACCGCGTCAAGTGGAGTCTCGCCGTTCCCGAGCGTCCCGCCGCCCCGCCGATCTACCTGGCCGCGTTGTCCAGGAACATGCTCGAGCTGGCCGGAGAGATCGCCGATGGCGCGGTCCTCTGGCTCTGCTCGCCGGGCTACGTACGCGACGTCGCCGTGCCCGCACTCGAGCGCGGGCGCGCGCGCGCGGGCAAAGCGCTGGCCGGTTTCGAGATCGTCGCCGCGGTGCCGCTGGCGATCTCGGACGACGTGCCCGGCGCCCTCGTCGCCTTCCGCGCCGAGCTCGCGCGGTACCTCACGCTGCCGTTCTACCGCGCCATGCTCGAGGCAAGCGGCCTCGGGAAAGAGCTGGCTCTGTTCGATCGCAGCGGCGAGGTGGCGGAGGGGCTGACCCGCGCCGTCGGCGCCGTCGGCGCCGCCGAGGCCGGACGATCGTTCGTCCGTGCCTACCGCGAGGCCGGCGTGACGTTGCCCGCGATCCGCCCGATCACCTTCCCCGACGCTCTGTGGTATCGCCGCACCCTCGAGGAAGCGTCGCACTGGTGAGGCGCTTCACGGTGCTCGCCGCGCTGCTCGCGACGGCGTGCGCCACCGGTCGTCCGGAGAGTGTTCGGACCCTGCTCGCCGACCGCAGTGCTGCGGTCCTGTACGTGGCCCTCGGCGACAGCACGGTCGAGGGTGTCGGCGCCACGAGCCCCGACCGCAACTATGTAGGCCGGCTGCACGAGCGCCTGCGCGCCGTGTATCCGCGCGCGCGCGTCGTCAATCTGGGCGCAGGCGGCGCGACCTCGGCCGACGTGCTGCTGCGCCAGCTCGACCGGGCGATCGGGCTGCGCCCTGACCTGGTCACGCTCTCGATCGGACCGAATGACATCACCACGCGGGTGCCGGTGGCGACGTACGAGAAGAATCTCGAAACGATCCTCGGGCGCCTGCGCTACGAGACGACGGCGGTCGCCGTCGTGAATCTGATTCCCGACCTGGCGGTGACCCCGCGTTTCAGCCGGAGTCGCCTCCGAGAGGCGGTCGGCCGACAGACCATCGTGTTCAACGAAGCGCTCGAGCGCAAGGGCCGGGCGCACGGTGCCGAGTTGGTGAATCTCTACGCCGCCAGCCAGCGCGAGGTCCCGCTGCAGCCCGAGCTCATCTCGGCGGACGGCTATCACCCGTCCGACGCGGGCTATGCGCGCTGGGCTGAGCTGGTCTGGACGGGAGTCGAGGCGCGGATCGTCGATCGGTAAATGAAGAGCCTCGGCGCGGCGTCAGAGAGCGTAGAGAGGATAGACGTGGGTATCGTCGTCGTTCTCCTGTTGACACTGCTGGTCGCCGGCGCTCCGGCCCCTGCCGACGCGACCGGGATCAGGATCACCGTCACGAGCCCGGTCCCCCATCGCCGTCCCAACGACATCCACCACGGCCCGGTGGGCGACCACATCCATCGGCGCCCCGACGTCATCCATCGTGCCCCGGTGGTCGTCGTCCCACAGCCGGTCTACATCACGGTCCCGCGGCGCTGCTTCAGCCCCGGCTATTGGGCCTACAGTTGGGTCCCCCAGAGCTACGTGTCGAACGTCTGGGTCCCCGGCTCCTACAACTCGGACGCCCTGTGGGTCGAGGGGCACTACGAGCCCCGCGCGTACACCTGGGGGTAGGCTCGCCTCGGGCCTGGGGGCCCCAGCCCGGCCCTCCGGCTCGCACGGCGGCCCTGCGCCCGGCTGCGGCTCGCACCGCCTAGCCCGCGTCCGGACTGCGAGACCTCGCGTGGCGCCATGATACAAATGTAGGCTCATGCGGGCCTACGTCGTGTCCCGCCTCGCCCAGACCGCTCTCGTCGTGTTCCTCTCGCTCACGGCGGTCTTCGCCATGGTCCGCCTCTCCGGCGATCCGGTTCTCCTCTTCATGCCGATGGACATCCAGGCCAAGGACGTGAATGAGTTCCGCCAGCGCCTCGGCTTCAATGATCCGATGCCGGTGCAGTACGCGCGCTTCCTCGCAGGCGCGGTCCGCGGCGATTTCGGCGATTCGCTGCGTTACCGGCAGGACGCGATGGGCCTCGTGCTCGAGCGGCTTCCCGCCACGCTCCTCCTGGCCGGCACCTCGCTGCTCCTGACGTTCGCGGTCGCGGTCCCGCTCGGCGTCCTCTCGGCGGTGCGCCGCGACGGGCTGCTCGATCACGTCGCGACGATCTCGACGGTGCTGGGCCAGGCCACGCCCGGCTTTTGGCTCGGGCTGATGCTGATCTATCTCTTCTCGGTACAGCTCCGGTGGCTGCCGACGGGCGGGATGGGCGGCGTCGCGCATCTCGTCATGCCGACGATCGTGCTGGCGGCGTTCTACGCCGCCCGCGTCGCGCGCCTCACGCGCTCGGCGGTGCTCGAGGTGCTGGGCGAAGACTACATCTTGACCGCGCGCGCCAAGGGACTCGGTGAGGGGCGCGTGATCGGCAAGCACACGCTCCGCAACTCGGCGATCCCGATCGTGACGCTCGCCGGTCTCGAGGCGGGGCAGGTCCTGGGCGGGGCGGTGATCACCGAAACCATATTCGCCTGGCCTGGCCTCGGGCGGCTGACGGTCCAGGCGCTGCTCAACCGCGATTTTCCCGTCGTCCTGGCCGCGGTTTTCTTCATCTCGCTCATGTACACGGTGATCAACCTGGTGGTCGATCTCGTTTACGGCTGGCTCGACCCGCGCGTCCATCTGCGATGAGCGCGAGCGCCGGGATTCCGGCGGGCATTCGGGCTCGCACGTAGCGAATGACTGATCGTCGTGGGAGGCTCCGGCGGGGCACGGGTGTGGCGACGCCCGGGTACCCGTGCCCTGTCCAATGAAAAATGGCTCGGGATCGGCCTGACGCTGACGGCGCTCCTCGCGGCGTTCGCCGCCTCGTGGCTCTCCCCGCACGACCCACTCCGCACCGACTTCCCCCAGAGCCTCCAGCCGCCGGGCGCCGCGGGTCATCTCCTCGGGACCGATCAGCTCGGCCGCGATCTCTTCGCGCGCGTCCTGCACGGGGCGCGCCTGGCGCTGTTCATCGGCGGCTGCACGGTCGTCCTCACCGCGGTCGTCGGCGGCTCGCTCGGCCTCGTCGCGGGTTTCGTCGAGCGCTGGCCCTCGGCCGTGCTGATGCGCATCGCCGACGTGCAGCTTTCCTTTCCCTTCATCCTGCTGGCGATGACGATCAATGCCATCGTCGGGCTCGGCCTTCGCAACATCATCCTCAGTCTTTCGGCGGCCGGATGGGTCGTGTATGCTCGCGTCGTGCGCGGCGAGGTGCTCTCGGTCAAGCAGCGCGACTACGTCCAAGCGGCGGCGGCGCTCGGCATGAGCCGCACGCGCCTCGCGGTCCGCCACGTGCTGCCCAACGTGGCGCCGTCCATCATCGTGGTCGCGAGTCTCCAGTTCTCGTCGTTCATCGTGGCCGAGGCGGCGATCAGCTTTCTCGGGTTCGGCATCCAGCCGCCGACACCAGCCTGGGGAAGCATGCTGTCCGAGAGCCGCGATTTCGTGTATGTCGCCTGGTGGCTGGCGGCGTTTCCCGGCGCAGCCCTGGCGCTCACGGCGCTCGGCGTCAACCTGCTCGGCGACTGGCTCCGCGACACCATGGACCCGAAGCTCAGGGTCTGAACGGCTCGACGCCGAGGCATGGCCACCAGTCACTTCTTCGCCTATCTGTCGCGGATGAAGTTCATCCGTCGCTGGGGACTGATGCACAGCACGTATCCGGAGAACGTCCAGGAGCACAGCCTGCGCGTGGCGCAGATCGCCCACGCGCTCGCGATGATCCGCAACCGGCTCTTCGGCGGTGACGTGAGCCCCGAACGGACCGCGACGCTGGCGCTCTATCACGACACGAGCGAGGTCCTGACCGGCGATCTCCCCTCGCCCGTGAAGGAGTTCAATCCCGAGATCGAGCGCGCGTATCGTGCGATCGAGGCCGCGTCGACAGAGAAGCTCTTTGCGCTGATCCCCGACCCGCTGAAGCCGGGCTACGAGGCCTTCTTCAGACCCGAGGCGCGCGACCGCGCACATCGCGAGCTGGTGAAGGCGGCCGACAAGCTCTGCGCCTATCTCAAGTGCCTCGAGGAGACCGGCGCCGGCAACCCCGAGTTCGCCCAGGCCGAGAAGGCCTTGCGCGCGAGCGTCGAGGGCCTCGACCTGCCGGAGGTCCGCTACTTCCTGGAGACGTTCGTCCCGAGCTTCCGGCTCACGCTGGACGAGCTGCACTGAGCGGACCGTTGAAGTGAACCGACTGCAGGGAGACCTTATGCGTCGCGTGCATGCGCTGCTCGCCTTCTCGCTCGGCCTGTCCCTGCTGTGCGCGGCCGCCGCCGAGGCGCAGGGGCGCGGCAAGGAGATCGTGGTCGGTCTGGGCGCCGAGCCGCGCACGCTGCTCGCCGCGACGATCGTGGACTGGACGACCAACAACATGCTCGAGCACATCTACGACCGCTTGCTCGACCGTGACCCCAAGACCTTCAAGCCAAAGCCGATGCTGGCCGAGAGCTGGCGGATCGTCAATGACACGACCTGGGAGTTCAAGCTCCGCAAGGGCGTCAAGTTCCACAACGGCGAGCCCTTTACCGCGCCGTCGGTCAAGGCCACGATCGACTACGCGCTCGATCCGGCCAGCAAGAGCCACTTCGCCGCGGCCGCGTACTGGGGCCTCGTCAGGGAGGTGCAGGTCGTCGACGACCATACGGTGCGATTCCTCACGAAGCAGCCCTGGCCGAACCTCATCGACAGCGCGTCCCTTACGAACGCCCTCATCATGCCGGCCAAGGCGCTCCGGGAGCTGGGGCCCGAGAAGCTCGCGCAGCAGCCCATCGGCACCGGCCCGTTCAAGTTCGTCGAGTGGAAGCGCGACGAGCGACTCGTCCTCGAGCGCAACCCCGACTACTGGCAGGGCCCCGCCGACGCGAGCCGGGTGACGTTCCGCTTCATCCCCGAGTTCAGCGCGCGGCTGGCCGCCCTGCTCTCGGGCGAGATCGACATCATGAAGGACGTGCCGCCCCACGTCGTCGAGGCGGTCGAGCGGAGCGGCCGCGCCAAGCTGCGCGCGACGGTGTCCTCACGCATCAATTACCTGGCGCTCGTGAACCTCAAGCCCGGGCCGATGCAGGACGTGCGCGTGCGTCGGGCCATGAACCACGCCGTGGACGTCGATGAGCTGATCAAGCAAGTGCTCAGGGGCCGCGCCACCCGCATGTGCGGGCCGCTATCACCCGCCAACGTCGACTACGCGCCGGTCGAGTGCTACAAGCACGACGTGGCGCGGGCTCAGGCGCTCTTCCGTGAAGCCGGCGTCGACCCCACCAAGCTCCAGCTCACGCTCGACACGCCCGCGGGCCGCTACCCGCTCGACAAGGACGTGTCGCTCGCCATCGCGGCCCAGCTGCAGCGCCTCGGGATCAAGGCCAACGTCGTCGTCAACGAGTGGGGCACGCATCTCGACAAGATCAAGAACCGGAACACCGGCGAGATGTTCTTCCTGGGCTGGGGCCCCGCGCTCCACGGGCAGGGCACGATGCAGCCGCTCTTCCTCGCGGACCAGACCTATTCGTCCTACGGCAACAACAAGATCATCGACGACAAGATCGCGCGCGCCCAGACCCTCCTCGATCCCAAGGCCCGCGCCGACGCCTACGCGGAGCTGCAACGGCTCGTCCGCGACGAAGCCCCCTGGGTCTTCCTCTGGCAGCAGCACGACCTGTACGGCGTGGCGAACCACGTCGACTGGACGCCGCGCGCCGACGAGAAGGTGTGGATGTACGAGGCGAAGGTGACGCTGCGATGAGCCTGACCGTCTTCACCAACGCGGTCCTGATCGACTGCACGGGCGCCGACCCGGTCGAGGGCGCCGCGGTCGTGGTCGAGGACGACCGTATCAAGGACGTTCTCTCCACGGGAAAGGTCGGCCCGCTCCCGGGGCCGCTGACGACGCTCGACTGCAAGGGTGCGACGCTCATGCCCGGGCTCACCGACGCCCACGTGCACATCTGCGCCGTCGAGGGCAACATCACCGACCAGCACCGGTATCTGCCGCCGAGCCTTCTGGCCGCCAAGGCGCTCCGGCGCGCCGAAGAATGTCTCATGCAGGGATTCACGACGGTTCGCGACGCGGGCGGCGCCGATTACGGATTCCGTGACGCCATCGGCGAGGGGATCTCTCCGGGACCGCGGATGCTCGTCTCGGGCCGCTATATCTCCCAGACCGGCGGGCACGGCGACAAGCGGCGGCGCGCCGAGTGGATCGAGCCGATCGACTGCTGCATCGGGATGGTCGGCTCGATCGCCGACGGCGAGGCCGAGGTGCGCAAGGCCGTCCGCGAGCAGCTCCGGCGGGACGTGGACCAGATCAAGATCATGGCCTCGGGCGGCGCCATGTCACCGTCCGACGAGCTCGACACCACCCAGTTCACGATCGGAGAGATGCGCGCGGCCGTCGAGGAAGCGCGCGCGGTCGGCAAGTACGTCCTGGCCCACGCCTACTCGGACTCGGCGGTCCGCAACGCCATCGAGGCGGGCGTGCGCTCGATCGAGCACGGCAACCTGATCCGCGAGGCCGCCGCCAAGGCGATCAAGGACGCCGGCGCGTTCCTGGTGCCCACGATGATCACCTACGAGATGATCTACCGGGAAGGCAAGCGCTACGGCATCGGCGACCACCAGATCCAGAAGATCAATCAGGCCCGCGAGCAGTCCGTGCAAGGCTTGACGTACGCCTACCGGGCCGGCTGCCAGATCGGCTCCGGCTCCGATCCCCTGGGCGACATGATGGTGCAGCGCGCGGTCGAGTTCGAGCTGAAGGCCCAGGTGATGAAGCCGATGGAGGTGTTGCTCTCGGCGACCCGGGTGAACGCCGCGCTCTTCCGGATGTCGGACCGGATCGGCACCGTCGAGGGGGGAAAATATGCGGATCTGATCGTCGTCGCCGGTAACCCGCTCAGGAACCTGCGCGTGTTCCAGGCCCAGGACAACCTGAAGGTCATCATGAAGGGCGGCCGGCTCGTGAAGCACACCCTGTGACGCGCCCGGCGCCGCTGCGACGGCCGCGCGCGGACGAGGCGAGCGAATGACCACGCACGAGGACTCGATTCTGGATCAGTTCACGCGCCAGGCCGTGCCCTTCACCACGGCGCCGTCCATCAAGGACGAAGCGGCGTTACGGCTCATCGTGGAGTTCAGCGGGGCCGGCCCCGACGACACCGTCCTCGACGTCGCCTGCGGCGGCGGCCTCGTCGTCTGTGCCTTCGCCCGCACGGTGCGCCACGCCACCGGCATCGATCTGACCCCGGCGATGCTGGAGCAGGCCCGGAAAAACCAGGCCGCTCAGGGGCTGACCAACGTTACCTGGAAGCACGGCGACGTGCTGCCGCTGCCGTTCCCGGACGCGTCGTTCACGATCGTCACCTCCCGCTTCGCCTTCCACCACTTCCTCGACCCGCTGGCGGTGCTGCGGGAGATGAAGCGCGTAGCCGCGCCCGGCGGCAGGGTCATGGTCGCCGACAGCGCGCCGGCGCCAGACCGCGCCGACGCCTTCAACCGGATGGAGAGGCTCCGCGATCCCTCGCACGCGCGCGCCATGCCGGTCGACGAGCACCAGGCCCTCTACGCCAAGGCTGGCCTGTCCGAGCCGCGCGTGACATGGTATCGGCTGGAAGGCGAGCTGGAAGCCCTGATCGCGCGTTCGTTCCCGAACCCCGGCGACGACGACAAGATCCGCGCCCTCTTCCGGGCCTCGCTCGCCGACGACGCCCTCGGCATCCAGACCCGGCTCGAGAACGGACAGATCCGCTACGGATTCCCCGTCGCCGTGCTCGTCGCCGACCGGTGACGGCGATGCGGATCGTCGATCTGAGCTTTTCCATCCGGCCGCACTTCCGCTGGAAGGTCGCGTCGCAGCTCGTGGCCGCGCACGCCTCGGGACATCCCCTGCAGAGCACGGTGCTCACGATCAGCTGTCACGCCTACACGCATGTCGACGCGCCGCTCCACTACCTGATCGACGGTCGCGACATGGCCGCGATGCCCGTCGACCAGTGGGTGGGCGAGGCAGCCGTGGTCGATCTCACCCATCTCGGCGCCAACGGCGAGGTGACCGCGGAGGACCTCAAGCGCCGCGCCGAGCACGTGCGCGCCGGCGACATCGTGCTGCTGCGGACGGACTGGCCGAAGCGGGTGAGCGTCGAGACCGAGCCGTTCTGGAAACAGGGGCCGTGGACGGGGCCGAGCGCCTGCGAGTGGCTCGTCGCCCGGCAGGCCAGGGCCGTCGGCTACGACTATCCGCCGGACCATTGCATCCGCGACACCATCGCCGAGCCGCGCCGGCGCCCGGCGAGGGAGGAGTACACGACGCACGCGATCTTCTTCCCCGCCGGCATCACGGTGATCGAGTACCTGACCAACCTCGACCAGATCGGCGCGCCGCGCTGCCGGTTCGTCGCCCTGCCGCTCAAGCTCGAAGGCGCGGACGGCTGTCCGGTCCGCGCCATCGCGATGGTGGAGTGACCGCCCTGACCCCGCGGCCGGATCTGAGATGCTGGACTCCGTGATCGATCTCCGCCTGGCGCCGATGGCAGCCGTGACCAATGCGCCCTTCAGGCTCGTCGCCCGGGAGTGTGGCGCCGGGCGGCTCACGAGCGAGGAGATCGACGCCCGCGCGCTCGTGGTGGGCAACGTTCGCACGTCAGCGCTCGCCCGGTTCCTGCCCGAGGAGCACCCGATCGCAATGCAGCTCCTGGGCGCCGATCCGGACGTCCTGGCCGAGGCCGCGCGGCACCTCGAGGCCGCGGGAGCGGACGCGGTCGACCTCAACATGGGCTGCCCGGTGGCGAAGATCGTCGCCAAGGGCCAGGGAGCCGCGCTGATGCGGGATCCGCTCGGCGCCGCCGTCGTCTTCCGCACCCTGCGAAAGGCGATCGGCGTGGACCTCACGATCAAGATTCGCGGCGGCTGGGACGATCGGACGGTGAACGCGGTCGAGATCGCCCGGATCGCCGAGGGCGAGGGGGTCGATGCGATCACGGTCCATCCACGGACCCGCTCGCAGCAGTTCAGCGGTGTGGCGCCCTGGGAGATCATCGCGCGCGTCGTCGACGCCGTCGCGATCCCGGTGGTCGGCAACGGCGACGTGCGGACCGCCGAGGACGCATGGGCCATGACGAGGGCCACGGGCTGCGCCGCCGTCATGATCGGCCGCGGCGCGCTCGGCGCCCCGTGGGTCTTCCAGGCCGCCGAGGTGTCGCGCCACGAGCGGGCGCGGATCATCCGGCGTCACTGCGAGCTGATCGAGACGCACCTGCAGGGGCTGACCGCGCTCCTCCAACTCAAGAAGCACCTTGCCTGGTACGCCCGCGGGTTCTCCGGCGCGGCGAAGCTGCGGGAGGCGCTCTTCGCCCTGGAAACGCCCACGGCGGTTCAAGACGCGTTCTGGAACGCCTGGTGAGCCAGCGCTATTTCGAGGACTTCAAGGTCGGTGACCGGTTCAAGAGCCCGTCGCGGACCCTGACCGACGCCCACTTCCTGTTCTTCGCGGGCATGACCGCGACAACCATCCGATCCACTATGACGACGAGTACGGGAAGAAGACGCGCTACGGCAAGCGTCTCGCGCACGGCCTCCTGCTCGCGTCCCTCACCGCCGTCGGCGCTTCCACGCTCGCCCCGCTTGTCGAAGCGTCGATCGTCGCGTTCGTCGAGCAGGCCACGCGCTTCCGCGCACCCGTGTTCATCGGCGACACGATCTATCCCGCGCACGAGGTCGTCGGCCTGGAGCACAAGCGGTCGGCGGGCCTGCTGGTCCTCAAGGTGCAGCTCCGAAACCAGCGGGGCGAGGTCGTGCTCGAGGGAGAGCACCGCTACCTGATCGCGTACCGCCCGGCGGCGTGAGCCGGACGGCGGCGCTCGATACGAATCGCGACGAATCGCGTTGTCGACGGGCGCCCCGGCTACGCCGGGGCGCCCCGAGCGACGGGGGGCTTGGGGGGCGCCCGGAGCCCCCCATGTACTCAGTCGGATCGGCCGCGCGCGGCGATCTCCCACACGGCCTCGACCTTGTCCGCGCGCATCGCGTAGATCCGGTCGTAGAGGTTGATCGTCGGGTCGCAGTGCGGCGGGAAGAACTCGATGCGCTCGCCGAGCCGCGGCGCGCGCGACTGATCGGTGACCGTCAGTCGCCCGTGCTCGTCACCCGCGAATCCGTACTCGACGCCCGGGCGCTCCACCGATTCGGGCGGAAACGGCTTGTCGGTCGAGAAAGCCTTGAGCCCGCCGTCGACCATCGCCCGCTCGGGCGTCGGCACGCTGACGACCGTGGTGACCACCGTGAGCGCCATCTCGAAGTCGGTGAGCGTTTCGCCCGAGCGTCCACCGATGCGCCGGTAGTCGAGGTCCATCACGCAATAGGAGCCCGCCTGCAGCTCCGTGAGCCCCGGCAGCTCGATGTCGATGTCCCAGGTGCCGGTCGAGCCACCCGCCACAATCTCGACCGGTAGGCCGGCGCCCTCGATCAGCGCGCGCGTTTCCATGAGGGGCGCCAGCGCCGCCCGCGACGCGTCGCGCCGGGCTTCCCACCCGATGACGTGCGCGCAGTGGCCCGCATAGCCCTGGAGCCCGCGGAACCGGAGCGCCGGCTGCGCGGCCACGGCGCGCGCGAGCGCCAGCGCGGGTTCTCCGGGGGCGATCCCGGTGCGCCGGTTGCCCACGTCGACGTCCACCAGGAGGTTGAGCGCCACGCCGTCGGCGGCGGCCTCGCGCCCGAGGTCCGCGACGTTCGCGGTGTTGTCGACCACGAGGAGCGTGTCGGGAGCCGCCGAGACGAGCCGCATGAGCCGCCGGATCGCCGCGGGCGCGACAACTTCGGTCGTGATCAGGAGGCCGCGGACTCCGGCCCGCGCCATCACCTCCGCCTCACCGAGCTTCGCGCACGCGACGCCGAGCGCCCCGGCGGTCACCTGTCGCTGGGCGATCTCGGGACAGCGGTGCGTCTTCGCGTGCGGTCGAAGGTGCTTACCGGCCGCGCGCGCGTGCGCGGCCATGCGGCGGAGATTCCGCTCGAAGCGGTCGAGATCGAGGAGCAGCGCCGGCGTCGGAACGTCGTCGCGGGTCATCGTCGCTGAATGTTGCGCTGCTGGATGCCGCTGTAGACGTCGTACCCCAGATCCGGACGTCGCGCCGCGGGCCGTGATGGCTCGCGCATCAGCGCCTCTCCGCGCTGCGTCCGCTCGTACTCGGCTGCCGCGCGCTCGGCCTCGCCCACGGCCTCATCGCGTTGCGGCGCGGGATGCACGATGGGGCGCCGGAGCGTCGTCTCGCGCGCGCGTCTGAGCTCCAGGGGCAGCGCGTCCCGGCCGGGGGACGTCTCCTGCGCGCCGGCGGTCAGCGGGAACGCCAGGGTCGCAACGAGGACGCCCGCGACCACGCGTGAAATCATGCGCGTACAGTACACCCGCGCCTCACGACACGCTCACCTCATCGCTCAGCTCGTTGCGGTCGTCGGGCCGGCGCGGGTAGTGCTCGGCGAGCGCCTGGCCGAGCTCCCCGATCGCCCGCTCGAGCGCCTGGCGCGGGGCGTTCTCCCGGAGCTTCTCGACCATCAGGTCGCGCACGCGGTTCCAGTGACGATCGCCGACGCGGCCGTGGATGCCCTCGTCGCCGACGACCGCCAGGCGCCGCTCCTCGACGGCGAGGTAGACCAGCACCCCGTGTCGCTCGGCCGTCTTGTGCATGCCGAGCCGCCTGAACACGTGCTGGGCTCGTGACAGGACATCGGAGGGCCTCCGGAAAAGCCGCCGCGGCACGCGGCGCTCCAGATGCACTCGGATCTCCGCCGACGTGCGCGCCTCGGCGGTCGTGATCGCCCGGGTGATCGCGTCGAAATCCGCGTCGCTCAGGAACCGCCGGGCCCACTTCGGATGCCGGGGCATCACCAACTCCCACTCGCGCCGCCGCCGCCCGAGCTGCCACCGCCGCCCGAGAAGCCGCCGTCAGAAGACCCGCCGCC
>Ga0099830_10001411_pt1 | contig 12113 bp, 7 predicted proteins | sample CZO8metaG_4_FD_79337 | JGI IMG/M metagenome (GOLD analysis project Ga0099830, IMG submission 79337) | Vadose zone soil microbial communities from the Eel River Critical Zone Observatory, Northern California, USA - CZOApr15con2H3.8 metaG | ecosystem: Environmental > Terrestrial > Soil > Vadose...
TATGTCTGGTACCCACAGCGCTCTGGAACCACGCCTTCCCATCCCGAACAGGACCGTGAAACGGGGCAGCGCCGATGATAGTGCGAGGTATACCGCGCGAAAGTAGGTCAGTGCCAGACTCCCCACAAAGCGAGAAGCCCAGGCCCCGTGCCTGGGCTTCTTTGTTTCTCGAAATTCTCTTGCCAAACGACGTGATCCCGGCTACTCGACGATGGCCGATTCAAGGAACTGCTCCAAGGCACGCACTGGCTCCGAGTCCTCGAAAAGTACCTCACGGTTGGTCTCGATCCGAGTCCGAATATACGAATGGTATTCAGGACTTTGGCAAAGCCTGACTGCAAGGTCGACATAGCCTTCTTCGGTCGTCGCCACCAGCTCCTGCAATTGCATCCGTTTGAGGATGCCGCCCGCCAACCTACCCCGCAGAAAGCGGCCTTCCCGCGTCACAATCGGCAATCCGCACTCCACCGCTTGCATTGCCGTATTGAAGCCTGAGAAGCCGATCGTGTCGAGAAGAACATGCGCGCGACTCATCAGTCCGTAATATGACGTGGTCTTTTGCATAGGCGCGAAGACGGCCACTTTTTCGAAATCGATTCCCTTGCGGGCGAGCGCGGTCCGCAAACGAATGTGCAGCTTCTCCGATAGTTCGACTGGATGGTGCCTAAAGAAAATGAACTTGCATCGGCCCAACCGGCGAGCGATTTCCGCGAATACCCAGTCGTATTGAGGCATGTATTTAAACGGCGTGCCGGGGCAAATCAGGATCGGCTCCGTCCAATCGACGTCCAACCCGCCTAGGTCGGGAGGAATGGCGATGGCCCGCAGCGGCGGATAGTGGCACCCCAGATGAGGCAGTTTCAAGAGCTGCTCGGTGTAGTTTGCTTCCGCCCCCTCCGGCTCCATGCCTTCTGCGGACAGGAAGTAGTCGATCGTCCTCAACCCTGAGGTCTCGGGATTTCCCCAGGCCGTAGCCTGCACAGGCGCAAGCCGCAGGCACGCCAGCTTTACGGTCATTGAATCCATGCCGATTTCCGGATAGATAAGCACATCCAGTTGCCGGCTCATGATGGTCTGCACCCAACGATACAAGCTCCGGTTTCCCTGCTCGAAACTCGTTGCGAGCGATTGCGCAAGGCGCGTCTCCTGATCACTATCGGCACCCAAATAGAACGCATGAAAAGCAAACCGCTCGCGGTCGAAGCGCTGAAACCAGCCTTTTACGATCGCGCTCCACACGGAGTGGTTTTGAAAATGTCGGGAAACCACGCCGACCCGGACAACGCCGCCGCGGGACCGGCTGCGGCCTGGGTCCGTAAATTGCTGCCGCTTGAACCAGTCGGACATGATGCGGACGCAAAGGTCTCCGTGACGGGCAAACAATTCGCGATTGTTTTCTTCTTGGTAAAGAAGATAGAACGGCGTCTGGCTGCCCACGGACTTAAAGCTCTTCGCACAGCGGTTGATGTCGATCCAAGAGTCGAGCTTTGCGAGGTCTCGGGAAAATGCAAGTCGGCTGTCCCTCGGATCGGCATCGATTTCGTACACGGCGGGAAGCTGCGACATTGCGATTGACCAGCGTACTTGAATGTTCTCCGGATCGAGCGAAAGAGCCCTTTGATAGCAGACGAGGGCCTCATCGAGCCGCCCGCTGTCCCTGTGGAGGTTCCCGAGGCTGAAATGCGCATCGACGAGATCGGGATTCAGCGCCACGGCTTTTTGAAAGCAATCGGCCGCCTCGTCTAGCCTCTGTTCGCCGCCGAGAATATTCCCCAAGCTCAAATATCCCGTCGCAAAGCTGGGGTTGCGCTCGAGTGTTTTGCGTAAGCAGTCGATAGCGGCGGCGGGCTGCCCCTGTTCGTGAAGGACCGTGCATAGATTGTGCTGTGCTTCGACGAATTCCGGGTTGAGCTTGAGCGCGTGGCGGTAGCAATCGATCGCGTCGTTCAGCCTACCTTCTTCCCTGAGGATGTTTCCTAAGTTGGAATGGGCCTGGACCGAGTTGGGGTCGAGTGCAATGGCTTTCCGATAGCATTCGCCGGCCTCTCTCAACTGTCCCAGACCGGACAGAACATTTCCGAAGTCGGACAGTGTGTCGGGAAGGTGAGCATTGATAGCCAGCACTTTTCGGTAGACGACCCCGGCTTCTTCGAGCTGGCCTCGCCGGGCTAGCACGTTCCCGAGAGCATTCAACGCATCGAGATTGTCCGGGTCCGCCGCTACCGCGCGTCGTAGTGCAGCTTCGGCGTCGCCCCATCTGCCCAGTTTCCCCAGGACTGTGGCGTAGTTGTAGAGCGCGCCGAAATACGCCGGCCGCTGCTTGATTGCCATTTCGAGCGCCGCAGCGGCAGCCGCGAGATCACCTCGCGAGTCGTGTAGATCGGATAGCGCGACATTCGCCTCCGGGAAATCGGGCCTGTGCTTCAGGGCCGCACGGAGCAGCCGCTCAGCCCGATCCTGGGCTCCGCGCGCACAGAGGAGCTTGCCGAAATTGTAATTTACGTACACGTTCTCGGGATCCAGCGTGAGCGCCGTTTCGTAGGAATCTATAGCTCCTTCGATGTCGCCGGCCGCCTCGAGCCCTATGCCGAGATTGAGATGTGCTTTCGGGTACCGGGGAGCGATCTCCACCGCGGCCCGATAACATTCGCAAGCTTTGAGCAGCTTGCCTTCCGTTTCAGCCTGATTGCCCGCACTGATGAGCCGGTCTGCCGATTCTTTGACAGCGACCGCATCGTTCGATACGGCCGCGCGACGAAATGGCAGCAGGCGCCTCATTAGGTCGCTCAACATGGCAGTGGGAAGTGGTGTCGAACCAGTCGTGACGGTAAAATCACAACCTATTCTAGGGTATCGGCTTCCTCGACGCCGTATCCCAGGGAGGGCCGGAAACCCAAGATCACGAGAGATGGTGTGGCCGGTCCTGCCTGGCGATGAGCGATTCGAAAATCGGATCGCTTCGTGGCGCACGGCCGCGAAGCGCAGGTCTGGTGGGTGGTACTGGGATCGAACCAGTGGCCCCTCCCGTGTGAGGGGAGTGCTCTACCGCTGAGCTAACCACCCGCGACCGCGAATATTAACAAAACCGCGGGCCGACCGTCCGGGTGCGATCGCGTACAATGCGGCGTTTCCTCGCGCCGCCATGGTCAGAACCCGTTTTGCCCCGAGCCCGACCGGCTACCTCCATATCGGCGGGGCGCGCACGGCCCTGTTCTCCTGGGCGTACGCTCGAAAACACGGCGGCAAATTCATCCTGCGCATCGAGGACACCGACCTCGAGCGCTCCACCGAGGCCTCGGTGCAGGCGATCCTCGACAGCATGCGCTGGCTCGGTCTCGATTGGGACGAGGGACCTTTCTTCCAGATGAAGCGGCTCGCGCGCTACAAGGAGGTCGCCGAGCGACTCATGGCAGAGGGAAAAGCGTACCGCTGCTGGGCGACCCGGGAAGAGCTCGACGCGGTGCGCGAGGCGCAGAGAGCGCGCGGCGAGAAGCCCCGCTACGACGGGCGCTGGCGCCCCGAGCGCGCCAAGGCCGCGGGGCTCGTGCCTCCGGCCGATCGGCCGCCGGTCGTGCGCTTCCGCAACCCGGAGGAGGGCGAAGTCAGTTTTCACGATCTTGTCAAAGGGCCGATCACGGTGGCGAACGCGGAGCTCGACGATCTGGTGCTGCTGCGCGCCGACGGAGTCCCCACCTACAACTTCGGAGTGGTGGTGGACGACCTCGACATGGAGATCACGCACGTGATCCGCGGTGATGATCACGTCAACAACACGCCCCGGCAGGTCAATATTTTTCGCGCCATTGTCGGAAATTCGGGCGCGGAGCTTCCCCGATTCGCGCACGTGCCGATGATCCTCGGGACGGACGGCGAGCGCCTCTCCAAGAGACATGGTGCGGTAAGCGTGATGCAGTATTCCGAGGACGGCTATCTACCCGAGGCGCTGGTCAATTACCTGGCGCGGCTGGGTTGGTCCCACGGCGACGAGGAAATGTTTACGGTCGCGCAGTTCATCGAATGGTTCGACCTCGCCCACGTCAGCCACTCGGCCGCGCAATTCAATCCGGAAAAGCTGCGCTGGCTGAACCAGCAGTATCTCAGGCGGCGCCCCGACGCCGAGCTGGCGCAACTCGTCGCCCCGCGCGTGGAGCGTGGCGGGGGAAAGCTGGCAGGAGGCCCGGAGCTTGCAGCGGTCGTCGCCTTGTTCAAGGAGCGCTCCGAGACGCTCAACGAGCTCGCCGAGCAGGCGGTGATGTTCTATGGCGAAGCGCGGGCCGCGCGGGGGCAGCTCGACCCAAGCTTGACCGGCGAGGTGCGTCCGGCGCTCACCGAGCTCGCCGCGAAGTTTTCCGCGATCGAGGACTGGCACGCGGAGTCGGTGATGGGCGCGATCCAGGCAGTGATGGACAGGCACAAGCTCAAATTACCGAAGATCGCGATGCCGTTGCGCGTGATCGTCTTCGGCCGCACGCAGACGCCGAACCTCGGGCCGGTGCTTGCATTGGCCGGGAAAAAACGCGTGCTGGAGCGGCTTCAGGAGCATCTCGCCGCGTGATATAATTTTTGCCCTTGCGTGGGGGTATAGCTCAGCTGGGAGAGCGCTTGCATGGCATGCAAGAGGTCAGCGGTTCGATCCCGCTTACCTCCACCAGACCGGCCTCCGGCCGTCGTAAGAGTCCTTCGGGTCCCCATCGTCTAGAGGCCCAGGACATCGCCCTTTCACGGCGGTAACAGGGGTTCGAATCCCCTTGGGGACGCCACGTATTATCAGTGCGTTACGTCGATAATCTGGGCCTTCCGCCGTGCCGAATCTGTTCCGCCGGTGTTTGACTGACCCATTCGACAGTGCGCCATAGCAAAGGAGAGAAAATGAACCGAACCGGATTGCACGCTGCAAGCGCCGTGCTCGCTGCCGCCGTAATGGCGGGCGGCTGCGTCAGCAAGGGCGATTACGAGAAGCTCGAGGCGGAAAAGAATCAGGAGATCGACGCGCTGCAAAAGCAGCGCGGCGGGCTCCAGGAGCAGGTGCAGAGCCTGCAGTCGCAGAAGACGTCGCTGGAACAGCAGCAGGCGGACTTGCGCAGGCAGATCGACGCGCTGGAGCAGCAAAAGACGCAATTGCTGACCGCCAGCAAGCAAACCCAATCGCAATACGACGCGCTGGTGCGCAACCTCACCGAGGAGGTCAAGAAAGGCGAGCTCCAGGTGCGGCAGTACAAGGACATGCTGACGGTCGACGTGGCCGAGCAGCTGTTCTTCGATTCCGGCCGGGCGAACCTCAAGGACTCCGGCAAAGCGGTCCTGAAGAAGGTCGGCGACGCGCTGAAAGGGTACGACGACAAGGTCATCCGGATCGTCGGCCATACCGACAACGTGCCGATCACCAAATCGCTGCAAAAGGTCTTTCCCTCCAACTGGGAATTGTCGGTCGCACGCGCGACGACCGTCGTGCGCTATTTGCAGGAAGTGGGCATTCCGCCCGAGCGGATGGTCGCGTCAGGCCGTGCCGAATACCAGCCCATCGCCCCGAACGACACCGCCGAAGGGCGTAAGAAAAACCGCCGTATCGAGATCACGCTCATCGATCGAAACCTGGTGCAGGAGGCCGCCCCGCAGCGGTAGTGAGCCGGCCGAGGTGTGCGCGGCGATCTTCGCCGGCCGTTTGGGGCCTTCGTTGCGCGAGCCTTATCGGGGGACTCAGTCCGGTTTCGCTCCCGTGTCCCGGACCACCTTTCCCCACTTCACGATCTCCGCCTTTACGTAGTCGGCGAACTGCTGCTGCGGCCCGCCGGCCGGATCAAAAGCGCTCGCTTCCAGCCGCTCGCGCAAGTCGGCGCTCTGCAGGGAGCGGTTGACCGAGTCGTTCAACTTCTGCACCACCGGCGCAGGCGTGCCGGCCGGCAGAAATATCCCGATCCAGGTGTAGTCCTCCACCCCCGGGAAGCCGCTTTCGGCGAGCGTCGGCACCTCGGGCAGGGAGGGGACGCGCTTTGCGCTCGAGACCGCAAGGGCGCGCAGCTTTCCCGCTTTGACATGGGGCAGGGGCGCTGAAATCGCGCCGCAACCGACCGGCGGCTCGCCCCCCAGGACCGCCGCGATCGCCGGCCCCGCGCCGCGAAAATGGACGGGCGTGATGTCGAGCTTGGCGAGGACCCGAAGCACGTTCTCGCCGGTCAGATGCGGCGTCGTGCCGCTGCCGGGCGAGGCGAAAGCGAGCTTCGAGGCCCTGGCATAGCTGATGAATTCCGCGAGGGTCTTCGCTGGAACGTTCGCATTGACGAAGATGAGATTGGGTTGCGACGCGACTATCGCGGTCGGAATGAAATCACGCTCCGCGTCGTATCCGGCGTTCGGAAACAGCGTCGCATTGACGGCAAAGGCCGACGTCGTGAGCAGCGCCGTGTAGCCGTCCGGCGTCGATCTCGCCACCGCAGCCGTGCCGATATTTCCGCCGGCTCCGGCCCGGTATTCGACGATCACCTGTTGGCCGAGCGTTTCGGTCAGCTTTTGAGCGACGAGCCGCGCGGCGATGTCGGCGGGCCCGCCGGGGGCGAACGGAACGACGAGGTGTATCGGTTTCGTCGGCCAGGCCTGAGCCTGGCACAGGCCCGCCGACGTCCACGCCGCGAAAAACGCCAAGACGCGAGCTGCCGTTCCCATGAAGATCCCTCCTTGTAATGCGGCAATCTTAGCACCGCCGCCACGCTCGACCGTCAACCCGCGGTGCGATAAAGTAGCGCCTCGCCGTTTTTCCCGTCTCCCCGACAACACAAAAGGAAGCTCTATGCCAGGCCGCAAGCTCACCCGACAGGACCTCCGCGAGGCCGCGGAAAAATACAAGAACTGGGGCAAATGGGGGCCCGACGACGAGATCGGCACGCTCAATCACACTCGTCCGGAGGATATCGTCGCGGCGGCGCGGCTGGTGAAGAAGGGCAAGGTGATCTCGCTCGCGCTCAACTTCGACAACAACGGTCCACAGGGCGCGAAGAGCAAATACCCGTCGATGGGGCGCATCAATCCCGTGCACACGATGCTGCGCACCGGCACCGACGCCTATTCCGGCGTGCTCGATCACCGCGGCATCCGCGCGGCGGACGACATGGTGGTCATGCCGCTCCAGTGCGGCACCCAGTGGGACGGGCTCGGCCACGTTTTCTACGAGAACTCCATGTGGAACGGCTACGATTGCCGCGAAGTCACCTCCAACGGCGCGCAGAAATGCGGCATCGAGAAGACCAAGAACCGGATGGTCGGGCGCGGCGTGTTTCTGGATGTGCCGCGCGCACTCGGGAAGGAGATCCTCGAGGACGGCTACGCCATCACTTGTGCCGACCTCGACCGCGCGGCCGAGGCGCTGAAGGTGAAAGTGAGGCGCGGCGATTTCGTCGTCGTGCGCACCGGCCAGATGGAAGCGAAGCTCAAGGCCGGCAGCTGGGACGGCTATCCCGGCGGCGATGCGCCCGGCTTCGCCTTCGAGACGCTGGAATGGATCAAGCGCACCGAGCTCGCCGCGCTCGCGAGCGACACCTGGGGCTGCGAGGTGCGGCCGAACGAGACCGAGCCCGGCATCAACCAACCCTGGCATTGGATCACGATCCCCATGATGGGCATGACCATGGGCGAGATCTTCTACGTGAAGGAGCTCGCCGAGGACTGCGCCGCCGACAAGGTGTACGAGTTCCTGTTCGTCGCGCCGGCGATCCCAATCACCGGCGCGGTCGGCTCTCCCACGAACCCGCTTGCCATCAAATAGGCGCACGACGATGGCAAAGATCACCGGTGCTCAATGCCTCGCCGACATGCTGCATGGCTACGGCGTATCCCATGTTTTCATGGTCCCCGCGGTGCTCCGCCGCACTTTCGCGGAGATGGAGCGCAGGACGAAAATCAAGCGCATCCACACCCACGGCGAAAAATCCGCCGCCTACATGGCCGACGGCTACGCCCGCGCCTCCGGCCGCCCCGGCATCTGCATGGCGCAGGTGATCGGCGCGCTCAATCTCGCCGCGGGCCTGCGCGATGCGCACCTCGCGCATTCGCCGGTCATCGCGTTCACGGGCGGCCGCGACCCGAAAACGAAATTCCGCAGGGTGTACCAGGAAGTCGACGACGTGCCGGCCTTCGAGCCGGTGACCAAGTTCAACGCGACCGTGGACGCGGTCGAGCGCTTTCCCGACATGGTGCGGCAGGCGTTCCGGGTCGCGGTGTCGGGCACGCCGGGACCGGTGCATCTGCAGTTCCGCGGCAACGAAGGCCAGGTCGACGCCGAGGAGGCGGAGATGGAGCCGCTCGTCGAGGAGCGGTTCGCGCGCGTGCCGCCGTTCCGTCCCGAGCCGGACACGAACAGCGTGCTCGCCGCGCTCGAGGTCTTGCAGGGCGCGGAGCGGCCGGTCATCGTCGCGGGCGGCGGCGTGCGCGCATCGGGCGCGAAGAGCGAGCTCGTCGCGCTCGCGGAAAAGCTCTCGATTCCCGTCGCCACGTCGCTCAACGGAAAAGATTCCATTGCCGGCGTGCACCCGCTCTCGGTCGGCGTGTCGGGCACCTATTCGCGCGAGAGCGCGAATCGGGTGATAGGGCAGGCGGATCTCGTCTGTTTCATCGGCACCGAGACCGGAGGCATGACCACGAATTTCTGGACCGTCCCGAAGATCGGCGTCGCAGCGATCCAGATCGACATCGAGCCCGAATCCCTCGGGCGGAACTATCCGCTCAAGGCGTCGGTGCTGGGAGACGCGAAGGTCGTGCTCGCGCGCATGCTCGAGCACGCGGACGCGAACACCGCGTCGAGGAGAAAACCCTGGCTCGAGCAGACGCGATCGATCTGCAGGGAATGGTATTCGAAATACCGTCCGATGCTCGAATCGGACGCCGTACCCATCCGGCCCGAGCGCATGTGCGCGGAGCTCACGCGGCACGTGCCCGACGACGGCATCGTTCTGGTCGACACCGGCCACGCCGGCATGTGGATGGGCGGGATGTACGATCTGCGTACATCGGCGCAGAGCTATCTGAGGAGCGCCGGGCACCTCGGCTGGGCGTTCTCGGCGGGCCTCGGCGCGAAATGCGCGTGCCCCGAGCGGCCGGTCGTGGTCTTTACCGGGGACGCCGGCCTGTGGTACCACATCGGCGAAATCGAAACCGCGGTGCGCTGGAAAATCAATTCGGTGACCGTGGTGAACAACAACGCGAGCGGCAACCAGTCCAAGCGCGGCTTCGACCGCGTCTACGGCGGCCAGCAGACCGAGCAGGCGCGCGAGCTGTGGACCTACAGGATGGTCGATTTCGCGCGCATCGCCGAGGACATCGGCGCGCTCGGCATCCGCGTCGAGAAACCCGCCGAGCTCGGGCCCGCGATCCAGCGCGCGCTGAAAGCCGATCGCCCGGTCATCGTCGACGTGGTGACCGACATCGAGGCGCTTGCGCCGACCGCGGTGGTGTAGGCTTTGTCATCCCGAGATTCCATGGTTCCTTGTCAAGCGCAGCGAAGGATCTGCTTCAAAAGCAGATCCTTCGCTGCGCTCCTCGGAACGACACTGTGCCTATGTTAGAATTCGCGCGTTTCCAGAATTTCCAAGCAGGAATCTCCGGCGCAAAGGGGCGTTAGCTCAGCTGGTAGAGCAGCGGACTCTTAATCCGTTGGTCGTAGGTTCGATCCCTACACGCCCTACCAATACCATTCATCAGAGATCGGCGCGATAAGCTAGCCCACGCGGCCGTTTCCGAAGCAGGTTAGTTGCAAGCTTCCTGTAAGGGAACAGCGCGCACCCTTGGTCTACGATTCAAAGGCAAGCGTCCGTAATATGTGGAGGGGACATATGACTCGGACACTGGTAGCCACGCTTACTGTCCTGTTTGCCGGTTTGGCGTCAGCCCAGGTTCCGGGCGTGACTGCCAAAGCGATCCTGCTCGGCCAATCGGCGGCTTTCTCCGGCCCGGCTGCCCAGCTCGGCATCCAGATGAACATTGGAACCAAGGCGTATCTCGACTACGTCAACGCGCAAGGCGGGGTCTACGGCCGAAAGATAGAACTCAAGACTCGAGATGACCGGTACGAGGCGACTCTTTGTCTGGACAACACCAAGAAGCTCATCGAAGAAGACAAGGTCTTCGCGTTGATTTCTTACGTGGGCACTCCGACGACCGGGGCGGCCATGCCGGTCATCACGGAGGCAAAAGTGCCGCTCGTCGGGCCTTTCACGGGCGCGGAGTTGCTTCGCACGCCTGTGAACCGTTATATCTTCAATGTGCGGGCGAGCTATTACGACGAGACCGAGAAGATCGTCGAACAGCTCGTTTCGACCGGCAACACCAAAATCGCGGTGTTCTACCAGGACGACAGCTACGGCCAGGCGGGGCTGAAAGGCGTGGAAATCGCAATGGGCAAGCGCAACATGAAAATCGCCGCCCTCGGCAAGGTCGAGCGTAATACCGTCAAGGTGGAAGATGCCGTCAAAACCATCAACGCGGCGCAGCCCGACGGCGTCGTGATGATTTCCGCGTACACGTCGATCGCCGAATTCGTCCGGCAGATGAAAAAAGCCGGAAGCACGACACAGTTCCACAACGTTTCGTTCGTCGGCAGCAAGGCGCTCGCCGACGCGCTCAAGGATGAAGGCTACGGGGTCGCGATTTCGCAGGTAGTCCCTTTTCCGTGGAGTCCAAGCGCTCGCATCGTGAAGGAGTATCAGGCAATACTGGCGAAGGCCGGCCGCACGGACTTTAATTTTTCCAGCCTGGAAGGGTTCATCGTCGGCAAGGTGATGGTCGAGGGTCTGAAGCGAGCGGGCAAAGATCTGACGCGTGAAAAGCTCATCGCAGCGCTGGAAAAAATGAACAACGTCGACCTCGGCGATTTCGTGGTTAGCTTCTCGCCGACGAACCACAGCGGATCGAAGTTCGTCGATCTGACGATGATTGGCCACGCCGGTAAGTTCATCAAGTAGGGGCGGGCAGATCGCGGGATCGGCATCGCCGGCGGCTTGCCAAGCCCGCGGATTCGAACTAAGATTCTGCCCTTTCCGCTTTGACGCTGTTGCTTCGCAGTGAAACTCGGCCGGGCGCCGTCCGGCCGGTGAGAAGCGTAAATCAATAAAACCACTGAGGCGCACCAGGCGCTGACTCCGAATAGACTTTGCAGGGAGCGGTCGGGCATTCATGGGTACCGGTTGGCAATTGTTCGAAGGCGTCTTGGCGCTGTTCGTCTCCGTCGCTTTTACCTATTGGCTCTGCGTCGCCCCGTCCCGCGCAAAGCGTGAGCGCCAGCGGGAAGCCCGGGAGCTGCAGGATCCCCGCGACCGCTAGTTCTGTATCCGCAGTACCGGCAATTTCGTTAACCCCCTTAGTAGTCCAGTGCCCAGGGCGTCGCTGTGCGATGCTGTGCCGACAGTGCAACTTATATATCAATTGATTACCTGTGTATATTGAAGTTATTTCGAGGCAGAACACGATGCGGCGACCGGACCTCCCGGGCGAGGAATTTGCTTCCTTTAAGGGAGCTTCGGGGGCTCTGTGAGGCGCGGGCGACGCCTGGGTGCCGATCGGGCTATAGAAGGGCGATTTTCGCTGGCTTCGAGCTTACGGAGCCCTAGTAATTGAAATTTCATGCTTTTCAGGCGAGGGGCGAGGCGGTAGTATTACGCCCAACCGGGCGCCGCGAAATGAGAAACGGCGGCTGCCGCGCGGAGGGAAATTGTTTTGAAGCCGACTGATATCGGTGCACCCGAGTACTTTCACAAAGTCGTCGATTGCCAGTGGGCCTGCCCGGCCCATACCCCAGTCCCCGAATACATCCGGTTGATCGCGGCAGGGCGTTACGACGACGCCTACATGGTCAACTGGCACTCGAATGTCTTTCCCGGAATTCTCGGCCGCACCTGCGACCGTCCCTGCGAGCCCGCCTGCCGGCGCGGCCGCGTCGAGGAAAATAACGGTGAGAAGCCCGAGCCCGTCGCGATCTGCCGGCTGAAGCGCGTCGCCGCCGACAACAAGGGCGACGTCAAGGCGCGCATGCCCAAGCCCGCCGCGAAGAAAAACGGGAAAAGGATCGCGTGCATCGGCGCCGGGCCCGCGTCGCTCACCGTGGCGCGCGATCTCGCGCCGCTCGGCTATCA
>Ga0099830_10001420_pt1 | contig 12074 bp, 11 predicted proteins | sample CZO8metaG_4_FD_79337 | JGI IMG/M metagenome (GOLD analysis project Ga0099830, IMG submission 79337) | Vadose zone soil microbial communities from the Eel River Critical Zone Observatory, Northern California, USA - CZOApr15con2H3.8 metaG | ecosystem: Environmental > Terrestrial > Soil > Vadose...
ATCTCCCGGACACCCCACGGCTCATTTGTCGGGGGCCAGGGTTCGGGGACTACCCCAGTCCCAGCCCTTCTTCCATCCGAGCTTCTCAAACCAGGCGAAGCTCTGCTGAATATTCGAGACGTTCAGAATTGGCGTCAGCCGTTTGGCAAGCATACTGTTCCTCCCCCAAAATGATTTCCTTTGGTGAAGGCGCCGTGCGAGTAGTGACGGGCGACGGGGTTTGCGATAGAGTTATATGAACTCGTAAGCGAAAGGAGAACCGTTATGAAGAAGTTATCGTTAACTGTGGGCGCCGCGCTGCTCGCGGCGACTCTTTTGTCCACTCCGTTCTCGCTGGCAATCAGTCACCGCGGGAATCAACTGACCGGGCCCGATACGCTGGCGCTGATAAATCCTCCGGCCAAGACAGTCTGTGAAATGCGGTTTACCCTCAAGGGTTGGTCCGCCTTTTACAAGACGGCCAAGGGGAACGGCACAATTACCTGTGACAACGGGCAAAAGGCATCAGTCAGGATCGACGCCAAAGGCGGCGGTCTGACGGCTGGCAAGTCGCAAGTAAAAGACGGACACGGTAAGTTTTCCTCGGTATCCAATATCAGTGAGCTGTTCGGCTCGTATGGCGCCGCCTCGGCCTCCGCCGGAGCAGTAAAGTCCGGTGAAGCTCACGCCATGACCAAAGGCGAGGTCTCGCTGGCCCTTAGCGGACACGGAACCGGTTTTGAACTAGGCGTCAGCTTTAGCAAGTTCACGATCAAGAGGAGGTAAATTTCACCGCGCAGCCGTGACCGATAGTAGCCGGGGGTAGGCGCGAACCGGGGTCCCCGCGCGGGCAGCCCGCGTGGGGTGGTCGTAGCGCGCGCCCCCGGAAAAAGAAAGTATTTTTGTTCAAGCCCGCGAGCGGGCGACAGTGCGCCAATGGTGCGTCATGTAATAGTCTCGCACCCCAGTCGAGATGCTCGGCTGGGGACCCCGCCCCGGGCCATCGGCCCAGAAACCTCGTCGTTTTTGGATTTCGGCAAGCCGCAACGCGGCGAAATAATGCCGCGACAAGTTCATCGTACGGATTCATATCGTTCCTTCGTTGGGTAGTGGATCTGTTTATCACACTGCCGCCAGTTCCAGAAGCCTTCAAGTTCTTTTTTCCCAAGCAACCGCTCTTGCGCGTACTTACTTCCAATGTCATAGTCAACGCGAGTTATCCGCACTGGGGAGACAAAGCGAATGTCGACCAGCAGAAGGAACTTTCTCAAGCTATCAGTCCTCGCGGGTGGAAGCGTCGGCTTAGGCTTAGTGCCCGGGGCATCCGCACTTATGAAATCCGCCGGATCAACCGGCATGGATATAAAGCCTCTACGAATTCTGATTCTCGGCGGCACTGGTTTCACCGGTCCTTTCCAGGTTCGGTACGCACTCAATCGCGGCCACAAAGTGACGGTGTTCAATCGAGGCCGGACGCATCCGGGAGAACTGCCGAAAGAAGCCGAGCAATTGATCGGAGATCGTAATGGTCAATTGGACGCGCTCAAAGGCAGGAAGTGGGACGCGGTTATCGATAACCCCACAACCCTTCCCGTTTGGGTGCGTGATGCAGCGCAAATCCTGAAAGGGAACGTGGATCGCTATGTCTTCATTTCGACTACTTCGGTGTACTCAGACAACAGCAAACCCGGAATGGATGAGAACGGGCCGTTGGGCGTTTATCAAGGTCCGGATCCCATGAAGGAGACGATCGAAACTTTGCGCGCATCCATGCAGCGACTCTACGCGCCGCTCAAAGTAGTTTCCGAAAGGGAAACGCAGAAATGGTTTCCTGACAAGTCTCTCATCATTCGTCCCGGCTTGATTGTAGGACCCGGCGATGAATCCGATCGCTTCACCTATTGGGCGGCGCGTGTCGCGCGCGGTGGCGAAGTCCTGGCTCCTGGCGAGCCTGAGAAAGACACGGTGCAGTTCATCGACGCACGCGACTTGGCTGAATGGACGATCCGAATGGTCGAGCAGGGGACTACCGGGATCTTTAACGCGACCGGCCCCAATTACGTACTGACAATGGGGAAGATGCTTGATGATATTAAAACGGTGACGAAGTCCAATGCTCGGTTCACCTGGATGGATGTGGAATTTCTTTTGGCGCAGGGCATTCATCCGTGGTACGACATGCCCGTCTGGTCCGCGCCAAGAGGGCCGGAGATGGGGTTTACTCAGCTCAGCAACAAGAGAGCGGTCAGTGAGGGGATTACTTTCCGATCAGTCGGGGACACTGCGCAAGCCACGCTCGAATGGTTCAGAAAGCAACCAGCGGAAAGACAGGCACACTTACGCGCAGGGATTTCCGCGGACCGCGAGGCCGCAATACTCATAGCCTGGCACGCCAAGCACAAAAAGAAATAGTCGGCGTAAGCGAAGCACGCTACTTTCGGAGTCGGTAAATTTATTTTCAGTCACTCAAGGATCGCTTCTGAATCACGACAATCAGGTAATGAGGTCGCGATCAAGGTTCTCCCGGCCCGCAGCGCGACAGTGTCGCCGTAATATATTTGGAGAGCGAAAGCGTCATCAAGGCTGACTTCTGGCGTTTCGCCTTTCTTCTTTTTGATATAGGATCATTTTCCCGTCGGGAAATCGTCAGTAACCGCTCGTGCAAATACAACCATGTGGTCATTTGATCGGCGAAAATTTCTTTCACTGATGTCCGGGTCAGTCGCGGCCTATGCAACCACGCCGCTCACTCCTTTCCAACGATTAATTCGCGATAACGAATCGCTCCTACACTCCTCGCAACATCCACCCCCGGGGGCCGGTTCCTGTTGGCTGGACGTCTGCGCGCCCTTCGTGGTCGAAGACGATCAGCTGGGAATTCACACGAACATCGTTTTGACCTCTGACACTTTTTCCGGCCAACGTGGCTACGAAGGTGATGCGTACGAGACCAATTACGAAATCTATCTTTACGATGCAGTGGGAAAGGCCATTGGCTCGAACGGTGTGGCTCGAAGAATGACGGTGCCCGCGATGCGCACAACGACCATCGATGCGCGAGACCTCATCGGTGGCGCGGAAAACTTCTGGGGTGGAATGAAAATCCGCTTGCAGCCGCGCGGTCCCGAGCCGATGCACGCCAGCGACCTCTTTAGCTCGGCGTTTCTTCGCTGGCAAACTGAGAACTCTTTTGACAACGTGCACGCCAATCCTGATCCGTTGCAGTGGCAACGCGCGGAGAGTTTTTATTACTCAATGCCGTTTCCGCCGCTCGCTGAATATATTTGCACATTGTCGCTTTTCAATCCGTACGGTGGCCGAAGCGCGGGCGAAATCAATCTGTTTGATCAGAATGGAGCAAAGATCACAACGAAGCGTTTTGATCTCAACCCATATTCGTCTCTGCTTTTGAGTCTAAACTCCGGCAGCTTCACCAGTAACGCAGGCGAAGCGTTCAGTAAGGACATTAAGCTCAAAGCGCCCGCGTTGTCAGGTGGTGGGCTGGTGGCGATAACTAACGATGCACACAGTCTGAAGAGTTTCGCCTACCTTCTAATCAAGCAGGCGAACCGTCCGCGCTTCAGCATCGACCATCCGATTCATCAAAACTTTTTCACACCAAAACCAGAGACGCTGCCGTTTGATGCGAACGGAAAGTTCAAAGCGAAGAATGTTCTTTACTCGCCCCTCGTGTTTCGCGCCAAACGAGTGGGCGCGATTTCGCTGGAAGCACGCTGCTTTTTAAGCACAGGTCTACCGCTCGAGCAGGTCCAGTGGCTTTATCCGTTTGTGACCGATGCTGAGGGCGCTGTTCGCTGGGACGCGAAAGCAGATCCGAAATTGGCCTCGGTGCTGCCGGCTTCGCAGTTCAAGCAAGGAGTAATTCGTTTGCCCGCAGACCAAAGTTGCACGCTTGATTTTGCGCGGTTGAATGTTAAAGAGAATTTCTCAGGCGGCATTTCTTTGGCCATCAGTCCGGACAGCACGCACACGCTGATGAAGATGGAAGTGCGCGTGCCCGAGTGGGGAGCGCACGCGTTTACCCACTTCCGGCCCGGCCTGCGCGCCGCGCGCGGCTATCAAAAGCCGAAGCAACGTGGCGGAATCGCGACGGATTACATCACTTCCGGAGCGCGCCTGGAGCGGCGCGGTAAGCAACAGTTGTTCGACGAGTTTGTCGCAGTGATGAATATTGACGACAAAGGAGTCGAAGGCCGACCCTCACTCGAGTTGTTCACGTCTTCCGGTTTGCTCACGCGAATTCCGTTGGGCTCTGTCGCCGGCTTTGCGTGCAGACACTACATGCTTTCGGAACTCGCGCCGGCGATCAGCTACTCAGGCCCGCTGACGATGAGACTTGTCGATGAACAGGCAACACTGCTCATGTCAACAGTGCACTTTGATTACAGACGCCGCGATATCGCGCTTGATCACGGCTCAGATCGTTTCTCGACGCTGATCGACTACGGTTGTGATCCAAGTGCCTAAACCACATCTCGTTAACCATCAAAGCTTCAACCCGGATTGCGAGCGAGACAACCTTGGCTCCTCGATGCAATACGATTGATGGCTGAAGTGACAGGCTGAAAGAAGTTCGCTCAGTTAACGGAACTTCTGGCCCGCAACAAATCCAGAATTAAATTGTAATGGCAACCGGATGAACTTTGTTCAGCAATCGGTTATCAAACTTCGGGAGGCAATTTTTATGTTAGAAACCAACAAAGCGTTTTCAAGTTTCTCGGTTGACGATCTGCAAAAAGCGAAGCAGTTCTATGGCCAGACTTTGGGACTTAAAGTCAAAGAGTCGAAGGAAGGATTGGAGCTACATCCGGGACAGCAAAGCATCTTCCTCTATCCGAAGCCGAATCATAAACCGGCGACTTTTACGGTCCTGAATTTTCAGGTTGACGACATCGAGACCGCGGTCGATCAGTTGCGGCAGAAAGGCGTGAGCTTTGAGCAGTATGAAGGCGAAATAAAAACGGATCAGAAGGGAATTCACCGCGACGGCGGTCCCACGATCGCGTGGTTCAAAGATCCGGCGGGAAATATCCTGTCGGTTCTCCAGGCCCACTAGTTAGCTCGTTGACACAAATTCAAGCGGACGCCTGCGTCACTCTTACGGCAACGCGAGGTGGGGCAGGCGATCGCCTTTAATTTAAGGTCGCTACTTTTTCTCCGGAGCCGCCGGCGCCGGTATTGGAATGTCGGAATTCCAAATGTCGGCAACACTCCCACGGTTCCCAGCTGAGGCTCGTCGTGTCGGGATGTGATGACCGCTGGGCGTGGTCACGATGTGCCAGCCATTCCGTGAGCGGCGAAACCATTCTTCATGCGTCGCTCGCCACGCAAATACACTCACCGCAGAGACGCAGAGTACGCAGAGGGGGCGCAGAGAATTTCAAATTAGCATCGCTACAATAGCTCCTTAAACTCGTCGACTGTCAGGCCAGTCTCACGAATGATGCTTCTCAACGTGCCTTTCGCTACTTCTTTGTGATCGGGAACGACGATGCGTCGATGTGGGTATGCTTGCTGTCGGAGAATGGTGTGACTGCCACGTTGACGATCCTGTTCGTAACCAGCTCTCAGTAACGCCTTGACTACCTCACGGCCAGAAACACGCGGCAAGACACTCACGCGCCGACCTCGATAAGTTCTTCCGTGATTGGTGGTGGAACGGGATCATTGTGAGCGGCCAGACTTTCAAGGTAAAGCGCGATTGCTTCCTTGATGTTCGCGGCGGCTTCCGCTCTGGTTTGACCTTGAGAGATGCAACCGGGAAGCGATGGAACCTCCGCGACAAACACTCCATCCTCATCCTGCTCAATCAACACACGGTACTTCATGCGTTACCTCCTTGTGTATTTTCGGCGTCCCGTTCGCTAATGGCAAGCCCAACTGCTCCGCGTGCCCTCCTCACAGTCGGCCTACTGCCCAGAAGTTCGCACGTGATCCAAAACAAACCTGATCGCCTCAATCACCAGCTGAGGCTCGTCGTCTCGGGATGTGATGACCGCTGCGCGTGGTCACGATGTGCTAGCCATTTCGGGCTGATCGGAATTGGCGAGAGTGCGTCGCCGAAATCAAATGCGGCCTTCGTCAAAATCGCAAGGGTTGAAGGCGATCGGTACAGAACCGCGGAGCGGTAGCGAGCGGGATAAGGGCGCAAGTTGCAAGCGACGGGTGATTGCAATTGGCTATGATCGAATTGGACGCGACTTGAATCTTTATTCCGCTCGCTACCGCTCGCGGGTCTGTAAACGCCTTACTCTTGCCTACGGCCCGGTAAACCCCGTCAGCGGATTGCCATAAAATGCGTCCTTCCATGCATTCTTGTCCCACTGTCCGTCTGAATCTCCCAACACCTGCACCGGCACGATGACTCGATTGTTACCGAGCTTGTTGTTCGTGGCGATTCGGTTGTCAGTGATCTTGCCATCAGCATCGACGCCGAATTTAATCGAGCGCACCAGGTGACCCTTGTAAAGGATTTTGATTTCGTAATCGCCCGGATTCTCACTAAGCAGATAGAGCGGACCGAACATCGTTTGATTTCCCTCGCCGGTCTGGTTCCAAGCCTTGATGTTTGGGAAGCTGCACCTCATGCGCGTCCAAATGAACTGGCCGTGAGGCTCGGTTCCGTGTGTCGGGTTATCCTCAATTTCATTCATGCCACAGCCTGCCTTGCCGGACTCCTCGCCCTCGTACATCATCTTGCCCACTTCTTTGCCGCCATGAAAGAGATGTGGCTCGAAAGGCCCATTCAGTTCCGTGCGCGCCCAAAATGCAAAGCTCAAAGTAGGTTTCTTCCACTGGTAAACGTCATCAGGCTCAAGGAACACATAACCAATCGGCAGGTTCCAATCCTGATCGACGTAATAGACAAAGTGGTTCACGTAGTTCGGACCGGTCTCGTTGGTATGCGACTTCGCGACTTTAAACTTACCGGTAAAGAGCGTTACGTCGCCGCCCATCAATTCATTTCGCATTTTGATCGTGAAGTTGACGGGCCCGGTATAGGTGATGCCTTTGTCTTCCCCAAGGGCATCGCGGCCGCCACACTCGTCGGGCTGCCACCAATGGCCCGCGCCGGTTTCCTGAGTTTTGCAATCGAACTTCCACGCGCCGCCGCCGGGCACAGTGAACTCCGCATAGATCTGGCTGCCACTGGCAATCGGTCCATTAACCCGCAAATGCAGTCTGGGCACCCAACTGAAGGTTTTGAAATCTCCTTTGTAGGAACTCAGCGTGAAAGCCGTGACCTGCACCGAGTCTTTGGCGATGGTCGGCTGGTCCTGCGCAAATGATTTTGTGGAGCAAGACAGCACGACAATCAAAGCGAGGGTAGTCAGTATCCCGACTCGTCGGGATAGCGATGTTGCATTTGTTGGTACCCAGAGCGGTAGCGACGGGGTTGAAGCCGGCACAGGTTTCTTTATCAAGATGCACCTCCTGATTCGATTTCGATTTTTCATCGGGGGTTTGGCGCTGAGTAGTTTACACCGGGACATCAAGTTAGTTAAGAAAATTTCGGGTTTGGTTAGTGTCCTACTTTGATAAGCGGTGTTCAGAGTACCGACTTTAGTCGGGTTTTGTCAGGCGATAAATACCCCAACTAAAGTTGGTACTCTATACGCCTGTCAAATTAGGGTACTACCCGGGTTTGAAAGAATGATGAGTTCGATCCCGACCCTGATGATTCCGCTACCCGCGACGCGGGCTGAGCGTTGTCGGTTAGCAAAGCGGAGCGGAGCGCGATTTCCTCTTGGTGATATTTCGTGTGGCTTCGTGGATCGAGTCCTTTGCGGGCTTAAGCCCTGCTAAGCCCAACTAAACCCCTGCTTCGACAGTGGCAGGGAACGAATTCGTTTTCCCGTTACCGCAAAGATCGCGTTGCACACTGCCGGCAGGAGCGGAGGCAGCGACGGCTCTCCCAAGCCCGTGGGCGGGAATTCAGTCTTGAGGAAGTGCGCTTCGATTTCGGCAGGCGCATCTGACATTCGGACGGGAGTAACTTCATCAAAATTCTTCTCGACCGCGCGACCGTTCTTGATGGTAATCTCATATCCCATCAAATGGCTGAGCCCCTCAATGATTGAGCCCTGAATCTGGTTTACGGCATTGAGCGGGTTGACGACCTGACTTCCGACATCCGCCGCCACCCAAACTTTGTTCACTCGCAACTTGTTCGAGCTATCAACACTGACCTCAGCCACTTCGGCAAAATATCCGGAGTGACTAAAGTGAAAGGCAACACCTTCGCCGGTTCCTTTCGGAAGGTTGCGCTTGCCCCAGTTTGATTTCGCGGCCACCAATTCCAGCACCCCGCGCATTCGCCTGGCGTTGAAGTCGCCACCGAGGCCACCCGGGTTGTTAATCAACGAAGGCGGCGCCGCGTCTAGTATCGAATAGCGAAATTCGATCGGGTCCTTACCGGCAGCTTGCGCGACTTCGTCGATGAATGATTGCATCACAAACGCGATGCCGTTACTTCCGGGCGCACGCAGCGCTCCTGTCGGCACACCCGAGGCCATCACCGATGCGTCAAGAGAGAAATTCGGCACAAAGCGGGCCGGGAATTCGGTCGCGTTTATTCCAGCGCTGCTCGCAAATCGATCACCCGCGCCGAAGGTTACAAAGTGATTCCGCCAGGCGACTAACTTACCCCCCGCATCGACGCCGCCTTTGAAGAAATGGAATCCGGCCGGCCGGTAAAAATCGTGCGTCATATCGTCTTCACGAGTCCACAACACCTTAACCGGAACTCCGATCTGCTTTGCGATCCAGCCAGCCTCAACGACGTAATCGTTGCTGAGACGGCGGCCAAAGCCACCGCCGATGCGCGTCAGGTGAAGCTTGATGTCAGCGGGCGCCAGACCCGTGGTTCTGGCGACGAGGTTAAGGCCGGCTTGCGGAGTTTGGCTGGGGGCCCAGATTTCCAACTTGCCATCTTTAAAGTGCGCAGTGCAGTTCTGCGGCTCCATTGGTGCATGAGCGATGAAGGGATAAGCGTAAGCAGCTTCAACCACTTTCGCGGCGCCCTTCAGAGCAGCTTCCACGTCTCCGTCGGTACGCAGCGATCGCATGGGCTTCTCTTTCGAGAGGGCTTCGGCCTGGCGCGCAAATCCTGCGCTGCTCTGCGCCGCCGTTGCCCCTTCGTCCCACTTCACTTCCAACTTCTCGCGCGCGGTCTTTGCCTGCCACCAACGATCGGCCACAATCGCCACTCCGCTCAAGAGTCCGTTGAGATCAGTGCCGCCCTCGACCACAAAGGCATGACGAACACCCGGCATGGCCTTGATCGTTTCGAGGTTTGCCGAAACCGCTTTGCCGCCAAAAACCGGACACTTGGCGAACACCGCCCAAAGCATTCCCGGCAGAGTGAAATCAATCCCGTAGATCGGCTGGCCCGTCACGATCGCAAAGTTGTCTACGCCTGCTCGCGGCGTGCCGATGATCTTGTAGTCCTTTGGATCTTTAAGCTTAACTTTTTGCAGATCAGGCGGAGTCAGGGTCGCTGCCCTGGCGGCCAGCGCGCCGTATCCAAGCGAGCGTTTCGACGTCTGATGTAATACCTTGCCGGATGAAGTCGTGCATTCAGACTCCGGCACGCCCCAGGTTTGCGCGGCTGCGGCGATCAGCATCTGCCGCGCGGCGGCGCCCACTTGACGCATCGGGTTCCAACTGTTGGGTGTAGCGGTGCTCCCGCCCGCCGACTGATTCGAATACTTTGTGTTGTCCAAATCGGCCTGTTCGATACGCACATCTTTCCAATCGACGTCCAGCTCGTCGGCAATCACCATTGGTAAGGAGGTCTTGACGCCCTGGCCAATCTCCGGATTCTTGGCGATGATCGTAACGATCCCGTCGGGCGCAATCCGTATGAAAGAGCTGGGATTTGGAATCAATGGAGCGGGTCGTTGGTTCTGTGCGAAAGCCGGCGGTTTGAAGTACAAACCAAGAAGCATTCCGCCGCCTGCGACCGCGGTGACTTGTAAAAATGCTCGCCGGTTAATCGATCTGGTCTGCACGGGCGCCTCCTGCCGTCAAGATGAATCTCACTGGTTTTGGAATTGCACTTTGCAATTACTAATCTGCAATTTGAAATCTCACTGCTGCGATTTAGGAACCAGACTTCACCGCTCCGCCATTTCCCGCGGCTTTATGAATCGCCTCGCGGATCCGCAGGTAGGTTCCACAACGGCAGATGTTACCGTCCATCGCCGCGTCAATCTGTGCATCTGTCGGCTTCGGATATTTCTTCAGCATGGCAGCCGCATTCATGATCTGGCCTGCCTGACAATAGCCGCACTGAGGAACATCGATCTCCATCCAGGCTTTTTGGAGCGGGTGATTGCCGCTGGGCGATAAGCCTTCAATCGTCGTGATTCGTTTGCCGTTAACTTCCGAAATTGCTGTGATACATGAGCGAGTGGCCTCGCCCTCCACGTGAACCGTGCAGGCGCCGCACAGAGACATCCCGCATCCGTATTTTGTGCCGGGAAGGTCCAGGACTTCTCTGATCACCCACAGCAAGGGCATATCGGCGGGCACGTCGACAGTCCTGGGCTTACCATTAACGGTTATTGTGAACGGCATGATGTCAACTCCCTCGCGTTTCGACTGATTGCGTCTGTTTTTTTAACGCAGGTGGGATTGAATTGCAAACAAAATGACAGTTTGCGGAATCTTCGGCGCCCGCGGGTGCGCTTTCCGGCTTGAACCGCGTCGCGGGTCGGCTATCTTTCAATCTCTTGCTCTGAAGCCACTGAAACCTCAAGGTCGCGCAGCAGCCCATCGCTGAGATCATAGATCCAGCCGTGAACAGTCAGGGTCTGGCCACGCGACCACGCGTCGCGGACCACGGTGGTTCGGCTCAAGTTGGTGACCTGCTCGATGACGTTAAGCTCGCAGAGGCGATCGTGTTGCTTTTCTTCAGTCTCCAGCGCGTCGAGTTCCGCCTGATGTTTGGCGCGCACGTCCTGAACGTGGCGCAGCCAGTTCTCGATGAGCCCGAGCTTGTTGTCCTGCAAGGCCGCGAGAATCCCGCCGCAGCTGTAGTGACCGCAGACGATGATGTGCTCAATGCGCAGCACGTCAACCGCGAACTGAATTGCCGAAAGGCAGTTGAGGTCAGTGTGCACCACGACATTAGCAACGTTGCGGTGCACAAACATTTCGCCCGGTACCAATCCGACAACCTGGTTGGCGGGCACGCGGCTGTCAGAGCAACCGATCCAGAGATAGTGCGGCGACTGCTGAGTGGATAGACGGCGAAAGAAATCCGGGTCTTGCCGCGTCATGTCGGCTGCCCAGGTGCGGTTGTTTTCGAAAAGTTGGCTGAGTGATTGCATAAGTGTCTCTTAGCAAAGTGTTATGCACGAACGAATGAAGTTACAGAACCGCGAGCGGCAGCGAGCGCGATCAAGGCGCAACTTGCAAGATGACACCACATCGTAAAACCGAAGCCGAACCCTTCGCAACTCGAGTTCTTATCCCGCTTCCTAGCGGTCGCGGTGCTGTATCTGCCGCTCGCTCCGCAGGCTCGCGAGTCTTCTTGTGATGTGTTCCTGGGGCTAACGTGACGAAGGCCCAGCCTGCGCCGGGCCTTCTTTTTGTCGTATGCGATTGGCTACCAATTATCTGGGTAACTCATGGCAAACCTGCGGCATCGCGAATGGATGGAAGTCAAAGCGCGCGCCCACCACGATTGGCTGGTCGGAAACGACACGGATTGAGAACGATACATCCGTAACGCCATCAAAACCTGGCCCGCCTGCGACCGGCATGGACCAATAGAGATCTCTGGTGTTATCGGCCGCGAGAGATACGTTCACTCCATTTGCTTCGCCCGGATAAGTTCCTGGTGATGGTGATCCGGGAATGTTATGGCCGGCCAGATTGTTTCCGCTCTTGTCCAGGAAATTTACCGAGACATTAGCTGTTGAAGCACTGCCGTTGAAGACGTACAGCTCGGCCGGGCCATTGCTACCGGCATTAGTGAACTTAGCTGGTGTACAGACCCAAACAAACGGGGGTCCGCCTGAAGATGGTCCCGGCGGTCCCGCTGGTCCAGCCGGCCCGGTCGCCCC
>Ga0099830_10001422_pt1 | contig 12058 bp, 9 predicted proteins | sample CZO8metaG_4_FD_79337 | JGI IMG/M metagenome (GOLD analysis project Ga0099830, IMG submission 79337) | Vadose zone soil microbial communities from the Eel River Critical Zone Observatory, Northern California, USA - CZOApr15con2H3.8 metaG | ecosystem: Environmental > Terrestrial > Soil > Vadose...
CTCCACGATGACGCCCTCGACGATCTCCGAGCGCGCGCCGATGAAGCAGTTGTCCTCGACGATCGTGGGGTTCGCCTGCAAGGGCTCGAGCACGCCGCCGATGCCCACACCCCCGGAGAGATGCACGTTCTTGCCGATCTGGGCGCAGGAGCCGACGGTGGCCCACGTGTCCACCATGGTGCCCTCGTCCACATAGACGCCGACGTTGACGTAGGAAGGCATCAGGACGACGTTTTTCGCGATGTATGCGCCGCGCCGCGCGACGGCCGGGGGCACGACTCGGAATCCGCCGCGCTGGAACTGCTCCCCGTCGTAGCGCTCGAATTTCGTCGGGACCTTGTCGTAGAACTGCAGCGCTCCCGCTTTGATAGGACGATTGTCTTCGAGCCGGAAGGAGAGCAGCACCGCTTTCTTGATCCATTGATGCGTGCGCCAGGAACCGTCGATTTTTTCCGCGACCCGCAGCCGGCCCTTGTCCAGTTCCGCCAGGACCTGCGCGACCGCTTTGCCGATCTTCGCAGGCGTGGAGCCTGGGGAAAGCCGCGCGCGAATCTCCCAGGCCTGCTCGATGGTCTCTTGCAGTCGCGGTGCGGCGTTCATAGTCGTGTTGCGAATTCTACGATACGACGCGCCGCCTCGAGGCACTCGTCGATTTCCGCAACCAGGGCCATCCTGACGTAGCTCGCTCCGGGATTGATCCCGCCGGACTCGCGCGCGAGGAAACTTCCCGGGAGCACGGTCACGTGCTGCTCGGCGTAGAGCCGCCGGGCGAACTCGGCGTCGGGAACGGGCGTGCGGGCCCAAAGGTAGAACCCCGCTTCGGGGCGATCGACCCCTAGCGCCTTTTGCATGATCGGGGTGACGCGCGCAAACTTTTCCGAGTATTTCCTGCGGTTCTCGCGTACGTGGGCTTCGTCCCGCCAGGCGGCGACGCTCGCGTCCTGCACCGCCGGGTTCATGGCGCCGCCGTGGTAGGTGCGGTACAGCAGAAACGCCTTGAGTACTGCAGCGTCCCCGGCGACAAAACCCGAGCGCATGCCCGGCACATTGGAGCGCTTGGAAAGGCTGGAGAACATCACCAGCCTCTCGAAACCGCGGCCGAGCTCCGTTGCCGCCTGCAGGGCGCCAAGCGGCGGTGCGGCTTCATCGAAATAGATCTCCGAATAGCATTCGTCGGAAGCGACGACGAACCCGTGCCGGTCGGCGAGCGTGAAGATGTCTTTCCATTCGGCCAGGTCCAGCACCTTTCCGGTCGGGTTCCCGGGAGAGCAGACGTAGAGCAGCTGCGTGCGGCGCCAGACATCCTCGGGGACCGATCCGTAATCGGCTGCAAATCCGTGCTCGGAAGTGGTGTTGACGTAGTGCGGCCGCGCCCCGGCAAGCAATGCCGCACCTTCGTAAATCTGGTAGAAGGGATTGGGACAGACCACGACGGCATCGCCGCGCGCGGGGTCCACCACCGTCTGGGCAAAGGCGAACAGCGCCTCGCGCGAACCGTTCACCGGCAGCACCTCGGTCTTCCAGTCGATCGAGCGCAAACGGTAGCGCCGCGTCAGCCACTCGGCGATCGCCTGCCGCAACGCATCGCCCCCTGCGGTGGGCGGGTACGCCGCGAGCTTCGCTAGGCTCTCCGACAACGCGCGCTTGATCAGATCGGGTGTCGGATGCCGCGGCTCGCCGATGCCGAGGCTGATGTGCGCGAGTCCCGGATTGGGCACGACCTCCGCGAAGAGCTTGCGCAGCTTTTCGAACGGGTAGGTTTGCAGCGACTGCAGTCGGGGATTCATTCGCCGAGATCCGGAGGCGCCCGGGCTGCCTGCGCCCGCGCGTGTCAACGCGTGCTCCGCTGCTCCTCGCCCGGCGCCAGCTCAAGGCCCGCCACAGGCTTCCAGCCCGGCTTGCGATGCTCGGCGACGACGCTGGTGAAGATCCCCCCGCGGACATAGAAGCGGGCGGTGAGGCGCAGGAACCGCGGCGCGAGCAGCTTGACGAGGTCGTCGCAGATCCGGTTCGTGACCGCTTCGTGGAAGGCGCCTTCGTTGCGGAAGGACCAGATGTAGAGCTTGAGGCTTTTCAGCTCGACGCACTTGCGGTCGGGAACGTAGTCGAGATAGAGGGTGGCGAAGTCGGGCTGCCCGGTCCTCGGGCAAAGGCAGGTGAACTCCGGAATCTGCATGCGGATCAGATAGTCGCGGCGCGGGCTCGGATTGGAAAAGCTCTCCAGCGACTTGCTCGGCTTGGACGGCATTCGGGGTCCGGATGCGAAGAGGGAGATGGTATTATATGTGCTCCGTTTTCTCGACGATGAATCCGGCCCGCAGCCGGTTTTCTTTTATCCGGATTTGCAGCGTGTTCTGCTAGCGTGCGGCTCACTCAAATCAAGCTCGCCGGCTTCAAGTCCTTCGTCGATCCCGCCTCTGTAATCGTACCCGGCCAGCTCGTCGGCGTGGTCGGGCCGAACGGCTGCGGCAAGTCGAACATCATCGACGCCGTGCGCTGGGTGCTCGGCGAATCCCGCGCCTCCGCCCTGCGCGGCGACTCGATGCAGGACGTCATTTTCAACGGCTCCTCGCTGCGCAAGCCCGTAGCGCGCGCAAGCGTGGAGCTGTTCTTCGACAACAGCCTAGGCAGGGCCGCGGGTCAATGGTCCCAGTACGCCGAGATCTCGGTGAAAAGGGTGCTGCAGCGCGACGGGGAGTCTTCCTACTTCATCAACAACACCCATGTGCGGCGCCGCGACGTGCAGGACATTTTTCTCGGCACGGGGCTGGGTCCCCGGGCCTACGCCATCATCGAGCAGGGCATGATCTCGCGCATCATCGAGGCGAAGCCCGAGGAGCTGCGCGTGTTCGTCGAGGAGGCGGCGGGCGTGTCCAAGTACAAGGAGCGGCGGCGCGAGACCGAGCATCGCCTGGCCGACACGCGCGAGAATCTGGCGCGCGTAGGCGACATCCGCCAGGAGCTCGGGGTCCAGATCGACCGGCTCGAAAAGCAGGCGGAGGTCGCCCGCCGGTATAACGAGCTTTCAGCCGAGCGGACGCACAAACAGAACCTGCTGTGGCTCCTGCGCCGCAACGAAGCCGAGGCCGAAGCCCAGCGCCACGCGCGCGAGATCGAGCGCGGCACTACGGAGCTCGAGGCGGAGATGGCGCGGCTGCGGGAGATCGAGCGCGAGCTCGAGCAAGCGCGCAGCGACCACTACTCGGCGGGCGACACGCTCAGCGCCGCGCAGGGCGAGCTCTACGGGGCCAACGCCGGCGTGTCGCGCCTGGAAACTGAAATTCGATTCGTGGCTGAGACGCGCCAGCGCCTCGAAGCGCAGCTTGCCCAGTTGCGGGCGCAGCGAGACACCGGGCAGCAAAACGACGCCGAGCTGCGGGACGCGACAAGATCCTGGCAGGCGAAGCTCGAGCAGTCGCGCGAGAGCCTGGAGCGATCGCGGACCAAGCTGGCCGAGGAGCAGGCCAAGCTGCCGAAGATGGAGCAGGCTTTCCGGTTGCTGCAGGGACGGATCGCCGGCGAGCGCGAGCGCATCGCCCAGGCCGAACAGGCGTTCCAGGTGGAGCAGGCGCATCTGGCGCACGCGGGAAAGACGCTGCAAGGATTGGAGAGTCGCGAGGAGCGGTTGCTCGCCGAGCGCGCCGAGCTGGTTGTCCCCGATTCCCAGTTGCGGGCCAACCTGGAGCAGGAGCTCTCCCAAAGCAGCGCGGAGCTTTCCCGCCAGGAGGCGCTGCTCGTCCAAGTAGAGAAGGCGCGCACGACCCTGGAACAGCAGCGACAGACCGCGACGGACGGACTGCAAACCCTGGAGCGCGAGCTTTCCGCCCTGGACGGCAGGCTGCTCACCTTGCAGAAGATCCAGAATCAGGTGGAGGAGAACGGGCAGATTCAGACCTGGATCGATCGACACCAGCTCGCATCCAGATCCCGGCTGTGGCAGAAGATCCGGGTCGAGGCGGGATGGGAAGCTGCAGTCGAATCGGCGCTGCGTGACCGGCTGCACGCGATGGAAATGTCCGACCCTGAGCTGCTGCAGCGGCTGCTCGATGACCCGCCTCCCGCAAAGGTCAGCGCCTTTATTCCAGGACCGGATGCGAAGCCGGAGCGCGAGCGCGGGTTGAAACCGCTCGCCGAGTATGTCGTCGCGCTCGAGCCGGCCGTGAGCGGAGTCATCGCGGCGTGGCTTGCGCCTTATTACGCCGTAGAGGGCGTGCCGCGTCTCATGACTCGCATGGAATTGTCGCCGCAAGCGGTGTTGGTCAATCACGAGGGCCACCAGTTCAACCGTTTCGGCGTGAGTTTTCACGCGCCTGATCCGGCGGACACCGGCATCCTCGCGCGCCAACGGGAAATCGAGGCTTTGGGCACCGATGCTCGCCGGCGCCAGGACGAAATCGAGAAGAAGCGCGAGGAATTTTCCCGGCTCGAGCGCTCGCTTGCCGAGCACGACGAGGGCCTCGCCAAGCTGCGCGTCGCCGGTGCGGCGCTGAAGCAGCATCACCACGAGCGCCAGCTGGAAAACCTCAAGCTCACGCAAGGGCTGGAGCGTTACGAAGAGCGCAGCCGGCAGATCGAGGGTGAGCTGCGCGAAATAGCGGCCCAGAAGGCTCAGGAAGAAGCCGGCCAGGCGGCGGCCGAAGCGCGCCTGGAACGGCACCAGCATGAAATCGACGAGCTGTACCGCAAAATGGAGCTGACCCAGCGGGAGCACGACGCCGGGGAGCAAGGCCTGCAGACACAGCGCAATGCCTTGCAGCAGGCCGAGCGGGAAGTTCAGGAAGCAGGTTTTTATGAGAAAGAATGTATAAGTAAAATCAATGAAATAAAAAGATCTTCTGAAGTATTACTTGAGCAAGTGCAGGGCGCTGCGCAAAGCCTGGAGCAGCTCCAGGCAGAGTTCGCCGCCCTCAACGATCAGGTGTTGCAGGTTCAGCTTCAGGAGGAGCTCGCGACCCGGGTGGCCCGAGAACAGGCGCTCGCCGGGGCGCGGAATCGGCAGGAGGAAATCGCCCACAAGCTGCGCTCCGCGGAAGAAGCGAGGCTCGCCTGCGAGCAGAAGCTGCAGCCCGTGCGTGACCGCATCGCCGAGCTCAAACTGAAGGAACAGGCGGCGCGCATCAACTCCGATCAGTTCGCTCAGCAGCTGCGCGAGGCAGGCGCCGATGAAGGAGCCCTCGCCGCGGCGATGAAAGAGGGCCAGAAGGCGGCGCCGCTGCAAGGCGAGATTACGCGCCTCACCAATGCCATCGCCGAACTCGGCGCTATCAACATGGCTGCGCTCGAAGAGCTGACGGCAAACCAGGAGCGCAAGCAGTTTCTGGACGCCCAGGCGGCCGACCTCTCCGCGGCGCTCGAAACTCTGGAAGGTGCCATCCGCAGGATCGACCGGGAAACGCGCGCGCTGCTGCAATCCACCTTCGATACCGTCAACCGCCATTTCGGGGAGATGTTTCCGGCGCTCTTCGGCGGCGGTGAGGCCAATCTCATCATGACCGGCGAGGAAATCCTCGATTGCGGCGTACAGGTGATGGCGCGTCCCCCGGGCAAGAAGAACACCACCATCCACCTGCTCTCGGGCGGGGAAAAGGCGCTCACCGCCATCGCCCTGGTGTTTTCCTTCTTCCAGCTGAATCCGGCGCCGTTCTGCCTGCTCGACGAGGTGGATGCGCCGCTCGATGACGCCAACACCGAGCGCTTCTGCGATCTGGTCAAGAAAATGTCGGAACAGACCCAGTTCCTGTTCATCAGCCACAACAAGATCACCATGGAAATGGCGCAGCAGCTGATCGGAGTGACCATGCAGGAGCGGGGCGTGTCGCGCGTGGTGGCGGTGGACATCGAGGAGGCCTTGAAGCTGCGGGAAGAGCCCGCGGCTGCCTGAACATGGGCGAGCTGCAGCTCGGCCTCCTCGCGACAGGCGCCGCGGTCGTCGCGGCCGTATTCCTTTACAACAAGTGGCAGGAGCGCCGGTCCCGGCGCGAGGCCGAAGCGAGCTTCACCTCGCGGCACGAGGACGTGTTGATGCGGTCTCGGGTCGACATCGAGCAAGGGAAGAGCGCTGCGGGCTCGGATCGCGTCGAGCAGGCGTTCGGATCTTTCGACGAGTCCTCGGAGGACCTGGGCGCTTCGCAGCCGGTGCTGTCGGAGATTCTGGACTTCATCGTAGCCATCGAAACCCCGGAGGAAATCTCCGGAGCAGCCGTTCTGGGGACGGCCGCTGCAGCGCTTGAGCGCTGCTCGAAGCCGATCCGCTGGGAGGGTTTCGACGAGATGGAGGCCTCCTGGGAACCGCTCGATCCCGAGCGCGGCTATTCGAGGCTGCGCTCGGGAATGCAGGTCGTCGACCGCCGGGGCGCGACGGATGCGGAGGAATTGGCCGCGTTCGGCGCGGCGATCGAGCAGGCTGCGGCGTCGATCGGGGCTTTAGCGCCCGTGCCGGACCCTGGACCCGCGGCAGCCAAGGCAAAGGAACTCGACCGGTTCTGCGGCGAAGTCGATTTCCGGGTCGCCGTCCATATCGTGAGCGATGCGACTCCTTTCTCGGGGGCCCGATTGGAGGGGCTGGCGAAAGCGGCAGGTTTCGAGCTTGATCGTGCGGACGGCAAGTTCCGGCGCCGCGACAAGCATGGACGGATCATGTGTGCGCTTCTCAATTTCGGTCCCACTCCTTTCAGCATCGATCGCCTGAAGTCTCTCTCGACGCACGGCGTGACGCTCGAGCTCGATGTACCGCGAACCCCGCGCGGCGCGTTCGAGCAGTTCCGTGACACGGCGCGTGCGCTTGCCGAGCGGCTCAACGCGCGCATCGTCGACGACAACCGCCAGCCCCTGGGGCCGGCCGCATTCGACGCCGTCGGAGCGCGAGTGCAGGCGGTGCACCGGAGCATGGAGGCCCGCGGCATCGTCCCCGGCGGGGCGCTCGCGCTGCGGCTGTTCTCCTGATGGCGGTCCCGGAAAAGGCGCGCATGCGCGCGGAAGCGCTTCGCCGCGAGATCGAGACGCACAATTACCGCTACTACGTGCTCGACGCGCCGACCATCCCGGACGCCGAGTACGACAGGTTGTTCAAACAGCTGCAACGGCTTGAGCGCAAGCATCCCGACCTAGTATCGGCGGACTCCCCGACACGGCGAGTAGGGGCCGCGCCACAAACGAAGTTTCCCAAAGTTGTTCATCGCGTTCCGATGCTTTCCATTCGGAACGAGAGCGCCAAAAAGTTTGATGAAAGATGTCGCAAGGGACTTGGATTGGACGAAATCGAGTATGCAGCAGAGCCAAAGTTGGACGGACTCGCTGTCACCTTGGTTTACAAGTCCGGTGTACTTACGCTTGGCGCGACTCGCGGCGATGGAAAGACAGGTGAAAATTTCACCGCAAACCTTCGTACTGTAAAAAATATTCCTCCACGACTCAAAGGTCGAGGCAAACCTAACAAAGTAGAAGTGCGCGGTGAAGTACTATTTCCCATTGCGGAGTTCGCAAATTTGAACGAGCAGCAACGTCTGCGAGGTGAACGAGAGTTCGTCAATCCGCGTAATGCGGCGGCTGGTAGCGTGCGTCAATTAGATCCTAGCGTTACCGCCCAGCGCCCCCTGAGTTTTTTTGCGTACGGTGTCGCCGATGGTGTCAAGGGAATAGCTCGTCACTCCGACCTTCTAGATCGTCTAGAAAAATGGGGTATCCCGGTAGCGCCCCAGAGGCGGGTGGTGTGGGGGTTAAGGGGTTTACTTGAGTATTACGATTACATACGAACGCAACGAGATGAACTCCCATACGAGATAGATGGTGTCGTATATAAAGTAAACTCGCTTGCAGATCAGGCTCGTCTAGGGTTTGCTCATCGCGAACCAAATTTCGCGGCAGCACACAAATATCCTCCTCGAGAGGAGACAACGCAGATTGTTGACATAGATGTACAGGTAGGACGCACGGGCACACTTACTCCAGTTGCCAGACTTATTCCTGTATTTGTTGGCGGCGTTACTGTTACTAATGCGACGTTGCACAACGAAGACGAAATACGCCGCAAGGACATTCGTATAGGTGATTTTGTTATCGTTAGACGTGCAGGCGATGTGATTCCGGAAGTCGTGCGTGTAGCTATAGAACGTCGGCCGGACAATGTGCGTCAATTCCTGATGCCGACTTCCTGTCCGGTGTGCGGCTCGAGCGTGGTGAAGCTTCCTGATGAAGCGGCGGCGCGTTGCTCGGGTGGGTTGTTCTGCCCGGCGCAACGCAAACAAGCGATCCTGCATTTTGCCTCGCGCCGCGCCATGGACATCGAAGGCCTGGGCGATAAACTGGTAGATCAACTCGTGGACCGAGCCGTCATAAAGACACCCGCGGACTTGTATCAGTACAAGTTGGACGTGGCGGCGCTCACCGAGCTCGACCGCATGGCAGAGAAATCCGCGAAGAATGTGCTCGGTGCGATCGATAGGTCGCGCAAGACGACGCTCGCACGCTTCATCTACGCGCTTGGCATCCGTAACGTGGGCGAAGCGACCGCAGCGGACTTGGCCCGGCACTTCGGCAGCCTCGATCGCTTGGCCCAAGCAAGCGAGGAAGAGTTGCAACAAGTGCAGGACGTGGGCCCCGTTGTGGCCATGTCGATCCGGCGCTTTTTCACCGAGCCGCACAATCTCGAGGTCATCAAGCAGTTGCGCGCGGGCGGCGTGAACTGGGAAGAGGGCGCACCGGCCCCGGGTAAGAAGGCCGGAGCCTTTGAGGGAAAAACTTTCGTACTTACAGGTACACTGCCATCGATGACACGCGAGGAGGCGCGGGAGCGGATCGAATCGCACGGTGGCAAAGTGGCCGGTTCGGTCTCGAAAAAGACCGACTTTGTCGTCGCCGGTGACGAGGCTGGAAGCAAGCTCGATAAGGCGCGCGAGCTCGGCATCGCCATCGTCGACGAGGCGGGCCTGCGAAAAATGTTCGAGGAGGCGAGTGCGTGAAAAAAGTGACGAAGGCCGTTTTCCCCGTGGCCGGCATGGGCAGCCGCTTCCTTCCGGCGACCAAGGCGAGCCCGAAGGAGATGATGCCGATCGTCGACAAACCCCTCATTCAGTACGCGGTCGAGGAAGCCGTCGCGGCTGGGATCAGCGACATGGTGTTCATCACCGGACGCAACAAGCGCGCCATCGAAGACCACTTCGACAAGGCCTACGAGGTCGAGTCGGAGCTCGCCGCACGCGGAAAGAGCGATCTGCTCGAGCTGGTCCGGAGCATCATTCCCAAATCGGTGAACTGCATCTACATCAGGCAGTCCGAGCCGCTTGGCCTGGGGCACGCGGTGCTGTGCGCGCAGCCCGCGGTGAACGACGAGGTCTTTGCCGTGATCCTCGCCGACGACCTCATCGACGGCGACCCGCCGGTGCTTCGGCAGATGACCGAAGTATTCGAGCGGCACCAATCCCCGGTGCTCGCGGTGCAGGAGATCCCGCGCGAACAAACCCGCCAGTACGGCATCGTGAGGACGGAGCCCGTCGCCGCCGGCCTGGATCGGGTCACTGAAATCGTCGAAAAGCCGAAACCGGAGGCGGCGCCGTCGACTCTCGCCGTGGTCGGGCGGTACATACTGACGCCGCGCATTTTTCATTACCTGGCGCAGGCCAAGCCCGGCGCCGGGAGCGAAATCCAGCTCACCGACGCCATCGCCGCCCTGCTCGCCGAGGAACGAGTGCTGGCGTACCGCTTCAAGGGCACCCGGTACGACTGCGGGTCGAAGCTCGGTTACCTGCAGGCGACCGTGGCCTACGGGCGCAAGCATCCCGAAATCGGAGGCGCGTTCGAGCGGTTTCTCAAAACCCTGTGATGCGGCTCCGGACCGGGACGCATATACTCCTCGCCCCATGGCACCCGACGAGGCCTGGAAAATCCTGAAGAGCGCGGAGCTGTTGTGCGACGAAGCCGAAGTGCGCGCCGCAATCGCGCGCCTCGCCTCGGAGATCACCGCGAGCCTCAAGGACCGTTATCCGCTCGTGCTCGCGGTCATGGGCGGGTCGATTTTCTTCGCGGGCAACCTCCTGCCCCAGCTGCGTTTCCCGCTCGAGTTCGACACTATCCACGCATCGCGCTACGGCAAGGCCACCTCGGGCGGCGAGATCGTGTGGACGGTGGAGCCGGGCGAGAACGTGAGAAGCCGCTGCGTTGTCGTGCTCGACGACATCCTGGACGGGGGCGAAACGCTCGCTGCGATCCGGGATCGCGTGCGCTCGCTCGGCGCGGCGGAATTCTACAGCGCCGTGCTCACCGACAAGGACATCGGCCGCAACAAACCGATCGTCCCCGATTTCATCGGCCTGAGACTGCCCAACCGGTACGTGTTCGGCTGCGGAATGGACGTATCCGGCGCCTGGCGCAACCTCCCGGCGATCTACGCCGTAAAAGGCTCCTAAAGCGCATGCTCGCAATCATCGGCGGCACCGGGCTGACTCAGCTCGCCAATCTGGAAGTGTCGCGCCGCCAGGTCGTACGCACCCCCTACGGGGAGCTTTCGGGGCCTCTTACCTTCGGCGCAATCCGCGGCGTGCCGGCGGTGTTCCTTGCGCGTCACGGCTATGGACACACCATTCCGCCGCACCAGGTGAATTACCGCGCCAATCTCTGGGCGCTCAAGGAACAGGGCGCGAGCGAGATCGTCTCGGTGGTATCGGTCGGGGGCATCCGCGCGGACCTCGGCCCGGGAAAGATTGTCGTCCCTCATCAGATCGTGGACTACACTTGGGGACGGATGAGCACTTTTTTTGAAAACGAGGCGCCGGTGAAGCACGTCGACTTCACCGAACCCTACACCGCGGGATTGCGAAACAGGCTTCTCTCGGCCGCCAAGGCCTGCGGCGAAGCCGTCGTCGACGGCGCCGTCTATGCGGCGACGCAGGGGCCGAGGCTGGAGACGGCAGCGGAAATCGACCGGCTGGAGCGGGACGGGGCGGAGATCGTCGGCATGACCGGGATGCCCGAGGCGGCGCTCGCGCGCGAGATCGAGCTCGGTTACGCGGCGATCGCCGTGGTGGTTAACCACGCCGCCGGCCGAGGTGCGAGCGCCCGCGGTGTCGCGTTGCAAGAAATCGAAGAAGTGCTGAAGCACTCCGTGGGCCGTGTGCGAAAGATCATAGAGGCTTTCGTCGCACCGTGATTCGCGAAGTCCTGAAAATGGGTGATCCGCGGCTGCTCGAGAAATCGCGGCCGGTGGAGGCATTCGGCACACCGCAGCTGCGCGAGCTCGTCGCCGACATGCGCGAAACCATGGCGCACCTGAACGGGGCGGGACTCGCCGCACCGCAGATAGGCGTGCCGCTGCGGGTGGTGATTTTCGGGGTGACGCGCAATCCGCGCTATCCCGACGCGGAGGAAGTCCCGGACACCGTGCTCATCAATCCTGTGATCACCCCGATCGGCGAAGAGATCGAAGAAGCCTGGGAAGGCTGCCTGTCGGTGCCTGGCATGCGCGGCGTGGTACCGCGCTTCAAGCGGCTGCGCTACCAGGGTTTCGACGAATCGGGCCAAGTGATCGATCGGAGCGTCGAGGGATTTCATGCGCGGGTGGTGCAGCATGAATGCGACCACCTGGACGGCATCCTGTACCCCATGCGCATCCGCGACATGTCGAAATTCGGCTTCGTCGAGGTTCTGTTTCCCGACCAGGAGGTGATCGACGAATAGCGCAAGCCGCAACGCAATTACCGTTGCGAGAGGAGGGGATCCCCTGGTTACATCCCTCTATGGCTGAAGCGCCTCGAGCAGGTCGGTTTCGAGCTGCAGCACCGTCCTCGGATTCGCCAGCGCCGCTCCGGACACGACAAACACGTCCTCGGCGCGCTCGCCGAGCGTCACGATCTTGGCGGTGTGGAGGTCGACCCCGTAACGGCTGAGCACGAGGGCGATCGCATAAAGCAGACCCGGCCGGTCGCCCGCGGTGACGGAAAGCGAATGATATTGTCCCTTTTCGTCCGGAACGATGCGCACCTCGGGCGCGATGGGAAAATGCTTTACGCGCCGCGACACCCGGCCCGAGATGGGAGGCGGCAAAGGCGCCTGCTTTACCAGCCAGTCC
>Ga0099830_10001423_pt1 | contig 12055 bp, 15 predicted proteins | sample CZO8metaG_4_FD_79337 | JGI IMG/M metagenome (GOLD analysis project Ga0099830, IMG submission 79337) | Vadose zone soil microbial communities from the Eel River Critical Zone Observatory, Northern California, USA - CZOApr15con2H3.8 metaG | ecosystem: Environmental > Terrestrial > Soil > Vadose...
ATCACGGGCATGGATTGTGAAGTTTGTGCTGCCACGATTCAGCGAAAACTTCTTGAAACGGGAGGAGTTGTAAAGGCCGAAATACGGTACCCGGCTGGCTCCGCCACGGTACAGTTCGACCCCTCGCAGACCGATCCCGAAAAGCTAATCGGAGTTGTCAACAGCACAGGGTACAAGGCATCGCCTTCCAATCCTGAGCAGAAGTGACGCAATTACAACGAAGGAATCTAGGGTTTACTGCGGTAGGGCCACTTTGGATGTCAGACTTCACCATTCAGAGAAAACCATGACGAGCAAATTTGACCTAGTGGCTATCGGAACCGGGTCAGGCGCATCGGCGGTGGCGTCGCGGTGTCGCTCGGCTGGATGGCAGGTTGCGATTGTCGATTCGAGGCCGTTTGGCGGTACTTGTGCGCTGCGAGGGTGCGACCCGAAGAAGGTACTTGTGGGCGCTGCGGAAGTAACTGACTGGGCTCGCCGAATGAAAGGAAAAGGAATTCGTGCCGAGCAACTCCAGATTGATTGGCAAGAGTTGATGCACTTCAAGCGTTCTTTCACCGAGCCTGTTCCGAAACGCCGGGAAGAGGGGCTTGCGAAAGCCGGCATCGCGGCATTCCATGGTCGCGCTCGTTTCGTTGGGCCATCCACGGTTCAGGTGGGCGACGAGGCGTTAGAGGGACGCTATGTGGTCATCGCCAGTGGACAAAAGCCAGCGGACTTGAAGATTTCCGGTGCGGAGCACCTTACGACGAGCGACCAGTTCTTAGAGCTTAATGAACTTCCGCGACGGATTCTGTTTATCGGAGGCGGGTATATCGCCTTTGAGTTTGCGCACGTGGCAGTGCGTGCCGGATCGGAAGTCACAATCGTCCATCGCGGCGCGCGGCCCCTGCCACGTTTTGACCCGGACCTAGTTGACCAGCTCGTGGCGCGGACTCGCGAACTTGGCGCCGACGTTCAGCTTGGGACCCAAGCGGAAGGGATAGAAAAAAGCTCCGGCCACTGGATTGTCCGGGCCTCTACTTCTGGTCAGAAGCGTAGGTTTGAGGCAGACGTGGTGGTCCATGCTGCGGGTCGCGTACCTGAAATCGACGACCTGAACCTCGAAGCCGCAGGGGTTGAATGGGACAGCCGGGGTATAAAGGTCAATGAATTCCTGCAGAGTGTGTCCAACCCGGCTGTCTATGCAGCAGGTGACGCCGCTGCAAGTGGAGGGCCGCCCCTCACTCCGGTGGCTGGCTACGAAGGCGTGATTGTTGCCGCGAATCTGTTGAAGGGAAATCATCAGAAGCCGAATTACCTAGGCATTCCGACAGTCGTCTTTACGATTCCCCCCCTGGCTTCTGTGGGACTAAGCGAACGCGAGGCACGCGAGGAAGGTCTGAAGTTCGAGGTCAAGAAAGGGATGACTTCCAGTTGGTATTCATCTCGCAGGGTCGGGGAGACGTATTCCGGTTTCAAGGTACTCGTGGAGGAAGGCACGGATCGCATCCTGGGAGCTCACCTACTGGGTGGCCAGGCCGAGGAAGTCATCAATCTCTTCGCGCTGGCAATGCGGTCCGGAATGCGTGCCAGCGATCTCAGGCACATGTTATTTGCCTATCCGACGCACGGATCAAATCTGCCGTATATGCTGTAGAAATTCCCGAGGAGACCGCGATGCAAGGAATAATGAAGGCAATCTTGTTCAGTGGGCTCTTGGCGATGCTGCTGCCCATCGCAGTATTCAGTCAGGAGCCGCCAAAGAAGGCCACTTCCGAGACGGCCACGCTCCAGATCACGCAGTGTGCTTTGAAGGTCAGCAGGATGACCTGTGGCGTCTGCGCTGGAATGGTGGAGAAAGGGCTACTGAAGCTGGATGGCGTGAAAACAGCTAAGGTCGATTTCAAGACCGGCGCAGTACAAGTCATATACGACTCAAAGAAAACGACGCCGGAGAAGATCGTGACTGCCTTCAACCAGGCAAATCCTGGTTTTCGCGCCGAACAATCAAAGCCGAGTACGAAGTAACCAAGCCTTCCATTGGGTGGAGGGGCGAGGAGGTCTCTATGTCGGACTGCTGTTCTGTAGATGGCAAGTCTGTCGCCGCGCCGTCGGTGATGGCTTGCCCGGTGAATGGGGCACGGTCCAAACAGGTGAACGTGCTCGCAGTCAGAAGCCTCGTTCGTCATCTGGCTTTGGGAATGCCGAACGCTCAGTACTACTTCTGCGAAGCACCGCAGTGTGATGTGGTCTATTTTCCGTCGAACCCCCAAGCGCCGATCTTCCGTCGCGCTGACCTGTTGGTGCGGGTCGGAGCCAAAGAGACGAGGGACCCCATTCCGGTGTGCTACTGCTTTGGCTTCACTCGAAAGGATATCGAGGATGAGGTTGCGCAGACAGGGCGCTCCACCATCGCAGACCGGATTACGGCGGAAGTGAAGGCGGGCAATTGCGCATGCGAAGTGAAGAATCCGTCTGGCAAGTGCTGCTTGGGAAATGTCACAAGGGTCGTTCAGAACTGTGCCCGGGCTGTCCAAGGGGGCCAAGCGCGTGGTCGCGTGGTAGTTCTTCATAAGAGTCTCTAGCGAACAAGACAGGAGGGATCAGACGATGAAACTCAGGCTTGTTGCGATTCTTGGGCTTGGAGCCTCATTGCTTTTCGGTTCGTTGCCGCTTCTCGCTTCTCCGCTGACTGGCAAGCGCGTGCTGATCCACCTGAAGACCGGTTTCAAGCAAGACGACAACCAACCCTGCGTTGCTTTTGACGTGGCTCTTGCCGCGCTCAAGCAGGGCGCAAAGGTCGAGATGTTCTTCGATGCAGCAGCGGTCGTGGACCTGAAGATCTGGCAGGGGAAACCGACAAGCCTCGCTTACGAAGTCCCCGAGAAACTGAAAGATATTCTCGCTGCTGAGTACAAGATGTCTTCCAAACAGGATTTTCCCAAGACCTATCAGGATTTTCTGCGCTGGTTGCACAAGCAGGGCGTCGAAGTGACATTCAACGGCACGATGGCGCAGCTTACCAGCCTATCGAAAGGGATCCATGACGTGGGACAACTGGAGCCGATTGCCAAACCACTTTCTCTTGTCGAGATGCTTCAGCATCGAGCTCGTGCCGAAATCTACTTTGTATATTGACCAAGGGAGTGCGCGATGAGCAAGAAGGTTGTCCTTTACAGCCAGCCCGGTTGAGTATTCTGCGGAAAGGTGAAAGAGTTTCCTTCCCAGAACAAGATTGACTTCACCGACCGAAATGTGGCCGCCGATGAGACCGCGCTAGTCGAACTTGAAAAGCTCGGCTATATGACCACTCCCGTGACCCTGATTGACGGCGAAGCGGTCGTGGGCTTCGACCGGGCGAAGTTAGAGAAGCTGCTGGGAAGCAGATGAGACCAGGTTAGGTGGCAGGTTTGTTTCCCGAGCGAGCCTCTTTCGGTGGTTTTCTATAGGCGCCTCTGCTGGTCTAGCCGCAATCGACTTGTTCCGTCCCGAAACCGTGCCAAACGCGGCGCTTCCCGTGACGAACGCGCCGAGGGATCGAGGGGCGTTCATCCGGTTATCAACATGGTGCTATGGCTTTGGACGGCCGGGCGACAGTACGGCCGCAATGGGATAGCCCACAAGAAAGTCTTGACTCTATAGCTAGGTATAGGGTGTAGAAGGCACGTATGAGCACCCAGCTCTTCATCGGGAAGGTCGCTAAGGCAGCGGGAGTGAGTGTGCAGGCTGTCCGGTATTACGAGCGGCTGGGTTTGATGCCGCCAGCACAGCGGACGGAGTCGGGTTACCGTGTGTACCCTCGGGAGATACTCGAACGTTTGCGATTCATCCGGCAGGCTCAGGCGGTTGGATTGCGCCTGGAAGAAATCCGCGAGATTCTGCGCATCAAATACGCCGGCAAGTCGCCATGCAACTGCGTGCGCGACATGTTGCAAGAGAAACTCAAAGAGCTAGAGGAGCAGCTGGCGGGCTTGGCAAGTTTTCGGAAGCAACTGCGAAGAACCCTGCAGGAAGGGCGGTCCCTGCCGCGCCTGCCACACCGGGCAAGCGCGATCTGTCCTCTCATAGAAAACATTGGGACAGTCAGAGAGAAAGGAGGTTACAAAAGATGAGCCGATTGTTTGCGGTGCTGTGCTGGCTGTAGTCCTGCTTGGCAGCACGCTGCTATTGGCAACACCGTCGCCGAAATCCTGTTCGGCGGGTTGCTGCAGCAAACCGGCAGATTGCTCCCACCCAAGCTGCTGCGTGAAGCACTAGCCGGTACGATTTCGGGAGATTGGGCGCCCCTCCCGGATCCTGTGAGGTGATTCTGAGCAATGCGAGAAAGACTTTCCAACTTGGTGAGTTTGCTGCTGGCAGTTCCCTGCTGATGACTGTTGCCAGCGCTGCTGTCCACGGTTGCCGTGGGCGGCGCTGCGGCGGCTCGGCGGGTCGTCGGTGAACTCTTGCCATGGCTCTTCCTAGGGTCTGTGTTTTTTCTCGGCTACGCGCACTACTGGGTGTGGATCCGACGCCGGGGGCACAGGGCATCCCGATGGATTCTGGTGATCAACACCTTCCTAGTAGCGTATCTGTGGTACGGGCGGGCTCAACTCTGGTTCGAACGCTGGCTGAGATAACCCGGCCGAAGGATGAAGCGAGGCGTCGGGAAGCAAGCGGCTAGAAGTTTAGCGATGTTTGGCATCACTAAATGATTGAAGGAAGCGTGCCAAGAGGCACCTAGAAACGGGCATGAGCAGATCAAGAACAAAGAGTTGGTTGACACTTTTGCTGCTCACTGGCTGCGTGGGCATTTCAAGCCAGCGGTTACAGGCCCAAACGATCATCGCGCCGGCGGGCCGGACGCTGTTTAGCCGGTCAAGCTTGGTCCGCTCGTTCGCCGAGATCGACCGTTTTTCGCTCGACGAGGACGGCAATTCCGTGCGCGGTACCCAGTATGTCATGCCGCTGGCCCTGGTCTATGGCTTTTATCCGAAATGGACGGTCATTGTGGCCGAGCCATATGTCGTCGTTGACGTAACGAGCCGGATGGGAACCCAAACCGTGCATCAAAGCTTAAACGGTCTGGCCGACACGCAGTTCTTTGTACAATACGACGGGCTTTACAGTCGGAACTCGCCAGGCGGCCTCACGCGGCTCTCGGGAGTTTTCGGCCTTCAGGCGCCTACGGGCGCCCACCGGTTCTCGACGCGGGCCTTTGAATACACCGGCGGGCTGATCTTCGAGAAGGGAGTGCGGCTGAAATACTTTTTCACCGGCGACTTCCAATACACTTTCGCCACAGAGAATGGCCGACAAGTGAGCGTTGGCAATAGCGCCCGGTTCGATGCGGTTCCCGCCTACTTTTTGATTTCCCGAGAGAGAGCCCCGCGCGATGCACGCTGGACGCGCAAGGCGTACGACCGGATCTTCCGCAACGGCGCGTTCCTCATCCTAGAATTCAATGGCTCCTGGCACGGCCACGCAACCAATCAAGGAGCCGAGATCCCCAACACCGGCGGAACCACGCTCATGATTTCGCCCGGCATCCAGTATTTTCCGTCTCGGAGGTTGGTGCTCGAGTTCTCTGTCCCAATCCCCGCCGTCAGGGAGCTCAACGGAATCCAGCCGAAGCCCAATACATCTTTTCTGGTTGGGTTCCGGTATCTCTTCTAAGATTTGGTACGGGACGATGAGACAAGGCAGTTCATTTTTGGGAGGTTTTCCCATGACGCGTCAAAAGAGAATGCTAGGCACAGCGCTTCTGCTGGGACTGGCAAGTCTTCTTGCCGCCGCGCCAGTTTCAGCGCAGGTGGAGAAGGCTACAGTGAAAATCGACGGGATGATATGAAGCCTTTGAGCCTACGGGGCCCAAAAGGCCCTGCAACGCCTGGATGGCGTTGGCCGTGCCAATGTGGATCTGGTGAAGGGACAGGCTGAGGTGCTTCCCAAACCGGGGAAGTCCTTCGATCCCGCGCTGATTCCCAAGGCAATCAAAGATGCTGGCTTCTCGGCGCCCGAGGTGGTTGCCACGATGGCCGGGACTCTAGCCCAGAGCAAGGACCGTCTCGAGCTGAATGTCCCGGGCTTGAACCATCCATTTGTGCTGGCGGGCGGCCCGCAGGAAGACGCGCTGAAAAGACGTGCTGATCTTGTGGGTAAGAAAATTCGTTTGACCGGGAAACTTCACCTCAGCCATGGCGATCTTCCACCAGGCTTTACGGTCGAAAGCTTTGAGCCGATCACTTGAGGTCGTGGGGCTGTTGTGTGTCAAGGACGGCTTCCGAGTCTCACAGTGCATACTCATGAAGGACAAGGGCGATGAAAGCTCGCGGTCTGCTTACTTGCTTACTCGCCCCTTGTTTCGTGCTGTCGTGCTCGTCTAAAAAGCCAACGTCTCAGCCCAAGTCGGATACTGGCCAGTCCGCCGAAGTACACATTGGCTACCGCCAAGTCTTAACTTGGAATGTGCCGCCAGCGCCCAACGGCCAGAGCAATGGAGTGCAGGGCCTTGCGGTTGATGACGAAGGTCGAGTGTACGTCGCGGATTCGGAGGGACGGCGCGTTCTGGTGTATTCCTTGGACGGAAAACTTTTCACGATGATCGAGCCGGATGCAGAGCACCCGAAGATTCTCCAGCGGCCCTTTGGCCTCCTATTGGACGGGCACGACCGTCTGTACGTCACAGATTACGATGCAGATCAAATCCAAGTTTTCTCGACCGGAGGAAAGTTCTTATTTGCCTGGGGCCGCGAAGGGAAAGGTAGGGCGCAATTCCGGGCTCCGGTCGCGATTGATCAGGACCGACAGGGGAATCTTTATGTGGTCGAATTCTACGGAATGCGAGTGCAAAAATTTACCCACGAAGGAAAATTCCGGCTGACCTGGGGTTCAGAAGCTCCTTGGGGGAAGCCCACTCCGCCGGAACAATTGCTTTATCCAAGCGGCTTGGCTGTCGGTCCGAACGGTAACATCTTCGTGACGGACTCTGGTCACGACCAGATCAAAGTATTCACGTCCGAAGGAGAATTCGTCAAAGAATGGGGCGTGAAAGGAATCAAGCCGGGTGATCTGAATGCGGCAGGCGGGCTTTCGTTTGATGCCGCCGGCAGGTTACACGAAGCTGACGCCGCCAATCATCGCGTCCAGATGTTCATGCCGGATGGTCGATTCCTGGGTGAGTGGTTCCTCCCGAATGCGGGGAACTTGAAGGTATGGTCTCCCGCAAATGTGCGGGCCGTGGGCTCTCAGTTCTTGTACGTTTCGGATGTCGCAGAGAATAAGATCTACAAGCTCGCGATTGAACCGAGGCTTAAGTTTCCGTAGGGCTTCCAAACCAATCGGCGGCCCTCCTCAAGGAACCTGAAGTCGGCCTGGGCGAGTAGGCCACAGTGGATCGCTGGCACCCGTTCACCACCGTTCTTACCGGATCATGGCCCGGCTACGCAAAGCAGCCTCCCGCCTTCGCTCACATGCCCACCGATAGGTTCAGGCATTTCTCAGGACCTATAGTCGGTATCTGGTCACATGGGCTGTTCCAGACAGGCAACAATCCAGATACGGGCAGAGGCAATCTTCTCTTTCCAAAAGCGGACATAACGGGATCAATCTGCCGAAACCTTGGCAAGAGACTTTCCCTGCACCTAGTTACAGCGGGCTGGATACGACCAAACACAAAGCTGGGCTCTCTGTCATCTGAGCCCGTCCGGCGAGGATGGGCGAAGGACCTCAACGTCAGACTTGGCTGCCCATCCAGGTCACGAGTCTCGCTTGTTCAGTTGAGATCCTTCGGCGAGCCTCTTCGCCTCGGCTCAGGATGACACCTCGCCAAGCGGTTAAAGGAGTGCGGTATCCTCCTTGCGTGGCGGAGGAGCCCAATACGACGAGCGAGCGGGTACGTGCCGGGTTATGCGCCGACTGCCTCCACGCGCGGCGGATTGAATCTGCACGGGGCTCGAGGTTCTACCTCTGCGAGCGCTCGGCCAGCGACCCGGCGTTTCCGAAATACCCGCGCCTGCCCATCATCGTGTGCTCCGGCCACACGCCGAAGCCGTAGCGCGGTGCGCGGCTTGCATTCAATCAGGAAGAGAGCAGCGAAATTCCGATCAGTCTCATCTGTTGTTTTCCGATTCCACCCAAAGATGACAACGCTTCCGCCCTCGCCTCGGGACTCCTGTGGGACCGCCAGAGCGATCCCTCTCTTCCCTCCACTGATCATCCAGCGGGACGCGGCCACAGCCCCTCGTCGATGCCCGTTCCCATGACACGCGCCGGCACAGTACAGGCTGTGTACCCTTGGTCGCTACAAGTCGACGATCTGGCCAGCCTTTTCGTAGACCCCCGGTGAATTAACCCAGCTTTCATTCCCTCACGGGTGAGCCTTTCAAGATGCATGCAAGGTTCACACAGACGAACCCCGCGTAGACAGCGCGACCCCTTTGTACATCTAGGCTAATCCCCTAAAGACCGCTGGTCAGACCCTACCTAAACAGGATACGCGCCGCAGATGCGGCAATAGCGCATATCGAGGCGCGGCACCGGACCCTGGCACTGGGGGCAAGTTTTTGCGCCTCGCGGCTGTTCACGCGGCGGGGGAAAGACCTGGCGGTAGATGCGATAGTAGAAATACTGCTCTTTGTCCCGCAAGCGCACACCGTCCTCTCGAGCGACGGGCTCGCGAGCGCACTCGAATTCCTCATCGCTTACGGCCTCGACCGACATCCGTGTAAGGGCCGTACTGCCAGAACCGAACTCGATTGGCGTCTTTACCCGCCAGACAATCTCCTCCGGGAGCATGTCGGCAAACGCTTCGCGCAGAATTCTCTTGCCGAAGCGGCGGCCCTCGCGCTCCCCGACCAGATCAGCAGCATCAAGAGTGAGAGCGAAAGCGCGCACGGCGCTGTTCAGGTAGGGCAGTTCGACTCTCACCCCGAGCGCCGGCCCGAATTTCAACGAAGTGAAGTGCATGACCTCATTGAGATAGCGGACGTAGCCGGATAACTGCTCGGGCTGCATATTGAACATGAAACTGTATCCGGCGAAGAGTTCGTCGGCTGCGTCGCCGGTCAGAATGGAACCGATCCCCCCTGTATGGGCCGCCTCAAGTCCCAGGTAAGCGACAATGCTGTTGCGCAACTCCATGGGGTCGAAGGTGTCCAGCAGCCGAACGACCTCTGACATTCTGTCAACCAAATCCTGAAGTTGCGGACACAGCACTTGAAGCTCGAAACCCAGCCGGGCAGCCACCAACTTCGCAAACGGTTCATCTGGAGCCGAGGAATCGGCTACCGAGACAGTCACGGCGTGTAGCTGGCGTCCTTGGGCAGCCGCCAGCGTTGCCACGATACTAGTGTCCAGCCCACCCGACAGGAGGATTCCCTCCGCAGCGGTGGCGGCCACTGCCTCGACCACCAACCGGCGCAGTTGCTCGGCGCGCCCTGATCGCTCAGCTGAGATGGGCGACGGAGTTGTGGGGACGGTGTGCGACAAATTTCCTCCGGTAGAATTCATAGGCACCGAACAACAAGCCGCTGAATAGCAGGCTGCTCAGCAGCGAGTTGCGGAAGAAAGGAAACCCTGCCAAGTAGCAGGCCAGCAAGCCTTGCCAGGTGGGTGGATACATCCGCCAGCCCAACCACACCGCGAAATTGCTGATAAGGAAGAACGCGATTGGCGCTGCCAGGGCCGCAGCGAGCACAGTTCGTACGGATACCCGGTTTCGGAGCCAGCGGCCGATCAGCGCTACCACCGCGAACCCCAGCCACACCAGCAGTGAAGTCCAGTTAAGTTCCATGCGATAGATCAGCTTCGTCAGCACGATGTCGCTCGCGGCTAGCAGCATTACTGGAAACCATACCGAGTCGCGGCTCTTCAGGTAGGCGCCGCCGAACAGCAACGCCCCGAAGACCGGCGAGAAATTAGGCGGATGTGGCGCGAAGCGAGCCAACACCACCAGTAATACGATTAAGTAGGTCATAATTGTCTCCCTTCCCTTGCGGATTCTTTTTTTTGTAGTACACGACGCCACCGACGCCAGTTGTGCAAATCGTCTTCCAGTGTCGGCACGGCTGGATTGATGAACACACTCACGGTCAACCAGGGGAACTCTCTTCCGACGAGCCGCCCTAATCGGCTTCGCACAACCTGCTCTTCCGGCAGGCTCAGGAACGATCCCACGACAGTAGGGATGCGCGGAGAGACCCCTTGCTCGATCAGCCAGGCCGCAGCCGCCCCAGGCGCCAAGTCCGGGCTGGCCAGCAGGATCAGGTGGCGCCCACGGCTGAAGCAGCTGAGCACGAACTGCTTTTTCTCTTCTGGGTCGCCATAGTCATGGAAACTGACCACCACACTTTCGTCGAGGTTGACCCGAGCAAGCGCAGCGGCCAGCTGGACCGAGCTGATTCCAGGAATGACTTGCACCGCAAACCCTTGCAGTGCTCGCAGTAACCCTTTCAAGCCAGACGACAAGCAGGGGTCACCGAGACGGGGAACCGCCAGAACCGCACGCCGTCTCTTAGCCTCTCGTACTGCCCTACGCGTGGCTCGCACGTAATTCTTGACGTCTTGCAGGAAAATCTTCTTTCCTGCTAAACAGCCGGCAATCGGCCGTAGGTCTAATTCCCAGCCCAGCACCAGGTCGGCTCGCTCCAGAGCTTGGCGCGCGGCTGCAGTTACCTGCTCAGGCGCTCCTGGCCCTACACCCACAAGGTAGGCTTTCAGCGGTGTTCCCATCTAGGCGACCCGCCAGGCTGCGGTTTGATTATGTGACCCTCCCCAGCGCTCGGGATGGAGCAGCGTCGCCAACAGTTCCACTCCGTCTACCAACCGAGGACTCGGGCGATGAAACAAGCTGCCCTCCAGGACAAAAATACGTCCCGCCCGCACCGCTGGTAGATTTGCCCAAAACGACTGGCTACGCACAGATTCCCACTCTCTCCGAGTCCGTGACTGCGTGAAGCCGCACGGAAGCAATAAGATAACTTCCGGCGCATAGCCTTCCAACGTGACCGGATACAGGATGGTTGAAGATCCGGCACGTGCACCCAACCGGTCCTCGCCACCAGCTAGCTCCACCATTTGCGACATCCAGTGCCCGGCGGCCATCAGCGGATTGAACCAGCTCAAGCAGAACACCCGTGGACGATGTGGATTTCTGGTGTGGTCCCTCACAATTTCCAGGCGGGTCCCGAGCTGATGTACCACTGCCTCCGCCTGCTCAACAGAATCGGTCGCCTGCCCTAGCTTCCGAATGTCCTCAGGTAGTTCCTCAAACCGGCTGGCGGCAAGTGACACGACCCGCGCGCGGCTGCCGACTTGCCCCAGCGCGCGCAGAGCATCGGTCTCGCCAACCGCACAGACGCTGCATTGCCGTTGCGTCACCACCAGATCCGGCGCTAATGCGGCCAAGTGCTTTGCTTCAATCGCGTAAAGGCTTTCTTGCCGCGCGATACTACCCTGAACGCGCTGGTCGATTTCATGGCTCGGGAGTTCGGCGGGAAACTGGCTGCGCGTCACCCGTGGGCGCTCGCGAATTTCCAGCGGGTAATCACACTCGTGCGAGATACCCACGATGCTGTCGGCGAGCCCAATGGCACAAAGAATCTCAGTCGCGCTTGGTAGCAAAGAAACGATGCGCATGCGAGGTTCCCCTCAGAAATCGACTCGGATCCCACCGCGGTAGGTCAGCTTCAATGCTGGGAAGCCCAGCGCTTCCATGTAGTTTTGGTTCAAAAGGTTCTCAACTAGCGCAAAGTAAGTGACTCGATAAGAAGAGCGATAGCTCCACCCCAAGTCCCACTTCGTGTAGCCCTTGTTTGAAGTCGACGGCGGTTGTAGGGCTGCGAAATCGCTATCCACTCGCCGCCCCACCAAAAAAGTGCTGGATGTAATGTTCAGCCGTCGCCAATCCCAAAACAGCTCCAGTGAGCCTGAATGGCGCGGCCGGCGGAATAACGTTTGGCCCTGTCGGAAGACTGGACTCGATGGGCTCGCGCTATGCGTGATCCTCGAGTCCAAAAAAGTATAACTGCCACGTGCACGCAGGCCGCCACCCGGGGCGATTTCTAAAACTATCTCTGCACCATCAGCTTTGGTG
>Ga0099830_10001424_pt1 | contig 12055 bp, 12 predicted proteins | sample CZO8metaG_4_FD_79337 | JGI IMG/M metagenome (GOLD analysis project Ga0099830, IMG submission 79337) | Vadose zone soil microbial communities from the Eel River Critical Zone Observatory, Northern California, USA - CZOApr15con2H3.8 metaG | ecosystem: Environmental > Terrestrial > Soil > Vadose...
GCCGCCTACTTCGCGGTGCGCGGTAATGGTCCCGCGGCAGAATAAGTCAATACTCAGGCTCAACCCCAGGACACCGACCCCAGGACACTGAGCCTGGGTATCGACACACCTTCGCCTCGCCGTGATGATGCCCGCCCTGCATAAAACCTAATCCTGGCTCGACACGATAACCTAAAAATGGTACAACATAATAACCTAATGAGGGAACAGCGCCAAAACCTAATGATAGGACACGGCTCATGGCAACGCCGCAGGAGAAACTGGTCGAATCCCTTGAAGCCCTGAGGGTGCTTCAGGACCGGGGTGTCGTCGCCATCCGGGCCGCCGACCTCAAACGGGTGCACCGGGAGCGCCTGCTCAAGAACGGCTTCCTGCAAGAGATCATGAAGGGCTGGTATATAGCCGCGCGCCCGGACGAGGCCGCCGATGAGAGCACAACCTGGTATGCCTCCCTCTGGGCCTTCTGCGCCGCCTATCTGCGCGAGCGCTTTGGCAGCGACTGGTGCCTGTCACCGGAGCACTCCCTGTCCCTGCACGCCGGCAACTGGACCGTGCCGCCGCAGCTTGTGGTGCGCTCTCCCAGGGGCGGCAACAAGGCCACGGCGCTGCCCTACGGCACTTCACTGTTCGATGTTCGCGCCGCTCTACCTGACGAAAAGGATATCGAAGAGAGGGAGGGGCTGCGGCTGTTCTCGCTGCCCGCGGCCCTGATAGCCAGTTCGCCCGGATTCTTCGAGAACAATCCCACTGACGCACGCGCGGCCCTTGCGACCATCCGCGATGCTTCGGAAGTGCTGGACCGCCTTCTGGAGGGCGGGCGCAGCAAGATCGCCGGACGGCTTGCGGGAGGGTTCCGCAACATCGGACGCGACCGGATCGCCGATGACATCCTGAAGACCATGCGCGCTGCCGGTTATACCGTGCGCGAACAGGACCCGTTCAAAAGCAGGATTGATCTTGTGCTGCCGAGGCGCGAGGCGTCCCCCTACGCGGGCCGCATACGCCTCATGTGGCAGCAAATGCGCGGGGCAGTGATCGACAGTTTTCCCTCGTCGCCCGGACGACCGAAGAATATCGACGCCTATCTCAAGCACGTGGAGGAGGTCTATGTCACCGACGCCTATCACTCGCTGTCCATCGAAGGCTACCGCGTCAGCCCGGCGCTGATCGATCGCGTCCGCCGCGGCAACTGGAACCCTGACGCAAATGAGCAAGACCGCGAGCATCGCAATGCGCTTGCCGCTCGCGGCTACTGGCTCGCCTATCAGGCCGTGCAGAAGAGCCTGCGGAGGGTGCTGCGCGGCGAGAATCCGGGAGCCGTTGCTGATGAAGATCACCGCGCCTGGTACCGTGAGTTGTTCGCGCCGAGCGTGACCGCGGGATTGCTGCGGGCGGCCGACCTTGCCGGTTACCGCAATGGGCCTGTTTTCATCCGGCGCTCAATGCATGTTCCGCCTAACCGCGAGGCCGTGCGCGATGCCATGCCGGTGTTTTTTGAGATGCTGACGCACGAGACCGACCCGTCAGTGCGGGTCGTGCTCGGCCACTTCATCTTCGTCTACATTCACCCCTATATGGACGGCAATGGGCGGATCGGCAGGTTCCTCATGAACGTGATGCTGGCGGCAGGCGGATACCCCTGGACAGTCGTGCCCGTGGAACGGCGGGACGCCTACATGGCCGCTCTCGAAGAGGCAAGCGTGCGGCAGAATATCGTGCCATTCGCCGACTTCCTTGCGCAGCTTGTCGATGCGGGACTTCGCGGTAAGACAGTAGCCAAGGTGCCGGCAGCCGGTGATCGGAGTTTTAGAACCTCGGATGATCGGAATGGGGGGTGGGGGTAAGAGGCGGTGGTGTGGTGGGGCTCCTCTCGGCGTTCGTCGCCTACGGCCGTTGGCGGCTGGCGCCGCAAAATTAACCTGGCATAATTTGCGTTTGCGAAAAGCAGGACAACCACTCAAAGTGGAATCATGAAAATTAATATTGTGCCCCGGAATTTTGCCGAATCTTTAATCAAGCACGGCCTGTTTCCCGAAGCATCCAAGTCGGCTAAGTCGATTGCCTGAATAGGAGCTACCGCCGATTTTTTCAATGCCGGAGTATAGATAGATGGAGAGGTGGTTCAGTAGCAACTGTCAGCGGCGCTGCCAAAGCGGCTTTGATACAATACAACTATTATGAGCAAGGCCACAGAAACAGCCGCAAAGATGATCGAGTCTCTTCCAGAAGCCGCACAAGAACGAGTCGTCGAAGAACTGCGGGCTTTGGTGGAAGACGCCCGAGACGAGGCGAAGTGGGACGATCTTGTCGAGAAAAAGAAAGACGGTTTGGTTGCCGCCGCCCGTAAGGCGCGAAAAGAAATAGCGAAGGGCAAGGGGACCGACATGGATTTCGACAAGCTGTGAAATCCAAGACTCTTCCGAGCTTATTGTCTGTATCAGGAGCCAGCATGAAAACGAATCTCAAACGAAAAAACTATTATCTTGACGAGAAAAAAATCCGCCGCGCACGGGCGATCCTGGGCACGAAGACCGAGACCGAGGCCTTTGACGCTGCTTTGAACCTGGTAGTCTTCAGAAAAGAAATTCTCAAATCACTGGAAAAAGTTGCGGGCAAAGGTGGTGTGGAGAAGGTTTTTTAGTGGCAAAGCACCTGATCGACACAGACCTGTACATCGATCTTATTCAAAGCGGAACAACGCTCCCCCTCATACGCGAGCTCTATGATAAAGACGCTCCGGGCATTTATTTCAGCTCCATCGTAGCCCAAGAACTGTTGGCCGGCGCCCGCTCTCTTGCCGGGAGAAGGCGTGTAGAGATATTGTTCAGGCCATTCGAGAGAGTCGGTCGAGTTGTAACTCCCAGTCACTACCAGTGGAACGATACCGGAGGAATTTTGGCCAAAGTTCTAGAACAGCGGCCGGATCTCAAAAGCAAACTGCCGGCCTTGGTCAATGACTGTTTGCTGGCTTTGAGCGCCCGCTCACTCGGCGCGACCCTGTATTCCAGGAACCGAGACGACTTCATGCTGCTTCGGAGCATACGCTCCTTCGCCCTAGTCGTGATCGGTTGAATGTCACAGGTAAAGATTCGACCCCGAAGTTTTCCTCGACCCCGAAGCTTTCCTCGATACGCGGCAAACCCGGCTTCCGGAGCGAACCAATGCTGACTGAGCCTCAGGGTCGAAGACGGGACGGTGAGTTTATCGAACCGTAGGATGGATCGAAGGTTCGACCTTGAGGACTCGGCCTGAGGCTCGTCCCGAAGGCTCACCTCGAAAGGTGATCTCTTTTACCGAGGGCTCTCTTCCAGACGGGGCGTGGGACTCTTCCCAGAGACCTAAGTGTTGCAGGATTTTTTTAATGACATCGGGCTGGTCAATGAAGCTGATGATCCGTATCTCCCCTTCACACTTAGGGCAGGTAAGCGGGTCGGTTTCATAAACTTTTCTAATAAAGTAGGACCAGAAAAGCGAACGGCGACCGACGCCACAATTTTCTATTTGAGATAACCTCGCTCGCGATAAAAACGCTTGGCGCCGGGGTGGAGCGGCACATCGTCGGGCGCCTCTTCGTCGTTGGCGCAGAGTTGGGCGATGTCGAGCGGCTTATAGTTATCCGTGGGGATCAAATCCTTACGCTTCTCGATCGCCTCGCACAGCGCGTAGGCAACATCGTCGGGAATGTCGGCGCGCACGATCATCGGCCAACCGCTGAAATCGAGAGTCGAAACGTCTTCGCTCATGCCGCGAAAACCGAGTTTCGACATCATCGCCGTGCGATAGCCCATCGTGGCCAAGGTTTTGAGAACCATACCGTCCACGGGCAAATAGCGGAAACCGTTGTCGATGGCGGTTTGGCCCCAGCTCTTGAGCCCTTCGTCGAAGATCGCGTTGATCGCGCCGTTTGCGATCGTGGCGCGCCGTAGCGGATGGCTGGGGCGCGTCGTCAATTGAATCTTTCCACCCCATTTCTGAACATCCGCCAGGGTAAATCCGGCGCAGCGCAGCGCAGCCATCACCGTAAACATCGTGGAATTTTCCTTCGGATCGCCGTGGACGACCCGCCGGGTGGAAAGCTTTAGTGGAAACCGCTCCTTTTTAATTTGGGTTAGGGACGTGATGCCGGTCGATTCATGAACCGCGAAGGCGACCACGTCATGGGAGGGAAAAACCGCGATCGCGCGCAGAGGATGACGTTTGCGGAACGGACCCTTGCCCCGATAGGCCATCGTCAGCAATACGGACGGGTTGACCCATGCCAGAGAAATCTCGCCTCGGGCAACCGCGACGATCTCGCGCACGCCGCCGGTGGCGCAGGAGAACGAGACGCCGTGATCGCTCGTTCGGGCGGTCACCGAAAGCCTGAGCGCGGTGCCAACGCGCGAATCGGTTTGCAATACGCCCTCCGCTGCCCGCCGAGTTTGGGATGAGAGTGAAGTGTCGTACAAAGATGCCGCCAATTCCAAGAGCCCCTTGGCGCGCTGGATGCCCGCGCTGTATCGCTTGATGGTCATGCCGATCCTCCAGAGATGTCGTCACGCATTGGCGAAAAAGTTAGTCGACCTCCGTGCATCAAGTCAAGGAAAATAAGCGTCGTGCGCTGAAAAAATTCACGCCCCGCGGCTTGATGGCGACGCGCGGTTTGGCGTAAGGGATGGACGGCGTTGCGGGTCGTCGCGGCGGAGGATCGAATACCTATCTGTAAATGATAGGAATTTGTTTCTGAGGGTCAGCCGCCGAGAACTCAAAATTGCCCCCTGTCGACCCCCGGTAACTCGCGTCCGGGAGCGCCAGCAGTCACCAGAGAAAGCGGGCTGGCCCGACCTCCCCGTTTTTGAGGCGGAGAGTATCCGATAATGACATGTTATGTCAACCTGAGCTTCGCTGAGACTGGCCCGAAGATAAGCCTGGACATCTACCCCCTGGTTGGGGTAAGAGGCTTTTAAATCAACTGGCTGTAGGATGGATCGAAGGTAATCTCTTTCACCCGAGAATCTTTTGGCGGGGCGTGGGACTCTTCCCAGAGACCTAAGTGTTGCAGGATTTTTTTAATGACATCGGGCTGGTCAATGAAGCTGATGATCCGCATCTCCCCTTCACACTTAGGCCAGGTAAGCGGGTCGGTTTCATAAACTTTTCTAATAAAGTAGGACCATCGCTTTTTTAATTCCTTGGATACCGGCGAGGCGTCGATCTCGGTGACCTCCAGCTTCCAGCTAGTCTCGGTTTCTTCTTTGGGCTTTGGAGCTCGCGCCTACCAACCCGAAGGCGGCTCAGGCAAACGGCAGAGACTTTGTCGACTTGCGCTTCGTGAAGGAGCTGGAGGACTCGGGGTTTATCAAAAGCCTACAAGGAAAGTAACCCGTCAAGAACTAAAGGAGTGGTTTCGCAAGAAAGCCTCCGCATCGCTGCGGCTGAAAAAGACCAGTCTCACCTCCCGGATCGAAGAGTCGGTTTGGAGAAATTTCTCAATCGCGCCCGAAGTAGAGGGTCAGGTCTTGCAATCACATATTCCGCTTGTTCGTCCCATCGCGTTTCCGAGTTGCAGCCTTCGACTCCGGTCACCTACTGTTGCATTGCAAGACCTGACCCCAGATTCTCAGATTCTGTGACCCCAGATTCTGTGACCCAGATTCTGACCCAGATTCCATGCTGACCCCAGATTCCATGCCTGTATCGGTCAATCTTACCCCTGGTTTCAGCACTTCCGGCAGATGAGATCTCCCTTTGGAAATGGCAAGAGTACGCAGTCTACTCGCGTATCAGTTTGCGCGCGGTTCAGGAGGTCCGTCATGATGCGGGGCGAAGTTACGTTATCGATGACGAGCCATCCACCGGGCACGAGACGCGGGACCACCTTCTCGTAGATCTTAGCGTTGAGCTCCGGGGGATGAAGATCGGAGAAGCAAAACGCGATCTCCTCAAAACGGGTCGCGTAGTCGAGAGCGTCGCCATGAACGACTTGGACCGAACCTGCCGCTCCGGCGCGGGAGATGTTCTCTCGAGCGAAGGCGACCTTCTTTTCATCGAGATCAACCGTAGTGAGCGTGACACCTCTCGCACGAGCGGCCAGCGACAGCCACAGACTGGAGTATCCACCGCTGCTACCCAGCTCAAGGAATGCGCCGTGCGGCGCCGAGATCGCCAGGAGCGAAAGGCAGCGCCCGACGTCCGCGAGAACTTGGCGCAGCGACGGATGATCGCGTGCCGTCTGTTCCTCCAGAGCGCGCATCACCTGCTGCATGTCAGCGGAAACGTCATGAAACACTTGAGCCTCCCTCGAGATTCTCGAACGGCACGCTGCGCCGATTGATCTGCTCTTCGATATCGTCCGGATATAGATTCTCGCTCAGCAAAACATAGTCGCCGTAGGCGCCGTGAACGGGCCCAAGCAAGCGACGCTCCGCAATAAGCCCGGGCTTTCGCTTCCCAAACTGGGGCAAGTTCGACCGATATTTTTGGTAGCACTCGTACCAATTGCGCGTGAGCTGCACGTAAAAGTCCAGTGGAACCGGCGGCTGCTCGGCCTCCTTGCACAGCGCCGTCGACGGCTCCTGCCGCCACTGCTGCGGACGGGGAAGAATCCCGCGCGACATCAGGTATCCGAAGCCGGCGCTCGTCGATTTGACCGCCTCTGCCACGGATTGATAGCCGTGGGGCCGCGCCATTTCAACGCCGGCGACAAAGCTCGGCTGCACGCTCCCCTTGCCGAAAACCTCCACCGCCTCGCACATCCATCGCACCCAGTTGTCCCAACCGATTCGATGAGCCTTTCCAGGATTGATCCATTCAAAGAGACGCTTTTCCCACACCTCCATGTTGAGGTGTATGATGTCGACACCGGCGGCTTTGTACCATTCCATCTCTTCCCGCGGCCGCGCATTGACCTCGAAGGTAATCCTCGGCTGCGCCGCGCTCCCCTTGATGGCGCGGATGTACTCCCCATAGAATTCCGCTTCGGTTTTTCCGTGCAACGTCTTGGTGATGGTTCCACCGCTGACCACGAAACCGTGCGGACCTGAGTCAACCTTGCGGGCATCGCTCGCGACCGCCTCGACGACTCGCACGACATCTTCCACCGATTTTACCGGGGCGGTCAGAGTGAAATCTCGCGACAACTTCATCTGACGGGCGTTCTCGTTGATGTCACAGAACTTACACTCCTCGCGAGCCCCCCAGTATTGGCAATTACGAAAGATCGTAATGAATGTGCCGAATGCCACAATCTCATGAAAGGGCGTGCCGTCAGGCAGACTCTGCGCATAATAGTCGAGCGTTTTCGGGTACCGGACATCGGCGAGCACGCGCCCTCCCGTCGTCAGCACGAGCCGGCCATCGACCACATCGACCAGGTAGGGAGAATGAGGGGAAAGAGAGGTCTGAATCGCCACGGGACGCAGGCCGTACGGCCCGTTAAGTATGACGAAGTGCTCGGGAACGCGCCGATGCTCTCCCCTCTTGAGGTCGGCCATCGGCACGAGATCATAGGAGAACAATCGGTATGACTTGACCAGCGCGCCTGCTGTGGCTCGGAGCGCGGCATCGCTAAACCAATGACCCAGGCTCAGGAGATGTTGCTTGAGAATAGTCTCCTTGGGAACGTCGGGGTATTTTTTGAAATACGATTCCAACACTTCGGGATTGGATTCGTTCGTCGTCGAGACGTTACCCATTTCGCGCATCCTTTCGATCGTAACGTTTCTTGGTTCGGGCTTGGCGGCGCACTCGCCGTCGTTGCTACTTCAATAGGGTTTGGGCAACCTTGAGCGCGGGTTCGCGCACTTTACCGATTTTTTCTTCCGACTGATTTTCGATCTGCCAAAAATCATCGACTGACATATAATCTTTCGCCGGGATCGTGCCGGATTCTCTCAGCCAGCGGGTATCGACATCGAGGCGCCGGGTCGCTTGACCGAGCGCTCTGGAAACGATCTCCTGTCCCTCGCGACCCAACAGCCAATTGACAAAAACCTTGGTGCTATTCGGGTGCGCCGGCGCTTTGATTACCGCCAGATTGCCGCTGCCGCCGGTGCCGTAAGTTCCCTCTTTGAGTGTAGGAAGAGCCTTAATCGGCAACCCCGCTTTCAGAAACGGCAGATAGGAATAATAGGAGAGACCGATCATGACGGCGACTCGTCCTTTGGCCAAACTTTCCGCAAGCAAGCGTTGATCACGGCCGAGATATAAATCCTGCGCCACGAGTTTTTTGAGATACTCTTCGCCTTTGACCTGCCACATGAATGACCAGGTGGAGTCTCCGGCCCCCGGCGTGCGCGGATCGAGATAGCCGATCTTGCCTTTCCACTTCGGGTTGAGAAAATCGTCGAACGAACGGATCTCGTTCGGTTTGACCAGATCGGTGTTGTACCAAATGATTTCCGGGAGATACGCCTGAAACATGTAAATGAATCGTTTTGCGTTATCGACCCACAAATGACCGCCCCACCACTGTTTCGGATCTTGAACTTCGGGTAGCGCCAGCCACGGTTCGATCGGATCTAGAATGCCCTCGTCCAGCATGCCGGAGATGATCGAAGAAGAACCGCCGATGTGCAAATCGAAATGGCGCACGCCGGCTTTGAATTCGACCGCCATGCGGCGCACCGCCGCGCTGCCGCGGCCCGTGAAAATTTCGACTTCGACGCCATAGGGTTTTTTGAATTGATCCTCGAGCTGTTTTCTCATCTCGGCGCTGGCCGGGATCGATACCGTTACCTTGCCTTCATTCTTCGCGGCATCAACCAACTTATCCCATTCCGCCGACCCGGCGGCTTTGCTTTGTTGGCTGAAGACCGCGGGCGCGAATATCAGGACCCAAAACAGGCCGACAAACAAAAATTTTCTCGCGATTGTGATCTGGACTGGCAACCCTTTGTCTCCACTACACCGGCAAAAACTGCGTACTAAGGAACACCTTTTTCGGAGATTTTCTTGGATGAATTAATAATCCTTTAAAGAGAAACATTTCATATGTCAAGTATTATTACCCAAATTCACTGGCTTGTCCGTGGATTCTGGGTTACCTCACTCTGACCCGAAAGTTCCTCGAAAGTTTCTGACCCGCTTGAACTCCCGGCCAACGTCTTTGTGTTTGCGCATCGAACACCTCCTGGGGTAATTTGTCGGGTTTGAAGATGGACAGAACGACGTTTATCGGGAGCATGATTGCCGCTCTTTGGCTGCTGGCTGCATGTTCAGCTGTGGCCGCGACGAAGCACGCTGCGCTTCAGGTGGCGTACAGCTCGATTTCCGGGACCGCGATTGTGCCCTGGATTGCGGTCGATAAAGGACTTTTCGCCAAATACGATCTCGCCGTCGAGTTGATTTACGTCGCCGGCTCGCAGGCGATGCAATCTCTCCTAAGCGGCACGACGCAGATCGGCATCCAGGGCATCGAGCCCGTCTTCCGCGTCAATGTGCAAGGCAGCGACACGGTCATGATCTTGGGCTTGGTGACGAAGCCGCCCTTCTCAATCATCGTGCGTCCCGAGATCAAGGACTTCCGAGAGCTGAAGGGCAAAGCGATGGGCATCACCCGTTACGGCTCGTCGACGGATTTGCTCCTCCGCCTCACTTTGGAAAAGTGGGGCTTCAAGCCGGAAACCGATGTGCCCATTCTGCAGATGGGAGGGGTTCCGCCCATCTTGGCCGGAATGCAATCAAAAAGAATCTTCGGCGGGCCCCTTTCATTGCCCACCTTGGCGCGGGCCAGGCAAGAGGGTTATCGCGAGCTGGCGGACGTGGCGGATTTGGTTCCCGATTATCAGGTCGCCGGAATTGTTACACGACGCGCGTTTCTCAGGCAGAACACCGACGCGGTCCGGGGCTTCATTAAAGCGATCGCGGAGGCCACTGCGACATTCAAACAGGATCCCGATTCTGCGAGGAGGGTCATGAGAGAACGGCTCAAAATCGACGATCCGCTGGTGATCGAAGAAACACAAAAGAGTTATCCGCGCTACATGCCCAATGTCCCATACCCGACTCGAGCGGGCATCGCCGTGATCAAGGCATTTCTGGAAAGGACCGAGCCCGTGCTTCGGCAGCTCTCCATCGACGACCAGATCGACGTGCAGCTGGTGCGCGAACTCGAACAGAGCGGGTTCTTTAACGGGTTGTATCAACGCAAATGACGGCATGGAAAAAATGCTTATGCGGTTCCTGATTTTGAGCGTTCTGGTTTTTGTGCTCGCAATGCCTGTATCCAGCGAGGCCCAGGGGTGAGAATAAGGGTGCAGGCTGATCTTACCCTTATAATTCCTTAATTCCCCTCCGCACTTCTATGAGCAACGCGCCGGTCAAGATCCTCGGAGTTCGAAGCTCGGCTCCTGATCTCTGAGGAGGTGCGTCGAAGTCTTGATGCGGCGATGTCCGGCGTTGAAGACCTGGGGCCGGTCGCGCTGAAGGGCCAACCGAATCCGGCTCGCATCTTTAAAGTCGCGTAACGGAAATCGGTATCCGTGATAAACGTCGTGCACAACGTCGACCGACATACAAAGGAGAGAAAATGGCTATCCGACTCATCGTAACGATCACAGCGGCGCCGGGAAAAGGAACCGAGCTGGGGCAGGCGTACAAGGCTCGCTGTGCAGAGGTGATGAAAGAGCCTGGCTGCGAGCAGTTCGAGGTTTTTCAGAGTGTGGTGAATCCGGACAAGTTCGCGCTTATCGAGCGCTGGACCGATCAGGCGGCGCTGGACGCGCATGCGCGTCTTCAAAACACTCGTCCTCCGCTCAAACCGGAGCTGCGTGCCGGCCCCACCGAGCGCGAAGATTACACGTACAACCGGACGCGGTAAGGCGGCTGCTCGGCTCAGCGGAAGATTGTTAACATATCCATGCTTGGCCCCAAGAAGCCACTCGTCCTACGAGAGCGCGATCACGAAGTGGCTGCGGCCGGAGGACATCGCGCGCTACGAAAAGATCGCCGACCCCTGGGTCGAGGTGAGCAAGAACCTCGCACACTAGGTTCGAAGACGAGACTGAAATAAGAGACGCGGGGCCTGATGTGCGCCTGGCACAACAGACTTATCAATATTTACGCGATGAGACAGAGCGTCATCGTCAATCCCGGTGTCCGAGTGAATGTCATAGGTAAAGATTTGACCCTCATTCTCCTATAACTCATTCTCCTATAACACAAATAAACAAACCCTGACACGGTACGCTGTGACACTAGTCAGCGAAGCGTTGAGGATGGCTTTTGAGCAGCGGCGACCCGAGCCGGGGCTTCTGCATCACAGCGATCAGGGTATTCAGTATTCCAGTGGAATGTATCTACAGCTGATTAAACACCATGGCGTCGTGCGCAGCATGAGCCGCAAGGGCAACTGCTATGACAATGCCGTGGCGGAAAGTTTCTTCAGCTCCTTGAAGAACGAGCTGATTCACCATCGAGATTATCACAGCAGGGAGGAAGCCCGGTCGGAGATCTTTGAGTATATCGAGCTGTTCTACAACCGCCAGCGGATTCACCAGTCGCTGGGATATCTGACGCCGATCGGCTATGAGCAGATCAAAGGTGTGGCTTAATTAACTGTCCGTGGAATCCGGGTCAGCTCAACCTGACCCCGAATTTCCCTTGCCATCAAACAGAGCAAGGCGGTAGCGCCATTCATCTATGCAAGCCTGACCCTAATCCTACTCATCCCCTGACTCTCGGTCTTAAGGTGCGTAACGGTTGAAGACAAAGTCGCGAGCCTTGACGGTCGAGTGGCAGGAAAAGCAGGTGTTGTGCACCGCCTCGTCGGCGGGTTTGCCGTCGTTAAATTGAGCGAAGCCCCAGCCGCCGGTCGAGGCGTATTTTCTTGAGTCCTTGACCATGAACTGAACCCCGTTCTTGGGTGGCCCGGCCACGAAAGATTGGAGACGGCCAAAGGCTTTGTTGCTCTCCTCCAGCGGGGCGTAACTCCAGGCGAGCCGGGCAATGATGGTGCAGTCCGGGAACGGACGGTTCCCTTCCCGGTAGGCCTTGATCGCCACATCGTTGCCCAGAATGGCGCGCAGATCGTTGAGGTTGCCCTCTTCGTGGGCCACGGAGATCAATCTCCAGTCGC
>Ga0099830_10001438_pt1 | contig 12032 bp, 8 predicted proteins | sample CZO8metaG_4_FD_79337 | JGI IMG/M metagenome (GOLD analysis project Ga0099830, IMG submission 79337) | Vadose zone soil microbial communities from the Eel River Critical Zone Observatory, Northern California, USA - CZOApr15con2H3.8 metaG | ecosystem: Environmental > Terrestrial > Soil > Vadose...
AAGCTATACCATCTCTGTCTCGTCAGATAGTACGGATGGGACGGATGGAACCTGGCAGAAGGTCGTCACCATCCTCGATAATCATACTCGTGTTCGCGAACACCTCTTACCCTTTGCGGGTAAGTCATGGGTGAAGATGACCATAACGAAGGGACAACCAGAGGCCACGCAGCCGTATATTTTCATGGATGAGATTGAGCTGCATGACGTTTCTTCCAGCCTCGATGATACATTCTTTTTCTCTGGAGATTCCATTCCCGGGATGGCATTTAGCCGCCTTGATAACCAGCAGCCGGACTTTGCACAAGATGTTCATGCTGTGTTTCCCCAGCGTTTCCCGACAATACTTGATGGCGGTATGGGAGGATGGAATACCGATGGTGCTGCTCAGAATGTGGATACCGGGCTCTCGCTTAACCCTGACGTCCATTATTGGCTCCTGGAGTGGGGAACAAATGATGCGCTTGAGCAGGTATCGCCTGAACATTTCCAGGTAAACCTGCAAACCCTTGTAGACAAGATTAAGCAGGCGGGGCACATCCCTATACTTGCCCACCTGCCCTATATCTCTGGCCGGGGAAAGAGCATTGACCAGGAAATACAGGCGTTGAATGCTGTGATCGATTCGATAACGCAAACAAATGGACTCATGACTGGCCCTGACCTCTATCAATTGTTTCGCACTCATTCTGCTACATACTTACTCCCTGATGGCATACACCCTACTCCTGCCGGGGCAATTGCCATGAATTTGGCCTGGTTCCAGGCACTACGACCATACATTTATCAGTGAGAGAATTTTAGTTTGCAGCGAGAATATGATTCATCCCACATTTTTAAAACGAATGTACTTCATTGGTGAAATGGGGAGGCGATACACCGAGCGAATGCTGCGCATTCGCTCGGTGTATCGCCTCCCCTCACTTAAAAAAAGAGAACGTGCGTTTCAAAAATGTGGGATGAATCATGAAGGGTGATTTCAGAGAGTCACTCAAAGAGGGGGTGGAAATCCAGGATATACGCAGGGTTCTGCAACTTGCGCTGACTGACGACCCTGGCTGGAACGCCTCCGACGACCGCGTAGGGAGCGACATCGTGTGTGACTACTGCTCCCGCCATCACAACTGCCCCTTCGCCAATAGTAACACCAGCCAGTATAGTCGCTCGTATGCCGATCCAGGCATAATCACCAATGATAATTGGCTTGTAGTAATCAGCAAATTGCAGATCGTTCATATCATGTGTTCCCGTAACCAACCAGACCCCCGACGAAATACTTACATTTTCTCCAATCACAATACCACCAGTAGTATAAAGAAGGCATCCCTGGTTGATGACTGTGCCTTTGCCAATTGAGACCTTCTGCCCGCTGGTACGCACTCCCGCCATTTGCACATGCTGCCCCAAAAGAATGGCAGCCTTTGGCCCAATGCGCCACCCCAGCACTTTGCGATACCATATATGACGTACTCTATACGAAGGAATATGGTTGATAATATAATTTGTGGCAAACTTTATGGCTGCCCCTAATACTTGCTTCATCTTATTATCCCACCTCCAATTGCTCTACCTCAGGCACAACATTCTTCTCCGGCACAATAACTTTCTTCAAACGAGGTAATTTGACTGTTATCTGTTCTTCCTCATCTTCTTGTGATAAGGGTTGTGGCAAATATTCTGGTATTGGTAGACTCACGCGAGGTAACCTTATCGTTATTACTTCCTCTATTCTTGCTTGCGGCCCCAACGCCGGTCCTGCTTGTTCTACTGAGGCCTGAGCGATGGGCGAGTTGGCTTTCCGCCGGACAGCCCCATACAGTGCTTGCAGATCATTGCGCGGGATTGTGCGCAGCAATATTGCCGCAGCGAAGTAGATCAGCATTGCGACCGGCAGGATGATAAAAATAGAGAGCGTGTGTATCATCGTGATAACCAGGGCCATAATGAGGCTGGCTAGCAAGGCCTTGCCTCCCACTAATAGGCTGCCTATGGGCATTAAATGACGGGGAATGAAGGTGAGGGCCATCCCAACCAGAAGCAACTCTGTTAGTGAGGTAACGACGGCAGCACCGACATGTTGATACCTTGGAATCAATATCAGGTTGAGCATAAGATTGAAGACCAGCGCAGCCCCGGCCATCAGCGTAATCTTCTTCTCTTGTTTCGTACTCATGAGTATGGCACTCAACACCGCATTGATATAGAGAAAGACGAGACCAGGGGCCAGGGCCTGCAACACTGGAAACGTATTGATATAATCAGGTCGATGATAGAGAAAGCCAATGATATTCGGGGCCGCGGCCATCAGTGCTGTGGCGATAGGTAGGCCACAGAAGAGCAAGAAATTCAGAGACTTCTCGATAGCTACTTTCAAATCTGCTTGCGAAGAAACAGAAAGCTTTGAGAAGACAGGGTACATGATGGCACTTATTACCAGGCTCGGTAAAAAAACCAGTGTATCAAAAAGACGATAACCTGCTCCATACCAGCCGACCACGGCTGCGTTTGTCATCAAAGAGAGTAAAACTGTATCCAGGCGATAGTAAATCACTCCCAGTACCCCGTATGTGAGGAACGGGATGCTGCTGCGAACCAGTTCACGCATAATATTCCAATTAATCGCGAAACTGGTTCCGACCAGGCGAAAGAACCAGATAGCCTGCCACATCCCGTTGGCAAGTGACCCACCGAGGAGCACCAGGGCCATCAGCTCCACACTTGCCCCTTGTTTGAGTATAATGAAGCCAAAAAGGGCACCCAGTCCCTTTTCAAGAATCGTCCCAATAACTGGATAGGTCACCCGTTCAAAAGCATAATGTGATGATATAAAGGTGTTCGTAATTGAGCCGCTGAGCAGTGTGACTCCGCAAATTGCTACAAGCGTCAGTACTTGCGGATTGTAGCCTAAACGCCAGGCGGCGAGAAGAATGAGGGCATAGAAGACAAGCCACAACAAGACCTTGATAAAGAGGGTATTAGAGAGATAACGAAGGGCCTTATCTGGCTCTTGTGCAACATCACGGGTGATTTGTTGATTGAAACCAAATTCAATGGGAAAGCCTATCAACGCTACAAATGTGATAGCAAAATAAAGTTCACCAAAATCGACAACATTCAAAAATCGCCCATAAGCAATCGTTAACAGTAATGTTGAGATCCAGGTCACTAACTGTCCAACAAGAGAGATAATGGTATTATTCACAACCCTTCGAAGTCTATTCATAAGCGGGTGCCTTTCCCGTGAAAACTGCGCAGTGAGCGAGAGAGGGCGATGACAAAATCTCCTACTGCGGGGAGCGGGTCCCTCCAATCGAAGACAGAAAATACGATGTTCCCAGCAAGCGAACGCAAGTAGGCCCTCAGTGTTGTAATACCGGCCCGCATCTCTTGTATCCCTGCCGGAATGTCGGTTAACAACCGTACCCAGTGGTATCCGTAGCGAGGGGTGATGGAGGTAGGAGCATCGCCTAATGCATCCCTATATTGAATGTACGGAAAATCTAAACCACAGGCAATGCAGAGTGTGTGCCATCCCCAAGGTCGCAGATTAACATCGAGTAACTTGTATTGGCCATCACGATGGTCATGCTTAAATTCCACTTCAACCATACCTGTGACGCGCATCGCAGCAAGCAACTTCTTAGCAGGCTCACAGATAGCCGGAACCTCTACCGCCTCAACAAAACTACTGCCCAGTCCATAGTCAATAGGATATTGGCGCGTGCGTCTTGCCGTTATGCTGATGACTGCATTCCCTTCTTTGCAGTAGGCCGCAAAGGAATATTGCGAGCTCCCATTGCCTGGAATCACTTCTTGTATCATGATTTCAGTGGGACTGATAATATCCGCAACAAGGCGGTACTGATTGAGCAATTCCTCGTGATTGCCCACGGGTAAAGCTTTGAGGCGCGTGGCCTGCTGGAAGTGAATGGAGATAGCCGGTTTAATGATGGCCGGGAACGCAATCTCCATAGTTTGGAGGTCATCCTCACAAGTCGGCTACCACGTTTTTGGATAAGGGATACCCACATCATGGGCCTTTTGATAGGTCAGATGCTTGTCACACGCCCATTGCACAATATCCCAATCCTGTGTGACAAGCTGATATATTTTTGACAGTTGCTCATTATGGCGAGCGACAAATTCAACCACTTCGTCCTGTAAAGGAAAAAGCATCCATCGCTCCAGTCGATATTCCTTACCGATGCTGAGCAAAAAAATCAGAAATGCGCTTTCATCCATTGAACCCTTCCACCTGAAACGCTTCACCACATAGCGCGAGAACCAGGCGGAGCGAGGTTGGTTATCGATGACCACACTTGGTATACCCCGCCGTCCCAGGCTACGGACTACCCCTAGAGCCTTGAAGTCGCTGCCAAGCATAATGGCTCCAGGCATACCTTGCTGTCGTCGCATGGAGATGCCCCCTGTTCGTTCACGCAATTTTTGTTGAGTGACGTGCAATTTGACGTGCAGCAACCCTGGCTCCCACCACGAATCGGCAGAGCGGCCCAAAGGTATACCAGGCTGGAGCCCCAATGAAGTGCAGCAGTGGAACGGACGACTCAAACCATTCGTTCAAGAGAGGATATCCGTTATGTACCTGTACCTGTTCACGCAAGGCTGAATCAATGAATGTAAGAGCGTCGATGTTGGCCTGATAGCCTGTTCCCAGGATGACATGATCTATCTCCCGTCTTGTCCCATCACTCAAAGTAAGACTTACCCCCTGGCCTTGTTCTACGGCATTGGTGATTGACGTGTTTGGAGTGATGCTGATGTGTCCCTCTACCCTGGGGCGCAACCACTGTGCTCCTGCTGGGCGAACAGCACGAGCATCTAGCCTGACTCTCGTTTTGTCTGGGAAGAGCCTGAAGAGGAGCGGAAAGGCAACCAACCAATTAACGCCTGGAGGGCCGACATCGCTAGGTGGATAGAAAATACGTTTTGCCGGGCCCGTGTAATTATACAATCGACGATTTATCCAGTTTACAGGCCCGCGCGCGATCAACTCGACAGCGGCCCCTGCTTCATGTAGCAATGCGGCAGACTCCAATGCACTCTGGCCACTCCCCACAACAACAACCTTATTTCCGCTAAACTGTGAGAAGTCGCTATATTCCTGGCTATGTGAGGCAAGGTTCGCAGGTAGGTGGCGTGCGAATTCGGGTATGTAGGCAAATGAGGAAACGCCAGACGCCACAACTACCCTGCTCGCCTTGATATTGCGCCCATCTGCCATGTCGAGCTGGAACCCCTTTCCGTCCTGCCTAAGTGTCTGCACATAAGACTGGTCGATATCTGGCACGGCTTGTCGTTGGAACCAGTCACTATACTTGAGAAAGGTCTGCAAAGGAACGGGTTCCTGTTGGGTAATACCGGCAATCTTACTATAGCGATTGAGGCTATACGCGCCTGCAGGATCGGAAATAGTAAGAGCACTCCACGACGACTTTAAATACATGCGAGGAGGCATCCTCTGCCAAAACTCCATTGGCTTGCCAAATATCAGCGTCGGTACACGTTGTGCTTTTAAGTGGGCAGCCACTGAGAGTCCATAAGGCCCGGCTCCAATGACCACGGTAGTGTTACTACCCTCCATGTTGATCATCCTCACTAACTTTTACATTGCGAAACGAAGCATTCAATGAGCCTTTCCACACCTTTATGTTACTAGCTCATGTGATTTATACCATTTAGATGTGCTAAAGAGATGTTTATCGAGGTAGAGAATTAGTGATGTTCAATAGAGAAAGTTCATAGCCATGCTCCTATGTTTGAGACAGCAAGAAGTCTAATCAAGGCGGAAATATAGAACAAGATATCCTAACTGAGGTGCTGTGATGTACACCATATGTTACTGTTCGCAACGTTTTCTTAACATCAATGGATACCAATTTACTAGGAAGAGGGCTGTAATCTTGGTAATGATTATGTAGGAATACTTTGTAATTACTCTTTCTAGAAAAGAGGAGGTAATTCGTTTTGGAGCGCATTCTTGAGGCAATTTTTCGCCGACCTCTTCAGCTTTTGGTACTGATTGTACTTCTTCCAGTGTTGAGCGTAGCGATTGCATACTTTCTTCCTCGCTCATATCAAGCAAACGCCACGCTCTGGGCTTTGCGTCGTTATGAAGTTATTGGAGCGTCGGGTCCAGAGAGCAATCTACTTGCCACGCCGGCAGACACGCAGGCTACTGCGCTTTCTGAGTTGCTTCAGAGCCGTTACTTCGCCCTGTCTGTCGCGAATGCTACCGGTCTGCCGTCAACGCTTCCTGCGAATGTGCAGGCAGATCCTCAAGTGCGAGATGACACACTGTTTACTGATATTTCACAACATGTGATCGTTGCATCGCAGGGCTACAATTTGTATGGAATTGTCTACGTTAATACGAATCCGCAGGTTGCCCAGCAAGTAGTGCAGTCTGTTGTGCAAAACTTTAGTTTACAGAGCCAGGGTTTCTCTGTTATTGAAGGCCAGCACTTGCTTCAGGGTTACCAGACAGAGCTTGCAAAGGCAAAGCAGGATGCAACAGCCGCAGCTGCAGCAGAAACGCAATTTATCCTGGAACATCCAACACTAAAGGGCCAGGACTTGCAGACTGATCCACAATATGCTCTGCTACATGCTCAGACGCAGAAATCCCAGGCAACACTGAGCAATATTCAAACCACCATTGCCACGATAAATCAGGAAATCAGCACACAAGGAACCGGCATAGATACCTTCTTTAAGGTGCTAGACTCACCAACTGATGTTCGAGGTGTATCGCGCACAAAAACATACCTGGTTGCGGGTGGCATTGGGGCAGGCGCAGCACTTCTTGCGTGCGTTCTTTACATCATCATTTCTGCTCGACGTGATCGCACAATACGTACTTCACTCGATGTTCAGAAAATAACTACGCTTCCGATCGTTATTCAGCTCCCTTATCTAAGTGAGACAACCATGCCCCTGTTGCTCAAATCGGTAATACCAGAAGAGCAGAGAGCGGTCACTAGTCTGCGAGGAGAATGAATGAAAGAGGACATGGAATTAGTTACACAAACTCAAAGGCTTCCTAGTTATAAGATGGCTAAGACACCAAAGCAAAAATCAGAAACGTTGCTTGAAGATGCACCCCTATCTAGATTAGACCTACCAGGTTTTGATACTTCGCTCCCTGAAGCGAAGATATCGGATGTGGATACGTTGCACGTGCCAGTAATTGATACGCCATTACCCAAATCAGGCATGATGGTTGTTCATACTCCACCACCTGCTTCGCCACCGGATACGACATATCCAATAAAGGCTACTCGGAAACAGAGTGCCGATGTTCGATCTCGTTTACGTGATGCCGCGAATGCCCAAATGGTCCAGGAGCGTTGTCGGCAACTCAGTCTCTCGCTCTTCTTTCGCGAACAATCCCCGGTACGCTCTTTGGGCTTTACCAGTTCAGTATGTGGTGAAGGCAAATCTTTTCTGTCGATGGTAACTGCTGATGTGTTGGCGAAGGATAGTAGCAAGCCTGTTACGTTGTTGGAGTGCGACTGGGAAAATCCATACTTCCACAAGCACTTCGGGCTCTCTTCATCAGCTGGATTGGCTGAGTGGTTACGGGAAGAATGCAGCGAAATGGATATTCGCCATAATGTGGATCACAATCTGACCGTGATTCCGGCAGGCAACGGTAGGGAAGAAGCTGTGAAATTGTTGCAACTGGCACGGCGGAAGGGTCTAATGAACATGCTTGCTTGTAAAAACGAACTCCTGGTTGTTGATCTTCCATCAATCGTAGCTCCCGCCTACGGTTCATTGGCGGCAAGCTTAGTAGAGAGCCTCATCATTGTTGTTCGTGCAGGAGTGACCCCTGATGTGATGATTGCAGAAACATGTTCACAACTCAAAGATCTACCCGTTCATGGCCTGCTGCTCAACCAGGTGGAGAGCAGCATACCACGTTGGCTACGACAAATTTTGTAGGGGCCCGATTATCGCGCCCGCCAGGAGGGACTAGTGAAATCTATCTTTGGACTACTGATGATCTTCCTGCTATTGGGAATCTTTGCCCCTAAATTTAAAGGCTGGGTCCGTTTTCTGCTGATCGCTGCAATTGCCGGTATGGTAATGTATATCTCTTTGACGTAAGGCTAAAATAAACATGCAACCATCGCTGTCCTACAAAACTATGCATACGGCCTCCACTCTGCTGATGTCTCAGAAAAGAAGTGATACCCTCCTATTCATCGTGATCTTCGTCACCGCGTTGGGCACTACACCACTATTGATACTGGCTGGAGCATCCGTCGGCTTTAGCGTTGTTTTAGGCATTATAGCATCCCTGGCTATAGCTATCTCAATTGTGCGCTGGCCTGTGATTGGTTTTTTTGTAATCGCTGGCTGTGTGGTGCTGGTTGAGCAGGAAGCCCTCCCAACTCCTATTTTCACCGATCGTCTCTACGTCTTCTATTGGCCACCACGTTTTACCGGATTGGTTGAACGCCCTATCGGTTTTCTCCTACTCTTCATTTTATTGATATATGTCTGCCATCACCTTGTCAAGCGTCAACGGCTCTTACGTGGAGGCCCACTGTTCCTGCCATTTATGTTTTACCTGCTCTGCGTAGCCGTAGGAGTAATACATGGAATGACCAGCGGTGGAGATTTTAAGACTATCGTGCTTGAAGTCAGGCCATTCTGGTATACGTTTGTATCCTATATCTTAGCCTATAATCTCATTTCGCAAAAGCAGCATATTCGTTACTTCCTCTGGATGCTGATCATAGGGGCTGCTATCAAGGGCCTCCAGGGATTCTATATTTACCTGATCCTCTTCCATGCTAGTCTGACAGGTCACAACGAAATTATGGCACATGAAGAGTCGTTCTTCTTTGGGGCTTTGATCTTACTCGTCATGCTCTTTGGTCTGCACTATCGCTACCGCCCGCAATTCTATACAGCACTGCTCGTACTGCCATGTGTACTCATTGCCATGATTGCCAACCAACGGCGTGCCGACTACATTGCTCTGCTGGTGGGTATGGCTGTGGCCTGGGCACTCATATTCATGGTCAAACCTCAGGCACGCAAATGGTTGCTGACGTGCATGCTCATCTTTGTAGCCTTAGGAGGGGCCTATGTCGCTGCATTTTGGCATTCTAGCGGAAGCTTCAGTGAGCCTGCCCGTGCCGTTGTCTCGTTTTTTCATCCCGACCCTAGAGATGCTGCATCCAACCTCTACCGTTTAATTGAAAATTATGATCTCAAATTCACCGAGCATCAAAATCCCTTGCTTGGCATGGGTTTTGGTAAACAATTTCTTCAACCTATTACCCTACCTAATATTTTGTCACTTGACCCATACTATCTCTATATCCCTCATAACACGATCTACTGGGTCTGGATGCGCCTTGGGCCAATTGGCTTTTTAGCATTCTGGAATCTCATTGGAACTATCGTCGTGCGAGGGGGGATAATTATACGCCGACTCCAGGACCGTTATTTACAACTGGTAGCAATCTACATAGTCGCCATCACTTTTATGGAAGTCATCGTAGCATATGCCGATTACCAACTTTTCTTCTATCGCAATGTTATCTATCTTGGATTACTGGTTGGTATCCTGATGAAATTACCTGAATTAGACCAGAAACCCGCATTGGATCAGAAAAAGGAGCAACCTGTTCATGAAACTGCTCATGATATCCGCCCATTTGCCACGTCCGGCAGGGGGAGCCGACGCACGTAACTACCATCTCCTGAAAGCTCTTGCCCGTCAGCATACAGTCTCACTGCTGGCTATGGTTGAGCATGCCGAGATGGAAGCAGTTGCTGATTTCTTTCTATTAAAAGACCTGGCTCACACAGTGCGCATGGTTCCTGGTCTGATTCCTCGTACAAAGCGGTGGCAGCAGTTGATGAGAATAGCCGGTGGCAAGTCATATCTTCTTAATCTGTATATGCTGAAAGAAATGCAAGGAGCTTTAGATACAATGCTCGCTTGTGACCATTACGATACTGTGCTTTTTGAAAGCTCGCTGACTGCCGGATATCGGCTCCCAATCGGTATGAGGACGATTATCGATCAGCATAATATCGAATACGAGCTATTGGAGCGCACCTATACGCAAGAAAAAGTGCCTCTGCGTAAATGGTATAACTGGCAGGAGAGCCGCCTGCTCAAGCAAGGTGAGATTGAGCGTTGTCGCAAGGCTGACGCGGTTCTGGTGACAAGTGAGCGAGAGCGTCTCGTGTTAAAGGAGTTACTGCCGGAGAAGGTGATCGAAGTTGTGCCTAATGGAGTCGATGTCGAGACGTTTTATACCAGTGGTATGGAGCAAGAAGTACCGAACCAGGTCATATTTACGGGTACGATGGATTATTATCCAAACATTCAGGGCGTTCTCTTCTTTGCACAACAATGTTGGCCTCTCATACGGATGCAAGTTCCAGGTGCAACCTGGCGGATCGTGGGTAGAAATCCACCTCCAGAGGTACGCAGGTTGGCCGAACTGCCGGGGGTTGCAGTTACCGGCACAGTACCCGATGTCCGACCGTATCTTGCTGCATCGAGTGTAGCTATAGCTCCGTTGCAGATTGGCAGCGGTACCCGTTTGAAGATTCTTGAAGCATTTGCTATGCGGAGGGCAGTTGTCTCCACAAGTCTGGGCTGTGAAGGGCTAGAGATAGTACCAGGAAAGCACCTGCTGGTGGCCGATCAACCTGAAGCGTTTGCACAGGCTGTAGTAGCGTTTATGCATGACTCAGAGATGCGCACGACATTTGGCACGGCTGGCAGGGCGCTGGTGGAAGCTGAGTATAGCTGGGAACGCTGCGGTAATCAACTGGCTCGTATTCTGGAAGAGAAGGTGTTTGTATGCTAGTATTGCAGGTCTTCAGATGGCTGCTTCTGGCGGCAGAAGTATGCGCCGCAGTACCCATTCTTTATCTCTGCGTTTTATCAATTTCTGCCATCCTGACTGCGAAAAAGCGAAATGCCGCGCATACAAAACTCTCTTCGCTGCTATCTTCGCAAACTCGTTTTGCGATTTTGATTCCTGCGCATAATGAAGAAACTATACTTAGTACTTTGCTGGAAAGCCTCTCAATGCTTGCCTATCCGCAGGATAAATATACCATCTGTGTTGTTGCTGATAATTGCACGGATGGTACAGCTGAACTGGCACGCACATTTGGTTCGGTTCGTGTCTACGAGCGCTTCGACAAGCTCCAGCGCGGCAAGGGCTATGCGCTGAATTGGCTTTTGCACAAGCTTGAAGAAGAACAAGGGCGTGATAAATCAGGCCCCTACGATGCCTATCTCATTCTCGATGCTGACTCGGTGGTAGTGCCAACATTTTTGCAGTCAATGGCAAGAGAACTGGCGCATGGGGCGCGTGCGATGCAAGCCTGTAATACCGTTTTGAACAGTTCAGAATCTCCCAGTACAGCCTTGCGTTTGATTGCCATGACGCTGGTTAATCACGTGCGTCCTCTTGGCAGAAACGGCCTTAGAGCCTCCTCTACTCTTACTGGCAATGGTATGTGTTTGAGCCGCGATATCCTGCTGCGTTATCCCTGGCAAGCCTTTTCTCTTGCGGAAGACTATCAGTACTACCTCACATTGATAGAGCATGGAGAACGAGTACGTTACGTTCCAGAAGCTGTTGTACGTTCACAGATGCCTACAACATTTGCGCAAATGCGGACGCAAGATATCCGTTGGGAGTCATCAGAAGGTAATCACACAACGTGGCAAGTTACCCTCAGGCTACTAAGAGCTGGTCTAAGTTACCATGATTTTGCACGTATTGAAGCCATAGCAGAACTACTTACTCCTCCCTTATCTTTGTTGATATGCTGGTGCCTGCTTACGTTACTGGCATCTCTGTTATTGTGGTCATGGTTTGATCTGGTGGTTAGTATCATACTCATCGCTGGCTTGACTGGCTACGTTGCTTCAGCACTGTATCTGTTGCGCCCACCGCGAACGGTGTATATGGCCATCTTGCACTCACCCGGCTTCGTTCTCTGGAAGCTCTGGGTCTACT
>Ga0099830_10001439_pt1 | contig 12032 bp, 12 predicted proteins | sample CZO8metaG_4_FD_79337 | JGI IMG/M metagenome (GOLD analysis project Ga0099830, IMG submission 79337) | Vadose zone soil microbial communities from the Eel River Critical Zone Observatory, Northern California, USA - CZOApr15con2H3.8 metaG | ecosystem: Environmental > Terrestrial > Soil > Vadose...
CAGCTGTGACCAGCAAAAAACTTCAACCGGGTGATGTGGTCGTGATCCGCAACGAAGGACCGAAGGGCGGACCCGGCATGCGAGAGATGCTGTCCGTGACGGCGGCGATTGTCGGCGAAGGATTGGGCGAGAGCGTTGCCCTACTGACTGATGGGCGCTTCAGCGGCGCCACGCGCGGGCTCATGATCGGACATGTCGCTCCCGAAGCCGCGCTTGGTGGGCCGATTGCAGCATTGCATGAAGGCGATATGGTCCACATCGACGTAAACCAGCGCACGTTGGAAGTTGAACTCAGCGACTCCACCTTGCGTCAGCGCCTTGCGGCCTGGAAACCGATGCCGCCGCGATATCCCAGTGGAGTGTTTGCCAAGTATGCGGCCCTGGTATCGTCGGCCTCACAAGGGGCGATCACGCGGCCGCTCTCAGGTTAGTAGATTCTGGTTAGATTGCGCTGCGGCGGAAGTAAGGAAACAACGGCGGTTCTCGTAATAGATAGACCTACAAATGAAATCGGTGCGGAACCTGAATTACCGAGGGCTTCTATGCTATGGTCACTCCTATTTGTGTTAGTTAGTTGCACCACTACGCCGAAACTGTCCCACAACATAGCTGAAGCAGCAGCATCCTCTTCGTGCGCTATCACGCTGCCAAATGGGAGCCAGAACCCTGGCGAGCCGCCATCATGTCCGGGAAGGGTATGGCCTGGCGGGTTTCGCGGGAATCATGGAAATGGAAAGCTGTGGACAGTACTCCCGACTGACGGGAAGCTTCTGGTCACCCCTGAGAAGGATGGCTCTCTACACACGAAATTGGCATGGTGGAGGGGGGTGTGCGGACGGTTGATCATAACGGGTCGGCGATCCGACGCACCTGCAGGCCCAATGAGGTCCTCCGTCCCAGGAGGGTACGGCGACGCTGGCTTTCAGGCGAGCGGCGTCTACTTCCCCAGCGAGGGCTGTTGGGAGATCACAGGCAGAGTCGGTGACGCGACATTGACCTTCGTGGTAGAAGTCCGAAAGAGCACAGTGGGGCATTGATCTTGTTCGCCAGTATTCTTGCTTCTTCCACGGATGAAGGAGGAAGGCCGTTTTGATGATTCGCAAACATTCGACAATCACGGGTCGAGACTCGAGATTAGTGGTTATTTGCCCAAGCACTTGACATTCGCCTTTTATTCGCTGAAAATTGGGCTATGGCTATCACTCGACGACAGCGGCAGGTCTACGACTTGATATCGCGCTTCGTGGCCGAGAAGGGATACTCACCTTCCTTTGAAGAAATTGGCAAAGGACTCGGGCTCAGTTCGCTGGCTACGGTGCATAAGCATGTCTCGAATCTGGAGAAAAAGGGCCTGCTCACTCGGGATTACAACCGTAGCCGCTCGATTGATCTGCTTCCGCCCAAGGGGCGTTTGAAGCAATCGATGTCGGTGAATACGGCGATGGTTCTGCCGCTGGTGGGCAGAATAGCCGCAGGCCAGCCGATCGAAGCCGTAGAGAATCCGGAGACGATTTCGCTCGCTGACTTCGTGCGATCGAAAGAGGTGTTCGTTCTTGAAGTGCGTGGCGACTCCATGCAGGACGAACACATTCTCGATGGCGATTACGTGCTGGTGGAGAAAACAAAGATCGCCCATAACGGCGACATCGTGGTTGCGCTGGTGAATGGCAGTGACGCCACGCTGAAACGCTTTTACCGGGAGGGCGACAATATTCGCCTGCAGCCTTCGAACGTGACTATGCAGCCGATCATCGTGCCGGCCGAGTCGGTAGAGATTCAGGGAAGAGTGATTGGAGTTCTTAGAAAATACTAAATATCGAGCTTCTCTCTTATTTTTCGGAGTAGCTCACTGTTTGACATCTTTGGCTGAGCGACGACTAGCGACTATTTATCCCAAGTGCTTATCTAGAGCCTTCTGGATGGTTTCCTTCGGAACGTAGCCGACAATCTGTTCTTTCACTTGGCCACCCTTGAACACAAGCAGAGTGGGGATGCCGCGCACTCCGTAGCGGATCGGCGTGGCGCTATTGCGGTCCACATCCATCTTGCCAATTTTCACCTTGCCCTGGTATTGCTGGGCGAGTTCGTCCACGATGGGAGCGATCGCACGGCAAGGGCCGCACCATGTGGCCCAGAAGTCCACCAGCACCGGCTGGTCTGATTTCAAGACATCCTGATCAAAGTTCGCGTCGGTGACTTCGAAGATTCCGTTGCCGGCCATGGTTCCTCCAATTGCCCCGCACGTTCGCCGGACTTGGCGTTCAGCCCTTTGGCGAGATGCGCATCAGTGCTCCCGTCATTATCCTAGCACTTCCATTGGATGCGCTACAGCAGCGAAGGTCGCAAGAAGCACTTCTCAGTTTCCCAGCTCTCGGTACTCGGTTTTGGGTTCTCAGTTCTTGGTTTTCAGTGGCCGCCCCGGTTTCTTCAGCAGGCCCTCATATCAGTCACAACACAAAAAAGCGTCCTAAACTTTTCAGTTCAGGACGCCTCGGCAGCCCTCCCCCAGAACTGCCAAACCACAACTGATACTAGGCCCACCCTCGAAATGTGTAAACGTCACTTCGGTACTCCATTCTTTCTTCCAAGTAACCCTTCGAAATGAGTACCGAGGTAACTGCGCAATGCGATCCAACCACAAGCGCCGACACCGGCTATTGCATTGAGAATAAATAAGTAAAGCCCTGAAATTGATACTCTTGCCGGGCAGTGGTTACTGTCGGCGCGATTGCAGCGGCTTTGGGTTTTTTTGCACAGCATCCAAAAGACGGTGAGACGAACCGGCTCGGCCACGGGACATTGCGAGCGGGCAGAAGCAGCTTAGATTTTTCGGTTCGGAATGGCGAAAAAAGTCGGGATATTGAGACTCTTTACAGCAAGGACGATGTCGGGTTTTGCCGATGTTAGTTTTTCTGCCAGGTTTGGCCGGCGTCGGTAGTTGTCCAGGTTTCACTGTTGGCGGTGGTGAGTTTTCCGTGTTGCGGGTCGGTGAACTCGAGGCTGACGATATCGGCAGTGAGGCTGGACCCGTTCACAGCAGGTTTGATGCGGGTCCAGTGCTCGCCCGCATCAACCGAATGATATAGAACTCCACCCGCGGCTCCCGCCCAGACATCGGGAGCCAGTGCGGAAACAGCCCTGAATGCGGCGTGATCATCCACGGTGATCTTTTGCCAGGTCTTTCCTGCGTCCAATGAGCGCTCCAGAGAGCCGTCGACGGAAATGGTCCAGCGCGGAATCGGCAGGATTAGATTCTGGAAAGCCACGCGTCGATTTTGCGGTCTTGCAGAATCCGTCACGGCACGACTAAGCATGCCAATGCTCCCACCCGCAGTGCCAGCTCCCTCATCAGTTCTTGATTTTGACAGCGGTTCCTTGGCTTTGCCAGGCACGACTTCCTCGGCTTTTATCGCAGGCGCAGCGCTGTTAGCAGTGACCGTTTCCTGGACAGCATTTGCGGCGCTGTACGGTTTGACTTGTTTATCTTGTGCCTGTCGGTTTTCCTGGTCGGCTTTTTTATCGAGCAGCGCAGGGGGAGGTGCAGCCGCCAATTCCGCCCCCGCCGGTGCCGCAACCCCGTAATTGCTTTTCAACTCATCGGTAGAAGGTGCGGGGATCTTGTCCGCTCTGCTCCTACCGTCTACTTCTTTTATCCGCATCTTTGAATCAACGGTGGCGGTTTTCGAGCCCGTGTCTTTTTCTCGTCGAGAGTCGAGTGTGTTCTTGAGCTCATTTGTCGGCGTTTCCGTTACGCCTGGTTGCTTCGCTAGGGTGCCCGATACTGCTGGTTGGTTGGACTGATCACGGCTCGCGGTTCGAGTCTCCATTTCAACCTTGTAAGGCTGGCTGGCAGGTCTGCTGTCATGGCGTAGAAAGACCGCCGCGCCTACAACTACGACTAACGCCAAGACTGTGCCCCAGCGCAGCACCGGCCAGCTCAACCATCCAGGAGAGTGCAGAACTGCGGTGACGTGCTCTAGGTGAGGCTGCGCCAGGGTAACGACTTCACGACACTCCGCACAATTCGCGAGATGCTGAATGAGGCGCTCGCGTTCACGTTCCGGCAGCGAGTGTTCGGCGAAAGCCGTGAGCAGGTCGGCATCAGGGTGGCCCAGCGCGGGATGGCTCCCGCTCTGGGCTGAGGTCGAGTTCAACCGGTCGCGCACGATTTTGGGAAGGTCTCGCATTACATCCAGTCTTCCTTCGTCCCCTTTTGACTGCTCTCAGGGCAGGCTCCACGGGACTTGGTCGGATCCTGTTCCTAACCAGCACTGAAGTGCTGGGCTCTATCAATCGCTCCTTGCAGCGGCGCATACCTCCTGTAGTACAGACTTGATCCGAGACGCTCCTCGCGTACTCTCATCCGGAACCGTCGCCCGCCGGGGCCACTTTCTTCTCAGGGAACGTTTGGGAAGTCGAATCTTGCGCCAGCCGTTCGCGAATATCTACCCTAAGGTCACGAACATCCACCTCAAGCGCCTCTTCGGCCTGGCGGCGGCTCATGCCGCGCCGGCCGAGGTCGGCCAGGATGTGTTTGCGTAAAGACTTGGCGACTTTCTCCAGCTTACGGCTGATTGTCGACTCATGCACTCCTAGTATGCGCGCGATCTCCGCCAGCGTATGCCCGTCAAGGTAATAAGACGCAAGAATGAACCGCTCCTCTGATGGCAACCCGGCCAGAGCTTCGTCGGTCGCGCTCTCAACTCGAGGATCAACAGCGGCGGATGGTTCGGGTTCGGCAGCGGCGAACTGCACGCCATCCTCACTCTCTTCGTCCAGACTGACCAGCCGTCGCTGGCGGCGATACCGGTTTACGTACTCCTGCGCCAGCACTGTGCGCAACCAGCCTTCGAGCGAGCCGCGCCCCGTATACGAGGCCAGCTTCGATGTGCGCTTTCCATCGCGGGTGGTTGTTCCGTAAAGATCGCCGTAAAGCGAGTCAGCCAATTCGCGGGCAGCGGAAGTTTCCCGGGCGATGTGCAGCGCCGTGTCATACAGCTTCTCGCGATAACGGAGCAGGAAAGTCTCCCACGCGTGCTCGTTTCCGGAAGCGCAGGCCCGAGCCAAGACTAATTCTTCCACCCGCAGGTTGAGGTAAAGTTCGCGGGCGTCCACCTCACCCGCATCGGCAGTCAGGTACTTCTGCCCGATCTCGCCCAGAATGCTGGCGAACTCCTGCCGGGTAATTCCAAACCTTTCTCCGCTGCTCTTCTTATAGAGCTCTGCGGCAAGAGAATCGATCGCGGCGGAAAATGCTATCGCGGGTTGGGCACTATCTGTCATGGCGCGGTAGGGCCAGTGGCGATGCTATCAATTTTTTAGACGCAAGAAATAAGAATCTGGCGTTCCTTAATTAGTCAGGGTGGGGAAAAAGATGCCCCGGCCCAGCGTTCGCTCAGGCGCTTGGGGTGTCCTATGCGGTGTCTCTAAAGATGTAGGAGGAATTTATGAACTCCAAGGTGGTGTTCGCGTTTGTTGTGCTGCTGGTTGTCGGCCTGGCATTCGCGGCGTGGCGGCCTGCTGAGGCCGGCCCAATGCCTTCAAGTTCGGACTACAAGGTTCTAGAGCCCATCCGTCACGGGAGTCTCACGGTTTTTCCCGTGGTGGCGGCCAAATCCTATAACACGGGGGAGTTTCTTACGCTCGATGAAGGCCTGCGCTCGGGCGAAGTGCTCGTAACTGAATCTGGTGGTCTTCGGCCGCTGATGCGACGCCGCATGCATCCCGTTCCCGTGGACGGCGCCCAGGTTAATCGGCTGGTGCTGGTGAACAATTCGAAGCGCCCACTCATCCTCCTGGCAGGCGAGATCGTCACCGGAGGCAAGCAGGACCGCGTGATCGGCAAAGACCGCATCGTGCCAGCGGAGAGCGATCCCATCGATCTCAGCGTATTCTGCGTGGAACCAGGGCGCTGGGTCGCGACCAGTGATAAATTCGGATCGATCGGAGCCCTGGCAATGGTCAGTCCAAGAGTTCGAGCCAAGGCCATGGTTGATAAGGACCAGGCAAAGGTGTGGTCCGAGGTAAGAGATTCGCAGGTGGCAATGGGCGGGCTGGTTCCGGCTCCAGCCGCGCGTGAGGTTGCCGAAACCAGTTCGTACGCTCGGGTGATGCAGAATTCAGAGGTGCAAAAGAAGGTAGACTCCGTGGCTGAGCCCATCCGGCGCGATTATGAGAGCCTGATCAAACAACTGCGCGACCGCAACGCGGTTGGAGTCGTAGTGGCGATGAATGGCCAGATCATCTGGGCTGACATCTTCGCCAGCACGAACCTGCTGGAAAAGTATTGGCCAAAGTTGATCCGCTCCTATGCTGCGGAAGCCGTCGTGACTCGCGCCAAAGGTGCAGAAGTCAGTAGGAAAGCCGCTCAGGACTTTCTTGCTGACATGGAAGGCAAGCGCGAAACGGTCGAGAGCGAACCTGGCATTTACCGGCACACCCAAATCACCGGCGATGAGTTCAAAGTATTTGAGCTGACGTCATTGCTCCCTAAGACGGGATTCGATGTGCACATCGCGAAGATGGTGGAGTAGGAAAGGGGGTTGCAGGTCGCGGTTCTCCATGAGATAGCACGGGAGCAATCGCTACAGCAAGCGGATCCCATCGCGGAGCGTCGGATAGGCAAGGGCTGGTAGTAATTCACGCTTCATCCGGGAATTGGTGCCGACAGAGGAGGTCATGCCGGCCCTCACGATGTCCCGATTTAGAGGAGCCGCCGTGTGAAAGAGAAGCGCGAAGAGTTCACAACCGGCTCCGGCAAACCGGAACATCCACGCGAGTAGCCGCCGAGGACGCGGGCAGCCATAGTGCTCCGCTAATTGGTCGAGAAAATCTTGCAGTGTGAGCGGCGCGTCGTCGCAGACCTGATATATGCCACTCACATTTTCCTTTTCAATTGCCGCCTGAAGCGCAGATAGGAAATCGGGCAAAGCAATCAGGTGAGCCCAAGTCGGCTTTTTCCAGATTGCCATCAGGCGATGGCGGAGCATCCAGCGCGCGCCTTCGATCATTTTGACACCGCTGCCGTAGACTATGCCGAACCGACACACGAGGGGGATCATAGAACTGCCTCTACACGCTTCGAAGAGGTATCTTTCGGCTTCGAGGCGAGTACGGAAGTGAAGCGGGCTTGGGGACGCATCCAGTCGGCCAAGTGCCGGGTGCTCCGGAGTAGTTTCGCCCTCAACATGGGGAAAACTGATGAGGATGAACTTCCTCACGCCGGCAGTTTTCGCGTTTTCCACCAGGTTCTTAACATAACCAACATTCGTAAGCGGAAGAAATTTCTCTGGCAGAGGGGCGAACAAAACACCGGCGAAGTGGACGATACAATCGATTCCCTCGCAGGCCATTGGCAACGTGTGGGGTAGCGCAAGATCAGCCCGGTATATCGAGACGTTCGCGCTACTAGAAACGCTGAAGGGTAACGGAGATTTGTGAACCAAAAGGCGCAGTTGGTGGGGCCCAGGGATAAGATGCTGCGCTAGTCTGGAACCGAGGTTGCCAGCCGCTCCGGTGATCAAAATCTTCACGCTGCCAACACACCTACGCCAAGATACCGTCGTCCAGCCTCTTCCTTTTCCAATCCGCTGCAGACTGCACAAATCCCAACACGAGCGGATGGGGCTTTTCCGGTTTCGACGAGAGCTGCGGCTGGAACAGCGTTGCCGGGGAAAACCGATGTGTTGGTGATTCTATCGCGCGCACCTCGCGCTTCGGACCGCGTGCCGTGACGGGAAAGCCGGCTTCAATCGAGCACCATTCAAATTCCGGATTTGCCTCGAAATTGCAGAAGAACTCTTCAACCACGGTGTCCGCCAGATAGAGCGATTGAAGGTACGACCCGGGCCGCAGGCGAATCTCGGGACCTGCCCCTGATAGTTTGGGTGCCCCCGGCGCGCGATTGGGCACTGCGCATTCCACCGGATAAATAATGATATTTTTCGATCCAGAATCATTTTCTGCGGTGTCCGCATCCTTGATTCCGAGCACGTTGCGCGCACACTCAATGAGGGTGTACTGAACCCCCCCGCAGGTCCCCAGAAAGGGGCTGCCCGGCGAGGCCCACAGCCCGTCGAATCTCTCCAGCATTTTTTGTGCGTGGGGTTGAAGGACGGAAGGCGTTGCGATCCACTCCGACTGAAGCTTTACTTTCAGTTTGGCCGCGGCGTGCTGGAGCGCGTCATTAGTGGCGTGATGGGAACGAAATTCGGGGTTGAAGTCGCCTAGGATCCCGATGCGAACAGAGTGGCTCAAGTCGCCATTCTAATCAATAGACTTCCGGGAGAAGTTATGGACCTGCCGGCGGGGGTAAGAAGCTTGGTGACCGTGCGGAATTGATTGTGTTGAAGCGGATAGTCCTACCGGGCCACTCCGAACGTCATCGCCACGTCCGCTTTGTCCACTTCTTCGACCTTGAACATGGAACGTGGTGTCAGTTGCATGAAACTAGCCACGAACGTATCGGGAAACTGCTGAATCCGGATATTCAACGTGTTCACCGAATCGTTGTAGAACTCGCGGCGGTCGGCGATCTGGTTCTCCAGTTCCGTAATGCGTTTCTCTAGCTGCATGAAGTTATTATTGGCCTTCAGGTCCGGATAATTCTCCGCCACCGCAAAGAGTCCTCTCACCGCCGCTGTCATACTCTGATCGGCCTGGGCTTTCTGGTCCACCGTGACGGCCTGCTGATACATGGAGCGCGCCTGCACGATCTTCTGCAGCGTATCACGCTCATAATCCATGTAGCCCTTGCACACGGCGAGCAGCTTGGCTAACTCATCGTGCCGCTGCTTAACATGACGTCAATGTTTGCCCACGCTTTATCGATGTCGTTTTTCAACGCCACCAACCCGTTGTATAGCATGGCCACGTACAACAGCAGTCCGATGCTGGCGAACGCGAGCCCGAAGAGCACGACGTAGCTCATAAGAAAAGCTCCAGTAATCTTTTTACAACCAGCCAAAGTGCGCGGCCAAAACATACACGCAAAACAAGGTGAGCGCCGGACCGCCCCAGATGTATAGCGCCGATTTCCAATTCAGCCCCCGCACCAGGTCGCGCTGGCTGCGCCAGGAGATGAAGAATGCCGGATCATGCTCTCCTTTCATCAGCACTACCTTGGGTTGAAGGTCGAACTGCTCTGGCGCTGGACTTGGAGCCGCGCTACTCCCGCTAGCCGCACAAGTCCCATTTCCTCCTGTCGTTACTACCGCGGCAGCCGGATCATTGATGCCGGCCGCCTCCCAAACTGCGGGGTTAGTAATGCCTGCCCTCATCAGAGCTGCCGCAATCTTTCCTTGTTGCGTCATCTCAGCAGAACTCACAGGCTTCTGATCGGACGACAATCGAACAAGTTCTGTTTCTCCTCTTTGTACGTTCCCACGACTGGTCTCGATTACCTCCATCGCTGGCATTGTTACGCTAGATCCCACCGCCAGTTCGATGTTCCTCTGTATGCCCCCGGGCATGTTGAAACTGAAGCTCGTCGCAGATGCCGACAGAGTAGGGATGGGCTTCGGACTCACCACCAGCCCTGGGTTCTCCGCCAGCGTGCCGAGGATGAAAAGTGCATTCTTTGGCTTAATGCAGTACTCATCAACCTTCAGTTTGTGATCGCCCGAAACTCCGTGGCGTGCGAGGAATCCGCGAACGTTCTCTGGTACCTCGTTGCCGAATAAAATGGAGCTGCTGTACTCCTCGTGAAAGTCGCGGTGAATATCCATGTCTGCGCCCTGTGGATTTACAAGTACAAGCCCAGTGTTGTCATCGAGATAGAACGGAACGTGCAGGCTCTCGTCCGCCACCTTGTGCCATTCAGTGTTTTTCCCTGCTTGCTTTAGCTGCCAGGCCATCGTGCGGTAGTAGTAGCAAGACACTCCGGTGATGGGCGCGGGCATAGTGTATGGCCCGACTGCCAGGCCATTCACCTCAACCAGACCCATGGAAGCGCTCCGGATCTTGGACGTAGGCGTATTCAGAATCAGGCGCTTACGCTGGAGCATGCCGAAACCGCGACAGAACAGGACAAAGCCGCTGACAGCGCCGATCCCGGCCAAAATCCAGAAGCTATCAATGCTATAAAACAAAAATCCGAAGGGCGAAATCATGTGTGCAGTCTGCGCACCCCTGCCAACAAGGCGCACGGAGCGCGTCGACCCGAGCGTAGTGGAGAGAGAGGAGCAATCGCAGCAGAAAACCGCGTTTTCGGCTTACTTCAGTAATGTGTGGGGAACGTTCAACGATGTAGGGATGCGCGTCCGCGCCCGTTCAGACTTGCGTCGAGAGAGCCGTCCTTGGCTGCGTTGTGTGGCACGGGCAGGCTCGCCCATGGAGTTTGTCGTCGCTTAAGACGTTGCAAGCAACGTCTCTACAAGTACTGGTAGAGAATTGAATTGGTAGAGACGCAGCTTGCTGCGCCTCCATGGTGAAAAAGAAGGCGATGCTACCTCGCCACCGCTTGCCGCTCCCTCAGAATCTCTTCCGCGGTTGCAATCGCGCGCTCCAGTTCATCATCTGTGTTGTAGAAATGCGGTGACATGCGTACGCCCGCTTTCGGACGCCAATCCACCAGAATGTCGCGTTTCAGCAACTCGCGGCATACTTCCTGCGAGTCCGGCATTTCAATCGAAACCGTCCCACCTCGCCTTTCCGGATCACGCGGCGTGTTCACTCGCCATTCACGCTTTTCAGCCAGTTCAATCAGGCACGCCGTCTGGCGCTTCGATTTTTCCCGGATCCGCTGCACACCAATTTCCGCAATGATCTTTAATCCCGGTCTGGACGCCTCGAGCGATGGAATGTGTGGCGTTCCATTCATAAAACGGTATGGCGGATCGGTGTAGCGGATCGGCCCGATTTCAAACGCAAACGGCTGCTGGTGCGCCATCCAGCCGGTTAATTTTGGTTCTAGTTTGTTGCCCAGATCCGGACGCACATACAGGTACGCCACACCCGGTCCGCCGCAGAGCCACTTCAGCACGCCACCACAAGCAAAATCGACATTCAAAGATTTTACATCCACGGGTACGGTGCCCAGCGACTGGTACGTATCCAGCACCACGTGCGCCCCGACTTTGTGGGCCTTCTCAACAATCGCCCGGGCGTCATTTATGTATGCGCTGCGGAAGATCACGTGCGAAATCGGCACCAGGAGCGTCTGCTCATCAATTGCCTCCAACAAGCGTTCCGTGGGCACGGTGATCCCGTCGTCTGTCTTCACCATGTGCACGCGCGCCCCATGGGCTCGCTGCGCCTCCCAGAAATACATGACTGAGGGGAAATTCATGTCGCTGTACACAACTTTGTTTCGCTTGCCCAAAAAATCGAAGCAGGATGCCACAACCGCTTGGCAAGTAGTTACGTTCTGATGGGTCGAAACCGAGTCCTTGGGCGCGTTCATTAGCATGCCGATCTCATCACCGACTTCGGCCGCCAGCATCCACCACGATTCCTCCCATGCACGCACACCGCGCGTCCCCCACGTGTCGGCATAGCTCTTCATCGCGTCATAGACGCCACGGGGCATCGCTCCCAGCGAATTACTGATCAGATAAGTAGTGTGCTCGAGGATGGGAAACTCAGAACGATATCGAAGCAGCTCGTCTGTCATCGGAATATTGTACTGCGCACATGAGACTGCTGCCGCTGGACCGGCGAGATGCAGACATGTTCAGCGACAGCTTTTTTCCAGCGTTAGAAAAACTATTATTTTGTGATCTCCGAACTGGTTTCAAGGTGAGAAGAATTTGCAAAATGGAACGGGCCAGCACGCGAAGCGTCAATCTCTACGTCAACTTTTTTCTGGCAGGTCTCATGAGGACATACGCCGCACTTAATATGAGAAGGTAAACCAGGCCGCTGAACAGGTTGACGCGCGAATCCCACCATCCTTTTAGAATGGCCGCTGCAACCAGCGCCAGACCCAGCACCGATCCCCAGGCGCCTATGGGGGAACGCATGGGTAACGCCATGGCCTCTTCGGAACTCAGCCGCCGCCGGAAGACAACATGCGCCGCCAGCGACACTAGCCA
>Ga0099830_10001463_pt1 | contig 11956 bp, 6 predicted proteins | sample CZO8metaG_4_FD_79337 | JGI IMG/M metagenome (GOLD analysis project Ga0099830, IMG submission 79337) | Vadose zone soil microbial communities from the Eel River Critical Zone Observatory, Northern California, USA - CZOApr15con2H3.8 metaG | ecosystem: Environmental > Terrestrial > Soil > Vadose...
AAGTGCCGAGATCTACTGGAAGTTTCAACCGGCGGTTCGAGAAGGGCCATCGAGAGGTCTCCGCAATGCGAGCGTAGCACAGCGCGGGCTCTATTGTTTACCCGGAGCGTCGAAGGGCACGCACGAACCAAACATGGACAATTAAGGAAATTGCTCTTCGGGAAGCCCTCATGTTAGGAAATCGGATCGACCTACACCTCTAGCGCCCCGCTGGCACCTTCCGGCAATTCAATCTGATATTTTGTTCTTGCTTTCTCGGCATGCTGCTCCAGCGCTAGTGCAATCAGCTTGTCAATCAACTCGCGAAATGGAATGCCGCTCGCCTCCCACATTTTGGGATACATGCTGATGGACGTGAACCCGGGAATGGTATTCACTTCATTCAGGAAAATCTTCCCGCCCTTCTTCTCCAGGAAAAAATCCACGCGTGCCATGCCGCTCAATTCCAGCGCGCGAAACGCGGCCAGAGCGAACGATTGAATCTTCTTCACTTGCCCCGGCTTCAATTTCGCCGGAATCAGGAGCTGAGTTCCCTCTTCCAGATATTTCGCCGCGTAGTCGTAAAACTCGCGGTGCGGCACGATTTCGCCCGGGATCGACGCCGCGGGCTCGCTGTTTCCCAACACCGCCACTTCAATTTCGCGCGCCACCATCGCCCGCTCCACCAAAACCTTCATCGCGAATTCGGCCGCAAGATTCAGAGCAGGAGCAAGCTCCTCGCGCGAATGTACCTTCGTCATCCCCACCGAAGATCCTAGCGTCGCCGGTTTTACGAACACCGGATACTTGAACTTTCTCTCAATACTGCGCTGAATTTCTTTCGGCTCCCTCTCCCAATCCGCGCGCTGGACCGCGATCCACGGTACCACTGGAATCTTCGCCACCTGCAACAGGCGCTTGGCGACGTCTTTGTCCATTGCAATCGCCGATCCAAGCACGCCCGCCCCGACAAACGGTAACCCCGCCAGATCCAGCAATCCTTGAATCGTGCCGTCTTCCCCGTATGTTCCGTGCATCACCGGGAAAACCACATCCAGCCGCTGCCCGCCGCCGCTGCCGTCCAGCCGCACCAGCGCGGCATCCGTGGGGTCCGCCGTCATCATCACACGTTGCCCGCCCTTCAGCACCTCGGGCAGCATTTTCTGCGCCCCCGCTCCGACCAGCCAGTGCCCTTCCTTAGTGATCCCAATCGGCACCGGCTCGTACTTGTCCGGGTCCAACCCGCGAATTACCGCAGCCGCCGACGCCAGCGAAACCTCATGCTCGCCCGACCGACCGCCGAATAGCACTCCCACACGCAATCGTTTCTTTTCTTGGGTCACGGAATAGTCTCTGCCCGAACCGGGTTGGTAGATTTACGCTCGCTTCAGTCTCTATTTATAAGACAAAGACGAGGGCTAGTCGTGTGCGATGTCCCGGCTTGTTTCGGGAGCCGCAATGGATCGCTTTTTAGTCATGGAACTATTTCGGTTTGCGTTCGTCTATGTATCGACGAGCCGCGCTGGCTCTGCCTACGGGAGTGTCACCGATGGGAACTTTCCTGCAAGACCTGCGTTACGCAACCCGCACCCTCCGGCGCGACCTTGGCTTTTTCCTCGCTGCGGTGTGCATCACCGGCCTCGGCATCGGAGCCAGCTCTACCATCTTCAGCGTCGTCAATGCCCTCCTTATTCGCCCTCTCCCCTTCCGCGATCCGGGGAGCCTCGTGTGGATTGCCAACGGTTTGGCCAACGATGCGAATGGCCTCTCAGGCCAAACAATCCAGGTAAAACATTTCCTCGATCTTCGCGAGCACAATCAATCTCTCTCCGATCTCGCCGCGTATTTTGCCTTCTATGGCGTCGGCGACAGCAAACTGACCGGGCGAGGCGAGCCGGAGCGACTCACCGGCGTCCCCGTATCGCAGAATTTCTTCCCGCTTCTCGGCGTGCAGCCCGAGCTCGGCAGACTTTTCAACGCGGATGAATGTAAGTGGAATGGGCCAAAGGCTGTTCTGCTGAGCCAAGGGCTCTGGAGGAGACGTTTCGCATCCGATCCATCGATCGTTGGCAGACCGCTCACTCTCGACGACGAGCCGGTTACCGTTGTTGGCGTCCTTCCTGCTTCGTTTGACTTTGGCTCGGTCTTTGCTCCCGGCAGCCGCATTGATCTGTACTTCCCATTTCCCCTGACGGAGGAAACTAACCGTTGGGGCAACACTCTAGCGATGGTCGGCCGCCTCAAACCAGGAGCTTCGGTGCAAAGCGCTCAGGCAGAATTTAACGTACTCGCCGAACAAATCCGCCTTGAGCACCCCGAGCGCAACAATCTTGCGCCACAGCTTAGCCTGCTGCCTGGTTATGTGAGCGGACGGCTTCGTCCGGCATTGCTTCTGCTCGCGTGCGCCGTCGGCGTGGTAATGCTAATTGTCTGCGCCAATCTCTCCAACCTCCTGCTCGCGCGTGGGGCTGCCCGGCAAAAGGAGATTGCTATCCGCACCGCGCTCGGAGCCGGCAAAGCGCGCTTGATTCGCCAGATACTCACCGAGAGCGTCCTGCTTTCCTGCTGTGGTGCAGCGCTCGGACTGCTGCTGGCCGTCGCCAGCACGCGATTTCTGGCCGATCTAAACACCGTCAGCATTCCGCTACTCGAAAACGTCCGGATAGACGCCAACGCCCTTGGCTTCACCTTGCTGATGGCCCTGCTCACCGGCTTGCTTTTCGGATTGCTCCCCGCCCTGCAAGTTCCGAGTGTCACACTTCACGACGCACTAAAGGACTCCAATCGCGGCTCCAGCCAAGGGCACGTACACACTTGGATTCGCAGCACCTTAGTTGTCTCGGAAATTGCTCTCGCCTGCGTGCTACTCGCTTGTGCGGGTCTGCTCATCCGCAGCTTCCTTCGCGTCCTCGATGTCGATCTGGGGTTCCGCCCCGAAAGAGCCGCTGCACTGCGCATCGATCCTAATGAAACCTATTCCACTCAGGCGAAACGCAACGTCTATTTTTCCGAAGCGTTGCACCGCGTTCTGGACGTCCCAGGGATCGAAGCGGCGGGATTATCGGACGCCCTGCCACTCGGGCGCAACCGTAGCTGGGGCATCTCCGCAAAGGGACAAGTGTACAAAAGGGGCGAATACCCCGACGGTTTCGTACGCATCGTCAGCGATGGTTATTTTCACGCTATGGACATCCCACTCCGCGCCGGCCACAACTTCAGCGAACGTGATGCTCCAGGGTCGCTGCCAGTGATCGTGATTAACGAAACTCTGGCACGCGTGCTGTGGCCGGGCCAGGACCCACTTGGTCGAATTGCCCGCGCGGACGTTGAGCGTACCGTCGTTGGCGTTGTGGGGGACGTCCGGCACCTCGCCCTGGAGAAGGGGTCGGGCTCTGAGTTTTATTTGCCCATTCGGCAGACCGAAGACTATTCCTCCGTTGATCTCGTCGTGCGAAGTGCGCTGCCTACCGGTGCGCTTGCCTCGCGCATTCGCGAAGCTCTCAAGCCCATTGAGCCCAATCTGCCCACCATCGGCTTCCGAACTTTGCAGCAGCTCGTGGACAAAGCGGCTTCGCCGCGGCGCTTCGTCGTTGTGTTGCTCGGCGGATTCGCATCCTTCGCGTTGATTCTCGCGTCCCTTGGAATCTACGCGCTCATTTCCTATTCCGTCGGGCAGCGAAACCAGGAGATCGGCATCCGCATGGCGCTTGGCGCTTCGCCATCCATGATTCGGGGCCTGATTCTCGGGGAGACCTTGCGTTTGGCGAGTGTCGGCGTTGTCATTGGGCTTGGCGCTGCTTTGATGTCAACCCGCCTCGCCGCCTCGCTTCTGTACGGCGTGACGCCCACCGACCCGCTGACTTTCGGCGGCATGTTGCTCACGCTAGGGGCGGTGGCAACTTTCGCCGGATATCTGCCGGCCATTCGTGCCGCGCGAATCCAACCGATGTCCCTGCTGCGGACCGAATGACCATCCCGTTTATCCATTTAGAAGATTTTTTTGCCGAGACCGGACAGGACCAACTCCACACCCAGCAACGCCGTCCGGTTGTGCTCGTCTATCACCGGATTGATCTCCACGACTTCCAGCGACACCATCGCCTCCGTATCCGCAAGCATTTCCATCGCCAGATGCGCTTCCCGATACGTCACTCCGCCGCGCACAGGTGTGCCTACTCCGGGCGCGTCGGAAGGGTCGACGAAATCCATGTCCAGGCTTACGGAAATCCCATCCGTGTCGTCCATCGCGTATTTCAGCGCGTCGCTCATCACCTCGCGCATTCCGCGCTCGTCGATGTCCCGCATGGTGAAAACGTGCACGCCGGACTTCTTCGCCAGTTTTTTCTCCTGGGAGTCCAAGTCGCGAATTCCCACCAGCGAAATATTCTGCGGCTCCACTTTCGGCTTGAATCCTTGCAACTCCACTAGCTCTGCCGCCCCGTAGCCCATGGCCGCGGCCAGCGGCATGCCGTGCACGTTCCCGGAAGGCGAACTTTCCGGCGTGTTGATGTCCCCGTGCGCATCCAGCCAGATCAAACCGATCTTCTTTTCCTTCTTCTTGAAGTGACCCGCCACTCCTGACAATGAACCTGCCGCAATCGAATGATCTCCGCCCAGCACCACCGGCATCATGCTTTCGTCCAGCGTCTTCTCCACAATCGTCGCCAGGTCTTTGCAAGCGTCCGCAATTTCCGCGAGATACTTAGCGCGCTTTTCCCCGTAAGACATCTCTTCCGGCTGCTTCACGGAAATATTACCGATGTCCTCCACCTGGAGTCCCAGTTGCTTGATGCGCGCCTGCAATCCTGCCACGCGCAGCGCCGACGGCCCCATATCCACACCGCGCCGGCTCGCCCCCAGGTCCATGGGCACACCAATGATTCGTATTTTCTGCGCCATTTTGATTTCCTAGCTGAAGACTAAGGATATACCCGGTACAGCATGCGCGGGAACGGAATCACTTCGCGAATGTGCTCTGCCCCGCAAATCCATGCCACCGTGCGTTCCAGCCCCATGCCAAATCCCGAATGCGGCACGCTGCCGTAGCGCCGCAAATCCAGATACCACCGGAACGCTTCCTCCGGCAGGTTGTGCTCGCGCAGGCGTTTCACCAGCAAATCGTAGTCATGAATGCGTTGGCTTCCGCCAATAATCTCCCCGTAGCCTTCCGGCGCCAGCATGTCGAACGCCAGCGCCAGGTCCGGCCGCTCCGCATCCGGCTGCATGTAGAACGCTTTGATCGCCGCCGGATACCGATGCACCAGCACCGGCCGGTCAAACTCATTCGAAATGATTGTCTCTTCGTCTCCGCCGATATCATCGCCAAACTTGGCCGGATTCCCGTACTTCTGCAGTACCTTAATCGCATCTTCGTAGCTGATCCGCGGAAACGGAGGCTTCACGTTCTGCAGCTTCGTTGTATCCCGCTTCAGCGTCTCCAGCTCGCGCGGCTTATTCTTCAGCACCGACTGCACAATTGCGCTCACCAGTCCCTCGGCGAGCGCCATCGCCTCGTCGAGTTCGACGTACGCCCCCTCCGGCTCCAGCATCCAAAACTCCGTCAGATGCCGTCGCGTCTTCGATTTTTCCGCGCGAAACGTCGGCCCGAACGTGTACACCTTCCCCAGCGCCATCGCCGTCGCTTCGATGTACAGTTGCCCGCTCTGCGTCAGGTACGCCTTTTCGTTATCGATGTAATTCACTTCGAACAGCGTCGAAGTCCCCTCGCAAGCCGCCGGCGTGAACATCGGCGCATCCGTCAGCGTGTAACCCTGGCTGTCCATGAACTCCCGCGCCGCCCGTTCCGCCTCCGCGCGAATCCGCAAGATCGCCGTCTGCCGCGGCGTGCGCATCCACAAATGCCGGTGGTCCAGCAAAAAGTCCACGCCATGCTCTTTCAATTGAATCGGAAACGGTGTGCTCTCCGGAACTCTCTGCACCACGTGAATCTTGCTGACCCCCATTTCGTATCCGCCTGGCGCACGCTGTTCCGCACGAATCTTTCCCGTCACAATGACGCTCGACTCCTGCGTCAATCCCTTCAACGCAGTAAACGCCTCCGGATTCTCCTTTAGCGCGCAAACTCCCTGAATAATTCCTGTCCCATCCCGAAAAATCGGAAACACCAGTTTCCCGGACTCCCGCAAGTTGTAAAGCCACCCGCGAATCGTCACTTCCTGCCCGTCGTACTTCCCCGCCTGCTCAATCGTAATTACCGTCATCGCCTCTTCCAAAAAAGTGCGTTTCGCCGTCCACCTCAGCGCAACGCGAAAGATGTGTCATCCTGAGGCTTCGGCGCACTTTGCCGGAACCGAAGGACCTCAACCGCTCAAGTGTCATTGTGATTTCTACTGCGGAGGGCTGCCTACCCCCACTCTTCCTCAAACCGATCCCAAGCTTTCCTCGCCGCCGCGAGCTGCTCCTGCGCCGACGCCACCTCCGGCCCCGTCTTCTCCTTCAACTCCAGCAGTAGCGGTAAATTCCCGTCGGGCGCCGTCTTCAAAATCTTGATCGCCTTCTCCCAATCAATCGTCCCGTCATACGGCGGCAAATGCTCATCCTTCTCCCCGTGATTGTCGTGAATGTGCGCGCCCACCACCAACTCGCGCAGAGGTGCAAATCCTCTCTCCACACGCTCTTCCTCAGGTCCATCTGCCAGATGGGCGTGGCCAATATCAAAATTAAATCGCAGCCCGGTCAGCCGCGTCTCGTCGTAAAACGCGCGCAAATACGCCGGATCGCCCATTTCGCTCGTCGTATTCTCCACACAAATCGTCACGCCCACATGCTTCGCGTGCAGAATCAAATGCTCTAGTGAACTGAACGCGGCGTCGCGCTTGCGCGGGTCCTCCGTCTCTCGTGTCCCACCCATGTGAAAGATCATGCGCGGGAACGGCAAATCCTCCGCGATATCGATCGCCCGCTTCAATTCATCCATCGCTTCGATCCGCCGCACCCGCTCCACCTCGCAAATCGAAAGCGGCTGCCCGCTCTCCCGAGTAGCGCTCAAATCGCGGCTGGTCGGCGCGTGGACCGAGCTCAGCGTCAGCCCTAAATCAGCAAGGCTCGCTCGGATTTCCTGCGCTTCCGCTTTCGAGGTGTAATCAAAATGCGCTCGCGAACAAAAAATCTCCACGCCCGAAAATCCCGCCCCGGCAATTTGCCCGAGCAGCTCCCGAGTCAGCTTCCGTGAAACGAAAAGATACGTCGATAGCAGTCTCTGCACTCTCTTCTCTGTGGCCTCTGTGATCTCTGCGGTAATTATTCTTCAGTAGCCTACTGCAGAACCTTTGTCCCGCGGGTCCGCCGCTCCCAATCTCTCTCCGCTCTTCGCATCAATCCCGATCGCATTCACCAGCCCAATATGCCCGCGCCGCTTCACCGCAAACCCCCGCGCCTCCAGCGCCTTCTGCGTGCTCTCGGGAAAATCCTCTTCCATCAAGATCCGGTCCGGCAACCACTGATGATGAAACCTCGGCGCATTGATCGCCGCCTGCGCATCCATTCCCAGCCGCATCCAGTTAATCACGCTCAGCAGCGTCGCTGAAATAATCGTCGGCCCGCCGGACGATCCCGTCACAAAGCTCAGCTTGCCGTCGCGCAACAAAATCGTCGGCGTCATGGAACTCAGCGGCCGGTGCCCCGGCGCAATCGCATTCGCGTCCGCTTGAATCAATCCGAAAAGCGCGTTGGGCACACCCGGCTGCGTCGTAAAATCATCCATCTCGTCGTTCAACAAAAAGCCCGCCGTGCTCGTCACGTGTGACCCGTAGCTGTCGTTTAGCGTATATGTGCTCGCCACCGCATTCCCCGCCGCATCCACCACTGAAAAATGAGTCGTGTGCGGCCCTTCGCCCAAGCTCACCAGTGTCGACGGCACGGCGCCCACCGCAGCCGCACCGCACGCATGCGGCTTCCCCGCCCGCACCTCTTTGCTCGAAGACGCCCGCTGTGCATCAATCGTTCCAGCTAACTCCTTCGCGTAACACGAAGCGGTCAGGCCCGCCACCGGCACGTTCGAGTAATCCGGGTCCGCCAGATACGCCGCGCGGTCCGCGAACACCCGCCGCATCGTTTCCGCCACCATGTGCACGCTCTCCACGTCCTCCCAGCTCTTAAGCGGCACATCCTTCAACATATTCAGCGCTTCGATAATCGCCACGCCACCCGAACTCGGCGGCGGTGACGTCAGCACTTCCCATTCGTGCCCGCCGCTCTCGTATTTCGCGCGCAGCACTTCCCGCACTCTCGGTTTGTACGCCGCCAAATCCTTCAGCGTAATCAACCCGCCCGATTTGGCCATATCCGCAACCACCACCCGCGCCGTCTCACCGGCGTAAAACTCCTGCGCGCCGTTTTTCGCAATCCGTTTCAGCGTCGCCGCCAGTTCCGGCTGCTTCAGCGTGTCTTCCGCCTTCCACATTTTCCCGTCGTTCAAAAAAATCCGCCGGCTCACGGAAAACTTCTCCAATCCCGCCTTCTCTTCTTGCAACTGCCGCGCTAGCTTCTCGCTCACCGCAAATCCGTTTTCCGCCAGACGAATCGCCGGCCCCATCACCTCCGCCAGCTTCATCGTCCCATACGTTTTCAGCGCCAGTTCCAGCCCCGCCACCGTTCCCGGCACTGCCACAGACTTGTACCCAATCACGGAAGTCTCTTCATCCAGCTTCCCATCCGGCTTGATGTACATGTTCCGCGTAGCCGCACCCGGCGCCACTTCTCGGTAATCCAGAAACGTTGTCCGCCCGTCCGCCAAGCGCACCAGCATAAATCCGCCGCCGCCAATGTTCCCCGCCGCAGGCTCCACCACCGCCAGCGCAAACGCCACCGCCGCCGCCGCATCCACCGCATTCCCGCCGCTCTTCAAAATCTCCACGCCTGCCTTCGACCCCAGCTCTTCATCGGTAGCGACCATCGCCTTAGCCCCGCGCACCGCCTCCCGCGGCCATTGCTTCGTTGCCTCCGTGCGCGTCCGATATTCCGCCGCCGTCTGACCGCCGGAAACTCGCGCCGTCAAGAAAAATGCCGCCACAGCCAAGCCCAGAGCGCTCACCGTCGATGTGATTGGTCGTCTCATAACAAATAAAAGACACTAAGTGATTAAGCCCGGATCGTCAAGACAAGCCGTTTAGCCATGTGGCGGATCAGGCCGCCGATTGACAGACGGTACCGCAGCATACTTGTACGCCTAGTGCTTTTGCGTTATTGCGGCTGTTCGCCGTCTCCGCTGTAATCCTCCCCAACCTTGGTGATGTCCGTCACAAGAGGCTCCTTCCCCGGAGCCATTTCTCAGGTGCATCGCGGTTGAGGTCTTGCGCTTCTTCGGAGTGGGGTGAACCGATGCGTCGATTTCTCTTGCTGGTCTTGTTGTTTGCTGCTCCGTGTGCCTTTGCCCAGAGCAATTTCGCCGTAGTGCGTGGCATCGTCTACGACCCGCAGCATAATCCTGTCGCAGGCTCCGAGGTGCAACTCACCTCTGCCGCCACGCACGCCGTGCGCCGCGCCGTCAGCAACGAGCAGGGCATCTTCGAGATCACCGCGCTATGGCCCGGCGAGTACGAACTTGCCGTTCAATCGACGGGCTTCGCCTCCCTCACGCAGACTCTTCGCCTAGAAGTCAACCAGCAGCTCGCGCTCGAACTCAACCTCAAGCTCGCTTCCGCCAGCAGCACCATACAAGTCGACGCCTCCGCCCTCGAAGTCCTCCACACTACCGACGCCAGCGTCGGCGAAGTCATCGAGCCGGCCGCCATACAGGAGCTGCCGCTCAACGGCCGCATGCTCATCGATCTCGTTCTCACTGTGCCCGGTGCCCACGTCAGCCACGGCGCGCAGACCGGCGACATGAATCCTCTTTACTGGCGCCCCGGTCAACGCTCTGCCGTCAGCATCGGCGGCAATCGCCCGAACGCCAACTATTTCCTTCTTGACGGCATCACGGACACCGATCCCACCTTCAACACGCTGAACCTCAGCCCCTCGCCCGATGCCGTGCAGGAATTCAAGGTGCAAACGGGCAGCTACACCGCTGAGATGGGTGGCGCCGGCGGGGGCCAGATCAACATCGTCACGCATTCTGGCAGCAATCAATTCCACGGAACCGCCTACGAATTTCTGCGCAACGGGGCGATGGACGCGCACACCTTTGGCGACATGGGCGGCTCAAAATTCTTGGTGCAAAACAATTTCGGCGCATCTCTTGGCGGCCCCATCGCGCACAGCAAGACTTTTTTCTTTGTCAATTACGAGGGCCTGCGTCATTCCAAAGCCGACTTCATGATGGAAACCGTTCCTACGCCCGATGAAATCTCTGGCGATTTCAGCACGAGCGGCACGACCATCTACAATCCCTTCAGCGCCCACGCTAATCCGAATTTCGATCCCACCAAACCCATCAGCCCCAAGAATTCACAAATCATCCGCGATCCGTTTCCCAGCAATAAAATTCCTTCCGGTATGCTGAGTGCCGCCGCGCAAACTTTCTTATTGAACTACCTGCCTGCTCCCAACATGCCTATGGGCATGAACGGCTGCGGCATGACCATGAACGGCGCACCACAGGTGGTCGGCGCCGGCCAGGACTGCAACAATTACCTCGACTCCCGCGACGAGCGCCATGTCACGGACCAGGGCACCGTTCGAATCGACCACGTTTTCGATCGCGGCGACACGCTCTCCGCGCGCTATTCGCTCAGCGGGGAAAACGGCTTCATGCCTATCAATCTTCCCGGCTTCGGCACCTTTCATGACGACTTCTCGCAGAACGGCAATGTTTCCTGGAATCGCATCATCAGTCCACGCATGGTGAATGTCGCGTCCATCAGCGTGTCGCGCCTCTCCATGAGCCACACCACGCAAAGCGCCAACGTCAACGACATCGTCTCGCAGCTCGGTATTCTTGGCATCGGCTTTGGAGGCCCCGGGGCTTTCGGCGCACCATGGTTCAACGTGCAAGGCTATTCCGGCATGGGCGACACCTACGCCGCCACTCCGATGCGCGCGTGGGACACCACCATTGAAGGCCGCGATCTTCTGAGCTGGCAGCGCGGCCGCCACAGCCTCAAATTCGGTGGCAGCTATCGCCGCTATATTTGGCCCATGTGGGGATTCTTCCAGAATCGCGGCTACTATCAGTTCACTAACGGCTACACCACGCAAACCGCCACCAACGACGGCAGCGGCTCCGGCCTCGCCAGTTTTCTTCTCGGGCTTCCCGCGGTGAAGCAGCGCCAGGCCGGGATCCCGCAGATGCAGCTTCGCAATTGGTCCGCCGACGGTTTCGTGCAGGATAATTTCCAGCTCACGCGCAACACCACGATCCAGGTGGGCCTGCGCTACGAATATATGAGCCCGCTGGTTGACATCCGCTACACTAATTCGAATCTCATCTTCTCCAACGGCGCGCCGCAAGTCTTCATCGGCGGACAAAATGGTTACCCGGGCGGCTTAATGTTCTCCAACAAGCGCGACTTCGCGCCCCGCTTGGGCATCTCGCAAAATCTTCCGCGCCTCGGCCTCGTCATCCACGGCGCCTACGGCATTTTCTTTACGCCAGTCGATCTCAACACCTGGTGCAACCAGCGCCACAACGTCCCCTACGTTTTTCCGGAGACGCAGCAATTTGATAATTTCACGCCGCCGGCAGCGCTGCTTTCTTCGGCGCAATCGCAGGCTTCCCTGAATTTCGCACCCGCAGTGCTCGGTCGAACCACCGTCAGCTTCACCGCCTTCGATCCCCACGCGCCGTCCGAATACGTCCAGCAGTGGAGCGCCTCCATCGAAAAAAGCCTCGGCCGCGAAACGACTCTCGAAGTCGGTTATCTCGGCGCGCGCGGCATTCACCTGCAGCGCGCCGACCTCATCAACAACGCGCCTCCGGGTCCCGGGCCCATCGGACCGCGCCGCCCGCTGAAGTTTCTCGAGTTCGTAGGCGGCACAAGCTTGCCCAGCAACGTAACCGTCGCGCCCACGTTGCCCG
>Ga0099830_10001469_pt1 | contig 11945 bp, 9 predicted proteins | sample CZO8metaG_4_FD_79337 | JGI IMG/M metagenome (GOLD analysis project Ga0099830, IMG submission 79337) | Vadose zone soil microbial communities from the Eel River Critical Zone Observatory, Northern California, USA - CZOApr15con2H3.8 metaG | ecosystem: Environmental > Terrestrial > Soil > Vadose...
AATTGGCAGCGTGGCTGAGCTCTTTGGCCACATCCTCCACTTGAGTTTCCAGCTTCAGAGCCTCTTCGATCCAGTGGGGGAGATGCATGAGCTCTTCCAGGAGTCTTTGCGCCTCAGGTCGCTTGAGGTTGCGGTTGAGCCTGCCAAGACCGATGGCTAGGAGATAGAGGGCCGTCAACTGCGTTGTGAAGGCTTTGGTGCTTGCCACGCTGATCTCCGGCCCGGCATGGGTATAAAATACGCCGTCCGATTTGCGCGCCAAAGAAGAATCCACGACGTTGCAGATCGAAATAACCGTGGCCTTTTTTGCCCGAGCCACGTCGATAGCGGCCAGGGTATCGGCGGTCTCCCCCGATTGACTGACGAGGAGGAGCAACGAGCGGGGGTGCACCAGAGGGGAGCGATAACGGAATTCCGAACCGTAGTCGACCTCGGCCGGGATGCCGGCGATCTCCTCGATCATGAATTTCCCGACTAAAGCCGCATGCCATGCGGTCCCGCAAGCGATGAGATGGATTCTGTCGATCCGTTCGACATCTTTGGCCTTGAGCGCGATCTCCCCAAGAGAGACATTTCCCTCTTGGAGAGAGATGCGGCCGCGAAAGGTATCGGCGATAGCCCGCGGCTGCTCGTGGATCTCTTTGATCATGAAGTGGCGGTAGCCGTCCTTGCGGGCCGCCACCGCGTCCCAGGTGATCTCTTTAATCGGCCGCCGGACGGCTTTTCCACGTCCATTCACGATGCGAAACTCTCCGGCCTTGACCTCCGCGATTTCTCCATCCTCAAGAAAGCTGACTCTTCGCGTATGGTCCAGTAGCGCCGGGATGTCAGAGGCGATAAAGGTCTCCTCTCGCCCGCATCCGATCACGATAGGAGTTGAGTTTTTAGCCACGATCAGCCGTTGGGGATCCTTTTGATTGAGGAAGACTAGAGCGTAGGAGCCTTGAATTTCTTTAAGGCTCCTGCTGACGGCAGCCAGAAAATCGGCGCCCTTTTGGATCTTCTCATTGACGAGGTGCGCTACGACTTCCGTATCGGTTTCAGACTTAAACTGGGCCCCTCTCTTCACCAGATCCTCTTTGAGTTCGGAATAGTTTTCGATGATGCCGTTGTGAACGACGACGACATCTCCGGCGCAATGGGGGTGGGCATTGGTCTCAGAGGGTTTGCCGTGCGTCGCCCAGCGGGTATGGCCGATCCCGACGTTCCCCCCGACTGGTTTTTGGTTCAGGCTCTCTTCCAGGTTTTTGAGTTTTCCTTCGCAGCGGCGAAGCGTGACCTCGCCGTCATTGAGGATAGCGATGCCTGCCGAGTCATATCCCCGGTATTCGAGTTTCTTGAGGCTTTCGAGAATGAGCGGAGCCGCCTCGCGGCGTCCGATATATCCCACGATGCCGCACATCAGACTTTTCCCTTCATCTTCTTGCGCTTTTGTTCCGTCCAACCATCGCGCACGGCTTCGCGCCGCTCGTTGTAGACCAGCGCGCCTGCCGGGACGTCGTGGCGGACCGTCGTGGCGGTCGCCACATAGACGTCGTCGCCGAGAGATACCGGGGCTACCAGCGTGGAGTCGCTGCCGACCTGAACTCTGTCGCCGATCGAAGTTCGATACTTCTTGAAGCCGTCATAGTTGCAGATGATCGTGCCGGCGCCGATGTTGGTGTCGCGGCCGATCGTGACGTCGCCGAGATAGGTCAGATGGTTGGCCTTAGTGCCCTCGCCAACCGTCGCCTCCTTGAGCTCGACAAAGTTTCCGATATGGACAGCCCGGCCTAGAGAAGCTCCAGGGCGAAGGTGAGCGAAGGGACCTACGATGGCGTCGTCGTCAATTTTGCAATCCGTAAGCACAACCGAAAACTTGAGATGGACTCCGTTCCCAATTCGGGTATCCGTTAGATAGGCGCTGCCATCGATCCGGCATCGCTCTCCGATGACCGTGCGGCCCAGGAGGTGCGTGTTCGGGCCGATGACTGTGTCTTTGCCAATCTGCGCCTCTGCCCCAATGTAAGTCGTCTGCGGATCCTTGAGAGTCACACCGGACTCCATCCATTGGCGATTAATTCGCTCCTGCTGGCTCTTTTCCATAACGGCAAGCTCCTGTCTGGTATTGACGCCTAAAATTTCCCTCGTATCCTTCGCCTGGACTGTTTGGACACTGTCACTGTTTCTGATGGCAATGCGCACGATATCGGGAAGATAGTATTCTCCCTGCCGGTTGTGGTTAGTCAATTGCTCCAAGGCTGCGTAGAGAAAGCGCGGCGCAACCGCGTAGATCCCTGCGTTGATCTCTTTGATCTCTTTTTGTGGCTCTGTGGCGTCGCGCTCCTCGACGATGCCCTCTATTTCTTTCTTCCCGTTGCGCAGAATTCTCCCGTAACCGAAGGGTTGCTCCAAGTGCGCGCTGATAAGCGTGAGGGTCGCATCCTTTTCCTTATGATGTCGTAAGAGCTTTAACAGCGTCTCCCGCGAAATGAGCGGCACATCACCGCTTAGAATCAGCAGGTCTCCGGAGAAATCCTGAAAGAGCTGCTGGGTGCATCGGACCGCGTGGCCGGTGCCGAGCTGCTTCTCTTGGATGACCCATCCGATGCCGTCTTCATTACAGGCCCGCCGTACCTTGTCCGCGCTAGGACCGATCACCACAGCAATTTTTTGAGGCCTTAGGCTCTTCGCAGTTCTCAGGGGATACCAAAGGAGCGGTCTCCCTCCCAAGAGATGAAGAACCTTGGGCAGGCTCGAGTTCATCCGTTTACCCAAGCCGGCCGCAAGCAAAATGACACCGAGATTTTCCATAGGATCGATAAAACCTGGAGAACGGGACAATTATAACGTAAGAGGAGTTTCAATCAAAGGGAGTGAGGCGGCTGCACCCAGAGCCCCTCCATCCTCTATGACTGAGTCATCCAACTCTTTCAGTGGGGCAACCGCTCTCGCTCACCCATGCAAGTCAAACCCCAAAACCGGAAGTTTAATCGAACAAGAAGAACAAGATTCGAAAGCCAGACCCCCGAAATCTCAGCTGACGTTCTAAAGCGGATGGATTCTATCTACCACGATATCTTCGACCATCACCGTAAGCCCGAGCGGACCGTAACGGTTCCTGCCGTATCTTTGTAAAATTGGACAGAAGAAACGCAAGATTGGAAAGCCGGAGCCTCATCTCACAAGCACCACATTATCCCTACGTAATGTGTGATTGGGTCGCTTTCACCTTTCCCACGTCCGCTCCCGCCAGTAATAAGGCCGACGCCGGCCATGAGCGATGGCCAGTACGACAATTTTTTCCTTGATGATCTCGTAAACAATCGAGTACGGAAACTTCCGTAGAACTAAGCGGCGCCGGCCAGCGTCGAATTTTGGCCACCGGAGTGGGTTATCAGCGATCAAACGAAGACCGCGGTCAATTTCACGCTCGAATTCGGCGGCAAGACCGATGCCATGGGCAAAGTATCAAACGTAAGCCTCTTCATAGTCTTGCGTTGCGTCCGGATGGAAAGGTATTTCACTTCTTGGCACGAGCCCGCTTTCTCGCCTGTGATTTTACTTCCTCCCAAGGGATTAAACTCACCGTCCCTTCTTTTATCTGTCGCGAGCGTCTTTCGATTTCGGCAGCCCATGCCGCGTCTATGTCCTCGTCAGTACCCGGCTCTAGGCTGGCAAGAAGTTGTTCCACCACTTGCACCCGCTCACTTTCAGGCAGTTGGATAGCGGCTTTGACGATATCTTTGGCGGCTCGTGTCATGTTAGAACCTCCGTACTCGTCACTATAGCCCAACTTCAGGGAGTTTTCACCACGCGGGACTGTGCATTTCTGACTTCAAGACAGAGCTTTAATCGAGCAAGGAAGAAACGCAAGATTAGAAAGCCGGACCCCGGCGACACTCCGGCGACACTGAACGAGTCCAAATATGAAGGGAATGTCCTCCTCATTTAGCCGCTGATTTTCTTTTCATGCAGGCATTTCCATGCAGTCCTATCGCCACTTCTCCCTGTGCGTCGAACTGGCATGAGCCTTGCACTCAATTCGCCAGAGCAACGGCCCGAGAAAAGGTTTCATGAAACAAAACCAGAAAGGAGTAGTAAAGCATGAAGCATAAAAGATCGATACTGACAGCCGTTATTGTATCCGGGAGTATCGGCTTAGGAGCCCAGTCGATCTCAGCTCAAGCTGTTCCTGGAGGCAAGCAACCAGAACCAACCATTCCTGAGAGAGTGCAGCCGCCGCCAGCGCGGGAAAGCCAGCAGCCAGGGTTGGGAAGCCAGCAGCAAGGGATGGCCAGCGCAGAAGATATCAGGAGCGGTAAAGAAGCCTTGAAAGCAAAAGGGCATGATCCAGGTCCCATTAACGGAACCATGGACAGCAAGACTCAGCAGGCACTTCGTGACTTCCAGAAAAAAGAGAATCTGCCGGTCACAGGAGTTTTTGATAAGGACACCCTCGAAAAACTTGGTGTCGGTGCAAAGAAAGGCTCTACCCCGCAGCGTGAACCAGGGGGCTCCTTGCCAAAGCAAGAAGGTAAAGGCGAGATCAAGTAAGTATCTAGGTAGCGAACAAACTCTCGGGCCGTTGCATAGGGAAGGTAAGCGATGAGGCGGGCCTATGGCTCGCCTCTTGTTTACCTTCTTCATTTTTACATAACACAACTTTCCCCTCTTCGACCACTTTCAGAGATAAGAGTTTTTGTCTTTAGAAACCCACCCGGGCAAATTCTTTTTGCCTTACTCCGTAATCTGAGGTATAATTTTACGTTAAAGTGCAAGTTCTTCTCTGTTTAATAATCCTTTGGATCTCTTTCCCGTCATCCGCTTTAAGCAGTTATCTCACTGGAGCTGAACAGCTTTCGGCCGAAGGGGCCAAGTTCACGTGGCCCGAGGTCAAGTCTAAAAGCTTGAAAATTCTGGTGGAGTATCAAGACGGAGAGGGTACTTGGCAGGGGACCAATTTGGGATCTGGATTTCTGATCTCGCCCGACGGCCTCTTTGTGACCGCTTACCATGTGATGAAATACTGCTTAGAGAGCCAGAAGGAAACAAGCCGTTTTTCTGTGAGTGTAGATTGTTCCACCGCGCATCCCCGGATGCGTTACAAAGCCCAAAATGATAATAAGGAGTTTGAGATCCAGATCCTCTCTCACCTCAAGGAAAAGGATTCAACCAACGGCAAGAATATTCATACTCCTAATGAGATCATCAAGCAGAGAGACTTCGTGATAGGAAGGCTGAAGGCCGGAACCGAGATGCGCTTCTCCCATTGGGAGCTGAGGGATTTCGAAGAGGGCACAATCAGTCTCAGTGATCCGGACGCCGATTTTGAATTGAAGCCCCTGCTGCCGCCCAAAAGGGTTTTTATAATCGGCTATCCGCAGAATCGGGACTTCGTGATCGCCCACGGTTTCCTGAATTTGACCGAGGAAAATCGTCGGGGATATTTTGCTGCGGATTACAAGGTTTACGCGCCAGAGTACTTGAACAGCCAAGGCATCTCGCCAGATACAAAGTGGGGAATGGGGGTGGAAAACCATATGAGCGGGGGGGCAGTCGTCGACGCCTCCGGATACTTGGTCGGCCTCGTCGTGAATGGAAACACAAACACAGCGGGAATTCTCTCGATAGAGAATGTATTGGAGACTTTTTTCTCAAGATCCGCTAAATCCGGAGCTCAACCCTCTATCATTTTGACTCCAACGAAGACGCCGCTCTATCTCAGGGAGAGCTCGACAAACTAGGCCGCAAAAGCCCGTCTCATCATAGGAAAATCGCCTGACTCCATCATTCCCTCTTTGGCATTTGCTATAGAGCGCCTGTGCTCTACTTCTGAGAACTGGCTTTCATCAAGCCAGAGCTTGTCACCCTCAATGCCGCCACCCGGATAGCTGCGGTCAAATTTTACAAGCCAGTTATTTCGGGCTTGCGGCCGGGAGTCTATGATGAATCCTTCTTCGTGTGCCCGAAGCCAATGTTGAGGCAAAATCTTCACCCTCGCTCCAACAGAAACACCTTTTTTACTTGTTTTCATGTTCAACCTCCTTCATTGCAAACTGGCCGAAGTTCTGAGACCAATTGATCCCGCCTCTGTACCCTCAACTTCTCCGGCCACAGTTCGAAGCAAAAGCTTAGGGGTTTCCAAGTGTTTATGCATGGATTATCTCCCACAAGATGCTGGATTAACCTTTCCTGGATATTCTTTGCCTCGCCTATATAGATCCATCCCTCCGAACTGCGCAGTCCGTAAACCCCCGATTCCGGGCGCATGTTTCCCGCTTTTTTTTACTTCATTAGCTCTTGGAATTTCTCGACTGATAAGTCCGCATCTCGCAGGATGCTCCTTAGAACTTTGGGATGAAGGATCTTACCCGCGTGATAGGGAACAGTTGCCCATTTCCCAGCTGCGTTTTTGTAGATTTTGTGGCTTCCACTCTGGCGAGCAAAGAGAAACCCTGCACGCTCCAGCGCTTTAATTGCTTGAGCGGCGGTTACTCTGGGGAGTTTCTCTGTCACACCGCGACTTCAAGGGAAGTCAGACTAATCGACTCTGCCTGAGAGATTTCTTCGCCCGAATTGACCCTCTCCTCCACGTGGAGGCGAATGGCATCTCTGATGTTCTCCATGGCCTCCTCGTAAGTCTCACCCTGCGTGTAGCATCCCTGCAGCTCAGGACAAAAAGCAAAGTAGCCCTCTTGATCTTTCTCGATCACCACAGAGAATCGGTAGGTCTTCATTGTTTAACCTCCAAAATTCTTAAATCACTATAGCCCAACTTCAGGGAGTTTTCACCACGCGGGACTGTGCATTTCTGACTTCAAGACAGAGCTTTAATCGAGCAAGGAAGAAACGCAAGATTAGAAAGCCAGACCCCAGCGACTACCCTATCCATTCAGGTTTTTCACCCAAGACCCGCGGCGATGTGGACGATCAAATGACAAATATCAGGCCCGGACCTCTGCTGCCCGAAGCTTCTCAACGAATAAATCAAAAACTCAAGCCTGGCACCGAGCACCTTTTGTGGCTAGCCCTTCCTGAACTCTTCCAGGGTAAACCCAGCGTCTTTGAGAATTTTAAGGAAGAGGCCTGTTGGTAGGTCGCCAGGATGCATCGGGACAGACGTCCGATATCCCGTCCTCGGATGTTGCAGTAAAAGATGGGAACCTTTTTGTCTTTTTTCGATAAAACCCTTGCGCCTGAGAAATCGAACGACTTCTCTCGCCGTAGGCATCTAGCCGCCTACAGCGATGGACAGGGTATCGACTCCAACAATTTTTGCAGATGAGACGGGGATTTTATCTCCATCTGCGAGGCAGTCCTCAATGTAAAGAGATAGCGCCTGGCGGATATCTTCCTTGGCCTTCTTTGCAGTTTTCCCCCTGCCGTAGACCCCAGGGATGTCCGGGATGTAAGCCCAATACTCCTTTTTCTCTTTCACCACTACGATGGGATATTTGCGTGCAGTCTTCATATTTCTCTCTTATCACACCCCATGCTGCGGGCCAACTCTTCAAGCGTGCCACGAATCGCTTCGTCTTTCAGTTAGGATACTCCTCACTGGAGATATTTTCTAGATGTTGGCTCGCCGACTGAGCAGCACGTTTGGCCAGAATTTAGGAAAACCCCGCCTCTCCGTTTTTTCAACCCTAAGGAAGCGCGGTTGGCCAAAGGGTAAGAGCCGGAAATGAAGTATACTGTCCCTGGAAAATCCCCGCCAAAACTGGAAGTTTAATCGAACAAGAAGAACAAGATTCGAAAGCCAGACCCCAGAAATCTCAGTGAGGGTTCTCACTGTCTTGTTGTTTGTAGTAGGCTATTAACTTCAGACCTCAATGTGCGCAGGTGATCGACAGAGATCTCGACAGGTTCCCGACCCTCTCTCGGGTAGATCCTTATCGGTTTCAAGCCTTTCTTCTCCATGAAGCCTAAGCTTTGAAGAACAATTTGCATGAATTCGTTTTCTTCTCCTCGATGTGGCGACACTTCTTTTATATAGGCAGATAACATGACCCACAATCGGATGGGCACATGTGGAAACCATTGCACTAATAGATTGCGGTGCAGGATGGACCATCTAAGCATGTAATGGAGCCTGCTGAAATGAGCGAGCTGTAAGTCACATTTTTGTCTAAGTTTACCGTTGTTCCAAAGTTTCTTACGGAAGTTCTCAGCCTTTTCTTCAAGGGTTTGGCCACCTGCTGTAATATACTCGTGGTAAATGTCTTCGCGATCCTCGTACGGTTTGCCAAGCACCTCCGAAAGAAAACGAGAAGCTCGCTCCTCCTCCAATTCGTAATAAATGACACATGCAATGGTGAGCTCCGCTACTACACCCGCCCAAGCATGGCCGTAGTCACCGGTAAGCCATGTGAGGAGGACACCCATCGAAACCACGCCGACTATTAGCAACGAGCTCGCGACAATAAGTCTCATAAAAAAAGATGTCCTCCGATCTTCGTCTTTTTCAATTTATCATTCGAAACATCTTATTCAGTCGCCTGTTGAGCGATTTTAATCTCCTCCTCTGTCAGCACATACAGTTCATAGACGAGTTGGTCGATCTAGCGGTCGGTGGCTTCGCACTTATGCTGAAGACGAGGTTGGTCGTTAAGATCATCAAGGCCTGCCAGGCTGCAATTTCAATTCCTGGCGTCACAAAAGACTCCTGGGCTAGCACATACTGTCTCTGGAAATTTCCCGCATTTATTGCTTGTCAAATTGGAAAGCCCCCCTGGACCACCAGATCGTATGTACGTAGCGATTGCTATATCCGAGCAACGCTGGAATGAGTCGTTGATTCAGTCGACGGAGGTTAAGGGGTTGAAGAACCGCTTCGGCGTTGACCGCCGTGCAAGGCTGAGAGCCATCCCAAAGTGTTTCGTGAAAAAGACCGTTTCGAAGGGAAACAATTTTACCGACGCGCTTCTTGTCGTAGGGGATGCCAAATTTTTGGCAAAGTATCCTAATTCGCTCCGAATGATTTTTGCCCTTAACCCCGTGATGGAGTTCGGCAAGCCGCCAGCAGCCATCAAGTACCATATACTCAATCGTGAAACGCTCCCAGTCCCACTCGTAGGAGGGAGCTCGGGAGTGCATGAATAATAGATTGGTGATCAACTTTTGCTCCTTGGTAGGCCAGCCTTGCCAGGCCCGATAACAATGGGAGAGGAAGTCCTCTGCTGTATCCTTGGTTGGATGAATATTGTGCGTCTGGCCCATTCGAACCGGTACGCGGCTATCGAACCACCAATCACGAAACTGGAGCCTGATCCCAAACAGGTATGCAAGCAAGTGGATTATAAAGGCGCCCGGACCCTTGCGAAGTTCCTCGGTTGTGCCGGAAACAGATAGGCGTAACTCGTGAGAGGGCGGAACTGGATGTAGATGCGCGGGCCGTTGCGTTCTGGGAATCTTGCCCAAAATTTTGTTTGTTCTGGGCTCCAGGTGTACCCTATGAGATAAGGGGGGGTACAAAAACCCATCTTCGTTGGTGTACTTCTCTACTCGCTTTCTAACCTTATAAATTTCTGGAATCGCAGAGACGGTGCCACCGTCGAAGTCAAATGTCCAATCGCAAGGGAGAAAGCCGAAACGATCGGTTATCAAGCGGTCGCCTCCTCCACAATCTTAATCTCCTCCTCCGTTAGTCCGTAAAGTTCGTAAACAAGTTGGTCGATCTGGTGATTGGTGGCGTCGATCTCGCGCTCAAGATGGGTTTTGTCATTCGGGTTATTTGCCGCCACCAACTGCTTGTGGAGATCCAGCATCCGCTCGACCAGCGAGACCATCTTGTCGTGGTGAGCTTTTTCTGCGGAGGCAGAGAAGTCGATCCCGCGGATGGGCAGTTGTTCGATATACTGCCGGTTGAGAGCAATAAAGCCGCCACGAAATGGTGTGCTGGTAGCTTTCAGATAGGCAGTTAGCAAGTTTGAATTAAGAAGGCCAAGCAAGTAGGCATACGAAAACTTTGTGCTCTCTCGAAGGGTGATACCATAACCTCCACCTCCACCGCCGCCACTTCCAACAAAGTAATATTTGCCCTCCAGATCGGCCGCGAAGCAACTGCCAGTTGCTATTGCGGGAACCAGCAGTTTCGGAGCACCAAACAGAGTGTGGTTTTTCTTATACACATAACCGTACCACTCTTTCCCCATACGACCTTTGTTTCTTGAGGCAAGACGTTCTCGGTTCTGTTCAAGATAATGCCACGTCAGGGGATACCGCCGCCTGTACTCTTTTTCATCGATCAGTGGCGCCTTCCCGTCTTTCACGTGGTACGGAAAGATCAATCGCTTCGTCACGTCACTTAGATAATAACGGCGAATATTTAGGGAACCCTTCAGAAAGGGTTTTAGATGATCCTGCTCGAACCAGTGTTGTTGCCCGGTTGACGCTGATTCGCAGAGGACCCGGTCCTTTTCTCTTCGCACTTCTTCGAGAATAAACACATCGTCGGCATCAGTCTGGAGGCCCACGAAAAGATGCGTCAAGTCTCCCAATTTAAGAGGCATCTTGCGGAGCTTCTCGAATAAGTCAGCCCCCTTGCCGACGGTGAGGTTCCATTCCGCAGCCGTTATACGCGCAGCGGGAACAAAGCCCTTGGAAGCTCCGCCGTTGCCGCGCCACGTGGTTAAGTCTTCCACCTTAACGCAGCGACATTGATTACTCCCTGCTTTATCCAGGAAGAGCAGACAGGTGTAGGTCGTTGCGCCTGCGAAAACCTGCTGGTCGCCGAAGTGGACGACCTCTGCCAGATGCTTTCCTTTCGCTAGGAGTCCTCGCAATGGCTCGCCGTACTGGGCGTTGAAGAACTTGTGGGGAAGAATGAAGCCGAGGCGGCCGGTCTTGTTAAGCAGACTCAGGCCTTTTTCGACGAACACCACGTAGATGTCGTAATTGCCCTTGCTCGCAGACTGGTACGCTTTTTTATAGTGCTCGACCTCAATCGGTGCCCATTCCTTGAGCGCTTGGATTCGAACGTAGGGTGGATTCCCTATCACCGTATCGAAGCCGCCGGATTTCGTGATGCCGGGAAACTCGGCGTTCCAGTCGAAGACGTTGATGCGGTAGCGCTCTTCATCATCCAACAAACTCAGCTGCTGGTTTTGGTAGAAATCAGGGCCGATGAGGGAGTTGCCGCATTTGATGTTGTTGCCGAGGTCGGGAAGGGCGCGCTCGCGGAAGAGCTTAAGGTTTTTGCCTATTGTCTCTTCCGACTCTCCTTCGAGCACCTTGAGTAACAAGCTAAGCTTGGTGACCTCCACCGCCTGGCTGTCGATGTCTACGCCATAAATGTTGTTAAGAAGAATTCGCTTTTTCTCTTGGGTGGTCAGATACCAGTGGCCGCCTGCGCCTTGGTAGATCTCCTTTGTGTGTTTCTGTGGTCCATCGTTGACGTACCAGTTCCGATGATAGTCGAGAAGGTAGGTGTAGGCGCCGATGAGAAAGGAACCGGAGCCACATGCAGGGTCTAGAATTCTAAGCTTTTCTATTTGCCTAGGGGATTTCCCTTCGCAAAGCTTGCCCACGGTGTTTTTGACAATGTACTCGACGATGTAAGCAGGCGTGTAGTAAACGCCGCCAGCTTTTTTAACCTCGGGCTTTTCTTCAACGATGGCGTGATGGCCGGCGGTAAGGCGGATAACTTTGCCCAAGAACTGCTCGTAGACATTACCTAGAATATCAGCACCGAGAACGGAGAACTCGTAGGGGCTTTCAGGGTAGTAGAGGCGGTGGATGATGTCTTTGAGAGCCTTGTCGTCTATCTTGAGGTTGAGGGTCAGCTTGTCAGGGGCTTCGGCCCGCCCTTTCTCTTCCTTGAAATGAAATAAGCCCGAGTTGTACTTGTCATCCGCAATGCCGTAGAGATACTGGAGTCTTTTGTAGGTATTTTCGCCGTTAAGGAGCGCCTGGAGCTGCGCGTAATGCTCGATACCCCGGTCTTCACACATCCTGAGAAAGAT
>Ga0099830_10001470_pt1 | contig 11944 bp, 12 predicted proteins | sample CZO8metaG_4_FD_79337 | JGI IMG/M metagenome (GOLD analysis project Ga0099830, IMG submission 79337) | Vadose zone soil microbial communities from the Eel River Critical Zone Observatory, Northern California, USA - CZOApr15con2H3.8 metaG | ecosystem: Environmental > Terrestrial > Soil > Vadose...
GTAGATTCTGGAATCCGCAGGAACATCGAGGATCAACCGCGACGCATAACCGCTGTTGAGCAACTCGAAAGCGCGCGCTGGGCGTCGGTACGTTTCTCCAGCGAGAACTATGATGACATCGGATTTGCGCGGAAGGTCCACGACCAGGAATCGCCCCGAACTCGCAACGAATGCCAGGACAAACAGTCCCGCCGCAAGGCCTGCGCAGGCCTTCCACTTTGTTCTCCTTTCAATCCTATGAGCTTCCATTGCTGCGGCCGATCACCGATTGGGCGAAATATCCTAAGGTTACGCGAAAGCCTTCCAGGGCACGAAGGGAATCCGGAAGCGTGCCATGCACTGCGTCAAAAACAGCACAGCGGTATTACAGCGCGAATTTCCATCTTGCCGCTCAGCCGGGCAGGAACGCAGAGCGCGTGAGTTGATTGGCGCGGGGCCGGCGGCCGAGCACGAGTGAATAGACCTGAATCAGCGTTGGCCCAGGGTACTGCTCGTATTTCCGTTGTCTATGCGGCCCAAGTGCGGGAAGAACGGCGTCACTTCGAAGGGCATCTTGTCGCGGGCCGAAGTCAGTGCAACTGGCTGTGACTTGATCAATTCCACGCGATCATCCCATGGGTTCATTTTTATCCGGCCGCCGAGCGGTAACGCGGCGACCTGGTCCAGTTTGTTCATGTCCAAAGTCGGCGCAGAATCAAGCAGCGCAGACATACGTGTGACTGTGCCTTTCTCGGATATGTTGTTGCCAAGATGTGCCGTAAGAAGAGCGGGAAGGTGCGGAGCCCATGTCTGTAACGCCTTCAGAAACAACCCGGCACTGTCCAGCTTCTGGCCGTAAGGCGAATTTTTCAACAGCTCGATCGCCTTCTTGTCGGCTGCGGCTTCTTCCGCAGGACTGTGCCTAAAGCCGAGATTCGAGTATGTGGACTCATCGGAGAAAAACATGCGGTCGTTGAAGGCGTATAGGTTGTATAGGTTGTGTCCGAGCACGATGTGGGCCAGTTCGTGCGCAAGCATCATGGCCAGACTGGCCTCATCAGGTAACACGTCAATCAGCCCACGGCTGACCACGATCGTATTACCCACGCTGAACGTCTCAAAGGGAGTTGTAAGCAGCACGCGTGTGCGTACAGGGCGCGGCAATTCGATGCTGTTAGTGATTTGCAGATTGTTGACTACGGTCTGCAAGACCTTGTCTACATCTCCCTCCGGGGCCGCCAGTCCGGCGCGTTGTAGGCGTTCCAACACGTTATCTGCCGCCTGTTGCTGCCATTGGTGCTCGGCCTGAAGCGGCGGGGCGTCCTGTGCCGTGGGGCTTTCGTCCTTTACGGTCGAATCCACCAGCACCTGCGTAAGCTCGTCTTCTCTCGCGCTCTTCTTGAGGTTGTAGGCCCAGAGGCGGGTTTGAGCTTTGAACGCGATATTGTTCTTGGCACCGGCGCGAAAGTCACCCTCTTCACTGTAGATGTAAGCCGGCACCCAGTATCCCGGGACAAGGTTCAAACGCCAGCTATCCATGTGGAAGAAGTAGCCATTTCTCGGGCGCGGCGCGTAGGTGCCGTTCAGCCGGACAATGCTGAAATCCTGGTCTTCTACCCAGATGCGGCCAATAAAACGGCCCTTGCCTGCATCCTTCCTCGGCGTCACGTCAAACACCAGGCAGCGCACCTCTCCCAGAAACTCACGATGGTTGTACCTGAAATCATAATGCTGGCGGTCGAAATCATCTCGATCGGCAAAGATCATCCATGAGAATCCCAGTGGCTGATACTGCACCTTGAAGTATTTGGTGAACCCGCCAAGCAGGCGCTTCTCCATGCTTTGTTCCTTCATGTAGTCTTTACGATCGATCGATTTGCTAAGATCCATTCGGCCCAGAAAGTAACGGTCATTTTTCGGGACTGGGCCAAGCTCCACGTCTGGTGTCACATTCTGCAGGTAGGTCTCGACTATCGGAGTACGATCCTCGAGCAGATTTATCAATTTGTGCTCACGCTCAATGAAGCGATCCACGACCTGATCCATGGTCGTGGGAGCAGCTTGCGCATTCGAATTCGGCTGCGTGAGTGTAGGCTGTGTCGGCGGAGACGTCTGCAACACGGGTTCCGTTACGGCAGGCTGGGCTGATTGCGATGTCTCCGATGCCGCAGGCGGTGACGGATGCGCGGGCTGCTGTGCCATAACACGGAGAGAGAGCAGAAGAAAAGCGGTGACTATTCCATTCATAGTGCGCATGGCCCTCAACCCTCCATGTCAATTGGATGCAGGATCGCGGTGCCAAGCAGCACCGGCCCTGAAGCGTATCTCATTGAAATCAGAGGCTTCGTGCGCGCTCGAAACCTCATTTCGGCGTAGAGAACTTATGATAAAGACAATCGTACACTGTGTGTAACCGCGTGGTACGAACGTGCAGGTTTCGTATGCGAGCCCAGCAGTGACCGAACCAACGCTCTCTTGAACGTGCGACTATCCGGCGCGGCTTGATGCCATAAACTCCACCCGATGATGTCTGCGCAGGGTCAGTCGAAACGAAGCAGAAGAGGTAGTAGAAGGTCGCACCGCCAAAGAAAGTTTCAAAAATGTCTGTGGCGAAAGCCGTCCGGTAACTTCGAGCGATCGCCAGGTCGCGTCCGAAAAAGACGAAGACCCTCCCGCAGCGTGCGATGCGTATTTACGAGGAGACTCGGCCAAAAGACCGCGGGGAGAGAGCCGCTCGAGCGCCTCCTCAAGGCTCGACGCGCCGGTTGCGCACGGGTGGGCGGCGGTTGATCGCCCGCGCAGTCCCGTTCCACCTAGCTGATTTTGCTTAGAAGTGCAAGACGATGCCGCCCGCGACAAAAATATTGTGCTGTCGGCTCTTGCCTGTATTCACGTTGAGCTGTGGCACGCCTGACCAGAAATCTCGCGTTTCTAACCGAAAGCCGACATTCTTGAAGGGCTTCACGTCCATCCCCACGCCCGCCTGAAAAACCCCGGTCGTCGTTCCGGTTTTACCACGGTTAGTCAAGTTTGAACTCTCACTGAAATGGCCGAGCCCTCCGCCAAGGCTGACCCAAGGAGATATTGCGGCATTTGAGAAAATGTGGAATCGCGCAGCGGGAGTCACAAAGTAAGACCGAAATTGCTTTGGTACCTGGGGCGAATCGGCATTCAGGTCTTCGTCCAGGTTGACTGCGACCGGAAATTCCAGGTACAGCGACCAGAAGCGTCGGTCCAGCATCCGGGCTGCGTAATTCACTTCGAAGGTGAGTCCCTTCCCAAACCGGACCTCGCCGTCTCCCTTGATGCCTTGATTGCTGATGAAGGTACGTCCAATGAGTCCAGACAGCTCCCAATCTTCCTCCATATCCTGCGCCGTTGCCCGTGCAACGAAGGTAGTAAGGGCCATCAACAGTGCGACTGCGAGCCATTTTAGCGACATCTCTCCTCCACTGGGAGCGAACGCATTGCGAAGCTGACTCCAAATTTCAAATTCTCACGATGGCAAACGATGGCAAACCTGAGTGGTGACCGACTATAGCAACTCGCATCCTTCACAGGCAACTAGTTTTCTCATAACCTCTGTGGAAGAACCCCTTTTGAAAATCGGACATTCGGCCCAAACGACCCCGGCTCCGGCTGGATGCCGGGGAATAAAACTGTGGCGCCGCGTATTGGAAGAGACAATTGGACATGCCAAGTCCGCGGGTCCAAACAGAATCTGCAGGTCCACCACAAAAAACTGCGCAGTCGGCAAGGTGATAAGGAGTCAATCTGAGCGGTCCCGGGATTTTTTGATAAAGTTTGAAAGTGGCAAATTGAAGGACCATGAAGCGAGTTTTGCCGTGAGACGGAAGCGCGTCTATGCGCGCACGAAATCTACGAGGCACGCGACAGGGAACGGACTTGCGTATCGAGCAACCTCCAACATTGCGGCTTTTGCAGTGAGCACCAGGCCCTTCATTTTCGGAAGATTTTTTCCCAAATTCGCCTTTTGGCTGCACGACTTGTTTGAGAGTCGAGAGTCAATGCTACGCTTGCACCGGATATTTGCAGCGAGCTCCCGCTATCACAAGTTCGCGTCTGGCCATGTTCTGGTCATCGCGATAGGGTGGCCTTGTGCAGGCATCGAAAGAACTTACAGGAATAAGTTGCCAGACTTAGTCGGTTTCTCGGCAGTCCGTTGCTTTCAGCACTTTCGGTACGGTTGAAACCATAGCCTGACGCGGGCGAGTCTTTCGGAAAACGGCTAAGAGCTGACCCGCGCTGCCAACGCAAGTCAGCCCTTTCCGTAACTCCTCGGCGCTCGCCTATTGGACGGTCAAAGTAGCGGGCGGGGCCGCGGTCACTCCTCCAGAGGTGGCGCCAATGTTGGTGGTGCCTACACCGGTCGTGGTTGCCAAACCTCCCCCATTGGGGCCATTTGCGATGGTTGCCACGCTGGACGAAGACGAGCTCCAGTGAGTGGTGAGAGTGATGTCCTGTGGTGTTACGCTGCCGCTGAACGTGCCGTTCGCCGTGAACTGCTGGGTGCTTCCTTTGGTCACTGTCGGGGCGGCTGGCGTAATTGCGATCGCGGTCAGGGTGCCACTGAAGACCGTCAGGGTAGTTGTTGCCGGAGGGACTCCGGAAACCGTGGCGGTGATGGTCACCGATCCGGCCTTCTTGCCGTGAGCCAATCCGGAGCTTCGGACCTGAGCGATATTCGGGTGGTTTGATTTCCAGCTGACACCACTCAGATTGGTGGCAGTGCTGGCGTCACTGAATGTACCCGTGACAGTGAACTTTAGAGACGTGCCCTTGGCAATCGTGGGATTGCTTGGGGTGATGGCGATCGACACCAGGTGCGCAGTCGAAACAGTCAAGTCGGTAGAGCCGCTGACTGAACCCAAATCGGCCGTGATTGTGGTCGTCCCGGTGGCAACGCTGATAACCACTCCCTGATTGTTGATCGTCGCAGCTGCCGCACTCGAGGAACTCCAAAGAACCGAGGCGGTGATGTCCTGGGTGCTGCTGTCGCTGAAAGTGCCGGTGGCGGTGAACTGTCTGGTGGTTCCCACCGCCATGCTCGAGCTAGGGGGCGTGACTGCGATCGAGAGCAGGGTCGCGCCAGTTACGGTCAGAGTAGCGGTCCCGGTGACGGAGCCGGACTTCGCGCTGATGGTTGACGAACCGACGCCAACCCCGCTGGCCAGGCCGGCAGAGCTGATGGTTGCGATGGTCGACGCGGATGAGGCCCATGCCACTGAAGTCAATACTTGCGTGCTGCCATCGTCAAAGGTTCCGGTCGCGGTGAATTGCTGAGTTGTCCCAGCTGCGATCGACGCAGTTCCGACAGAAATCGATGCCGCTGCGGGACTTACTTCGATTGAGATCAAATTTGCCGGCACGACCGTCAGCGTCGTAGTGTCAGTCAGCGATCCTAGGGTCGCGGTAAGCGTCGTGCTCCCCGCCGCCACGGTGGTGGCCAGTCCGGAATTGTTAACGGTGGCGGTCGCTGCCGATGACGAGCTCCAAGTTACGCCAGTGACGAGATCCTGAGTGGACCCGTCGCTGTATGTCGCGGTCACTGTGTATTGCTGGTTGATGCCAACGCCGAGCGTGAGGCCATCGGGCGTGATGGAAATGGCAGTGATGGTCGGGGTGGTGATCGTAAGGGTGGTGCTTTGTGTGACGCTGCCGAGCGTCGCGGTGATTGTGGTCGAGCCCGCGGCGACACTAGTTGCTAGCCCGTTCGCATCGATGGTCGCGTTCGCAGTTGCTGAGGAACTCCAGCTGACCAGGGCGGTGAGATCGCGACTGCTTCCGTCACTGTAGCTGCCGGTGGCGGTAAATTGCTGGGTCGTGTTGACCGGTATCGAGGAAGCCAGTGGAGACAAAGTAAGTGAAGCCAGGTTGGCGGCAGCGTTGGTGACCGTGAGATTGGCGGTTCCCTGAACACTTCCCGATTGAGCGGTAACGGTCAATACGCCGACGGCCACACCCGTGGCCAGACCGGCACCATTGATCGTTGCGAAGGTCGAGTCGGAAGAACTCCAAGTCACCGAGCTAGTCATATCTTTGGTGCTGTTGTCGGAAAAGGTCCCCTTCACTGTGAACTGCTGCGTGGCTGCGACGGCAATGGAGACGTTACTCGGCATCACCTGCAGAGAAACAAGCGACGGTTGTTGCAACACACTTGTGATAGTGAGGCTTGCTGTACCCTTGACGGTTCCAGATTGAGCCGTAACTGTCACTACACCCGCTGCCACGCCGGTGGCCAGACCGTTACTGCTCACCGACGCGACGGTCGCGGCTGTAGAGCTCCACTGCACAGAACTAGTCACGTCTTTGCTGCTGCCGTCAGAAAATTTTCCTGTCGCAGTAAACTGCTGAGTCGCTCCGGTGGCGATTGACCCGGCAGCGGGCGTCACCTGCAGCGACGAAAGCGACGCAGCAGAAGAAAAGGACGCGGAGCCGCCCCCTTTACTGCCACAGGCGACCCACAACGTAAGAGAGCACACGACCAGTACCAGCGATGCCGTCTTCACACGGTGTCTCCATTTGGAATTTTTGACTAGAGCTTCTTGCTTTTTGGGGAAGGGAAGTTCTCTTGCATTCTATCCGGGAAATCCCGTTTTCGGTCTGCTGGCCGGTTACGTCGGTAACGTCATACTGTCGTGCGGAGTACGTGATTTCCATTGTGGGAGCACTCAGGGTCGTTTAGCCGGAATGATGCACTCGGGCCCAAATGACGCTGTTCGGCCACTGGCTCATCATGCTCTCGAACGATGCCTTCATCGGAACGCGCGCCGGCGCCCCACGAGGACCAAATATGCTATTGGCGAAGGAAAATTCAGGCCCTATGCTGGAAGAACTAGGACACGTCCCGGATGAAAATCTGTCGTCAGCTGCTGAGTCTCATCCTTCTGTTCTCATGTGCTTGCGCCACGTTGGGTGTGGATGGTTCCAGCGGGCCCGCGGCGGTGTTGTACGCAAGTGGGAAGGTGCAAGTGAACGGCGCTGACAGCCGAAAAATCACGACCTTATTCTCGGGCGACTCCATACGGACCGACGCCGACTCCGTGGCCAACATCATCGCGCAAGGATCGTCGGTTTTGGTGATGCCGAGCGCGTCTGTCAAATTTCTGGGCAACGCGGTGGAACTCACTCAGGGAGGAGTGGCGATCGCCACCTCGGCGGGGATGTTCGCGATGGCGTATGGTCTAACCATTACGCCGACGGCCCAGACTTTATCGAAATTTGAAGTCGCGGAGGATGAGGATTCCGTAGTTGTTGCCGCGCGGGAGGGAAGTGTTGCCGTGAGTGACGGGCAGCAAACCTCGACGACTCAGGAAGGCCAACAAACCAGCCACAAGAAGAAGGGTGGTGCGGCTCCAGGTGCAAGCGGCGGTCACGCGATTTCTGGAAAGACTTTAGCTATCCTAGGTGCCGCGTCGGCAGCAACTGTAGCGGCTATCCTGATCTTCGACAAGGATGAGAAGAAGTGCGTGAGTCCCTCCGGCGGCAAAAAATGCTAGTCTAAGAAAGACAAGAACTGGAAAGAAGACTGCCGGGAAGATGATTAGCTCTGCCCGCTTCTTCGCTGGGTCAACGAGTACCTGGGCCATGTTTCGCGGGGATTCCTGCGCGCTACAAGGATCGTTCTCGCTCTGCCAATTTTCTATGCGTTCAGCACCAGGAATGATTGGGAAATACCCGCCTCCGGCAACCGGGCCAAGAGATGCCAACGGTACCCGCGGGCAGCAATTGCCCGATGCGCGGAGTCATTGAATTCCGAATCGAAACAAACAGCGTGGCCTAGGAAATCTCGAACAAGACTGATTGCTGCGAAGGGACCGAAGATTGAGCTTCCCGTTGCGGAGATTCGCAAGAAAGGGCTTATTGGCAGGCTTCGTGAACGGGCAAGGCGTTGCTACTATGAATAGAAGTTGGCTTTCCGTCGGTTGAGCTGCGTATCAGGGAAGAGCAGCATTTCGGGGTGATTGCCGGAAACACCGCAGTGTGTACCGACTGTGCTCTACCTCGACTTTGCGATAACTAGCGAGTGTGTAAGGGCGTGTACCGTGAGCGCGGTACGATTCTGCACGCCGACTTTCCCCATCAGCTTGGCCACATGGGCTTTCACTGTACGCTCCCCAATGCCGAGAGGATATCCGATTTCCTTGTTTGAGCGCCCGGCGACCAGCAATTCCAGGACTTCCTTCTGCCGGTCGGTAAAGGTGGCACGTCTGGCGGGGAGAGTACGAGCCGAAGCGGAACTTAAGCGTTCGATCAACATCGATAACACACGCCGGGGTGCCCAGAGCGAACCCTGGCTCACGACTCGGACAGCTTGTACAAATTCGGCAGGCGAGGCTGCGTCATCGACGTAGCCCTTGGCTCCAGCGACGATGGCTTTGAGAATTGTCTCATCGTCTCCTGGGCCCGTCGCGATGATACGCAGATCAGGGCGAGTAGCTTTCAGACTGGCCATCAGATCAACCAAGTTGTGTATTTGCGGCTACCGAGCAGCGCCAAGTCGGCTTCTTGTAGCCCGGCTAGTTCAGGAAGGGTCGCTGGAACTAGCTCGAAACCCGATTCAGTATCGAACAGGGCGCGAAATCCCAGAAGTCGCAGTGGATCACTCGCTACTACGGCAATACGAATGAGCGGTTTGCTTGCCATCGCAGCTTTCACCATGTTCCTTGCCTGGTGACGGCGGTAACAGAGCGGCCAACGATTGAGACATGCAATGCAGAAGAGCGGACTTGCGGCGTCATGGAAACCGCGCTGTATTCGCGCTCCTTTTGGTCGCGGTCTTCCGGCTGCAGCAACACCTTATCCTTTTGAATACAGAACTGAGCCTGGTCACCCACGGGCAGCAGAACCGGATGCTTTTCGCCCCTGGGACGAATGCGGTAAATCACGCTATCGCTCTGCAGGAGGTATTCCTGATATAGCAAAGCGTGAGTTTTCTTGTGAGCCGAATCTGTGCCCACCAGTTCACCGACAACACTCTTGCGGCGGTTTTCGTCCACACCCCACTCAGCCGAGTCCATTTGCAACAGAGTGCCAATCCGGTAGTGCTTGGGCTCTTTGGCTTGAGCCAAGGATGCAAGCAAGACTGCAGCAATGAAGATCCTGGATCTGATGTGCTTCCACCTCTTGCGCAAGTCTGGTAGACCTGGCCGCCACTTTGCGCCCACTGGCCACATTGTCGCGCCGCGGCGCATCGTTAAGACAGGTCACCTTCGTAATTGGCCTCTCGTAAGCACTCGCTCCACTTTTAGCTGATGATGGACACCTCCAACGCGGCACATCGTCACGCCCGGTCGTCTACGATTCACGAACACAAGGAAAACTCTCCGCGTGGCTGAACTCATCAGGCATTTCTCGCCCGGTGGTGCGGATGGGCCGACACATCAGCTAGAAATCGGAGCTTGATGGCGTGCCCCAACGGGGCTGGACTGGAAGTTATACACAGAGAAGCTCGGGCGCGCCAACGAAGTCAGTACCTCTTTCGGAGCGGAAGGCCACAGGACGCGCGCCACAGCGAAACGTCCGCCACGATGTCGACCACCTCCAGACTGGCCAGCCGCTGCGCCCGCGCGAAGGTTGTGTAACATAACCCACTCACTAGTAAAGCGTGTGAGAGCGAAAGCGAGTTTCGTTGAAATCGCTGTTCGTTGGCGAAGAGCTAGGCGATTTTTCCCGAGTGGCGGCCCTTCCCGTGATCGCTAACAAGGGCGCCACCTTTCTCCAACGTCTCGTTGATGGTGCGCTCAGGATTCAGCCACACCGGGGGAACCGGGGCGCGATCCAGGATCTCGCGGAAGATGACTCCCGAGCTTGCCTCAAGGAACGATAACGACCCCGTCGCCATCTCATTGAGCAACGCTCCGAATGAAAACAGGTCAGTTCGGGCGTCCAATTCCTTGGCCGCACCTGTTCAGGCGACATATAAGCGACAGCACCCACCGCGGACTGGATGCGGTCATCTTCGCCAGCGCAAAATCCAGACCTTGGCGGCCACGTTTGGTCTCAAGATATTTGCGGGCTTAGTGTCTCGGTGGACAATGTCTTTCGGAGGGAACCGCGTCCAACGCATCCGCGATATCGATGGCTAGTAACAGCGAGGTTTCCAATGGCAGCGGTCGAACCCCGATCAAGTGCTTCTGAATCTGCCCTTCGAGGTACTCTATAGCGATGCACGCCTGGCCATCTTCCTGACCAAAAAAGAAGCCGCTAGTTGTTGTCGGTAAAACGGAGATCAAGAACTTCGCTCCTGATCTCTCGCAATCGATCTTGCCTGCGCTGGTATTCCGCTCTCGCCTCGCGGCTGCACTCCGCGCCTTGTTTCCAATAAAGGACATTGGCAAAGTGGATGAAGTTTACTTCTTCCTTCAAGGCAGCAATTTTGGCTTCGTTTATGGCCATCTGCCTCCCAAAACATATCGGCGATCTCGCCTACCCTTTAGAGCATTCGCAAACGCCCCAGTATGGCAATGGTATTCCCATGAGAAGAGTTCATCAACTGGATAAGTCCGAAAACATTTTTTCTTGCCTACCGACCAGTGGGCGCTCTTCATAGACCGTCCGTAGAGCACAGGTACGACTCGGCGTCGATCGCTCCGCCTTCGATGGCAAGCCAGTCTACGTCTACTCCGCACACAACGATTATGTGCAAGTCCTGGTCGCGGCAGGAATTGCGGGTTTCGCATTCGTCGTTTGGTTCATTACGCGCCTATACCGCGCCGGGTGAAAGCAGATAAGACATTGGAACCAAAGCTGGCGGGGGCTCTTCAACTATCTACCGTCGTCGACTGCACAGGGGTCCTGGTGCCTTCGCGCACTATTTCAAACTCCGCTCGATGACGGCCATAGTAGACATCCCCTTTCGTGCGGTCCACAGTTCCGACCGCCGACTTCGACAGCAAGCGTGGGAGGCGCGTGCGCAGATTTTGAGCACGAACGGTGAACACATTCGGAAGGCTTTCAAACTGCGGAACGAGCTTGCTTTACAGCACACCGACGAACTGTTCTCGACCTTCATGTTGCGCAGAAAGGGCGTAGAAACACAGAGACTGTTCGAATGGTTCGACAATATTCGCAGTCAAACCGAGCCGGAATATCAACAATTGCTGCAGCGGATGCGCCGCGAGCTCCAGGTCGACAAGGTGGAACCCTGGGACCTCGAGTTCTACTTTTCGGCGCAAACCAACGATTTCGAACAAAGCCGGTTCGTTCCGGATAACGCTTGGATGAAAACCGAGCAACTAGCGGGAGGCTTGGGATACGACCTGAGTCGGCTGCCGGTCCAGATGCAAACCGCTGATCTGAGCTTCACCGGTGCCGCCTATCCAATTCTCTACGGGAAGGAAGTGAAGATCCTCGCAAACCGGTACTCTGGCATCTTCTTCTTCGATCGACTATTTCATGCCACCGGACACGCCCTGCACTACAGCATGATGAACGAATCATCCTTCCTCTTGCGCGCTAACTATGCTGAACCTTTCGATGAGGGGCTCGCGCAGGTCATGGCCTTGATGTTGTATCGGCCAGAGGTAGACGCGGCGCTGTTTGGTCTGACTCCGGAGCAGGCACAGATCATCGCGGATACGTACAAGCTGAAGGAGATGTTTGATCTGCGAAGTACGATGGCAGACTCTCTGTTCGAGTTTGAGGCTTACGCTGAACCCGACCAGGATCTTGCGGCACTCTATAACCGCATCCATTCCAAATATCTGGGAGTGGACATGCACGGGGTGCCGGTATGGGCCTATAACCCCATGTACGGCTCCAACCCCATTTTCTTGCAAAGTTACGTCGTAGGCGAGATGGTAGCCCGCCAAATCGGTCACAATGTAGACCAAAAATTCGGAAGGCGCTGGAATACCGAGGCGGGCACCTATCTTAGGGCCCACTTTTACTCGCGAGGCGCGTCGCAGTCACTTGACGACCTGATGCAGGACGGGACCGGAGA
>Ga0099830_10001471_pt1 | contig 11943 bp, 22 predicted proteins | sample CZO8metaG_4_FD_79337 | JGI IMG/M metagenome (GOLD analysis project Ga0099830, IMG submission 79337) | Vadose zone soil microbial communities from the Eel River Critical Zone Observatory, Northern California, USA - CZOApr15con2H3.8 metaG | ecosystem: Environmental > Terrestrial > Soil > Vadose...
CATTACTTCTTCTCCAGCATCTCGTTGAGCGTCAACTCGCGCGGCTGTTGTTTCTTTTCGAAAGCGCGCGCATCGCTGAGAAGCTTGTCCATATTGGCATGCCAATGATCATCAACTGTATAGGTAATGACGATCTTGCTGTGGGGTGCCATGGCGCTCGGAGCTTCAGCGATCTTCGCTAGCTCATCATTGACGCCTTCGATTGTTTTATAAAAATGGTCCCAATCGCGTGCCGCGTCTTCTTCGGGATTGGTGAAGCCACCTTCCGCAATTGTCTTGCCTTCGATCATCATCTTGATTTTCGTCCGATCAATCGGCGCTAAGAGCTTCACCGCCTCGAAAAGAATTTTCCGGATGTTCGAGTTTTCATCGTCGCAGAGAATAAGGCTTTCTTTGATGTTCTCGATTTCCGTGAATGTTGTAGCGCGCATCAAAGAACTATAGAGCGCGAGTGCATCATTGATCAGCTTGAGCCAATCCTTATTAAAGCCGCGTGTTTCTAGCTCATTGCGGATGTGCTCTAGGGTCTGCTTGATTGTTAAATTCATCTCATCACCTTTCTCGCGCGAAGATGCGCAATAAACTCCTCGAATTTCCTGAGGACTGCCGGCTCAATGATGACAATGTTTGTCTTGGAGATGCCGTTGGAGGTATAGACTTCTAGGTCCACTCCGTCCCATCGGACATATGCACCATCGCCGAGATACATTTCAAATCCGTCCGCCGGCATTTCAATCCTCTAGCCCATTAAGAATTGCCCTGGAAAGGGCTTCAAGGAGAGAGGCCCTCGTTCGCATCTCCTGTTGTACTCTCAGGTCATTCGGAAAACCCATAATTGCATTCTCGCGAATATAAGCTGCTTCAACCTTGAGATGCTCCGTGACCTTTTGCCAGTTCATCACTTTATCCCTGCATTGATAACGACAATTCCCAGTTGTTCCTTCCGCCGGCCACGATGATTTTTGTCACCACGGCCTCCATCCGAGTAGGACAGCAATAGCGCAGATGGTTATAAGCGCAGACACGGCCATGCCGAGGCAGCCGATATCCTGCATTGTACCATCTTTACTCATATCGTAATCATTATCATTCCTATTCATCTGTGGCTCGCTTTCATTGAGTAGCGGTCATTGATCCAACGTTCGATTAGCCGGACATCTTGCACTAGGTCATCGAGAAGAAGGCCTGGCCTCCAAGTCGCGAAGCGGCCTAGGCTAAAGACATTCTTCTGATCGGTTAGCCAGGCAAGAAACTGCTTGCGGAGATGATCATCAATCGGCTGTATCTTCGCGTAGCGCTGCTCGCTAACAATAATGCTATCCGGAACAACTGCCTCGACACCGAGAAGTTTACTCGCAAGATTAGCCTGCTCAAAAGAAAACTTTTTCGGCGCATCATGGATATTCGACCAGAAGCTATCAGAAACATTTCCGTTCGGAAACGCATATTCGACTATCATCTCATCACCGGATATCGAGATGCGATTAAACAATAGCTTCGGATCAGGAACGTAAAGAGTTGCATAGGCATCGCAATCGAAGACCTTCGCACGGATGTTCGCGCCTACGACATAATTGAAGTCCGGACGATTGCCATAATTGAATATCTCCATCGCAGTCGGCATTGGGATGGTGAAGATGCATGGAGCTTCAGCGTTAAGAGGTAAATCGGTGAAAGAAACAAGATTATTATCCTTCGTAAGGATTTGTCCATAGCGGATGTCGATTGTCGTCGCCATCCGTTCAATTAGATTGGCCGGCGCAATCCAGCGTTCATCTCGAATGATTCCATTAGGGATGGATCGATCTGAGCGCGCTGTTCCGGAGCATTTTCGCGAATAGGCCAGCGCGTCCGCGATCGGATTGCGCCAAGGAAGCGAGCCTTTGATCATCGAAACACGTTTGAAATCAATGCCGAGGACTTCTGCCACCTTATTAGAGCCGAAGCGAAGCAGCGCAGAATGATTATTAGGAAGCGAGGATTGCGCTTCTAGCACCGTGACTTCATGACGGCGAGACAACATGTTTGCTGCCAATAGTCCCGCCATGCCTGCGCCTATGATATTGATATTCATCTTCTTCCCTCCAGCAGCATCTTTTCGCAGGTTGCCTTCGCGCCTTCTAGCGTAGTGCAAGGACCGATGCGATTGACTTGGCTAATATTTTTCCATCCATCGCATAAGCATAGAATGGCCCTTCATTGTCAAACCATATCACACTCGCCATGTACTCACTCTTATCATTTCTGAGCGTAATAGAACGGCATTTATAGTCTAGCTCTATGACACTCTCTTTCCAGATCATTGCATCATCCTCATGCTAGCGCAATTGTCGCACCACATATGGAGATGATTTTTTGATCCGCAGAGACGGCCGTGAAGTGCTTCCTTTTCGCAGGATGGGCAGATTGCCCGTGCTGAACGTACCGAACGCGACATCATTGACTTCTTTAAACGAACAGCCGTTTGAAGGGTCAGCAATGCCTTGTCAAAGAAATCGGATTTTTCGGTCATGCTAATTCTCGCAAACCAGGCAGACCATTTTTAAAGCGTTGCCGTATACATCAGTCCCTTGGACAATGCCTGTATCATTACAATTTGAGCACTTGTATTTCTTCGGAGCCGGCTTTAGGTCGCCCTTCATTCTGCTCGCGATATCCTTGAAGTCTTCTGTAATGGCTGTCATTTTTTGCTTTTCGCCGTTGTTTGATGTAATCTGACCAGGACAAGTAAGCGCCGTCCTTGAAAGTGTAGTAGTCGTTGATTTCCTCGCGCAGTCCATCTCCATTGTCACTGACATCATCGAATAGATACGCAAACATACAGAGTGGCTCTGCCGGCTTATTTAGGCAATCAGTGCAGAACGCCCAGCTAATCGGCGCGAGAGAAGAGGAGGCTACTCTGACCGATGGCCTGCCGCAGACGTCGCAGGTATCACCAGCCATCTCTAAAACATCCGATCGATGATTTCGATGAGATAGGCGCTGTTGATCTTCTCCGGGTCTTTCTCCTTTAGCTTCTGCATCAACTGGATAAAGTAAGCCGCATCTACTCCAGTGAGCTGATCCTCTAGGACCTTCGGGTCATGCAAATCCAGGTCGGAAATCTGCATCATCATCTTGAGCATTTGGCCGGCATTGATCTTCCAGCCACGACCGATGAACTTACGGAGACGAATGATTGAGCAGACTGGATACTTGGAGCCGACATATCGAAGCTCCTTAGCTAGCAGACATTCCAACGCCTCCTTGCGGAGCATTAGATCGCCGCCGGAAACATTAGTGCCGATGCCCCATGACTGCCAATAGTTGGTACAATGAACAAAGTCATAGTTGGTGTGGATCGTCTCCGGATTGCCGTAGAACCGCAAGATGAGCTGGACACGATTAGAAAGTGTAATCGCATTCGAGGACATAAAGATAGGACGATACTTTGGCTTGCCATCCTCATCTGTCGCTTCAAGCGCGGCGTCTTCAATCTCGCTATGCATGTCCTCGATTTCGCCTGGGTTCATTACAGCGCCGACATAGGTCTGCGACGCTTCATCAGGCCTTCCCTCGAAATAGGAATATGGCTCCTCAGTTCCGGCTTCCGACGCAATGCCGGCGGACTTGATGACGACACGAATGCGGTTCGGTTCGGGCTGAAACTTCGAAGCAACAGTTGCGCCTTCATCATCGCCTTCAAGCGCAGCAACTTCATCATAAGTTTCACGGACGATCTTCTGTTCCCAAGTGCCATTTTCGAGTTGGGAATGAATGGCGGGACCATCTTCCACATAAATCTTGCATTTGATACCGCGCGACGTTTCCGGCTTAAAGCGCTCCACATAATACTTCGCAATCGCGAGAGTAGTCGCATGGTCCTTGAAATAAAGATCGAAGTCATTGACCTTTTCGCCCAGCAGCATTGAGGCAATGGCACCGCCGGTCACGATAGTGCTCTTTTGCGCGAGTGCAAGGACATTCTTATCTTCAATACTCATTAGCCAGTCGTTGATCTTGTCATCAATGACTTTTTTGATCGTCTTAGCACGAAATCCCATGATCTTTCCTTTCAGCGAAACTTAGTGCCAGAGCGGCGTGCCCGGTTGTGGATGACCGTGTCATACTCAGTTTCATTTCGTCCCTTGGTCCGCACGCGCATGTGATAAGGACAATAAGGCTGTCTTCGTTCCGCGATTGTCTCGCCACAATAAACCTCTTCACCAACCGGCCATTTGCAACAACCTTCACCCAGCGCGAGGAAGCTCCGGACCTTGTCTGGATTGGGTTTAAAGACCGACGCGACGTTGGCCAAGACCTTATTGGGCGATTGCGCTGGCCTCACGCCTTTCGGCGGAAGCTTTTTCTTAACCGCCCTGAGTTTCGCGACGCGGATATTGGCCAACCGTTCAACCTTGAATTGCTCAGCGAAGCCTGCCTTACGCTCCGTGGGCTGTATCACTTTAGAATTTCGAGCGTTGCCGAGATGCAATCGATTGATCTTACCGATGATAGCAGAGTTGCTGAAGTCGGTTCCAAATCTTTCATTGACCCGACAGGTCAACATACGGCGTGGCATTCGCGAGTTGATGCGAAGCGCATCGCGTACAAAGGAAATCATCTCTTCAGTCCAGTCAACCAAGGCGCGGGCTCCCGAAAACAAAGATGCAGGCAATAAAAACGAGCACCAATGAAGTGGCGCAGGCGCAGAGGATAGCGGGCCAAGGTGCTACCGGATGCGGATCGTTATTCACTTGTTTCTTCCTTAGGTTGTTCTGAAAGTTTCGCACAAGCTAATTTTATAACTTCAATCAATAAATCTTTTTCTGATCTTCTAACAAGCACCCAGAATTTATTATACTTTGACGGTGGTTGTGCCGCGCGCTCCTGAACTCGCGCGAGAAGGCCAAAAACTTCATGTATGGTCGGTTGGCCCATTTTCCTCTTCCAGTCTTGCCTTACGAATAAGATGGCGCAGCCGCCGCTTCTCGGCCCTGTTCTTCGGTTCCACTGTTACGCGCGTCTTGTTTATAACCTGGACAGAGCGAGCCTATCGAGGCGCTTGCATTTCCGGTTGCCCATCTTTTTGCCCACGGGCCACGCTCCTTATTGGATACTCACCGCCGTCGCGCGGATCATGTTTCGCATCTGATCAATGTCCGACAGAAGCGTTTCTTTTTCTTTTGCCCAGCAGATTTCACCGAAGCTCATTGCCTCTTCGGCGGCCATGGCTTTTGCATCGACATCAGCTTCGACAAAAGCAAGATTGTCGAGCAGTACTGAAATAGCGCAAAGTGTCATAAAACGAAACGATGCGAGACAGGCACTTTCGTTGTTGCAGACGCGAACGTGGTGATCGACAGTGTGGCTCGCAACACGCATCGCCATCTCTAGGCCGAACTTCAGTGTCTTCTCGAAACAGGGGCACTTCGGTAATTCCATGATGTCAGACTTTCTTCGGAGGAGTGATTTTCGTGGTTCTGCCGGGATAGAGGCCCAAATCCTCGAATGGAACTGCGCGGCCATTCTTGACACACTCGATAGCGAAAGATGCGAGTGTCTTGTGATGAACATCGCTGGCGACTTCAGCAGCTAGTCCGAGCGCTTTAGCATTTTCACGCAGAACGCCCAATAGGTTATCCTGGCCTCTTTCAAAAACAACCGTCAGCGTCGTCTTGATGATATCGTCCGCACCTTCTTCGCGGATGAAATTCAATCCGCGCTCGCGCTTCTCTTTCTTAGCGGCGATCTTCTCATCGGTGTCATCATTCTTGGTAATCTTCGGAAGCGAGCCGGCTATCATTGGTTGGCTTTCGAGCTTCCAGCCCTTCAATGGGCCATAAGTTGGTGAGAAAGTGGATGTTCCGGCGCGCGCGAGGAGATTAGGGATGGTGGTGATCTGGTAGACGTTCAATTCCGCCTTTAGGTCCTTTAATAGCTCTTCACCCTTCTCGATGCGAACCATTAGCTTAACAGCCGCCTCCGCGGCTGCCGTCACCGCAGCCTTATCCTCATGGGATGGTTCTGGCAGAGCACCTAGCTCGGCTTCCAGGTCGATGGGCGCTTCTGCTATCTTTTTCTTAGCCATCACTAAAGCCCTTTGTAATTTCCTGTGCGGCAATTTTAACGGCTCGTTCAATTGGATCAACTAATAGATTTTCGTCAATACCGGCTTCTTGCAATGCAGTACGAATGTGACATAAAATAATCTGCTCTACATCAGTCACTGATCTAGAAGTGGCCGGCGCGCTACCGAGCAGAGCATGAAAGTCCTTTTCGCTTATCATCTCCTATATCGCTTTGCACGGGACAAAAGATTAAAACCGAACGCGATAAGGATTAAGGCAATGATGACTGCCGTCTTGAGAAGAAGGAAAAAGCACACTAGTCCGAACGCGAGCGCAAAGATAAAGAGGCCCGCGACGATCGCGATGACAAGAATTAATGGCGCCAAAAGGACTAAGGTGCTCATCCTTTTTTCGAAGCTCCTGCTGGCTTACCGGTTCCAGCGATTGGCGCGCCGCGTTCTGGGAGCTTAAGAGTAAAGGCCCCTTCGCCGCGCGCCGACTTGCCCAGCGCCTTCTTCGCCTTCCGATTGGAAAGGCCATATCGATACGCGTATTCTTCTACCCGACGATTAGCCATTTCAAGCACCTTTCAACGGTGGTGGTGATAAGTCCAATGGCGAAATCTCAAGACCTTCTATCATCCAAACGAGCAAGCTTATTCCGATAAACAAAATTATAATCGTAAGAAACAACTTCGTGTTCCGATTTTCCCGATCAATCTTGCGATCATCAGAAACGAGGAGAAGATGCTTTATGCGGTGTTTGACTTTGTTCCAAGTTGTTTTCATAATTGTTCTCTTCTTCTCGCTGAACGGAAGTAATAAAGCTTTCTTCCGAACATTCATGTTTCGCATCATTGACAATTATAGAATGGATAGCCGCTCCGCTGTTTGTTCGAAAGCAATGCGTTACTAGCCAACCTTCGGGAACCGAAGCGACAATCGTCGTGAGAAGCGAACTATTAAAGACCCTAGCCATTGGATATCCGCTCCATCCTGTATTGTTGAATAATGCCGACGATTTGTGCTTTCCAGACGCGCGGATTACGGCGAATGCCTTCAAGGAAGTGCTCAGCCATCACCTTGGCGGCATCAAAGTCATCAGCCTCAACCTTATAAGATTGATTGGCTGGACCAACGCTGGCTTGATCAACTTCAGCGCCATTCCCCGTCGAATAAGCCCAAACGGTCAGGAAAATGAGCCAGTTGTTTTCTCTGTTCATCTCTCCTTCTCCCGCGCTGCGAGCATGACATATTTCATCGCCCAATTGTCCTCCGATTAAGAAAAGAAAGAAAGTTGGTAAAATCTTTCATTTCGATCAGTGGATAAGAGAACGCCCGGACCTTTACACGTTACACCGAAGGAGGATCGTGTCAGGTCCGGGCGCTCATCGTGCGCTACGCAAGGGGAGGTTTAATTTCCCTACATCGCACGATCGGCATTGGCGGTCGCATCACCGCCAGTCTCAGAACCGGCTGTCGCCGCGCCAGCATCAGTGCCATCATCCGCATATGACGACAAGTCACCAGAGACGAGACCGCTGCGGGCCTGTTCCAGGAAGTCCTTGGCGTTGACGAGAAGGGTTTTGGTCGGATCGATTTCGAGAACGGTGGGTCCGGGTTCTAATTTCCAGCCGAACCAAGAGCCCTGATTGTTGCTCTCTTCCGTCACCTTTGCGATCCACGAGCGATAGAAGATCGGCGGTTGAAACTCCGCCCCAGTGCGGGGATTGCGAACGCGTTCATTGGTGATGCGCGTAAGCCATGCCCGGCCTGACTTCAATGATGTGGAAGACATCGGAACAAAACAGCGCCGGCCGCCGGCAGTGACATTAAGGCAATAGAACGTCATCGTTTCCGAGACAAGGTTTTCACCGTGAAACCAACGGCGCTTCTCGTCTTGCCGGCTGTCTTTAAAAATCTCGCGAGAGGTTCCGTGATTAGCGATCAAGCCCTTGCCTGTCGCGCGTGGTGCCCATTCGAGATTGATGACCGCGAAGTAACAAGGCAGCAGCAGCATCTCCTTGAAGACTTCGCCCGCCGCCGTATCGCAGAAATCTCCGATCTCCGCACCTTCAATGAACTCCGGCTTGTTCTTCTTGACCTGCGGTGACAGGTCCTGGAGGATAGTGATGCGCGGAATGAGAAGGTCACGGCCAGTGACGTTCTCCAAGCCAGTATCGCCGCCTTGAAACTCGTCAGCCGCTTCCGCCGAAAGCTCGGTGGAGGTACGCGGCATCAATGCGCCGTTGGTCGCAGGGCCAGTATCGGTGATGGAGGTAGCGGGGAGGTTCTTGGGTTCGACAATTCCTTCCGGGAGGTTTCCGACGTCACCAGGGCCGATGACTTGCTGTTCACGGGAGGAAGGAGAAGCGCCGCGCTGCGGTTCAGCGGGCTTATTGTTACGGCCAAAAGCCATGAGCATAGTTCCGTATCGTAAGTCCGGGATTTCACCGGACGTGTTGGGATTTCCAATAGGCCGCGGAGATTGTCCCTAAATAAAGAGAATACGAAGCGGAATTTTCAATCTGCCGGAAGTTTTCTTCGACAGAGAGGAAAATTCCTTTTGCTTTTCAAGGTCTCCGCGCGAATTTAGGCGTCGGTTCGGAACCTAGAGAGATAGAGATATGAGCAGGAAGCGCGCAGAGAAAGTATGGACTGGCGAGCCACCGACTTTAGAAGTCATCATGTTTGCACTCGGTTGTGCCGCGAGAAAGATGGGATGTGATTGGCCTCGCGATTGTCTTCTATCAATTCAACAACTGAAGATCGGACCTAATTCGAAGCGAGCATTCGCTATCTCGCGCACCCGTATCTATGCGGCCCTAGCACTTCGTGCACTCTACGAAGATACGTCTCCATTAGAAATCTCATTGGCATGTGGCTCTCGTAATGCGGATTTTTTCTGCGTTATCGACGCTAAGATTAGAAAGCGGCAACTGTTCTGGTTCAAGAACGCAATATTCATGGAGGTTCTAGAAAGCACTGAGAAGTTTATGAATGAACTATTAGTCGCGGCCTAATCATCATGCGACGCCTCATTCCATATGCCGGCTATGACAAGAAAGAAGAGCGCTTAAGCGACTATAATCGCAATAAGCATTTTTCGAGGCCAGGGCCAAAGATCGAACATGAAATCAATTCCATCGCTGCTATTGCTCTCAAGTCTCTCGGCATCACCGAAAGAGAAATTGGAAAATTGATTGCAGCCGCACAGGGACGACGCATGCCTTATAATTCTGATTCAATTAGTCGAAACATCGCCAACTTCAAGAAACTTACAGGTCAAACAATATGACAAAAGAAAACAACGATGACCGCTCTAAGCTTCCACAAGCATTGCTCGATTACTACCGAAGGATCGGCGCTGAAGTTCTAAACTTCCGCCGAGCAATGGTGAAGGAATATAAGGGGCAATACTACGTTGAAAGAGTATTGATCAAGGTTGAAGAAGATGGCGAGCTAAAGGTCAATCGAAAGGACTATGAGCCAACAAAGGAGGAAGCCGCTGCGATTAAGGCGGAGCTAAAGGAATGCGATTTTCCGCGCCACGTTCACGCCACTGAAGCCGCTGCGAAAGCCTTTATAGCTGCCGCTGCAAAGGCGAACGCAAAGGATGGAGAAGAATACTTTTTACTTCGCAGTCGAAGCTCCGCTAAGATTACGATGATACAAGAGCGGCACTATAAGGAGGATGGTACCAAGATTTTCATTCCGCATACGCTCTGGAGCGATAACAAATGGCGCAGCATGGAATGCTCTGGAAAGCTCCCATTCTGGAAGCCGCGTGAGAAGAGCGGTAAGCACAAGCTTATGGTGCATGAAGGCGGTAAGCCGGCGCGTTATATTGATTGGCTCTGCAATGATCCATCGCCAGAGGCGAAGCTAGCGAGAGAACATCACCCATGGACGGAAGAGCTAGCCGGCTATGAGCACTGGGGAATGATCGGAGGAGCGCTAGCCGCTCAACGATCCGATTATAAAGAGATACGAACCGAACAGTTTCAAGAGATTGTCTATGTTGGAGACAATGACTGGCCTGGACGAAAAGCGATTAAGGACTTCTCCGCGAACTATGGCGGTTCGATGAAGGCAATCAACTTTGATGATCGTTTCAAGGAAAGCTTCGATCTGGCTGATCCGCTGCCTGAAGATTTATTCAAGATAATAATTGTCAATGATGAAGAGCGGCGTTATTGGATTGGACCACCGCTCCACCGGTTTTTAATCGGCGCCACCACAGCCACTGAGATTGTACCTAATCCATCCGGCAAAGGCCGTTCTGTCGCCGTGTTGCGCGATATTTTTGCACAAGAATGGCACCATACTGTAAGTCCAGAAGTCTTTATTCATCGTTCATGGCCTAATCGATTGATGAATGCGGCAGAGTTCAACTCTTACGTCCGGCCGTTTTCCGATGTAGATGATGTAGCTCGATTGCTTCGCGCCGACTTCCCCAATAAGTCCAGAATCATGCACTATCTTCCTGGAGCGCCGGCCGGACGCTATGGGACAAACCATCTCGGCCAATTCTTTAATACCTATTGCGAGCCACCAATCAAGCCGATTAAGAAGCGAAGAAAGAACGATACGCAGCCATGGTTCGATTTCCTTGAGATGTTCATTCCTGAAGAAAGTGATAGGATTGAAGTGATGCGATGGTGTGCCACGCTGCTCGCGCGTCCGGCCATCCGCATGACCTATGGATTGCTCCTCGTTAGCGAAATGCAAGGCGTCGGGAAGGGAACACTTGGAGAGAAGATACTCGCACCACTGGTGGGTATCGACAACGTAAGCTTTCCGAGCGAACAGGATATTGTCGAGAGTCAATTCAATTCCTGGATTGCACATCGCCGTCTTGCTGTGGTTCACGAAATCTACCAGGGGCAAAGCTCGCGTGCCTACAATCGGGTTAAGAGTATCATCACCGATCATTATATTACGGTGAATAAGAAACACATGCCAACCTATGAAATCGAAAATTGGATGCATATCGTGGCATGCTCCAACTCGTTACGGGCTCTCAAGCTCGCGTTTGACGACCGGCGCTGGTATGTTCCTAGGATCACCGAGGAACAGCAAGGAATTGAATACTGGTTGGATTTAAACGAATGGCTGGAGAAACGGAACGGCCTGGAAATCATTCTCGCCTGGGCCAACGAATGGCTCCTCGATGCCCGTCCAGTAATGCCGGGAGCAAACGCGCCGGATAGCGCTGCGAAGCGCGAAATGATCGAGGAAAGCATGTCTCCAGGCATGGTTCTGGTGGCCGATCTTCTTGACCGCTGGAAGCTGGAGAACGAAGGAAAGCCGGGCGTTTTTACGACAGATATAGCCCTCGTAAACTACATCAAGAATGCCCTCTATAACGGCAAACATAATGATAGATTAGAACGTCCGGGAACCATCCGAAAGCTCGCGAAAACGCGTGGCTGGTTCATCGGAACCGAGCGAAGTCCGATCTTTACGGAGCACGGAGAGCGAGCCCGAATTTTAGCGACGAAGGAGGCGCTCTCAAAACGCCATCCGGAGGCTTTACGCGAAGAAGGATGGGAACCTCTTGAAATGCCGATGTAATATGGAAACTGATAGGACTTCCCACTTCCCATTTTTAGCCATTCCGGGTATTGCACCAACCCAACTCAGGGAAAGAGAGAGTAAGGTTAGGGTAACCCGGGGAATGGTCTAAAATGGGAAGTGGGAAGTGAAAACGAATCTCAGTTCGGTTCTTGGTTCCGTAAATTCAATGGAGAGTTCCCGATGGCTGAAGAAAGCATTTTACGAGAGCGGTTGCGGCGCGAGTGGCGTGGTCCTGGAGAGCTAGCATGGGTGGAGGCTGCGTCGGGGGGAACGGTCGGCCTTCCGGATGTTTTTATCCCATTGGGGTCTTGCCA
>Ga0099830_10001474_pt1 | contig 11938 bp, 15 predicted proteins | sample CZO8metaG_4_FD_79337 | JGI IMG/M metagenome (GOLD analysis project Ga0099830, IMG submission 79337) | Vadose zone soil microbial communities from the Eel River Critical Zone Observatory, Northern California, USA - CZOApr15con2H3.8 metaG | ecosystem: Environmental > Terrestrial > Soil > Vadose...
ATCTTTGGATTACGGTCACCCCTCTACTGCCCGGACGTGCCGAGTTCATTGCTCATCCCGCGTAATACCTGGGAGGACAAGGAAGCCTACGATCGTCTATCGGCTGATCTGGCTACACGTTTCAAGAAGAACTTCCAACAGTTCACGCTGCCCAGCGAAGAAGTGCGGAACGCTGGGCCACGGTAGCTGTTTGGACCGCAGGTCAGGGAACTTTCGGGAGCAGGCAACCTGGCATACCTGTCCCCCAAACAGGGTTCCGCAAGGGATCGCCACTACGTCCGCCGAGCGATCGGCAGCAAGTATAAAAGGAGACAAACACCATGGAACGCAGTCACTTCCTAGCAGAGACCTCCTGGTTAGCCGAGCATCTCAACGATCCACACATTCGCATAGTAGATATGCGTGGCTACGTACGCACGGTTGAGCACGATGGTGTCCAGGACGCCTTGTATGTTGGTGCGCGTGATGAGTACGAGCGCGGACACATCCCTGGTGCTGTATACATCGATTGGAGTAGCGACATCATTGATCCCAATGACAGTGTAGAAGCGCAGGTAGCCCCACCTGACCGCTTTGCGCACCTGATGGAACAACTGGGCATCGGCGATCAGCACCTGGTCGTCGCCTACGATTCTCATCCTGCTTCACAGTTTGCCACCCGTCTCTGGTGGGCGCTCAACTACTATGGTCACGATCAAGTGGTAATCTTGAATGGAGGCCTGCCCAAATGGCAGCGTGAAAACCGTCCAATAGTGGAGGCCATCCCTGCCTACCCGCCCACAACCTTTACGCCCGTGGTGCAGCCGCAGTTGCGCGCTACGGCCCAGGACATACTGGCTTTGCTTGGTCAACGAGATGTAACGCTGATCGATGCTCGTGAGCCTGCACAGTACACCGGCGAGATCGTACGTGGTCATGGTCGTCCCGGCCACATTCCCGGCGCGCTCAATATTCCTCGCGAAGAACTGATAGACCCGGTAACAGGCACCTTTCGCAGTAACGACGAGCTGAATCAGATCTTCTCTTCCGCCGGTGTGTCACCGCAGGAACACGTCGTCGCCTACTGTAATGGGGGAGTCGCTGCGACAACGATCCTCTTCAGCCTGGCTATGCTCGGCTACCCCAAACTGACAAACTACGATGGCTCCTGGAATGAGTGGGGCAAACGCCAGGACTTGCCGACGGAAGTTTAAAATCAGCGTATGCAAGAACACGAATTCGTGGAGGAACAGGAGGACCTACTCGACCTGAACGAGATCATGCAGGCCTTCGGCGTATCTGAATGGACCAACATGGGGTCAGTAGTATCACCACAGAACAGACTGTTCAGCGTGCTTGTCGAAATCCAAGGACAACGCTACCTCCTCAAAGAACGACAGCCAGGGCTGGCCGGAGAGGAAGACAACAACCATCAATATCGCTTCCAGCGTTTCCTGCACCAGGCAGGTATACCCATTCCTCCTTTGTGGTTGAATCCGCAGGGGGAGCCTATTGTCACGATTGGTGAAGATCAGTTTGAGCTACAACAATGGGTAGACGGTGAGTTATTCAGTACCACTGACCAGCGCAGCCTCGAATGGGTAGCCGCCGCTGCATCCATGCTGGGCCAACTACACCAGACCTCACGTAGCTACCAGGGACCGATGCATCGTTGGCCGACAGAAGTGCAGGCCGGGGGTCTGGTACAGGGCTGGCTCAATCTGGCACGCAGCAATGCCGAGCAAACGGAGATACAGGCAATAGCCGCGGCGCTCTCGAACTGGGTTGATCAATGGGAGGCTGTACTCCCTGCCGCCATGATGACAATTGGTGCGACTCGTGGCCTGCCCGAGTTCCACATCCATGGGGACTATCATGCACTGAATCTGCGCTTTGACCAACAAGGACAAGGCGTCAGCGCTGTGCTGGGCTTAGAAGCGTCACGCTGGGAGAAGCGCATTTTCGAACTCGCCTATAGCCTCTTCTATTTCAGCGCTCTGGAATGGCAGACTGATAGTACTTTCACGCGTCCACTCGTCAAACGGGGTTTCGAGCCCGAACGTGCCCATCGTTTCTTGCAGGCGTATGGTGCCGTCTATCCTCCCGTACCTGGCGAGGCAGCGGTGCTCGTCGATGCTCTGATGCTGGTCGCGCCGATCGCTACGGTCAACGGCCCGCTCGAAGATATCTTCTTCACCCAGGAAGGGATAGAGGAGCCATTGATTGATGATGTGATGGAGCATCTTGCATGGGCCTCGTCGCTGCCTGGCTGGCTGGGAAGAGTGAGGCGTTCCTTGGCAGAGATGTGGGGGTGACGGGGTTACGCCAGCACCTCAGCCATGGATTGTGCCCACGACACAAGCTGCTCGTCAGCCATAAACTTGCCCACCACTTGCAACCCAAGCGGCAACCCATTCGTCGCACGACCCGCAGGTAGTGCTATGGCAGGGAGACCGGCGTGCGTCCAGGGAAGATTCATGGCCGGGTCACCCGTCGTGGTGATGCCTTCGGGTGCAGGTCCTGGCGCGGCCGGGCTTATCCAGAGATCGATACCATGCTGAGCCATCAAGCCTTCCAGCTCACTACGCAGCCCGGCACGTCCAGCTCGGGCAGCAGCTAACTCTTCGGTACTCACCTCTTTCCCTTGACGAATGAGCGCGGCTGTGCGCGGACGGTAGAGCGACTCGTACGTGGCAAACCACGATGCATGCACCTTGGCCATTTCGGCGGAAACAATACGCTGGTGACGAAGGGCAATAGCATCAATATCACGCATGGCCTCTACATGCCGCACGCGATAGCCAGCTTGCTCGAGCAGCGTTATCTGCTTCTCGAAGGCGGCTCGCCCCTCGGGTGATGCCTGGGCGAGGTATGGTCCGTCCGGCACGCCAAGGACAGGCGTGTTGTTCACTGCCATTGACCGCCAATCCTTACAAAGGAATGGAGCGACGAACGCTACGCCTGCAACGTCCTGCGTAAAGAAACCAACGGTGTCTAGAGAAGCAGAACATAGGATCAGGCCATCGGTAGGAATGCGACCGTAGCTAGGTTTGAAGCCAACGATGCCACAAAAAGCGGCGGGGCGAATGGTAGAGCCAATCGTCTGCGTGCCGAGTGCCAGTGGGCAGAAGCCAGCAGCAACAGCGGCAGCGGAACCACTGCTCGATCCGCCAGGGGTATGTTCCAGGTTATGCGGATTACACGTCGGCCCAGGCTCAAAATACGCAAATTCTGTGGTGATCGTTTTGCCTAGCAGGAGTGCTCCTGCCTCACGTAGCCTGGTCACACAACTTGCTTCAGTGCCTGTGAATAGCTCTGAAGGTAATTGTGAACCTGCCTGCGTGGGGAAACCGTCAGCATAGAAGATGTCCTTGACGCCGAGTAGGATACCATATAAAGGTGGACGGCTCTCAGGATCAGGAAAGAGCTTTTGCAGAGCAGTTGCTTCGTGCCAGAGACGGGTCCGACGGTCCCGTTCAGGGACAAGCGCATAGATATGCGGCTCATGAGCATCGATACGCTGACATACTTCGTCTATATATATCAAGAGGTCGAGTTGACCGGAGCGCAGAGCAGCAGCGGTGTCAACCAGGGGTGTAGAGACAATCATCAGATATCGCGGCGCGGAAACCCAACTCCTTCAGGAGTTAGGGAGGAGCGCCACCCCTCCTTTCGCATAGGTGTAGCCATCCTGCTGGTGGAGCAGGTGAGAGTGCCGATGGCTGATGCCCTGAATGGTCCCGTGCCCAGTGGTCACATTGAAGGACCCACTGGCGTGCACGGCCACCCGCCCAGTGTATCTCCCCGCTTTTTTGCCACTTGGGACCACGGCTCGGATGAGGTCGCCCGTCCTAAAGCCCTTGACCCGGCTCTGCTGCTTGGCGCGGGTTCGCGGAAAGCCATACTTGTCCATGAGCGTCATCTGGCGGCACTGCCAGCCCATCGCCTGGATCAGCAACGGACGCACATGCCGGACACGCCATCTCTGTGGTGTACTGGCCCCCACACATGCTGCATCAAAAAAGTGTGTCTTCGGCAGGCCAGCTCTCATGCGCTGGTACTTGGTTCTCCCTCCTGTTCCCACTTCCACAGGCACCCCTGAGATCGAGCAGTAAGCGCAGGTATGGTTCCACTTGATCAACAGGTATTCTCGCAGTTCAAAGCCTGCCAACTCGCCCTGTTGATACTCGATGTCACTGATGGTCGGATCTTGCAAGCGTTGGGTGTCGAACCGCGCCAGCTCGACGCTGATGGCTCCTATCGGCGCGAATCGGCGCAACCGTGCTACCCAGGTGAGCACCTGAAGCACCTGAGAGAGCAGGGAGGGAGCTAACCAGCCTACCGCTCGGCGTCGGTTGGCAAACCTTTGCGGTCTATAGCGGGTTTTGCGCTGCCGACGGCTTCGACGCACTGCCCGGCGAGCGCTTCACGAATCCTCTGCCCGCGATGGGTCACTTCCGCTGCCCAGACGACCTCGCCTCTTGCATCGTTGACGACTGCCAGCCCGGTCGTTTTACTCCCTGGGTCCAGTTTCAAGCGCAGAGGCTCTCCCACCGCTTCTGGCCGAGCGTCCCGTAAGATGAGGACGAACGGAAAGCGACGCAGCACAGCGGCTTTGCCTGCCTTGAGCAAGAGACGGGCGCGAGCAGGGGTACAAGGCGAGAGGGGTCGCTGCTGCTGGTCTACCACAAGGACACGTGACATCTTGGTTCTGCCTTTCTCCCGATGCCGGGAACCCCGATAATGGGGCGTCGCTGACAGATTGCTCCGCCAGGTGAAGTGGTCCTCGCCAATGATCGCTGACGGTTTCCTTGGTTCGGCAGTCGCACCGCCCTTTCCCACCGGGGCTTTTAACGACTGCCCGCAGGGCTCCACGCTGGACCGGTCACGTAGAGGTGCCTATCCATTCGTCAGGATCGGAGCCTCGACGAGCGAGGCTAAGGCTGGTCAAGTAGGGGCAAGCCCGCCCCCTTCAGGGGGCTTGGGTACTTGACAGTCGTCCATTGTGTTTCCTCCCACTCAAAGAATGTCTTCTAGGAGTATGAAAGCTATCTTCCCTTGAACTGTGGTTTGCGTTTCTGCGCAAATGCCAACGGTCCCTCACGGGCATCCTCCGTACCGAAGTAGATGATGGACATGGCTGTACTCCTTCAGAAAAGTTTTTTATGTCGTTCATCATTATGGCATATTATCCGCACCCCGTGGGCTATTGGGAACCTTTGGCAGACCTCCTACGTATAATAAAGAGGTCTGCATGGTCCAAGGGTGACCTCCTTGCAGCGTATCCTTCAGTCGGGTAGACAAATAGGAAAGGACAGAGAATTGGAGAATACTGCAAGCAGAAAATTCCGGCCTGTCGTTTGTGCCTTACTGCTCCTTAAAGAGACTATATGAACCACGAAGACCACATCAATCTCCTGCGCCAAGGCGTTCCTAACCGGGGCGGCAACTGGGCCGACCTTGGCTCAGGCACAGGTGCCTTCACACTCGCACTAGCCGACCTATCAGGACCTTCAGCGCGAATCTATAGCGTAGACAAGGACAAAGGTGCCCTTAAGGAACAGGAGAGAGCCATGCGTGCCAGGTTCCCTAGCGTCACCGTCCACTACCTCAGCGCCGACTTCACCCGTCGACTCGACTTGCCGCCGCTCGATGGCATCGTCATGGCGAACTCGCTCCACTTCGTGCGTGAGAGGAACACAGTCGTGCAGTTGATACGCAGTTACCTGCGACCCGGCGGTCGTTTGATCCTCGTAGAATACAACACCGACAGGGGTAACATGTGGGTGCCGTATCCGCTCTCCTACAACACCTGGGAGGCACTGGCACAGCAAAATGGGTTCACGGGCACAAGGCTACTCGCTACGCGCCCCAGTCGCTTCCTGAGCGAGATGTACTCTGCCCTATCCCTGGTGGATGGACATTCTGCTTAATCGGACGCCCAAATTGCCCTTTCATCAACCACCTCGATCATCTTTTGCTTGTTTGCTAGATTGCTTATAGCCCCGTTGACTTTGCCGATTCTCGCATGCTATACTATCCTCAGCAAAGGAAAAGTGCTGACAAACGACAAGTTATCCTCTGTAGGAGTTTTCCTGCATCCCATCGAATCGGGCTATACATCACCCGATTTTATTTCCTCTTCCTCAATCTTGATTGAGAATACACTTTGTATAGTTCGGAAAATTCTCGTATGAACGCGTGTCTAAACGTGCTGTCCTTATTTACTCTCGTTGTGTCAAAAGAAGGACAAACGTTGTGACTTTCCCAAACGTACTATTACTAGCTGACATTATTTTTCTTTGATTTGGGAGACGGAATTTCTAGCTGAAGGAAAGGAGAGCCACGATCATGCCGGTTTTGGAAACTACCGATAAAATTACTCCTCGCAGTGCTTTGCGCCATCGCCCAATTACAGGCGACGATGCCCTAAAAGAACCGAATCCCGTCGTAGTCAATCCAACGGCACCTATAGTGAAACGCGCATCCAGGCTTCGTCAACCGGATACCGATGACGAGGTAACCGAGTGGAAACATGCGGACGACAACGACAGCGATACCCAGGGTGGTGGCACCTCCACCGCGAAATCGGCAGGGCGAGCCTCCACTACGTCTAAGGCGGCTCCCAAAACACGGCTGGCGGCCAAGACTAAAACGGGGAGGCAACAGCTACTCCAAATCCATCCCCTCCTTTATCTTGGCGTAGGTATGTTGGCGATGCTGGCACTGTTGGCAGCGTTCATCGTCGTGACTAACTGGATCACCACAACGCTTGATGACATCCACTATGGATATCCCCGTACCTCTCAGATAGATGCATTTGTGGGCCACAATGAGTCGGCAGGCATGCCCAGTCATTTCATCGCCCTCAATCTACACGGTCGTATCGAAATCATCGAATTACCAGGTGGTGACGCCACCCACGCACGTATCTACCTCGGACCACAACTGTATGGCACCAACGCCGACCGGGTACCAGTCACGCTCAGTTTCATCGATGTCAACGGCGATAATCGGCCAGACATGATCATGCATTTCCAGGGAACCCAAGTCGTGTTCATCAACGACCAGGGCGGCTTCCGCCCGCTCCGTCCGGATGAACGGGCTCCTGTAGAGCAGTTCCTACAGCATCACAGCCAGTAAAAGCTGTTCCTTCGTACCACCAGGACCCTGCCGTATCTTATTCGGCAGGGTCCTGTGTCAGAAAAACCCTAATGCCATCGCCGCTAGAATAGTCATTCATGATTAAACGATCAGGCAGTCTTCGCAGCATTCTGGATTGTCGCCTCAACAAATGAAGTCACTAACCTGTTAACCTCCTCGCGTTCAGCTCCAATCGTAATCACATGCCCTGATTGCTCTAACCAATGCAGTGACTTAGACGATGCAGACGTTGCCAGGCGAAAAATCTCATCCGCGCTGGCGGGGAGCGCGGTTTCATCACGCTTGCTATGGATGATCAACAGTGGTGCACGTATCTCACTCACGCATCTACGCCCTTGCTCTGTTATACGTATGAGTTCATCAATGGCAGATACCGGCAGACGATTCTCCCGCTTGATCATGGCAATGACCAGGGGGTCCGAGAAGTCGAACGTAATGTCCGGGTAGTGTAGACGTTTGCCCAGCAAGAAATCTTCTTGGACCCTGGGGTCGCTGAAATCGCGGGATGCCAGGGAGTAGTACCATTTCAAAAAATAGCGTGCATACCGGGCTTGCCATCCCCTGGGAAAGCGCGTAGCTGTTGACAGTGTAACCACGCCTGCAATACGTTCGGGATGGCGAGCCGTCAACAGCAGCGAGAGGATGCCTCCCATCGAGAGTCCAACTACAAAAATGTGGGGATAGACTGAAAGCTGCGCCAGTCCCTCCTCAGTGGAGGCGATCCACCGCCTGCGATTGGAGCGGGCTAGATCCTCAAGATAACCCGTGTGTCCCGCTAGTGCGACGCCGTGAACCCGTTTGCCTTGAGCCGCCAGGGCCTCGCCGAGTCCACGCATCTCCACTGTAGTGCCGCTGAAACCGTGAATGAGTAAACAAGCCTTATCTGTCTCCTCCGGCCCCATGAAGAAGGGAGTATTGAGTATCTGCTTGGTCATGCATATACCTCCTGTTGCGCAATCACTTTTGGTTTCCCTCACGATAACACAACAGGAGGTATGCCACAACTTACCGCTTTGCGGCGTTTTGCACTACTTTGGCGGAAGCTGTCTTCTTGCGCGTTCCCTTACCGGCATGCGTCTGGGCAGCTTGAGAGAGCACTGCGCCAACAGAAAAGCCGACCCGCCTCCTGGCGGGGATGGTAATCTGATTACCCCCACGAATCGACTTGACCTTGCGGCTAGCTACCTCTCGCAGATTCCATGTGCCGAACCCCATCAAGCGCACTTCGTGACCCTGGGCGATGTCCTCGCGCACAACCTCGGTGAAGGCTTCGATGACCTTGCTGGTCTCTTTCAAATTCAGACCAGCCTTAGCAGCAACCTGGTGGATCAACTCGTCTTTGCCGATAACGGCATGACCCTTTTCGGATGAAACAGTCGTCATATGGATATTTCACTCCTCATGAATGGAATGCAGAGGACCATTTGGCCTCTGTGCATTACTGCAACGCGCACCAATCTCCTGGGTGAAGATCGTCTTATGTGTCTGGACGAGCCACCTCTCCACTGTGCGCATTGGAATGGGGTTACCATCCACTTCCACTATACAGAGTCCCACCAAAGGCTTGAACATTCTCCTCACTGGCTGATCTTCAAGCCTTTGTTGGCGACGCCGATCACTCTGGCATAGTGCAGAGGCATAGCAGGGCTATTCCAGCCACCGTACCGTTGGATCAGGTCAATCCCGTTGCCGTTCTTGAATGCGTCGATCGTCCAGAAGTGGCGCAGGTCGTGTGGGGAAAGGTTTTCGATGCCAACCTGCTTGCCCAGGAGTCGAACTCGTTCAAAAATGCCGTAGCGCGTAATGCGCTTGCTCTGGTAGCTCGTGAAGAGCGGCCCATCCTGGTCGATCAGAGGCAAATAGGCTTGAGCCGCCTCTCGTGTGCGCGGCATGAGTTCGTAAGTATCTCGCGTGTAGGTCTTCTGCCGGTAGACAGTGATGGTCCCTGCCTCCAGATTGATGCTACTTGCATCAAGGCCGACCACTTCGCTGACGCGTAGTGCATGCTCGATCATCAAGCACATCAATAGTGCATCCCTGGTTTCGAGAAGCTTGTCATGCGCACGCGTGCGAGGTTGAAGCGGCTTGGTGGTTTCATCCTTAAGTCTGAGTGCCTGGCGTGTCGAGACAGGTGTTGGGGCAGTCTTCTTGGTACCCACTCTAGTGCTCAGTCCCCTGTCCTTGCGGTCCTGATCAATGTTGCGTCCTTCGCTATATCTGTATCCCTTGACCAGTTTGAGCATCGCCAATTCTTGCGCAGAGATCACCCCTGATACATGGGCCAGTTCGCAGTACTTGCGGATCGTTGCCAGACGGATGTTGATGGACCCAATCGCATACCCCTCTTTGAGCATCCAGGCTTTGAACCCTTCCAGGAGCCCGGCGTTCATGCCTTGCCATGCTTGTGCATCGGTATACAAATCATCTGCCGTGCGCGTGATCTGCATTTGAGCGAGGTAGGTTGAGAAAAGTTGCAGATCATGTTGTTGGCGAAGTTGCGTGTTTTTGGCCTTCATCTGCTGGTAATCCGCAAATTTCTGGGATCGTGTGACCCTTTCAGCGACAATACCGGCCCTGGTGAGCGCGTCGTCATAGCGGGACGGGATGGCATCGACGATGGTGATGTGGGTATCATCGATGGGGGTGTAGCGTGCAAGTTCCTGGCCTTCAGACATGATTTCCTCCCGAGGAAGTTTACATTAGTATAAATAATGTGGACTTGATTCTTTAGAAGTATGCCATGGGATGGGCAGATTGTCAATGGTTGGTTTGCGTATAGTCTGCGACCAGCAATTCAACTGAAACCTGGGGATCCAGTTCGCGAGAGGTTGCTGTGGCCACAGCCAGCCCGGCGATGATACCCGCCTGGCGAGCAATGATGCTGGCCTTAGCTTGATGGTCTGCCGGAACTGTACATAGCGTGGTGATGTCAGCCTCAGCTCCATCTTCTTCCAGGGCATGCCGAATAAGGTCTAATGGTGGTTTAGGCATGGGAAATTAGCTCCTTGTGTCCCAAATCGAGGCGGTCAGGGTGATCCCCCTCCCAAGGGCGAAGCAAGCCCTCCCTCCCTGGAGTGCCTGTCCCTTGTGCGAAGGAGGCAAAGTACTGAGTAAGATCGGCCTGGACCGGTTGAAAGACAAAGTGACAACCTGCCAGTGCAGCGCTCGCGCCAAAATCGAGCCGCCAGTGGCTGCCGCGACTTTCGCGGCGCTGCAGGGCGGCGGCAATTACCAGCTCGGCCACTTTGAACATATTCATGGTCTCAAGCCTACCTGCTGTGACTGCCTCTTTCTTCCCCGCCTGCCTGTCCTGTGCCAGCATCGCTTCTCGCAGCTCGCGTAGGCAACGGGTGGCCTCAAGAAGTCCCTGCTGATCGCGCTGGAGGGAAACATACTGCCACATAATGCGCTGCACCTCGCGCCGCAGGTGCTGCATGCTCTCCCGGTCAAGCGCGAGGTGCAGCAAAGCCTCTTCTCGTGATGGGTCATCATAGACAGGGATCGTAATAGCCCGTCTCGATGAAAAGATAGCTTGCTTGTCAATGGCGCCCGCAAGCCCATCGGCCACGCGCAGGCCAAAGACCAGTCCTTCCAGTAGTGAGTTGCTGGCTAGTCTGTTGGCTCCATGGACACCGGTGCAAGCGACCTCTCCAACTGCATAGAGTCCCCCCAGCGTGGTGCGACCACCTGTAAGTGCCATAGTGACCAAAAGATACGATGTGCCAAATAACTGAGGTTGAGCTTACGAATGAAGTAGCTCGAGAGGCTCTTGCACACCTTCCGAAGCCTTCGCCTTTTTGCAAGTGACAATCTGTCCACTTGCTTCACTTCTGGGGGACAGATACCAGCGGAGCGGGAGCCACCTGCTCCTCGCCGGCCCGCTCCTCTCGGAGAGAGCGATTTCCTTTCGGGTCATGACATCGCTGTAACTTCCCCCTATTCTCACTTCTCTCTTAAAGAAGACATTGACAGGGCTGGTGGCCGGTTGAAGGACCACAGCCCTTTCTCATGGCCTTTGCTCTGATGCAGACCGTCGGGCCTGACTCACGTGAGCGAAGCCAGTGGACGACGGGCGGCTTGCTCCCCAAAAGGGAAGTAAGTGGAAGTGACGCGCCATCTGATGCACGCTGACTTTTCCCGCACATTCTTCTACACTGTAGCTTGAGGAAGTTGATGGCTCATGGAGAGAGGGGTTCTGAAACTTCTCGTTTTTGGTGAGATGGCCCCTTAGGCCCGCCGACGAAATAGACAAGCGCTTTGGCTCACGCCGGTAGTGAAAAAAATGGACGTACACGTCGCTCAGTACCAGTGCTATGGAGGCAAAGCGATCATGATAGAAACATGGACCTTTGAGGTCACCGGAGAACAAAAGATGAACTGCGAAGGATGTGAGAACGCTGTCCAGCGGTCCCTCACCCGACTGCCTGGTGTCCGAAAGGCGCAGGCTGATCATCAGACCCAGCGCGTCGTCGTGCAGCTCGACACTGCCCAAACCGATGCTGAGGCTATCAAGGCCAGGTTAGCTGCATCCGGGTACCAGGCACACCAGCTTGCTACTCCGACGGCTGAATAACGAGGCGCCCCGTGGCGGGTGCCATTTCCTCTCGAAAGGAGAACAGACTATGCAACAAGGTGGAAGCGTTCACCTGAGCCCAGAGATGCAGCACTGCATCGAGCTGTGCCAGGACTGTGAGACCACATGTCATTGATGTTTAGACTAAAGGGCCACCGCCCTTGCGGGGGATGACCCCGTGAGGTAATGTTCCAGTACATCTACAAGAGGAGCATTACCTAG
>Ga0099830_10001483_pt1 | contig 11913 bp, 11 predicted proteins | sample CZO8metaG_4_FD_79337 | JGI IMG/M metagenome (GOLD analysis project Ga0099830, IMG submission 79337) | Vadose zone soil microbial communities from the Eel River Critical Zone Observatory, Northern California, USA - CZOApr15con2H3.8 metaG | ecosystem: Environmental > Terrestrial > Soil > Vadose...
AAAGTGTGAACGCGTGCCCCAGCGCGTGCCAGGGTGCGTTTATGTTCAGTGAGGTCCGGCAGCCTGCCCATTTTCAGGGGGTCACGAGGAGTTGCGCGCCTACAAGGTCAGCGTAGCTCGTGGCCAGCGTCAGCTCGACCCGCCGGTCGTGGCTCTCAACCACGACGCCATCGAAGGGATTACGCCGGCTGGGGTTCTGGTTCTGCCAGGCGAGCTGCTGGATGAGTCTCAGTCCCTCGAGGAGCTGCCGCAAGCTCGACGCGGCTTCCGGCGAAGTGCAATTCATTTTCATGTTCAGGTCGATCTTGTCAGACACGTCCACGCTATAGAGCAGTGAGTCCACCTTTTGAAACACCGCGTCCCAGTCCATCTGGATATTTTCCCGGCCGGGCATCCAGCCTTTGAACCAGTCGGAAATCGCGGGCCCCAGAGCGACGCCCCAGATGGGCGCGCGGGTCGGGGCCTCATTGACCAGCCTGGTCACGCGCTCGACGGAGTTGAGCGACGATGCCTTCTTCTCTCCGGTTTCGAGGAGAGTGGCAAGCTGCGAGAGAGACCCGAACACGCCTCGGGATTCTCCCAGTACGGCCATGCACACGGCGCTCTCTCCCCCGCCCAGGCAGTAGGCCTGTTTCCCGGATACCGGCGCGGGCGTCAACCCGTGCGCGGCCGCGTTGTCGCTGACGGCTTTGGCGTCGAACCGTCCTGCTGCAAGGCCGAAGAGGTCGAGCCCCGCCTTGTCGGCCTCCCAGCCCAGCACCACCTCATCCACGTCGCTCTCCTGGACGCCGAGCTGGGACAAAGAGTCCTTCAGGTTATTGAGGCGCGGGCCGGCAAAACGCTGGCGCAGGGTCGTGTAATTTGGGAGCGTGCGGAGCTTGGCCGGGCTTGAGTATTCCAGCCGCACCGTTTGCGCCGGGAATATTTCCAGCGCCTCCCTCACCAGGCCTTGACCGGCGACTGCCCCGGGGAGACCGAGCAGCGCCAGAGCGAGTAATAAAGCCACATGGGTCCGTTTCATCTTTTGCCTCACAACTTGGTTCGGGAAAAATCCGCAAGCGAGGGTCCCGAAACCTGAAGGTCGGGTCTGAATTTCACACTTTGCGGCAGCGGCGGAAAAGCTGATTGAGTAATTCGAGCGCCAAGTCGATCTCTTCGCGCGTCATGGTGAGAGCCGGGGAAAGGGTGAAGACGTTTTTGTAGTAGCCGCCGACGTCGAGGACCAGGCCCAACTTGCGCCCGCCGACCTCGAGATTGCCTTCCAGGCCTTCAGCGAAAATCCGGTCCGCCAGCTCTCGGTCCGGCGTAATGCCGTCCTCCTTGCAGACTTCGATGCGCAGGGCGAGGCCAAGGCCGTCCACATGTCCAATCACGCCCGGGTGCCGGCTCTGGAGCTCGCGAAGGCCGGCCAGGAAATAGGCCCCCATTTCATTGACAACCTTTTCGTAGTCCTTTTCCTCAAGCATCTTCAAGGTCTCGAGCGCTACGGCGGTCCCGAGCGTGTTCGACGAAAAAGTGGAGTGCGTCGAACCCGGAGGAAACAACTCGGGATGAATCAGCTCCTCGCGCGCCCAGATCCCTGAGAGAGGGTTCAGACCGTTGGTCAGAGCCTTTCCGAAAACGATGATGTCCGGGACGATCCCGAGATGTTCGACGGCCCAGAACTTGCCTGTGCGATATAACCCCATCTGGATCTCATCGTCAACGAGCAGGATTTTGTGTTTGTCCAGGAACTTTTTCAGCCGGACGAAATATTCCTTCGGAGGGATGACGTAACCGCCCGTCCCCTGAATGGGCTCGATGTAAAACGCGCCGTACTCGGACGCCTCCGCCTTCGGGTCCCAGACGCCGTGATATTCGCTCGCGAAGAGCTTTTCGAACTGGTCCTCGCAGTAAATCTCGCAGCTCTCGCGCTTCAACCCGTAAATGCAGCGGAAGCAGTAGGGATAGAAAACGAACTGGGCGCGGTCGCCGAAGTGCCCGTAGCGCCGCCGGTAGCGGTAAGAGGAAGTGATCGCGGAGGCCCCAAGAGTCCGCCCGTGGTAGCCGCCCATGAAGGCGAACATCAGATTCTTGCCGGTGAAGTTCCGGACGATTTTGAGCGAGTCCTCGATGGCCTGCGACCCGCCCACGTTGAAGTGGACCCGGCCTTTCACCCCGAACCGCTTTTCGCAATACTGGGCAATGCGCGCGGCCAATTCAATCTTCTCCGCGTGCAAATACTGGCAGGCCAGCTGGGGCAGACGGTCGAGCTGGCGTTTCAAAGCCTCGTTCAGGCGGCGGTTCTTGTAGCCAAAACTCGCCGCCGAGTACCACATCTGGAGGTCGAGATAAGGCGTGCCCTGTTCGTCGTAAAGGTAGCAGCCCTCGCAGCTGGCGAAGACCTTGGGAGGATCAAGATAATGGACCGTGTCTCCGAAAGAGCAGTACTTCTTCTCGAGAGCCAGGAGTTCCGCCGTCCTGTTTGTGGTGCCTGAAACCGCCAAAAGGCTTCCTCCTGCGCAGCGAGATTCGCCAGACGCGCGTCCCGCGTGCCGCGGGCCGAAACTCTAGTCCGCTGTGACCGGGGCGACGGACGCGCGCGGCCGCCGGGCGGGCGGTTTGCCGATGAGCCCGCGGACGGCCGATTCAATTTCCGCAAAATTCTCAAACTCCTGGCAGGCAACGCCGCGCTCCTGGCAATACGCCGCCAGTCTCCGTTTGGCAAAAACGACGTCCGACTCTTCGACCGCAAACCTGTCCGAGAGCCCGTCCCCGATGTAGATCGTCGGGTGGTGGTCCCGGGCCATCCGCCGCAGGATTCCGACCTTGCAAGTCGCGCACCCGTGCCCGCACGGAGCGGGAGGGTAAGTGTACGAGGTGACCACCCGACGTCCCTCGAGACGAAGCGAGCTGGCAAACAGGTGCGTCCCGTTGCGGAGCTGGCCATCGACGCCGGCACGTTTCAGCACCCGTCGGATGACGTAGTCAAAGCCGTCGCTCAAAACATAGAAGGGCAGCTTGCGTCTCCCGACGAACCGATAAAACTTCTCGAAGTGAGGATCGACCGGAACGGAATCAATCAAGGCGTTGAGCTCGGTCTCCGAAGTCTCCACCAGCGCCATCTGCCGCTCGAGACACTCCCGGGAACCAATCGCACCGCGTACCCACTCCTGCTCGACTTCCCGCCACGAGGGGTGAGCCAGCTCCGTCAGGATGAGGTCCGTAACGTCAATCTGCGTAATCGTTCCGTCAAAGTCGCAAAAAATAATCGGTTTCAATCCCATCTCCGCGTCCAGAGTTCCTGCCCGTTCCCTTCGCTCTGCTTCTTCCCTCTATTCTTTGCGCTCGTCCACGAGGCGCCTGGGCTTTCTTCCCCGCTCGAGCTTGCCCGGAGGCGAGAAGCGGAAGTCGATGCGGTACATCCCGCACAGGTGATTGGCCCAGACCTCGGGGTACCGGGCCTCGAGGTTCTTCCGAACCAGAGTCTCCACAGCGGAAGGATTGACTCCGTTCGTGAGTTCCAGGCGGAACTCGAGGACATCCCGCACTCCCTCCTGCCGGACCGCCACTTGCCACACGTCCGAAATGCCTTCAACGCCGTCGAGGACCTTTTCAAAAATCTCCGGGTGCATATTGCCGGCGCCCATCACCACCATCTCATCACGGCGCCCTTTGACCGGCGCGACCCGGCGGAGGGTGAGGCCGCAGGCGCAGCGGCTCTCGATGAACCTCGTCACGTCTCTCGTCCGGTAGCGAACCAGAGGCATGGTGCGGCGGGAGAGCGTCGTCACCACGAGTTCGCCGAAGCCGTCAGCATCCCGGTCAATGGTCTCGAAAAGAAAGTTGAATTCGTCGAGGTGGTACCCGTCGCGGCGCAGGCATTCCATTCCCACCCCGCCGCCCGCTTCGGTCGAACCGTAGCCCAGGACCACAGGCGCCTTCCAGACTCGCTCGACGTAGTCGCGATACGCTCTCGTCATCCGGTCACCCGCGGCGAAGATGACCTTGATGGGATAGACCCCTCGCTTCTCCGCAATCTCGCTTAAGCTCACGAGCCACGTGGGGTCGGCCATGATGACGTTGTAGCGATAGCCTCCCAGGCGAGAATAAAAGTCCTCCGGGCGCGGCTTGCCAATCGCCGAACAGAACACTCCGATTTGTTTGCAGGCAAAAAAGCTCACCCAACCGCTGATCCAGTACGCGGCGTCAAACGTGCAAACTACCCGGTCGCCGGGCCGCACGCCGTTCTGGTAAAGCCCGGCCGCTTCGTAACGCCCCGCAAATTCCAGCTCGTCGTAACCGAAATAGACGCGTTTGGGCGAGCCCGATGTGCCGGTGGTCTCGAAGACCGCCTGGGGCTCGCGGCAGAGAAAATCTTCCGGAGGCAAACGCAACAGGTCTTCAGGCGTGGTGAAGACATCTCCGAGGTCCTCCGGCCGGCGCACACGGTTGGGATCAATGCCCTTCTCGCGGAGCTTGCGCCCGAAAAATCTCTGATGGCGCGCCGCATACCGCACCATTTCGCCGAAAGCGCCCAACTGAATGCTTCGGACCAGGGAGGGCGGGACGAGCTTCCCCCAACGCACCAGAGCCGGCACCGAATCCCCGATCAGCGCGCGTTCCGCGAATCTCCGCAGCTTAGCCAGCATTGCAAAGTCTGAGCGGGGGCCGCTCGACGCTCCCGCGTCTGAGCACCATCCCCCGAATCCTTCAGTCACATCAGGTACGCCGACTCACCGGCACGCGTCGGCGGGGTGGCCAGCAGATCAATGTAACTCGCCTTCTCGAACATGGCCCGAGCCAGTTGCGCGATGGCATGGGCGGCTTCCGGCCGAGCCAGCTCGCGAATCCGGCGTTTCATTTCGACGAGCCTGGCCGAATGGGTCAACAGCTTATACGCGAGTTGAGGAATGTCCGCCACGGCCGGCGCGCATACCGCGACGCCCTGCTGCTCGAGGTAGCGGATGTGTCTTTCCTCGGGCCCCGGGATCGGGTGAGTCAGAATCATGGGGAGCCCGGCGGCTAGGGCCTCCGCGGCCGTCAAGCCGCCTGGTTTAGTGACCAGCAGGTCGGCGCCTCCCATCAGTTCCGGCATGTTGTCCGTCCAACCGAAGCAATGGAGGTCCATGGCCAGCTTGCCGCGCAAGGCATCGAGCCGACGCCGCAGGGCTTGATCGTGACCGGCCACGGCCAGGACCTGGAGCGGCAGCCGGCAGAGTTCGAGACTCTGGACGATAACGTCCAGCGGCACAGGTCCCATGCCTCCGCCCATCACCAGGACAATGGGCCGGCGCGAGTCGAGGCCCAGTGCCTTCAAGAGCTCGGGCCGGTCAAACGAGAGCGCGAAAGCGGGATCGATGGGGATACCGCTATGGAAAACCCGGTTGGAGGACACTCCCCAACCGATGAGCTGGGCCTTCGCCTCCTCGCTGCCGACGCAGTAAACGTCAATTTCGCGCTGGACCCAAGGGGACTCGCATTGAAAGTCCGTCTGGACAGCCAGGATGGGCGCGTTGAACCAGCCCTCCCGCCTCCCCAGCGCAGCAATTTCCGCCGCGCCGACTTCCGTCGCAATCACCAGGCGGGGAGCAAACTCCTTGATCTGCCGGAGGACCTCCGCGCATCCGCGCCGGAAGAGCCAGTGGGGCGCGGTCACGCGATGAAACTTCTTTTCCCGCCGCTCGAACAGCCAGCGCCACATCCAGGGGGCATTCGCGAGCATCCACCAGTAAGGGCGGACGTAGAGCGTCAGAAACCAGGACCGCGCCAGCTCCAGCGCATCGATGGTGCGCACCTCGACGTCTTCGCCTCCGTCGAGCAACGCCCGCTGGACGACCTCCGCGGCGCGAACATGGCCTGACCCAAAGCTCAGCGTCAGGATGACAACTCTATTCCCTGACATTGTTCCCGTATCGAGTATTCAAGGGCGTCTCAGGCAGGTCCTGCCCTCAGTCGAGCCGGCGGACGAGAAGGACCGCGTTGAGCCCGCCAAAGGCGAAGGAATTGGAAATTGCCGTGCGAATCTTCTTCTCCCGCGCCTGATTGGGGACGCAGTCGAGGTCACATTCCGGGTCGGGTTGGGTAAAGTTAGCGGTCGGGGGAACCATTCCCCGCTCGAGTGCCATCACCGCCGCCACCAGCTCGATCGCCCCCGCCGCCCCGAGCGTATGGCCGTGCATGGACTTGGTTGAGCTGGTCCACACCCGTCGAGCGTGCTCCCCGAAGACTTCCTTGATCACCGCCGTTTCTGTAGGGTCGTTCAGGCGCGTCCCAGTCCCGTGGGCGTTGATGTATTCAACTTCTTCGGGGTTCGCCCCCGCCTCCCGAAGAGCCATGCGAATCGCCCGCGCAGGCCCGTCCACGGTCGGTTGAGTGATATGGCTCGCGTCGGAGCTCAGACCGTAGCCGGCGATCTCTGCGTAGATTTTTGCGCCGCGCTTCCGCGCGTGCTCGAGCTCTTCCAGCACCAGGACGCCCGCGCCTTCGCCGAGGACCAGGCCCTCGCGGTCGGCCGAGAAGGGGCGGCACGCTCTGGCGGGGTCGCCGTTCCCGCCGGCGAGGACTCGGACGGACTCCCACGACCGGAACGTCCCGTAGGTAATGGGGGCTTCGCTGCCCCCGGCCAGCATCAAATCCGCCATGTCGTACTTGAGCAGGTGGAATGCTGCGCCGATCGCGTGCCCTGCCGAGGAACACGCCGTGGACGTCGCGAGCGAGGGGCCCTGGGCGCCGAATTCCATGCAGATCTGCGACGTGGGAGCGTTGTGCATGATCTTCGGTATCGTGAAGGGATGCAGGCGGGTCGCCTGCTTGGCGTACAAGTTGAAATAGCCGCTGTCAAAAGTATGCGCGCCGGCCATTCCCGTCCCCATGACGACGCCGAATCGAGGGCGCTCTTCGTCTGAAACTTCCAGCCCGCTCGACTTCATCGCTTCGCGCGCCGCGATCAGCGAGTACTGAGTAAAGTAGTCGAGCAGCTCCAGCCGCTTCGGCGGGAAGTAATCTTGGGGGCAGTAGTCGGGTATCTCGGCGGCGATTTGGACGCTCAGCGCGGACGGGTCGAAACGGGTGATCCTGCACACCGCCGACCGGGCCTCGAGCAGGTTCTCGAAGAAACTGTCGACGTCTTTGCCGGTGGAGGCAAATACGCCTACGCCTGTGATGACAACTCTTCTCACGTCTTGCCCCTCGAGCTCCAGTGGTTAGGTGTTCGCGGCCGGCGCCCCGCCCTTGGCCAACGCGACAAGGTCGGAGACGTCCTTACCTTCAAGCACCCGGGTCAGGCTGTCCACAACCTGGCGAATGCTCTTCATGTTCTGAGCCACCGAGTCGGGGATGTCAATCTTGAATTCCTCTTCCAACGCGAACAGGATGCTCACACCGTCCAGCGAGTCAATGCCCAGCTCGGCGAACGTCGAATCCAGTGTGACTTTGCCGGGCTCGATGTGCTGCTCTCGCACGATAATCTCGATGACTTTTTCGGCTACGTTCATTTCCGCTCCTCTTGTCTGTTTTCGGTCCCGCTCCAAGCCCCAACGGTCTCACGGGGATATCCCGATCGTGTTTTTGGAAATCAGTTCGGCGACCCGGTCGAGCAAGTCAGACAGACGAAATGGCTTCTCGAGCAACGCGTGAGCTCCGAGCTCTTTAGCCAATTCCCTTTCCGGGCCGCTGATAAATGAAGACATCAAAATAAAATGGTAATTCAGCTTTTGCTTCCGCAGGTTCTGGATCAGTTCCAGTCCCGATTCGTTGGGCATGCGGAGGTCGGCGATGACAATCCCGTAGCCCCCGTCGCGGCTGAGCATTTCCCGCGCAGCCAAACCGTCGCCTACAGCGCCGACCTCATAGCCGTTCGCTTCCAGTACCTCACAAAGCAGGCGCCGGCTGTCTTCGTCGTCATCCGCAACGAGTACCTTGGGCGTGGCCTTAGACATAGGAGTACCCAACTCCGTTTTTAAAGCACGACTCCTTCCACGTAAGGGTTCTATTACTAAGTTGTTTAAAAACATGGCCTTACTACAAGCTCGACCGAGGCATTCGGCCGATTTGGCACAAATCCGATGTGAAAAGTGTAGCATTTTGACACACATCGCGCCGTCTGCCAAGTCGCTGACTCAGCCAGGAAGGCTGCTGTAATCCAGTGAAAACCAGACCTTTGACGGGTCAAATCACGCTCGCGATGTGGGAACTGCCGTGGACAATTCGACCCCCTATTGTGGTAATCGCCCGCCAGGCTATCGGAGATCAGGCCACGGGTAGGAAGTCTTGCACTTTGACGAAGGTTAGCCCGGCATTGCGGGCAGCGTCGATGATGGCCGGCAAGGCTCTGATGGTCGCCGAGCGGTCCATCCGGGCGGGACGGGCCGGCCCAACCCCGTCGTGGAGAAGTATGACCGCTCCGGGCTGTATACCTTTCAGGGCCTCCCGAACGATGTCTTCGGTCCCCAATTTCCAGTCGAAGCCAGTGGCCGACCACTGGACCATTTGCATCCCTCGCTCCCGCAAGAGCCCAAAAATCCCGAACCAGCGGATGCCGTACGGCGGGCGGAACAGTCCGGGCCGGTATCCCGTAAATTTTTCGATGGCCGCCGGGGTGCGGTCGATCTGCGTGGCCATTTGAGCTCTGCTACAGGAAAAAAGAAACGGATGAGAGTAGGTATGGTTTCCGAGGCCGTGCCCTTCCTCATGGATCCTCCGAAGAATTTCCGGAAAGCGCTCGACGTTCTTCCCGCACACGAAGAACGTGGCAGGGACGCGGCGCTCCCGGAGGATGTCGAGGACTTGTTCGGTAAAAGGCGACAGGGGACCGTCATCAAACGTCAATGCGATGCGCCGGCCCTCGGCGGGTCCGCGCACCAGCGCAGGCCCCAGGATCTGGGAGCTGGGGACCGTGCAGGCGTAGTAGAGAAAAGCGCCCAGCGCGCCCCCCACCGCCACGGATAACCCAACAACTGGCCACATCATCTTAAAACCATTTTCGCCGCACTCGCGCCCGAGCCGGCGTTTCGTACTGGCCTTTGCCCAGCGAACCAACGGGCGCAAGGAGCGGACTTCGGCTCCACTTGACCGCCTCATATGATGCGCAAGAAATTGAGGCCGGACTCCAAAGCCAGCATGGGACTGTTGGTGAACGCGCTCACTTCATAAGGGCAGCCGATCTTGCACCCCTTGCAAAAGTCCCACAGCGTCTCTTCCTGAGCAATGATCTTCTTCACGGGTTCAGAGCCGAAGATTTCCTTGAGCAGGGCCTGGGATTTGTGGAGGGTGTAGAAGGCGCAGGGGAGGTGAATCGCGCCATCCGGCTTCATGGAGATGAGTTTCGAGGGGTGCCGGCAGGGGAATTGCGATCCGAAACCGCCGCGCCGGTAGAATTCATAATAGTGGGTATAGAACCGGACGTTTTTGGGATAAGCCGAGCGCAGTTCGCGGAGGAAGTGCTCCACCTGGTCAATCTCCGTTCCGTGGAGTTCCACATCCGGGAGAGTTTCTCCTCCGCGCATCACGTTGTGGACGGCTTCGGGGTGCAACACCAGGTCGCGCTCTCGGCAGAACTCGGCCAGTCCCGGCAGGTCGCTGAGATTTTCGAGGTTCACGGCGGCGTTGATCTGCGTGGTAAACGGCTTGCGCTTCGTGAGGACGAACGCGAGGTTTTCCAGGATTTTGGGCAGGCCGTCCAGGCCGCGCCGCTTGGCAAAACGTTTCGGGTCGAGCGAGTCAATGGAGACTTCGAGCATGTCCAGGCGGGCGACCCCGTCGGCGTATTTCCGGATCAAGAGCCCGTTCGTGGGCATGGAGGTCCACAGGCCCTTGTCGGCCGCATAGGCGATGTAGTCCACCGTGCTCGGGTTGAGGAGCGGCTCTCCGCCCGAGAAGCTGAGGGCGAAGATACCCATGTCGCAGAATTCATCAATCCGCCTGAAAATCCTCTCCCGCGCGCCGCGAGATTGAAGGTCGTTGAACTTCCCTTCTTCGCCGAAGATGCAATACTCGCAGAACATATTGCACATCAGCGTGGTCTCGAACATCACCATATACGGGAGCTTGAAACCTGCGCGGAGGTGCTTGAGCGCTGACTTGGCGATATAGGAATATTTCATCAGTTTCCTTCGGCGGCGGCCGTCAAATCGGGAGACTGAACCTCTCGGCCATGCGGTAAAGGGTCCTGCGGCTGATTCCCAGGATTTCGGCCGTCCTGGCCTTGTTTTCGCCCGTGACCTTAAGGACATGAGCGAGATACCTCTTCTCGAGTTCGTCGAGAGAGGGCAGGTTGGCATACAAGTCCGCGGGCTGGTCGCCATCCCGCGATTCCGCCCGCACTTTGGGCGGCAAGTCCTCCGGCATGATCACCCCGGAGCGATTCAGCGCCACGGCCGATTCGATGGCATTTTCCAGTTCCCGGACGTTTCCTGGCCACGGGTAGCTGAGCAGCACGGAGAGGGCCCCCTGGGAAATCGAATGATTCTGTCCGCGCTCCTGGCCGAACTTGTTGAGGAAGTGCTCGACCAGCAACGGGATATCTTCCGCGCGCTCGCGCAAAGACGGAAGTTCTATCTCGATGACCCGGAGGCGATAGTAAAGGTCCTCGCGGAAGGCGCCCTGCTCGACCAGCTCGCTCAGCTTGCGATTGCTCGAGGCGATGATGCGCACGTCCACTTTAATCACCGGGTTGCTGCCGATGCGCCGGATTTCCTGCTCTTCCATCACCCGGAGCACTTTCACCTGGAGCGCGGGGCTCATTTCGCTGACTTCGTCCAGGAACACCGTGCCACCGCTCGCTTCTTCAAAGATGCCGCGCTTGTTCCCGATGGCCCCGGTGAAAGAGCCGCGAACGTGACCGAAGAGCTCGCTCTCGAGCAAAGTTTCCGTCAGGGCGCCGCAATTCACGGCAAAAAAGAGCTGGTTCGCGCGAGGGCCGTTGTGATGGATCGCCTTGGCGACAAGTTCCTTTCCTGTTCCGCTCGCCCCGTAGATCAGCACCGTCGAGCGCGAGTCGGAGACCATGGCAATCTTCTTGTACAGCTCGAGCATCCGGGGGCTGCGGCCGACGAGGCTCGAGAGCTGCACCTGGCTTTCCAGTTGCTGCTTCAGGCTGCGGTTCTCGCGGATCAGGCGGCCGTTTTCAAGAGCCTGCTTCACTTTCAGCAGGACTTCGTCGATTTTGAAAGGCTTCGAAAGATAGTCGAAGGCCCCCGCTTTGACCGCTTCAATGGCGCTCTCCATGGACCCGAAGGCGGTGATCAAAATAACTTCGGACCCGGGCTGGATCGTCTTGTAAGCCCTCAAGACGTCGAGACCGTTCAGCTTGGGTCCGAGGCGCATATCGCTGATGATGACGTCAAAGCATTCCTGCTTGCCGATCTCGAGCGCCTCTTCGCCGCTGCCGGAAGTGACAACGTGATACTCCTCCTCGCCCAGCACTTCTCCGAGCAAATCGCGGGTCTCCCGGTCGTCATCCACGACGAGAATGTTAACAGCCCGAGATGTATCCATGGTCCCCAAAATTCCCTCTTCTTTCAGAACTCGACCGGATGCCCTGCCGCGGCCCTCCCCTAAGCCACGGAACTGGGCGCCGGGACGCCCGACGCGCTGACCACCACTTCCATCTTCGCGCGGCAGTCTATGGGCAGGTGGAGGGTGAACCGGGTGCCCCGCCCGGGTTCGCTTTCCACTCGGATGGTTCCGGCGTGCTGGCGGATAATCTGGTCGCAGATGGCAAGACCCAGCCCCGCGCCCGTCCCGATGCGCTTGGTCGTAAACATGGGGTCGAAGATGTGAGAAAGCGTTTCGGGACTCATCCCCCCGCCGGTGTCGGCGACCTCGACGGCCACCTGGCGCGCCTCCCCGTTGTCGGGGGGCGGAGAAAGCAGGCGGATCTTGAGTTCGCCTCCGCGGGGCATTGCGTCCATGCTGTTATTGATCAGGTTGAGG
>Ga0099830_10001499_pt1 | contig 11870 bp, 10 predicted proteins | sample CZO8metaG_4_FD_79337 | JGI IMG/M metagenome (GOLD analysis project Ga0099830, IMG submission 79337) | Vadose zone soil microbial communities from the Eel River Critical Zone Observatory, Northern California, USA - CZOApr15con2H3.8 metaG | ecosystem: Environmental > Terrestrial > Soil > Vadose...
GAGAAGTCGCTGCTACACTGCTGGCATGCCCAAAATAAGACATTTTGAGTGTTCGCGATGCGGAACGACTGGGTCTGCGGAGAAGCCGCAGACGGTTTGTCCGAAGTGCAGTGGTGCGCTTTACGTGCGGTATGACTTGAGACCGATGCGGGGAGAAGCGGGGCGGAAGCAGATTTTGCGCGACGCATTAAAGGACGGATGGGCGGGAATGTGGAGGTATAGATCGGTACTGCCGGAAGTTGAGGCGGTGACTCTGGGCGAGGGGTGGACTCCGGTGGTACGGAGCCGTCGATATAAAAATGTAGTGCTGAAAGAAGAGGGAGCCAATCCGACAGGAAGTTTCAAGGCGCGTGGTTTGGCGCTAGCGGTGACAATGGCGAGGCATTATGGATTGAAAAAGCTGGCGGTGCCTTCGGCGGGGAATGCGGCGGGGGCGTTAGCAGCATATGCGGCGGCTGCCGGAATCGAAGCAAATATTTTTATGCCGAAGGATGTGCCGTTCGCGAATTACGTAGAAGCGAAAATGTATGGCGCGAACGTGACACTGGTGGATGGCTTAATTTCGGATTGCGGACGAATGGTGGCGGAGCGAAAAGAAAAAGAAGGATGGTTCGATATTTCCACGTTGAAGGAGCCGTTTCGAATTGAAGGAAAGAAGACCATGGGATACGAGCTGGTAGAGCAGCTGGGATGGGAGTATCCGGCGGCGGTGTTTTACCCGACAGGCGGCGGAGTGGGGTTGATTGGAATGTGGAAAGCGTTTGCGGAATTGGAGGAGTTGGGTTGGGTTGTGCCAGGAAGGCGGCCGAAGATGATTGCGGTACAGTCAGCGGGTTGCGCGCCGGTTACGCGAGCGTTCGAAGAGCACGAAAAAGTGAGTGAGGTGTGGGAGAATGCGGCCACGTTTGCTTCTGGGTTGCGCGTGCCGAAACCGTATGGCGATTACATCATGCTGGAAATTTTAAAAGAGTCGGGAGGCGTGGCGCTGGCGTTTTCGGATGAAGTGATTTTGGTGTCGCTGAAAGACTGGGCGAAGAACGAGGGGATTTTTCTTTCGCCCGAGGGAGCGGCGGCTACGGCGGCGTACGATCATTTGTTGCAGACGGGATTCTTGACAGCGGACGATCGCGTGGTGTTGTTCAATACTGGAGCGGGATTGAAGTATACGGACGTTACAGCGGACGCGGCGGGGATTGCGCGGCCGAGTTGAGGATTTAGTGTTTGCAACTTGCCGAGATACGGCGCAGCAATGCTGCGCCCCCACAAAAGCCGGAAGGATTAACGCGGTGGGGCTGGTCAGACCGCGAATTGGATGATGGTGTAGGAGCGCGCGGGGAGTTCTAGGCGCGTGCGATGGTTCGACGTAGTGGGCTTGTCGAAGGGTTTTGGCGCGACATTTTGCGGTGCGTCGAAACCGTTGTGAGCTTTCAGGTCGTTGCCAGTCAGCGTGAAGGAATCGAGGACGCGCGACGGCGCGGCATCTTCCCACAGTAATTCCGCTTCACGGGCATTTGCTAAATCACGGTTGAAAAGAAAAACGGAAAATTGTCCGGTAGCTTTGTCAAACATGCCGGAGACGTCGACGTACGGAACGGCTTCAGAGGCAGAGCCACCGTGGTTCGAAGCAGAAGCAGGCGGCGCGATCTCATAGGTTGGCGATTCGACGACCACGTTCAAGGCAGCGCCGTGTGCATACTGCAGAGCCCACGCGTACGGATAATATATCGTCTGGCGATAGAATCCGGTGGCGTTGGTCATGATGGGCGCGATGACGTTAATGAGTTGCGCGAGGCAAGCGGCCTTCACGCGATCGGAATTGCGAATGAGGGTGTTGATGAAGCCGCCGACAAGCAGAGCGTCTTCAAGATTGTAGACTTCCTCAAGGAGGTGCGGCGCGGCTTGCTTGTTGCCGTCGCCGGAAGTATTGCGATACCAGACATTCCACTCATCGAATGAAAGCCACAATTTTTTCGCAGCGTGCATACGGCCCTGCACGTAATCGCAGACCGCGCCCACTTACATGATTTGCCGATCCATGGCGAGATTCAACGCCATATATTTCGCGCTGTCGCCGCCGGTTTCCTGTGAATTGCCGTAATAGCGGTGAAGCGAGATGCCATCGACGTAGCCGAAACATTGTTCGAGGACCTGGCGATCCCATTCGAGATAAGTGGGCATAGAGGGGCCGCTGGAACCGCACGCGATGAGCTTCAGCGAAGAATCCACGTAGTGCATCTGGCGGCCGGCGTCGGCTGCTTTCATTCCGTATTCGGTGGCGGTCATGTGGCCGATTTGCCACGGGCCGTCCATTTCGTTGCCGAGACACCAGTGCTCGACCTTATGTGGTTCAGCGACGCCATGTTCGCGGCGGAGGTCGCTCCACTTGGAGCCTTTTTCCACGTTGCAATATTCGACAAGAGCTGCGGCTTGTTCCGCGGTGCCGGTGCCGAGATTGAGTCCCATGAGCGGTTTCGCGCCGGTGAGTTTGCACCAGGCCATGAATTCGTTGGTGCCGAATTGATTGGTCTCGATGGAGTTCCAGGCTTTTTCCAACTTACGTGGGCGATCTTTTTTGGGGCCGACGCCGTCGAGCCAGTTATAGCCAGAGACAAAGTTGCCGCCGGGATAGCGAACGATGGGCACGCCGAGATGCTTGATTTCATCGGCGATATCGGTGCGGAAGCCGTTCGAATCGGCGAGCTTGGAGCCTGGATCGTAAATGCCTTCGTAAATGGCGCGGCCGAGATGTTCGAGAAACGAGCCGAAAATGTTGCGATCGAGAGGAGGCATGGTGCGGCGGGAATCGAGATACACGCGCGCGGCGGTGCTGGCAGGCGCTTGAGCGAATAGAGACTTTCCGAGCATGAAAGTTGCGGAGCAGCCCGCGGTTGCGGTGAGAGTGTTTTGCAGAAAGCGCCGTCTGGGAATGTCTGCCACGTTAAGAATAGAACCTCTGTTAGTTTTGGAAAATTCTTGCCATGTCGTCAATGAGAAACGGTTTTGCCTCTATTCACTGATTCCGAGATGCGAATCAATTCGGGGAGTATCTTGCCTAAAGGAGAATTGTTCGGCTGACCGAGCGCGAAGTAGAGTTCGCGGTAGAGGGGATATAGCTGGTCGTACGCGGATCGTGTGGCTTTATCGGGTTGAAAGATCTTGTGCGAGGGGCAGATTTTATCTTGCGCTTCCTCCACTGTGGAGAACGTGCCTGCGGCAAGAAACGCGAAAATTGCGGAGCCGAGGCTAGTGACGCTGGAACTTGGCACGAGGACGGGACGGCCAAGAATATTTGCGTACACCTGGTTGAGAACTGTATTTTTCTGCGGGATGCCGCCGGCGTTGATGACCCGGCGAATGATAACGCCGTGTTCGGACATGCGATCGAGAATGACGCGGAGTATGGAAGGCAGTGCCTTCGATGGCGGCGAAAAGTTCGTCCTGCGCGGTGGTCTGCAAATTCCAGCCAAGAGTGACCCCGCGCAAATTGGGATTGACGAGCACGGTGCGATCGCCGTTGTCCCAGGTCATACGAAGCAAACCGGTTTGTCCGGCGCGATTGGAATCGAGCCCCTGGGAAAGGATTTCCACGTCGGTACCTGCACGTGTGGCTATAGCGTTGAAAATATCGCCGACGGCGGAAAGTCCGGCTTCAATGCCAGTTTGTTTTGGATGGACGCTGCCAGCGACAACGCCACAGACTCCTGGCACCAGATTGACGGAGGGGGTGATACCGATGATGCAAGTCGAGGTTCCGATGACGTTGACAACGTCTTCGCAACGGCAACCGGCGCCGATCGCGTCCCAGTGCGCGTCGAAAGCGCCAACCGGAATGGGAATGCCAGCACGCAAGCCAAGTTTCTCGGCCCACTGCGGAGAAAGATTTCCGGCAATCTGGTCGGAGGTAGCGTAGTGGCCAGCGAGTTTTTCGCGGACGCCTGCGAGAAGCGGATCTACTTTGACCAGAAAATCTTCAGGCGGAAGGCCGCCGAGGGAAGCGTTCCAGAGCCATTTGTGGCCCATGGCGCAGACGCTGCGTTTGACTGAACGAGGGTCGGTGATTCCACAAAGCGTGGCGGCGACCATGTCGCAGTGTTCGAACGCGGACGCGAAGGCTTCGCGTTCCGCCGGATTGTGTCTTAGCCAGTGAAGAAGTTTCGCGAAGCCCCATTCGGAAGAATAAACGCCGCCGCACCATTCGATGGCCGGAAGTTCTTCGCGATGCGCGATGGCGGTGATTTCGGCGGCTTCGGACTTGGCGCGATGGTCGCACCACAGATAATAGTCATCGAGCGGCTGCATATTTTTGTCGACGGGAATGACCGAAGACCCAGTGGTGTCGAGCGCTATGGCTTCAATTTCAGTGCCGGGAACACCGGCTTTTTGCAACGCGCCATGGGCAGCCGTGGCGAGGGCCTTCATGTGATCCGCATGTGATTGCGTGGCGTATTCAGGATCTTCGCGGCGGCGGTGGAGCGGATATTCCCCGATTGCCGATGCCAGCAGTCCGCGCCCACTATCAACGATCGAGACGCGAACGTTTAATGTGCCGAAATCAACGCCAGCAATGATGGCCATAAATGAATCCTGTGACTTTGCCGCAGAGATCGAACGACACGATCACTTTTTGTCCCTCGGCTGGCCGTAAGACGCGGCTCTACCGTGCTTGCGCAAAAAGTGTTTGTCAACGAGCGCGCCGGGCGCTGGTGCGGCCTCGGAGTCAATTTGCATTGCGAAATAGGCGAGCTTGGCTACGGTTTCGAGAATCACAGCGTTTTGCGAGGCTTCAGTGGGAGTCACACCCCAGGTAAACGGCGCGTGATTCGCGACCAGCACGCCGGGAATTTCGCCTGGGTCGAGATTTTTGAACAAGCGGGCGATGGCGTGTCCGGTGTTTTCTTCGTAAGCTCCGGCGATGTCGCTGTCAGAGATAATGTCGGTCACCGGAATTGCGCCGCGGAAATAATCGGCGTGCGTGGTGCCGAGACAGGGGATGGCCTTGCGTGCCTGAGCCCACGCAGTTGCATACTCGGAGTGGGTGTGGCTGACGCCACCGATTTCCGGAAAAGCCTTATAAAGAACGATGTGAGTTGCCAGATCCGAGGACGGGCGAAGATGTCCTTCGATGATTTTGTCATGCAGATCGGTCACCACCAGATCTTCGGGCTTCATCGTTTCGTAAGGGACGCCGCTGGGCTTAATAACCAGGAGGGAATCTTCGCGGGAAATGCCGCTGGAGTTGCCAAAGGTATACAGGACCAGTCCGCGACGAACCAGCTCCAGATTCGCTTCAAGAACTTCTTCGCGCAGTTTGGGGAGAAGCATCGGTCCTTAGCCGAAGTGACGGAATTGTGTTTTGAAGGTGACCGTTTGCCGAGCGTGGTGACGATATGAGAATGGATTCTTTTTGTCAATGCACGCGGTGATGCATTTTTTGGCCGCGATTCGCAGTAGACTAACGGACGTCTCTGTGTGAGTGCGGTTGGCGGATTCGGAGAAATGGCGAATGGCGAAGTTGCCGGTCTTTGCAAAAGTGATTGTAGGAACACAACCGGAATATCTGCATCCTGATTATCGATCGTCCGTAAAACGAGCGCCGACGCGTCCGTTGATCCTGCTTCCGCACGCGTTTTCAGAAAGAACTGGACCCGTCTTCGGGCGGGATTGCGTTAGTGCAACGGATCGCGATTTGACCGCGCAACATGCGGGCGCACCGCTAGGCGAAAGAATTGCGGTCAGCGGACGGGTGCTGGACGAAGGGAGCCGTCCGGTGCGCGGCGCGTTGGTCGAAGCATGGCAAGCGAATGCCGCGGGACGTTACATGCATAAAATGGATCAGCACAACGCGCCGCTTGACCCGAATTTCAGCGGGTGCGGACGCACACTGACCGATACGGATGGCCGTTACCAGTTTCTTTCCATCAAGCCGGGCGCGTATCCTTGGGGCAACCACGCCAACGCGTGGCGCCCTGCGCACATCCATTTTTCGATTTTTGGAGATGGATTGTTGAGTCGGCTGGTGACGCAGATGTATTTTCCAGGTGATCCACTGCTGGCGCTGGATCCTATCTATAATTCGATATCCAGTGAAAAGGACAAGCAACGATTGATTTCGTCATTTGACCTGGGAACGACGACTCCGGACTTTGCATTGGGCTATAGATTCGATATTGTCTTGCGCGGGCGCGACGCCACGCCTATGGAAAAGTGAAATGAGCTACGTGCCAACACCATCGCAAACGGTTGGGCCCTTTTTCTCGATTGGGCTTTCCGCATTGTACCGCGAAAAGATTGAATGTGAGCCCGGTGAAGGGAAATGCGTGCTAATTCGCGGGCGGGTTTTTGATGGCGATGGCCAACCCGTGCCGGATGCGGTGTTAGAAATCTGGCAAGCCTGCGAGACCGCGGGTGGTGACTGCGATCAAGAACCCGCGCGGCGCGAGAAAATTCCCCTTGGATTTGGCAGGATTGCCACGAACGAGCGGGGCGAATTTCAGTTCAATACGGTGCGGCCAGCGCCGCGACGGGACGAAGACGGACTGCTGCATGCGCCGCATCTGGTTGTGGTGGTGTTGATGCGAGGTTTGTTGCGGCATTTGCTGACGAGAATATATTTTGCTGGCGAAACAGCGAACCGCGAGGATGCGGTGTTGAATCTGGTGCCACCTGAGCGGCAGCAAACCTTGCTGGCGGAGCCTACGAACGAAAGAGCAAGCGAGTTATCGTGGGATATTCACTTGCAAGGTGAACTGGAAACAGTTTTTTTTGAAGCGTAGATCGGTTTTTGGAATTGGTGGAAGAACCGGAAGCGAGCAGAATCACGTGCCGCAACGTGAGCTTGCACTTTGAAAAGGGAAGGGGTCGGCTAAACAATGAAACCTCACAGAATCGTATCTATGCTGGTGCTGGGAATTTTGTTGGCGTGCGCTAGCGCGCATGTGCGCGCGGGAAAATTCGATGCGGGAATTTCAGCGCAGGCGGCTGAATCCGCCAAGGCGTACCTGGGCCGCTGGGATTTGACGCTGCACGCGCCGGATCGCGAATATCCTTCGTGGCTGGAGCTGCGTGAGGACGGTGGACAGTTGAAAGCAGATTTTGTGGGCCGCTGGGGAAACGCGCGGCCGCTTCCCAAAGCGGAATTGTCGAATGGCAAGTTGACGTTTGTTTCGCCTAAGGAGGAAGAAGGTCTCCCAATGGACATGGTTTTCGAAGGATCGCTGACGGGAAAGAGACTATCAGGAAAAGTGAATGGCCCGAACGGCGCGACCTGGCAATGGACGGGCGAGCGGGCGCCGTCTCTCGAAAGAAAAAATGCTCCGAAATGGGGAAAGCCAATCGCGTTGTTTAACGGAAAAGATTTATCCGGATGGAAGACGAGCGGAAATGGGAAATCCGAGTGGAGAGTGGAAAACGGAATTCTGATCACTCCAGGAGAAGGACCGGAATTGATCAACGACTCGAAATTTGAAGACTTCAAATTGCATGTGGAGTTCAACTGCGGACCGACTTCCAACAGCGGCGTTTATTTGCGCGGACGTTACGAAGTACAGATCGAAACGGATTCCGCCGACGAAGGCCCGATGCATCACACCGGCAGCGTGTACGGATTTATTGTGCCGAAACCGGAATTGCCGCGAAAGGCAGACGAATGGCAAACCTACGACATTACGTTGATTGGGAGACGCGTGACGGTAGTGCAGAACGGACAGACCGTGATTGATAACAAAGAAATTCCCGGGATCACGGGCGGCGCGCTGGACAGTCGTGAAGGGCTGCCCGGTCCAATTTACTTGCAAGGCAGTGAAAAAGGCCACGTCCAATTTCGCAGCATCGTTATCACTCCAGCGGAAAAGTGATGCCCTCGGAGCGATCTGGAATCTAAATGACTCACTTTTTACGCGACATTCTTCGCCAGCCGAAAGAGTTACGGCGAACCATCGATTTTCTTTTTGCGGAGGGCCGGCCGCCGTTGGATGTCGCGGCGGCGGCGATTCGCGGCGCACGCCACGTCTATCTGACGGGAATCGGGAGCAGTTGGCACGCTGCATTGAGCGCAGGGACCCTGTTTAGTCTCGGTGCTAGTCCGGTTTATATGCAGGACGCAGCTGAGTTACTTGAGTACGCGATGTTTCCTCCGGACGCGACCGTGATCGTGATTTCGCGGAGCGGCCGCAGCATCGAGATTGTGAAATTGCTGGCCAAGCTGCACGAGAGCAGAGCGACTGTGATCGGAATTACCAATTCTGCGGACGGGCCGCTGGCAAGCGAAGCACAAATTCCGCTGGTGATTCCCGTCGAACCGGATCACGCGATTTCCGTGAATACCTATTCGACGTTGGCGTTGGCCGCAGGCATTCTCGCTAGCGCCGTTGGGGGCGCACTGGATCAGAAACTCGGTGCTGTACTTTTGGCTGCGTTTGAAAAAACCGAATCTGCGATTGGCGGGTGGCAGGCACAGATCGCGGACACTCCTTGGTTTGCGCGCGGAGCGACCACGTACTTCCTCGCTCGCGGATGCAGCGTGGGGAGTTGTCACGAGGCCCGGTTACTTTGGGAAGAGGGCGTGAAATCGGCGGCGACGGCGATGGGAACGGGTAGTTTCCGACACGGACCGCAGGAAATGCTAGTTCCGGGCGCGCGATTTGGAATTTGGATCGACCGTGAACGGCTGCGCGCGCAAGATCTAGCGGTGGCGCGGGATCTCAAAAAACTCGGAGCTTACGTGATGTTGATCGGGCAAAATCTGGCGGAGGATGCCGGGCATCTTGTGTTTCAAATTCCGGACGTGCCGCGCGACTGGCAATTTCTGATCGATATTATTCCGGCGCAGCTCGCGGCGGAAAAGCTGGCGCGACTTTCTGGGGCTGACAGCGACACTTTCCGGTATTGTTCGTTCATTGTGGAGGACGAGTTTGGTTTGTTGCAGGCGGAGCGTGAATCGCCGAAACAGTAAGGACAGTTCTGGAAGTGACGGGAAAAGAATTTAGAGCGGAGCCGAAACTCGTGATTGGCGCGGTTGATATCGGCGGGACAAAAATAGCGGCCGGCATCGTTGACGAGACCGGACGGGTGTTGTCGAAACTGGAGTGTCCGACCAATGCAGCAGCCGGCTATGGTAACGGGCTTTCGCGCATGATCGACATGTTGCGAAAGACGGAGCGGGACGCGGGCACGGAAATTTCGGGAATCGGAATCGGATCCACCGGAGTGGTCTATCCCGCGAGCGGCGCGTTTGGAGACGTGGATTTGTTGCCGGGATGGCAGGGAAATAATCCGGTTGAAGATCTGGCGCGTGAGTTTAACGTGACGGTGGCGCTAGAGAACGATGCGGACGCTTCGGCGCTAGGCGAAGCAGGCTGGGGCGCTGGAAGAGTGAAATCAAAATTGATTTACGTGACCGTGGGCACGGGCATCGGAGGCGGAATCATTCTCGATGGGAAGCTTTATCGCGGCGCAGATATGGCGCATCCCGAAATCAGTCACCATGTGATCGATCCTGCAGGACCAGAGTGTTCGTGCGGGTATCGGGGATGCTGGGAATCGCTGGCGACCGGCCCTGCAATGGCAGCATGGTTCAAGGCGAACACGGGAGCGGGGAATCAGTATACAGGGGAGATTACCGCGAAACGAATCTGTGAAATGGCGCAACAGGGAGACGCGTTAGCAAATAGCGCGGTGCAACGCGAAGCGTATTACTTGGGCCTGGGGCTGGCGAATCTGATCAATCTTTTTGTACCTGACGTGATTATTTTGGGCGGAAGCGTGATGAAGAGTGCCGATCTTTTTCTGGATGGGATTCGCAAAGTGATCAGCCAGGGTTGCCGGTTTGTCCCATTTGAAAAAGTGAAATTGGCGATGGCTTCTTTAGGCGATGACGCTAATCTGATCGGCGCAGCGCGCGTATGGCATCACCGGTTCGGGCAAAGTGACGGACAATTGTCTAGTTCGCGGCGGCTCTGAGAATTATCGAGGAGAGAGGAAGTTATGGCGAGAAGCCGCTTCGCGGTGATCCTGGTCTTCCTCACGTTTTTCGTAATCTCCCTCTTGACCAATATTCTTGGTCCCGTCGTGCCGGACATCATCGGCAGTTTTCATGTGAGCTTGGCGGCTGCCGGATTCCTGGCTTTCGCATTTTTCATCGCTTACGGAGTGATGTCGATCCCCGCAGGTTTTCTGGTGGAACGATTCACGGAAAAGCCGGTGATGGTGCTCGCATTTCTTGCCGGCGCGGTCGGATCACTGAGTTTCGCTGTGTTTCCCGGTTACCGCATGGCGATTATTTCCTACTTCACGATAGGCGCCGGAATGGCGGTGCTGCAAGTAGCGATTAATCCCTTGTTGCGTGTCGCGGGTGGCGAAGAGAACTACGCTTTCAATTCGACGCTGGCGCAGTTGGTTTTTGGGAGCGCGTCTTTTGTCAGCCCGAGAATTTATTCCTATCTTGTCCTGAATCTGAAAGATCCTCCGCCCGATCCGAACGTTTTGATTCACGTGCTGCGGCGGGGAACGCCGGCGGAGCTGCCGTGGGCCTCCATCTACTGGATTTTTGCGGTAGCCGCGATGGCGATGGTGACGATTTTGTTTTTTGCCAAATTTCCCAAAGTCCGACACACAGAAGAAGAGCGAGCGGGTTCCCTGGACATGTATCAAGCGTTGATGAGGCAGAAAGTTGTCTGGCTCTATTTTGCCGCGATGTTTGCGTACGTTGGTTGCGAGCAGGGGACCGCTGATTGGATGTCGAGTTTTCTAAGCCAGTATCATCATTTCGATCCCCACACAGTAGGCGCGTCAGCGGTCTCGTGGTTTTGGGGATTGCTTACTGCCGGATGTGTGGTTGGGATGCTGTTGCTGAAAATTTTTGACAGTCGCAAGGTTCTGATCGGCGCAAGCGTATGCGCTTTATGCTGTTTGTCTGCGGCGCTGTTCGGGCCTGCGAGGGTCGCAGTGATCGCGTTTCCCGCTGTCGGTCTGTTTGCGTCGGTGATGTGGCCGATCGTGGTGTCGCTCGCGCTCAACTCCGTCACGGAATTTCACGGATCCTTCTCAGGCATTTTGGGAACGGGAATCATAGGCGGCGCGATAGTGCCAGTGATCATTGGCCGTATCGGGGACGCCACCGGACTGCGAAGCGGCATGGCGTTTCTTTATGTTACGTTCGGATTTGTCTTCGGTGTTGGCTTCTGGGCCCGACCGATCATCAACAACGCAACGATGAACCTGAAAGAAGCGCGCGCGGGAATCGCTGATTGACGGAAAAACTGGCGCGCCCAAGGGGACGATTTTAGGACTTTTCTCTGCGAATTCGTGGCGAGTTTGCCACAGGTGGAGTTCCCTCTCAAATTGAGCCTGTAGCATGATTGTAGGCCCTTGGGAGCTTGTCCTAGGCTCGTGATCTCCCACAGTTTGTTACACCCTGAACCAGCGGGAAAGTTGAACATCAAACCTTTCCGCAACGTCCCGTTTCTTCGCTTGGCGAATTCGCGCATTGTTGCCTGTTGCGCGAGCGCATGAGCGGCTTGGCAGGAGCATATCGTCAATACACATAGAGAGGGAGACGGATAGTGCTTGCGATTCTCGTGAAGTCCTTGTCCAGGGTAAAAAGTGTGGTGCCGTGCTCTAAAGCAATCGCTGCGATCAAAACGTCGGTGCTCGTAACGGCGACACCTTTCGAACGTGCGGCCCGAAAAATGCTCGCCGCTTCTCGATACGTGGAAAATCCCTTAGGTTCGAGCATTTCCCATTGTGACAGGTAGTGCTCCAGGCGACTAACGTCACGCTTGAGACCTTGCAGAATCTCCGTGACGATCACTCCAGCGAGCGCAACGGGTTCTGCGTCGGCGATCATACGGCGCAACTCGGCTCCGGCAGAGGAA